>Ga0316204_10012366_pt1 | contig 10424 bp, 9 predicted proteins | sample 6monrhotite_MG_2_FD_205661 | JGI IMG/M metagenome (GOLD analysis project Ga0316204, IMG submission 205661) | Microbial mat bacterial communities from mineral coupon in-situ incubated in ocean water Damariscotta River, Maine, United States -... | ecosystem: Environmental > Aquatic > Marine >... | reverse complement strand
AGGGCTGTGTTCAGTGTTTCCAGCGCGTAGGCCCAGTCCTCAGTCCGCGCGGCGATTCGGCCGGCGGCGAGCCAGCCTTCCGCGAATTCCGGATCAAGCTGGGTCACATGGTCATACATGCGGGCTGCGATTTCGGCACTGTCGGCCAGTTCAGCGATCCGGCCACGATCCATCAGCAAGGATATGGTGTCGCTGCCCGAATGGGCCCAAAGCGCGTGTATTTCGTCGATCAGCTGCGGTGCTTCAAGCGGGTCAGCGATGGCGAGCGCATCCAGCCGTTCGGCGAGTCGAACCTCCGGGGTCTGGAATTCGACCTGGGGCGCGATCTGCACATCTGCTTGGGGCGCAGCGTCTTGTGCTTGGGGCGCAGCGTCTTGCGCGCCAGCCATCAGCACGAGGCCGGAAAGAATAAACGGTATCATGACTGAACCATAGACGGCCTACCGGCCGCGTCCAGATGGCCGGTCCACAAAGTGGACGAGATTTAAGGTCGACTCAGTGCGGCGGGAGAGCTGTGTGGTGGCAGAATTGCCGTCGCGAACCAGAAGTTTTCGACGGCCTCGACGATTTGCTCATAACCCAGGGCGTCGAATGGTTTGGCGAGATATGCGTTGGCGTGCAGCAAATAGCACCCCGTGACGTCGGCCGGAGCCGCAGATGTGGTGAGAATGAGAACGGGAATGCCGGCCAACCGCTCGTCGCTTTTCACGACTTTCAGAACTTCCCGGCCATCGATTTTGGGCAGGTTCAGGTCCAGCAGGATCAGGTCCGGTGCCTGCTTTTCGGAGTGCTCGCCGATCCCGTGCAAGCGGTCGAGAGCCGCCTCGCCATCGCGGGCGACTTCGAGCTGGTGTTTCGCGCGCCCGCGCTGAAAGGCATCGCGCACCAGAAATTCGTCACCGGAATTGTCTTCCACAAGCAGGATTTTGGCGGCTCGAGGCATGATCATGGATCAATGGTATCCGACGTGGACCCGATTTCCTGGAACGCATCGGGACTGGCTTTGGGCAGTGTGAAGCGGAAGACGCTCCCGTGTGGTTCATTACCCTCCATGGTAAGCACACCCCCGTGTGATTCAACAATTTTCCGGCAGATTGCCAGACCCATCCCACTGCCAGGATAGGTGTCAGGTGAATGTAAGCGCTTGAACGGTTTGAAGATTTGCTCGCGATAGTCGCGCTTGATACCGATTCCGTTGTCGGCGACCGCTATCTCCCAGCGGTCACCCAGATCCCGAGCTGAGATGTCGATAACAGCCTGCTGGCCAGGCGGTTGGAATTTGACGGCATTGCCGATCAAATTCTGCAGTAATTGGCCCAGGCGGGCAGGGTTGCCGCGCACGGTCGGCATTGCGCCAACCTTGATCTGGTCCCTGACAGCCTGCACTGCGGGGCCGAGTGTATCGAGGGTGTTGGTGATCAAAGCGGCGAGGTCCACATCGCGGCCCATCACATTGGCATCGGAGTTCATCCGGCCATAGGCCAGCAAGTCGGTGATCAAAGCCTGCATTCGCGCTGTCGCAGAGAGCGTGTGCTGGATATAGGTGCGCCCGGTCTCGTCCAGCTTGTCACCGTGGCGGCTGGCCAGGAGCCCCGTGAAGTTCGAGATCAGACGAAGCGGCTCCTGCAGGTCGTGGCTGGCAACGAAAGCAAAGCGCTCCAATTCCTCGTTCGCGTGGGTCAGGCGTTCAATGAAGCGTTCCCGATCAGCTTCGGTTTGCATCCGCTCCGTGATGTCGCGCAGGATTGAAACCGCGCCCATGAAGCTGCCGTCAGGCCCTTGAATGGTCTCCGTGGAATACTCTGCCAGGAAATCACTGCCATCCTTGCGCCGGAAACGCTCTATACCGCTCTGCCGCGTACTGCTTAGCATGGGACAATCTTCGCGATTGTGAGGGCGTCCCTCCTGATCGACCGGATGGATAATGTCGTGGATGATTTCGCCAGTCAGCTCGTCGGCTGAGTATCCCAGCAGCTTGGTGGCGGCCGGATTGATCTGTACGCCGCGACCGTCAGGGTCGGTGCTGACGATAGCATCGGCAGCGTGCTCCAGGATCAAGGACAGGTTGCTCGACAATGCCGACGCTTCGTCGCTCTTTGCGACGACGAGCCGCTGAACGAAGTCAGTGCGCGCGGTCGCCAGAAGGGCCAGGGCATTGAGCACTGTGATGAAGCTGAGGCTGATCATGATGACACCCCAGGAAACCCAGTCTTGCTCCGATTGCAGGAAGGCGTCCGTGGCGACATAGTCAATTCGCCAGAGATGCCCGCCAACGGGCAGGTCGCGGCTCTCAGTCAGGCGGTCGCCCGGAATGGCCGAACCGAAGGTCCAGGTCGAAGAGCCATCGCTGCCGATCCCCTGGACCCGGTAGTCATAGCCAGTTTGCTCGTGGGAAAAGGCGTCGTCCAGCATGCTCTGGAGGCTGAAGGTGCCGATGGCCACCGCGCGGAGACGCTGGCCAGGGTCAGTCAGACGGATTGGCGCTTGCGGGGCTTCAAATGCAGGGATTGCAAGGGCAACCCATGCCTCGGCTCCTTCGCCATTGGGCGTTGACGCGACAAGTGCGTCAACGGTCAGGGCCGCATCGATCAAGGCCGGCAGGTCGTCGAAATAATAGTCCGTGACCATATTTCTGTTTGCCGCAACCGGAATTCGGCGGCCCGGGTCGAAGCGAATTCCGGCCAAGGGAGCTTGCAGCATGTGATTGGGCTTTGCTTCCCGGTCATCGCTGACCAGCCAGTGCAGGGAATTGGCGCTCTCAAAATGCCCGAACGCAATGCTGACAAAGGTCGCGAACTCATGCTCTGTCACGGATTCCGAAGCGGCAAAAAAACCTTGCAGCGACTCCAGCCGACGCTGGGCTCCGGTCAGTCGCTCCTGCAACGCGGCATGATCCTCATTGACGTTTTCAGCAAAGGTTTCGTACCGGTCAGCGATGGCGTTGACGCGGGTCAGCAGGAATGTTGTCAGGCTGATTGCGCTGAGGATGACGAAGACCAATGCGATGTTGCGTTTTCGGGTGTCGCTGACGCGGGTTTTGGCAAACAGGACCAGAATGACCGGTGTCACGGCCGCCGCCGCCGCCGCATTGCCGGTCCAGTTGCGCGCGAACATGGTCAAGAAGTCGGTATTGGGTGGCAAAAGCCCGGTCAGGGTCAGCCAGCTGGCCGCCAGAGCGGCGCCACACATCGTGGCAAATGCGGCCCCGAAGATAATCAGGCGCGCCAGGCGCGCAGCACTTTCCAGCGCGAGATCAATCTTTGGGTCAGGACGCACCAGGAGTTTGGCAAGGGCCGCCTGTAACACTGCCGCCGCGGAGAGTCCGGCGCTGCCAATGAAGGAATCCACGGGGCCCGCTTCGAGCACGAACAGGCCGTAGGAGAGGGGCAATACTGCCATGCCCAGGCCGATAGCGGGCAGGGCTCGGTATCCGATCAGAAGCACGGCTGAGAGGCCAACAGCGGAAGGCAGCCAGACCGGTACGGGAAAACCGGGCGGAATGGCCAGCAGCAATGACCCGACACCAGACAGCAGATAGGCGATCAGGATGATCGCACTCGCCTTCAGGTCACGCATGCAGGTAACCACCTCCCGCCCAAAGAAGTCGGGGTTCAGCCCCGAAACTTGATTGAAGCGCAATTCTGTCGGTACGACAAATATTTGCGAGGAAGATGGGTGGCGGGCCGGTTGCCGAACCGGCCCGCCTGGTGTCCGGTCAGGTCGGCTTGGAAATGTCCGAAAGCTCCATAGCTGTTCGCAATTGGTCTTCCGTATCGCCGAGCTGATGGTCGATCATGATCAGCCGCTTGGCATAGTGCGAGCCGGCATATTCCCAGGTCATTCCGATGCCGCCATGCATCTGCACGGCTTCCTCGGCGACCAGTTTTCCGGCGCGGCCAATCAGATTTTTCGCTTGGGAAACAGCCAGCGCCCGGACCTTGGGGTCATCCGAGTCCAGTTTTGCGGCGGCATGGATGGTGATCGACCGGGCCTGCTCGATCTCGATGGAGAAATCGACAAGACGGTGCTGCAAGGCCTGGAAGAGCGCAATCGGGCGACCGAATTGCTGGCGCTGCATGAGGTAGTCCTTGGTCATGGCCTTGAGGACGTCCATTGCCCCCACGGCCTCGGCACACAAGGCGAGGCGACCGGCATCCAGCGCGGCGTCGATGGCATCGCGAGCGTCTTCGGCGAGGCAACGGGCTTTCGATTTGTCGAGGATGAGCTCGGCAGCGCCGGCCCCGTCAATCATCGCGTAAGGCAGGACCTCTGCATCGCTGGCGGCGACCTCATAGAGGCCCAGTGCACCCGAGGGGGACCTGGCTGCCACCAGCAGGTAGTCAGCGCTGTTGCCGCCATAAATCACTGTTTTGCGGCCGGTCAACGTGTCGCCCTCGGCCCTGACGGCTATCTCGTCCAGTTCGCCATAGGTATCGCTCTCGTCAAAGGCAAAGGCGGCCTTTTCGGCACCGGCGATAATGGCTTCGACGCGCTCGGCCTGGCTATGGGCAGCATAGAGGCGCAGCGCCATGAGGTTGCCCAGCATGGGCTCCGGGCAGATAGCGCGCCCCATTTCCTCGAACACGGTAGTGATGTCGAAACCGGCACCGCCGAATCCGCCATCTTCCTCGGAGACGAGCGCCCCCAGAATACCCAGCTCGGCCAGTTCGGCCCATTTGGCCGGGTCATGGAATGCGCCCTCATAGGCAACCGCATTGCGATGCTCGATCGGATACTGCTCGGCCAGATAGCGACGCAGGCTATCGCCGATCATGCGGCGATCTTCAGTCGGCGTGAAATCCATGATCAGGCTCCGAAAGTTTCTTTGGCGATGATATTGCGCTGGATCTCATTCGATCCGCCAAAGATCGAAAGTTTGCGATTGTTGAAGTAATTGGCGGCGTTGGAGGCGGCTTCCGCCGGTGCGATGGCGTAGTTGCCGATCACATCCTCAGATGGGAAGGGGGCGGCGGTCGCGCCCAGCGCCCGGCGGGAAAGATCGTTGATGGCCTGACGGATTACCGTGCCCTTGATTTTCAGCATGGACGAAACCGACCCCTGGGCGTCGGCGACGCCGGACAACATGCGCAGATTGGTCATGCGCATCGCTTCGAGGTCGATTTCGACTTCGGCGATCTTGGCCGCGAAGATCGGATCCTCGGCGAGCGACTTGCCCTTGCGCTTGACCTTGCGGGCGAGCGCCTTGAGTTGGCTGAGCGCCTCGCTGGAGGCACCGACGCCGGCGATATTGGTCCGCTCATGACCGAGCAGATATTTGGCGATGGTCCAGCCCATGTTTTCTTCGCCCACCATGTTGGAGGCGGGGACACGGACATCGGTGAAGAAGACCTCATTCACCTCGAAGCCGCCCTCGATCAGCTTGATCGGACGCATTTCGATACCCGGCGTGTCGAGGTCGACCAGGATGAAGGAGATGCCCTCCTGCCGCTTGCCTTCGGTCGATGTGCGCACGAGGCAGAAAATCTTGTTCGCGAACTGGCCCAGCGTGGTCCAGGTTTTCTGACCATTGATGATGTAGTCGTCACCATCGCGAATGGCGCGGGTTTTCAGGCTGGCCAGATCGGAACCGGCGCCCGGTTCGGAATAGCCCTGACACCACCAGTCTTCACCCGACAGGATGCGGGGCAGGATCGTGGCTTTCTGCTCCTCGGTGCCGAACTTGATAAGCACCGGCCCCAGCATGCCCAAGCCGAAGGGAACCGTGCGGGGCGCGTTGGCGCGGGCAGCTTCTTCTTCGAAGATATGCATGTGAACCGAATTCCAGGTCGTTCCACCGTGTTCGACGGGCCACCCAGGCGCCAGCCAGCCATTGCTGTTCAGCGTGGCGTGCCAGTGCTCCAGGTCGGCCTTGTTCAGGTCGCGGCCATTGCGCACTTTGGTGGCCAGTTCTTCGGACAGATTGTCCTTGAGGAAATCCCGGACTTCCTGCCGGAAGGCCTCTTCCTCTGCGGTGAAATTCAGATCCATATCGCCTCTCCTCGTGCCCATTTATCGACCGTAGTCGTGACGAAAGCGCATTCCGATCTTGTGCCGGGCCTGTCCGCTTTCGATGACTGGGTATGTGTGTAAATCAAAACCTGCCCGCATGAATAGTGCGCACCTGCAAGAATTGGTGCGTCGCAGTCGCGCAGATCAGGTTGACGTAAGGGGAAGGCCGGGTGGTCCGGGAGCCGGTATTCGCGTCAGGCCGAAACGAGGAGTCCGCGGGATTCCAGCGCTGCGCCCAATGCCGCGTGGTCCGTGAACAGCTCGGCGTCGAAGCCATGCTCGCGTGCGGCGAGGACGTTGGCTTCGCGGTCATCGAAGAAGACGACTTCTTGCGCCTCAAAGGGCAGGCGGGCATCCGTGATCGCATAGATTTTCGGATCGGGTTTGATCACCCCTTCGTGCGCCGAGACGATGATGTCTTTCATGTGCCGCATCTGGGGGTAGAGGCGCTTGACCGGCTCGACCCACTCAGCGGGAAGATTGGTCAGCGCATATTGGGGAATGTCATGCTCGGCCAGAGCATCCATGATCTGCGGTGTGCCCGCGACAGCACCGTTGAGCATTTGCTCGAAGCCTGTTTCCCAAGCGCGAATGACGTCCTCGAGATGGGGATGGGCCTCGATCAATGGCAGGCGGTTTTCTGCCATCGGCACACCGCGATCATGAGCGGAATGCCAGTCCATCGTGCAGACATTGTCCAGGAAATGCCGACATTCTTCATCGGTGGCGAAAAGTTTGGAATAGAGATAGGCGGGCGACCAGTCCAACAGGACGTTGCCGAGATCCCACAGAACGGCTTTCGTCGTCATGCCATCCCTCCAACGCAAAACCCGCGCACCTGATCGATGCACGGGGCAAGCGGTAATAGAATTAATGAGCGGGCGCGCCTGAATTCAGGCGCTGCCAACGCGTCGACTAACCGGCGCGCGCTTTGAAGCGCGGATCGGTCTTGTTGATCACGTAGACACGGCCACGGCGCTTCACGACCTGGCAATCGCGGTGGCGGTTTTTCAGCGATTTGATCGAGCTGCGGACTTTCATCGTATGGCCTTCGCGTTACAAGCGTAATTCAACGGAGCGCGGGAGATACTGGAGCATTTGCGGCCTGTCAACGTGTCAGGTGCGGCTTGTGCAGCCATTTGCGCTGTGCTTGCCGACCCCTGCAACACCTATAAGACTGCGCGTTCGTCGTCATGGAGTTTTTGATGCCTAGCCTCGTCCTGCCCCGCCTGATCGAAATCGGCGCCGGCTCGCTCGCGCGGTTGGGCGATGTCCTGGATCGTGTTGGTGTGCGACGGCCATTGGTTGTCACCGACGCGACAATGGTTGGCCTCGGCTATGCCGGTCGCTTGACCGATGCGCTCACAACGATCGGCATTTGTCATGGTGTGTTTGACGCGACAGAAGCCGAGCCGACCGAGACCTCCATTCTCGCCGCCGAGGCGGTGCTGCGATCAGGATGCGAGGGCTTGCCGTTTGACGGGCTCGTGGCGCTTGGTGGTGGCAGCGCGATCGATACTGCCAAGGCGCTCGCCGTTCTGGGCCCGCTTGGTGGACGCATGCGCGACTACAAGGTGCCGCGCATTGTCGACGAAGCGGGGTTGCCGGTTGTCGCAATCCCGACCACGGCGGGTACGGGCTCGGAGGCGACACGGGTTACTGTCATCACCGATCCGGACAATGACGAGAAGATGCTGTGCATGGGCCTCGCCTTCATGCCGGTCGCCGCGATTCTCGATCCCGACCTGACCCTGTCCCTGCCGCCGCGTGTCACGGCCGATACCGGTATTGATGCGCTGACCCATGCCATCGAGGCCTATGTCAGCCGCAAGGCGTCAACCTTCTCCGATCAACAAGCGCTGGCCGCGATGCGGTTGATCGCCCCGAATCTGCGCCGTGCCTTCCATGATGGAGAGGACCGGCAGGCCCGCGAGGGGCTTTTGGTGGGTGCTTGTTTCGGCGGAATCGCTTTTTCCAATGCCTCGGTCGCGTTGGTGCATGGAATGAGTCGGCCGATCGGTGCCTTTTTCCACGTCCCGCACGGTCTTTCCAACGCCATGCTGTTGCCGGCGATCACCCGCTGGTCGATTCCCGCTGCGCCGACCCGATATGCCGATTGCGCGCGGGCAATGGGCCTGGTCGCTGACAGGTGTGGCGATGATCATGCCAATGAGGCCCTGTTGGATGAGCTGGGGGCGCTTAACGCTGAACTCAAAGTTCCAACCCCCGCCGAATTCGGGATCCGGCCGCAACGTTGGCAGCAATTGCGGCCCTTGATGGCGGAGCAGGCGTTGTCCTCTGGATCGCCGGGCAATAACCCGCGCATTCCGACCAGTGATGAGATCATCGCGCTTTATGATGAGGTTTGGGGGTAACACCCGAGCCGCTTTGACTGTGCCTTACAACTTCGAAAGTTGCCCGTGGCGGGCACGCTCCATAGTGTGCGCGCCATGACAGGCTTGGGTAATACGGGTGCCGCCGTTCTGGCGGCCTTTTTCGTGGTTGTGTCCGCTGCATCGGCGTACCAACCCGGTTCCATCGATGTTGATGTCGAGCTCGTGCTCGCCGTCGATATCTCCTATTCCGTCGATGAGGAAGAAGCGCAACGCCAGCGCGAGGGCTATGTCGCCGCGCTGGCTTCGGAAGACGTCATCCGGTCAATCCAGGGCGGTCCGCTCGGGCGTATTGCCGTGACCTATGTCGAGTGGGCTGACCGGGGTTTCCAGCGCGCGGCTGCGGACTGGACCGTGATCGGTTCGGAAGAGGATGCCCTTGAGTTTGCGTCGCGGGTTGCTGCAGCTCCGTTGGAGCGCGGCCACTATACGGCCATCGGCGCGGCGCTGGCAGATGCCGTTAACCGCATCGAGACCAATGATTACAACGCGCCGCGCCTGATCATCGATATCTCCGGAGACGGTCCTCAGAACCAGGGAGTTCCGCTGGAACAGGCGCGGGCCATGGCTGATGAAGCCCAAGTCGTCGTCAATGGTCTGCCGGTCATATCTGCGGACAGTGGCCGCTGGGTGCGGCCGGTCGAAGTCAATCTGGACGATTATTTCCGAGAAAATGTCATTACCGGGCCGGGCGCATTTGTTCTGCCAGCCCGCACCGAAGCCGAATTCAGAGAAGCCATCCTGCGAAAGCTGATCATCGAAATAGCCGGGGCGCTGCCGTCGCCGGGTGAAGTTGACGCGGAGTATGGTGTCGGACGGGGACGGGCGCCGTGATACGGCATGTGTCGACCTTTCGTGCAATCTCGTTGGCATTTTGTGCCTGGCTGATGCTTGGCGCCAGTGACCGTGAGCCGGCGTCCCGGGTCATGGCGGAGCGGCCGCACGAATATACCGAGGACGGTCGTGAGCTGGTGGACTTGGAACTGGTTCTTGCTGTCGATGTGTCGTCGTCGATCGACGAGACCGAGGCGCGTCGCCAGCGGGAGGGGCATGTCGCAGCCCTGGCCGATCCGGACATCATCTCTGCCATCCAGAGCGGTGGCTATGGCCGTATCGCGGTGGTTTATCTGGAATGGGCCGATGCCGATTTCCAGCGCGTGGTCGCGCCCTGGACCGTGATCGAGACTGAAGAGGACGCCCAGATTTTCGCGGCATCCCTGGCCACGGCGCCCTTCATTTCCGGGCGCCGCACGGCGATCGGTGCAGCCATAGACAGTTCGGTCACGCTGATGGAAGAAAACGCCTTTGAGGGCGTACGGCAGGTCATCGATATTTCCGGCGATGGTCCGCAGAACTCAGGGCCAAGTCTCAGCCTCGCACGCGAACGGGCGGCGGGGTCCCAAATTACCGTCAACGGATTGCCGATTGCCGGGGGTCGCCAACACCCTTTCCGGCCGTCCGTGTCGATTGATGTCAGTGCTTATTTCGAAAATCAGGTGATTGCCGGGCCGGGTGCCTTCATTTCGCCCAGTAATGAGCATGATGATTTCGTGGACGCGCTGCGGCGTAAGCTTATTATCGAAATTGCCGGGCTCGATCCTATCCGTTTCCTCGATCCGGCTGTGCTCGTGAGGAATGGATGATCCGTCAACTGCTCGTAATCGCTGCCAGTTTTTCCCTTATTTCCAGTGCCGCCGCTGCCCAGCCTGACGGCGAGAGCTTTGCGGACTGGCTCGGCGGGTTTCGTGCCCGCCTTGTCGCTTCCGGAGCCGAAGAGGCAACAGCCGCTTCAATGCTGGATGGTCTGCAGCCGGAAATGCGGATCATCGAGCGTGATCGCAGTCAGCCGGAATTCGTACGATCAATCTGGTCTTATCTTGATATTGCGGCATCAGATTTGCGGATTTCGAACGGGCAGACCGCCTTTGCGGAAAACCGTGACGGGGTCGATGCGATTGCCGCCCATTTCGGCGTTCGCGCGGAAATCCTGATCGCGATCTGGGGGCTTGAAAGCTCCTATGG
>Ga0316204_10012365_pt1 | contig 10424 bp, 10 predicted proteins | sample 6monrhotite_MG_2_FD_205661 | JGI IMG/M metagenome (GOLD analysis project Ga0316204, IMG submission 205661) | Microbial mat bacterial communities from mineral coupon in-situ incubated in ocean water Damariscotta River, Maine, United States -... | ecosystem: Environmental > Aquatic > Marine >... | reverse complement strand
AAAACCGCGTGCTGGTCCAAGGTTAAAGTTGTCCCATAATACAAAAGGATCATAATTCATCATCTTACTGCTCACAGGAAAGAGTCGATGTACATCAACGCCATCACCTTCACTCATTTCTAAGGCGGATTTTATAAAGGTATTATTTTCCATTACTGTTTCCCCCTGTTATGTTTTTGATTTAAATCTTGCTCTGGACCTAATGGCACTATTTGAGTGGGATTAATCATGTCATGGCTCACATAATAATGATCTTTAATGTGATCAAAAAATACTGTCTCCGCGATACCGGGCCATTGATATAGCTCTAACATGAAATTATATAAATTTGGATAATCATAAATGCGTTTTTTATTGCACTTAAAGTGACCAACGTAAACTGCATCAAAACGTATTAATGTTACAAATAAGCGCCAATCAGCTTCGGTTATTTGATCTCCAGTTAAATATCGCTGTTTACTTAAGATCTCTTCCATTTCATCAAGTGCAGTAAACAATCGCTTATACGCTTTCTCGTAAGATTTTTGCGTCGTTGCAAAACCCGTTCGATAAACGCCGTTATTGATGTTTTCGTAAACCAATGAATTTACTTTATCAATTGCATTTTTTTTATCGTCAGGATATAAATTCAGTACTCGTGCTTCTTCATCTTCGATTAAATGATTAAACGCGCTATTTAATATTCGTATTATTTCTGATGACTCGTTATTCACAATCGTTTCATTTTTTTTATCCCATAACACAGGCACTGTCACAATGCCGCTATAATCAGGTTGTGCTTTAGTATAAATTTCATACATACGATTTAAGTTATATAAGCTGTCACCCGTTGCAGCAGGATAATCATCCTTAAAATCCCAGCCTTGGCTGTCCATAAAAGGATGGACGACTGAAATACTGATCAACTTTTCGAGCTTTTTTAATTTACGAAAAATTAAAGTACGGTGAGCCCAGGGGCAAGCATAAGAAACATAGAGATGATAGCGACCTTTTTCGGCGGCAAAACCACCTTCTCCACTTATCCCTGGCTGAGCATCTGGTGTGATCCAATGACGAAACTGTGAATCCTTGCGTACGTATTCACCATCGTTACTGACTTTATCAAACCAGTCTTCTTTCAACTCACCGTTGATTAATAAACTCATCGTTTTATCCTTTATAATTATTATATAAACGAAGTTAGTAAGCTCAGATAACTTTGTTATAAGTCATCTGAGCGACTAGTTCAGGTTATTGAGTTATGTGTTCCATCACAGAAGGGTTGATTTCCCGTTTTCTTGCAACCGCATAAATAAACCGTTTCAGTTTTTTCAGCTGTAAACTCTTTTGGTTGGAAATCTGTTCCTTGGTGTGAGCCATCACAAAAAGGCTGACTTTTACTGCGGCCGCAACTACACCAGTAATAAGATTTACCTTGTTCAACTTCTACTGCATAAGGTGCTTTTTGAGGACTTAATGGTTCAGACATTGCTTTCTCCTTGATTAAATAAATTAAACGTTACTACTTCGACTGCTGCATACCTTCTATTTACGATTATCTATACTAAATGCACCCGCACCATGCTCAGCTAATAATAATAGACCACCTGTGATAGCCAGATTCTTCATAAACATAATCATTTGCATTTGTTCACCGAGATTATTATGAAAAATTAATGCCGCCAGTACAGTAAATCCTGCTAACCCAAGTGCTGCCAACCGTGTTTGCCAGCCAACCACTAAAGCTAAGCCTGCACCTAATTCAACAATAATAACTAACGGTAACAACATGCCTGGCACGCCAACTGATTCCATATATCCCTGGGTACCTGCATACCCCACTATTTTGTTGAAGCCTGCCATTACAAATATGTGCGCCAGTAATATTCGAGCTGCTAAGCTACTATATTTAGTCATTTTCCTTCTCCTTGTTATTTTTAAATACGATTTAAATACACTATAGGGCAAATAATTAGATATAAAAGTATAATAAATTGCAGATATCAATCTAATTTACTGATATATTAATAAGCTATGAAAACACATCCTCGAGTGACATTAGAGCAATGGCGGGTATTTCAAGCCATTATTGATCAAGGTGGTTATGCGCAAGCGGCTGAATTTCTACACCGCAGCCAGTCTGCCATTAGTTACTCAATGACGCGGTTACAGCAACAGCTGGGAATTTCATTATTAAAAGTTGAGGGTCGTAAAGCACTTTTAACTGAACAAGGTGAAATCTTATTAAATCGTTCACGCCAACTAACCGATGAGGCATCAGAAATTGAAAACTTTGCTCATCACTTATCTCAAGGCCGGGAAGCTGAGATTAAGCTCGTGGTTGATGCTGCCTTTCCTAATGATCTACTCATGCAGGCACTTTCTAAATTTGCCAAGCAAAGCCAGGGAACACGAGTGCAGTTACAGGAAGTTATTCTCTCTGGTGCCAGTGATGCCCTTATTAGTGAAGAAGCAGATCTCGTCATAGGCGTGCAAACGCCCTCAGGATTCTTATCGGATCCACTTTTTGAAGTTGAGCTCATTGCAGTAGCGCGTTCAGATCATCCATTGCACCAACTTGCTGGTGAAATTACATCTGCAGACCTCGCACAACACATGCATGTTGTTATTCAAGATTCAGGGGAAAATGAAAAAATGGATGTCGGTTGGTTAAGCTCACAAGACCGATGGACAGTCAGCAGTATTGATAGTGCCCTCAGTGCAATTGAACATGGGCTTGGTTATGGTTGGTTACCTCGCAATCGTATTATTGAAGCTATAGAAGACAGGCGCCTTAAACCTTTAATTCTTGAGCAAGGTTCAAGTTACAAAGCGTACTTATTTATCAGTTTTGGACATCCGCAAAACATTGGGCCGGCAACTCGAGAACTGGCTGATATTATTAAAAAGACTGTAGAGAAAATGAATTAAAGATATGGTCCGCTTACGGCCATTAGCGGACATACATATTTTTAGTTATTTACTAGCAGTGCAATCAAAATAAACAAAATGAAATATTTTATCTTTTAGTTTTAACTTATCTTCTTTTGCTGATTCCAAAACCACTCTAACGTACTTATCTTTAATTATATCATCCACATATCCGAGCTGATGATTGATTTCTATATCATTCAATACTGTTGTGGAGTAAAAATAACTAGGTTTCTCATCGCCACATCGATGTGCAGTAATATAAATATACTTCCCTTTATCTAAAAATATTTTTGGGCTTTCGATATCAACAGGGATACAACCACTTTTTTTATTTTTTAAATCAGGTTTTGGTTTAACCATGTCAGCGTTGTATCGCCATTGAAAAGAACCTAACTCAAATCTCCATGGGCCAGATTTGTCTGGCGTTTGAAATCCACTACCAGCAGCTGAACAATTAAAATTTATATTATCTTTCCCATGCACGTTGCCAAAAAATAGAACAAAGGAGAAAAATAAGAACAAACTAAAATTTATTTTACTTATGATACTTGTATTATTCATAACATCCTTTTTTCTTAAATGTTCGCTTTGGGTCGTTTACAGAATTTCAATCTATTCTCAAAGATAATCTCTAGTTTACAGTCCGCATCTGTAATACTTCGAAAAACCATCCATACCTTTAACCTCAATTTCATCTATACTGATTATTCGATAGTTTTGGTCGTCTACTAATTTTGTATTTGGTCGATATGTACCCGGCTTAAAGCATCCCCCAGGACCACAAAAGGAAACTGAATACATATTATCCTCAGCCTTATTGATAGAGAGCCCAAACGTCTGAGAACAGTCACCTTTCCAGAAGCCTACATACGGATAGTTATCATCGTAATTTAATGTAGTCTCGATGTTATAACTGTCCTTACCTGGATCATTTCTATCTGTTGTTGCCATAAGATAGAAAGTATAGGCGTTTGCAGATATAACAAATACAACAACTATTTTTGGAATATAGCTCCATACTAATAAACCATTATATTTGGTAGCAGATCTCCATATAGCAACAAGCATGAAACATAGGTATATAAATGAAAACGCTGTTACGATATAAATCAAATAGATACTTGCGTTTGTAACACTTTTGATAAAAAATATATTTAACCAATCAACTGCACTAGAAAAGATAAATACACCAACAACACCAAATAACCAAAAGGTTTTCCATAGAGGAATGTCACCTTTCCATAGGGACTTAATGTAATTCACTTATTTCTCCTAACCAATATAGCATTGGATTGAATGACTGCTTTGGGTCGTAAGCTGCCAACTAATTAATTTCAACGCAACTTATTAAGTTACACTTTATCCTGCATAAATTCGGCTAATTCAATAATAGTCTGATATTCAAACAAATCAACGACATCAACCTTGCCGGGATAACGATCATCAATTTGCTGATGGATTTCGGCTAGAGTTAACGAGCTAATACCTGATTCAAAAAAGTTATCATTAACACCTAGAGTGCTGCCTTCGATAATATCATCACAAATTGTTTTTAATTCCTGTTGTAACGGTGTTAATGATTCATCTGAAGTACTTGCCACAGGCTGACTGATTTTTTCTATTTCGCTTAAGACTTCAGCATACTCGCCTTCGGCATAAGCATCGCCTAACATGCGACGCTGTACTTTACCGCTGGTGGTTTTAGGAATACGCTTAACAGGGACAACGGAATCCACTTCAAGTCCCGATTGTTCATTTAGAACCCGGGCGGCTTGCTTAGCTAACCCAACAAAATCTTTTATATCTGCACGATACAAGATAAAGATAATGAGTTCATCACGTTGTAATTTTTCATTCCATACACCATAAACGACGACTTTACCCAGTTCCAAACCATCAATACCATTCAGGAGGTCTTCCAGATCGTGTGGGTAGTAATTTAAACCGTTAGCAAAAATAATATCTTTAGCGCGACCGGTAATAATTAATTCGTCATTATAAATAAAACCGAGATCCCCGGTATCTAACCAACCGTCTGACGTTAGCGCGGCATGATTGGCCTCTTCATTCTTATAATAACCCTGGGTGACATTAGGGCCGCTGATTTGAATACTGCCTACTACCTCATCCGCAAAAACATTTTCTTTATCTGCTATACGAACTTTGCAATCCAAAACAGGCTTACCCACGATCGCAAAACTTAATGCATCCTGATTAGCTTCGTAAATGAACTTTATTTTTTCGCCAACATTAAGATTGTGACGATCAACATGCACCGCTCTAAATTCTTCATTAACAACGGGGAATGAAACAGCCAAGGTTGCCTCTGCCATGCCATATACCGTGAACATGGTTTCACGTTTTAAACCATACTCTTTCATAGTATTTAAAAAGGTGTCACATAATTCTGTCGAGATAGGTTCAGCACCATTATAGATAAGACGGACACAAGAAAGATCGACGTTATCTAATGATTTTTTGCTTAATGATTTTAAGAAATGTTTATAACCAAAGTTAGGTGAACATAAAACAGTGGCTTTTTTTTCGCTGACTTTTTCCATCCACAATAGTGGACGACGACTGAACAAGTCTGTAGCCATTAAACATTGGCTCATACGATAGGCAACCATGTTTAAGTGGAATCCAATTAAACCCATATCATGCGTTAACGGCATCCAGCTAAAACTAATATCCTGCTCATTATATTTCGCACCTTCACCAATCGCGTTCAGATTAGTCATTATGTTTCTATGTGTCAGCATGACACCTTTGGGATCACTGGTGGAACCAGACGAAAACTGAATAAAGGCCAAATCATCTGCATTTGGAGTATGTACTTCACCTTTACCACTGACTGATTTAATTTCATTTACCAGTAGTGTTTTTTCTTTTATTTCTTTATATGCATCGGCTTGTTGATTTTCATCCGCATAGTTTTGCAAACGTTCTGTAATATCCTCAGAAGTATAAAGATGAGGACGTTCTAACTTTTCAAATATTTTAAACAATTTAGAACGATGCTCATCACTGATACCTACTGCAATAGGTACTGGAATAATGCCACCTAAGATGCAGCCCCAAAAGATATCGATAAAGTCTTCATTAGAGCGCAAGAAAATAATACATTCATCACCCTGAGTCAGACCACGTTGTTGCAGCGCAAAAAGTCGGTTCAAAGCACGCTCATGCAAGTCCGCATAACTGATAGTTAATTCTTTGTCTTTACCATCAATGTAAGTAATATTGCGATCTGAACTGGCGTGTTGTTGTAATGTTTCAACGAGGTTTGAAAGGGTAATCATAGTGTCTTCTTTTTATCTTTTAATGAGTTTCATCATAATGCTGTTTTTACTGCGCAAGTTTACCTGGGGATCCAGCTCAACTCCTTTTTCATCTGCTACATATTCAAGTTTGAACTTTTTAGTCATCGTACCTAAATGAATTTGCATTTCCACAATACTAAAGTAGTCACCTATACAGCGACGTGGCCCGGCTGAAAATGGAATAAAAGCAAACTTATGACGTTTTTTCACTTCTTCAGGTGAAAAGCGATCAGGTTTAAATTCTTCAGGCTCATCCCAGTAATCAGGATGACGATGTAAATAATACGGAGTAAAAAAGATGTTGGTTCCAGCAGGAATATCATAGCCACAGATATTATCATCGGCGATTGCTGTACGGGAATATAACCAAACAGGTGGATATAAACGTAACGCTTCTTCGATCACTTGTCGGCTAAAGGGAATATTACCGACTTCATCAAATGTTGGAATATCACCGGCTACATTATTATCAACTTCATCATGCAGCTTTTTCTCTTCAGCCGGATTCTGTGACAAAAGATACCAGGCCCAGTTAAGTGTAGTCGCACCGGTTTCATGACCGGCAATAATCATCGTCATGACTTCATCGATAATTTCCTTATCAGTCATGCCCTCACCGGTTTCTTTATCAATACCTTCCATAAAGGCTTCTAGAAAATCATCATAGCGTTTCGCTGACTCACGTCGCTCGTCCATTAATTGCTGGACTAGTGTCTTCAAGGCACGAAATTTCATAACAAACTGGATATCACGAGCCAAGTCATAGGTCAGAATCTGAAATGGATTTTCCCCTTCCTGTGCAATCAGCTTATCCATGTCATCACTGAATAAACAGCGCAGAATAATTTCTAGCGAGAGATCACTGGTTTCACTTGATACGTCGATAACTTCATTGTTATCGGCTTTTTGCTGCCAGCTTTGTAATAAGTCTTCGTTCGCCTTTTGCATTTTTCTGGCTAAACCATCAATGCATTTACGGCTAAAGGCTGGCTGAATCATACGACGCTGTCTACGCCAGAACGCACCATCACTGACAATAATGCCATTGCCTAACAGCATTTTTACGCGCTCAAAACCCGGACCTTTTTTGTAATTTTCATGATTTTTGACCAGGATAGCTTTCACTGCATCCGGTGAGTTAATCAAGATGGTATTATTGTTACGCGTGACGGGTTTAACCAGGCAAAAGTCACCGTACTCAGCAATATAATCAGCAACAATGGGGAATGACTCATCCGTCGTATTGATGTCATAGGGCGTGTCAGGACCCGGCGGTAAATTCGGTAATTTGGCTTCTATTGAGGTCATTTTTGGGATAATTTGGATAAAATGTCAGTATTGATACTATATTATAAAGTGACACCGGAAAGAATAAGTTCAGCCCAACTATCTGAACAAATTGCTAAATGGCTTGAAGAATTACCGTCTGAAAAGCAGTTACGAATCAATAAATTACATCAGCAAAAGGATCGGGTATTGTCTCTCGTGGGTCTGCAATTACTGAAAGTTGCGATGACTGATTTTTCCGATATGCCCTTTTCTCTGTCGCAGCTCCAGTTTCCTGAGCAGACTAAACCGTTCTTCCCCAGCCATATTGATTTCAATATTTCTCATTCAGGCGAGATAGCCTGTTGCGTGGTCTCGGATAGCCATAATGTTGGAATTGATATTGAGCTTAGGCGTAATGTTAAAGAAACAACATTGAATAAATATCTAACTGAAACTACAAATGCATTACACGGCAATAATGCTGAACAGAATAAACAGGATTTTTTTAATATTTGGACAAAATATGAAGCCATCATTAAAGCCGCAAATCATGGTTCAATATTTCATATGAAAGATATACAACTCGAAGCCAATGGCGGACATTATCAAAATAAATTTTGGTATACCTACCCAGTTAATATAGTGTCTGATGAAGATAATAAAGAATATACTTGTCATATTGCATGCTCTGAAGACATTGCAGCACAAAATATTAAGATCAGACAAATTCATAATTTATAAAAAGGTATATAACCATGCGTACCATGACATGGGAGCGGAAACTCAGTTACGCTCTGATTCGCCCAATCGTAAAACTCTTTCTTACCACTTTCTGGTGGACATGCCGGGTAGAAAAAATTATTGGTGAGGAACACGCTCACAAATTGATTGAGAAAGGTGAGCCAATTATTCCCTGTTATTGGCATCAAATGCATATCTTTGGCTCATGGTATATGCGTAAGTTACAAAAACGTGGATTGAAACTCGGTTACCTTGTCAGCCCTTCTGTTGATGGTGAAGTGCCTGCAAAAATAATTGAGTCATGGGGTATAGTTGCTATTCGTGGTTCAAGTAACCGTACGGGTGCTAAAGCATTAAAAGACATGTACAACTTGATCATGAAAGATAAAATTTCACCCGTTACCACATCTGATGGCCCAACGGGTCCTGTTCATGAATTTAAACAAGGTGCCGTCATGCTGGCACAGTTAACACAAAGTCCTATGTTACCTATTGCATATGCAGCGGATCGTTATTGGCAAGCAAAGTCATGGGACAAATTTATTATCCCTAAACCTTTTTCACGTATCGTGATTGCGGTAGGTGAACCACATTACATTGATAAAAAATCAAATGCTGAAAAAATGGAAGAAGAAAGAATTAAAATGGAAAGGGATATGAATGACCTGATTGAAGTGGCAAAAGCAGGTTTAAATTAAAATAATATTTGGAAGCTTAATCTTAACCTGCTAATTCAGTTCGTACTTGCTCAAGAATATTTTTCATGTGCATAGAGTCTTGTTGAATTTTCGTAAACTCATCAACAGTGAGAGGTTTGCTAAAGAGAAAACCCTGAATAGTTTTACAGCCTAAAGCATGCAAGTAAGAAAGCTCTTGTGCAGTCTCCACACCTTCGGCAACCACATCTAAACGTAGGCTATGTGAAAGCGCCATTATTGCCGTCACTATTGCAGCATTATCACCGCCACTTCTGTCTTGCACATTAGTAATAAACGAACGATCAATTTTTAATGTATCAATAGGGAATTTCTTAAGATAACTTAAAGACGAGTACCCTGTACCAAAGTCATCAATAGAAATAGCCACCCCCATTTTTTTAACTTCATGCAAAATATCAATATTTTTAGTGACGTCATCCATTAAGCAACTTTCAGTCAACTCAACTTCAAGATAGTCAGAAGAAAGTCCCGATTCTTTTAATGCCAGGTCAATCCGTTCAATAAAGTCACCTTGTTTAAATTGAACACTTGAAACGTTAACTGAAACACGCAAGGGGTCTAATCCTTGATCTTGCCAGGCTTTATTAAGTCGACATGATTCACGTAGTACCCAATCGCCAACCTCTACAATCAAGCCGCTTTCTTCTAAAAGAGGAATAAACTCAAGTGGTGAAACAAGCCCTCGCTCAGGATTCTGCCAGCGAATTAATGCTTCCATCCCTTTAATGTTACCGGTAGCAGCATCAACTTTTGGCTGGAAAAATAAACAGAATTCGCCACGTTCTATTGCCTGACGTAAATCAAACTCTTCACTCAAACGTTTTGTGTTATCAACATTCATGTCGCTATTAAAATAGCGATAGTCGTTGCCACCAGCTTGTTTCACGTTATCTAATGCAAGAGCGGCATACTGATTCAACTCATCTGCTGTACCTTCATCGGTAGGATAAACACAAATTCCGTAACTGATACTTAGAACAATATTTTCATCATTAATAATAAAAGGGGCCTGCATCCCTTTCAGAATCCGTTGCAAGGCACGATCGACTTCGTCCTCTTGCTCAATCAGATTCATAATTAAACCAAATCCACTACCACCAAGACGTGAAACGGTGTCGCTTTCTCTAACTAATTCACGTAACCGTGTAGCTATATCGATAATTAAAATATCACCTTTCTTATAACCATAATGTCGGTTTATCTCAGCGAATTTATCGATGTCTAAATTGATCACCGCTAATGCTTTTTTATGTCGCTTTGTCGTGGCATATGCATATTCAAGGTGGTCAATAAACAATGTGTGATTAGGTAAATGCGTTAATGTGTCGTGCAACAGCTCATTAGGAGTTAATCCATTTTGCTGTGACGGTATCCGAGAAACAAAACTGAGTAGAGAAAAAGCGGCCAAAACCAGGAAAAAAACCGCATAAAAAATTGACGGAATAGAGATGAGTCCCTG
>Ga0316204_10012364_pt1 | contig 10426 bp, 5 predicted proteins | sample 6monrhotite_MG_2_FD_205661 | JGI IMG/M metagenome (GOLD analysis project Ga0316204, IMG submission 205661) | Microbial mat bacterial communities from mineral coupon in-situ incubated in ocean water Damariscotta River, Maine, United States -... | ecosystem: Environmental > Aquatic > Marine >... | reverse complement strand
TGCGTACCTCTGAGGAACGTGACGTCCCAGCGTCACACGCGAGAGGGTGTTGCGACGTCAGATGCCTCGCCGCAAGGCGACATCAGGAGGCAAGACCTTGCGAACACGTGGACGGTTTTCGACGGAGACAAGCTGTTGTTGTTCCGGACCAATCCAGTAAAACCGGCCAGGTTTCGCAATGGATGCAAACCCAAGTGGGCTTGCCACACGACCCGAGAGTCACTGCACAGGGGAGTGAAAGGCGACGACGACGAAGGAGGAGACTTGCCTGAGAGGGGAAGCGCAGGTTCCCCTCTGGAGACAACGCTGGTTGGCAGCCGCGAATCCGTCAAAGTGGCTGAAGACCCGCACTAACCGTCACGATCCATGCGGCAGCCGCACAACCACTGACTGTCACGATCCCTGCGGCAGCCCAACCCACCCGACCCCAACCCACCCGACCCCAACCCACCCGGCCTCAACCCATGCGGAGCCACCACACAGCCCAGCCGGGCCTGAGCCCCGCTCGTCGAGCGGGGCGGGACGCTCGCGGCTGAACAAGTCGGCGAGGGCACGGGCTATGGGCTGCCGCATGGATCGTGACGGTCAGCGTGAGCGCGGCTGCCGCATGGATCGTGGTCGTTACTGCGGGTTTTCAGCCACTTGGAACTTACTGGTGCTGCCAACCAGCGTTGTTTCTAAAGGGGAACCTGCGCTTCCCCTCTCAGGCAAGTCTCCTCGTCGCAAGCTCCTCGTCGTCGCCTTTCACTCCCCTGTGCAGTGACTCTCGGGTCGTCTGGCATGCCCACCTGGGTTTGCATCTATTGCGAAACCTGGCCGGTTTTACAGCGTTGGATGGCAGAACAACAACAGCTTGTCTCCGTCGAAAACCGTCCACGTGTTCGCAAGGTCTTGCCTCCTGATGTCGCCTTGCGGCGAGGCATCTGACGTCGCAACACCCTCTCGCGTGTGACGCTGGGACGTTGCGTTCCTCAAAGGTACGCATCCGCAGTTGGCGCGCGCCATGCGGCGCGTTCTGGAGGAAGGTGCGGGCTCAGCGAGAGGGTGGGGATGCAGTGCGGATTGGCGAAAGGTGAGAACTCAGCGAGAGGGTGGGGATGCGGTGCGGACTGGCGGAAGGTGCGGGCTTGAGGGCGCTGTGGATTCCGGGGCGGCTGGGTTTGCCTCCTGATGTCGCCTTGCGGCGAGGCATCTGACGTCGCAACACCCTCTCCCGTGAGGCGCTGGGACGTCACGTTCCTCAAAGGTACGTACTCGCAGTTGACGCGCGCCATACGGCGCGGTTGGGAGAAAGACGGGGGCTCAGTGAGAGGATGGTGAGGCGGCACGTACTGGGGAAGGACGGGCTTGGTGGCGTACTGCGCTTTGACGTTCGGGGCGGCCCCGCCAGCGTGCCTCCGGCGGCGACTTCGCTCACCCATCAGCGACGCTGGGAGCTCAGCGTTGCTGCTCACGGAGTCTTTGCCTGTGGCGGGCTATGAGGAGACACGATGGAGGAGCACTCGGTGCCGATCGTCCCACCACATCGCTGGACTTTCAGCCCCCACGAGCGGCGCAGATGGGTCCAAGAGGTCGCCCTCTTGAGCGCTGGTACAGTGCTGGTACCTGCGTCCTATTTCGGATGGATCACTGCTTGGCGATGGGCCGCCCTGGGAGTTGTGGTTGCGACTGTCCTGGGGGCGATTGTTGGGTGGTGGTTGCCAGCAGGATTGGCCTGGGCTCGGCGGGAGATGTCGCTGCCCTTCATGCTGGCGCTCGTCGCCCTGAGCGGTGCTGTGCTCGGTGGCTGGGTGGGCGCAGGCGCCTACCGACTCGAGGCAGTGCTGGGCGGACTCCCCCATCCTCTCCTGGAGGAGATGCCGCTGTACTACGGGTTCACCGCTGCTGTCGCTCTCTCGACCTCGCTCATGACGACGGTGATCGGGGTGAGCTACACCCTGCTCGCACTCCTGCGGAGCAGGACTGGCCCCTTTGTGGCGCTGGCAGTGCTCTCGGGGCCGCTCTTGTGGTGGACCTGTTGGGAGCTGAGCATGTTGATTGTGCGAGACATGCCCCCACCACACCACTACCTCAGCTACCTGGTCTACTGGCTGATGGGCGCGTGATTACAGCGGCTCGACGTCGAACAGCTCCAGGGTGGGGACCTCGCGCTTTGCGTAGTCCAGCGGCCAGGGCGAGCTGGCCAGCACCACCGGGTTGCCGTTGCGATCCTCCACCATGCGGTAGTCCCGCCGCTCCCGCAGCCACTGCAGTCCCTCGTCGCTGCCGCCCACCCAGCGCGCCAGCGTGTACTGAAGCCGCTCCAGGTCCGCCTTGACCCGGTACTCGTTCTTCAGCCGCTCCTTGAGCACCTCGAACTGCAGCAGCCCGACGACCCCCAGCCAGGGATCCTGCCGCCCGGCCTCGGGCCGGTAGAAGAGCTGCACCACGCCCTCCAGAGAGAGCTGCTCCAGCCCGGCCGCGAGCTGCTTGCGCTTCATTGGATCCTTCAGCACCGCCCGGGCGAAGAACTCCGGCGCGAAGCGGGGGATGCCGTCGAACCGCAGCGGCTCGCCGCTGGCGATGGTGTCGCCGATGCGCAGCTTGCCGGGATCGTAGAGGCCCACGATGTCTCCGGGCCACGCCTCCTCCACGATGGCCCGCTCCTGGGCCATGAACGAGTGGGGCTTGGCCAGCTTCAGGCGCTCGCCGTTGCGGCCGATCCGCACCTCCATGCCGCGCTCGAAGCGCCCGCTGACGACCCGCAGGAAGGCGATGCGATCCCGGTGCCGCGGGTTCATGTTCGCCTGGATCTTGAAGATGAAGCCGGTGAAGCGCTCATCGTCCGGCTTGAGGAGCTCGCCCTCCATGGACATGCGGGTCATCGGCTGGGCCGCGTGCTCCGCGAGGAAGCTCAGGAGCGGCTCCACCCCGAAGTTCGTCATGGCGCTGCCCCAGAACACCGGGCTCAGCTTGCCGTCCAGGAACTTCTGCAGATCCCAGGGATCGCCCGCCTCGGCCAGCAGCTCCAGCTCCTCCTGCACCTGGGCCACCAGCCGGTCGCCGATGATGGGCCCGGCCTCGGCCAGGGGGATCTTCTTGCTCTCCAGCACCTTCGCGCCGTGGCGTCCCTCCGACTGGAAGAGGAGCAGCTCGTTGGTGAGCACGTTGACCACACCCTTGAACTCCCGGCCCATGCCGACGGGCCAGGTCAGCGGCACGATCTGGAGGTCCAGCGTCTCGCCCACCTCGTCCATCAGCTCCAGGGGGTCGAGGCCCGCCCGGTCCAGCTTGTTCATGAAGGTGACGATGGGCAGGCCGCGCATGCGGCAGACCTCGAACAGCTTGCGGGTCCGCGCCTCCACGCCCTTGGCGTGGTCGATGAGCATCACCGCGGAGTCCACCGCCGCCAGCGTGCGGTAGGTGTCCTCGGAGAAGTCGGCGTGGCCCGGGGTGTCCAGCAGGTTGAGGGCGCTGCCCCGGTAGTCGAACTGCAGCACCGAGCTGGTGATGGAGATGCCGCGCTCCCGCTCCATCTCCATCCAGTCGGAGATGGCGTGCCGGCCGGCCTTCTTGGCCTTGATGGACCCCGCGAGGTGGATCGCCCCCGAGTAGAGCAGCAGCTTCTCGGTGAGCGTCGTCTTGCCCGCATCCGGGTGGGAGATGATGGCGAAGGTGCGACGGCGCGCGGCTTCGGTGGTGAGATCCATGGTTCGGCCTGAGGTCTGGTGAAGGGCCGTGAATAACCCACGAGGCCCTCAGGGGGCGGATGGCGCTGACGGCCTGTGGTCTTGATCGCATCGAGGGTGCTCGCGCTGTGATCTGGCTGTCAACCGGGCGTGCAAAGGATCTGCACGGGGGGTCAAGGGTCGTCACCGGGACGGCGATGGGTGGCGGGCTGCGTTATTGGCGGGCAGCTTCTGAGCGAACCTGGATCCTGTGGAGCCCCATGAGAGAGACCCTGCGCGCAGCGCTCGCCTTTGGCGTCGCGTCCGGTTGTTTGGAGGTCGCGCTCCGAGCGGAGTCGCGGCTCGGTCTGTCCGCCGTTGAGCTGGCGACCTGGCTCGGACTCAGCGTGCTCGCGGGGCTGGCCGTGGCGCTGCCCGCGGGGGTGGTGGCCGGGCTGGTCGGGCGGCTCGTTCGCGGGCGCAGCGTCGGGCTGATGACCAGCGCGCTGCTCGCGCTGCACGCCGGCCTCTGGTACCGCTTTGAGGTGGTGCTCAACGAGTTCGTGCGCTCGCCCAAGGTCTGGGGAGGCATGCTCGCCATCGCCTTCGGCAGCCTCGTGCTGGGGCTGGCGCTGGACAAGGCGCTGCGGAAGGCCGTCCCGCCCGCCTGGGGCCTCGCGGTGCTCGCGTCGCTCGCCGCCTTCGCCATGGGCCGCGCTCCGGGCCCGCTGGAGAGCAGCGGCCCGAACGTGCTGCTGGTGACCCTGGACACCACCCGCCCCGACCGCCTCGGTCCCTACGGCGGCCCCGCGAAGACGCCCACCCTGGACCGGCTGGCCCGGGAGGGTGTGGTCTTCGAGCAGGCCATCGCCCCCGCGCCGCTCACCGAGCCGTCCCACCTCTCCATCTTCACCGGCATGTACGTGCACGGCACCGGCGTGGTCTCCAACGGCACGGACTTCGCGGCGTCCAACCCGGCCCTGCTGCCGGACATGCTCCAGGCCCGCTTCCAGGAGAAGGGCTACCGGACCGGCGGCTTCGTCTCTGGCTTCCCGCTGCACGGCAAGTGGGGCTGGCTGAACGCCTTTGATGTCTACGACGACGACTTCGGAGACATCCCCGGCCTGCACCGCCTGTCCCTGGTGCGCCTCTGGGAGCAGATCTTCCTGCCCGGCAACACCCTGCGCGAGCGCTACGGCGAGTTCACCACCGCCCGGACCCTGAGCTTCCTGAAGCCCCAGGCCGACGGGAGCTGGTTCGCCTGGATGCACCTCTTCGACCCCCACGCCCCCTACGAGGTCTCCGACGAGGAGCTGGCCGCCGCCCCCCGGGACGGCGCGCCGCTGAAGCTGCCGGAGTACCTGCCCCCGCCGTACCGCACCATCACCGACGTCGACTGGATCATCGACACCTACGATCGGGAGATCAGCAAGGTGGATCGGCTGGTGGGCGAGGTGATCGACACCCTGGAGGCCCGGGGCGTGCTGGACAACACCATCGTCATCATCACCGCCGATCACGGCGAGAGCCTGACCGAGCACGACTACTTCTTCGAGCACGGCGACTACCTCTACGACGCCAGCCTCCGCATCCCGCTGATAGTGCGCTACCCCGGCGGGGCCACCGCTGGTGAGCGGGTGCCCTGTCAGGTCTCCAGCGTGGACATCCTGCCGACGCTGGTGGAGATGGTGTCGCTCCGGGAGACGGAGGGCGTGCAGGGGCGCTCGCTGGCCGCGATGCTGACGGACGGCGAGGGCTGCACCGACGGGCCGGTGGTCAGCGCCACCGTGGCCGGGCGCTACATGGAGAACCCCCCGGTCGATCGCTCCCTGCGAAACCCGGGCTCCAAGCTCATCGTGCACCAGGAGGGGCGGGCCGAAGAGACGGTCGCCTTCTTTGATCTGAAGGCGGACCCCGGCGAGACCGAAGAGATCGCCGATGAGCGCGAAGCGGACGTGGAGGTCTCTCGAATGCTCCTCTCCAGCCTCCTGGAGGGCAACAGCGTGGACGTCGCCTCGCCGGAGAGCGACGCGGACACCATGCAGATGCTCGAGCAGCTGGGGTACATCGAATGAAGTTCTTGAAGAGGGACAGCCTGCAGTTCCTGCGCTGTGGTGTGCTGGGGATCGGGCTCGGGCTGCTGGCCGGGGCCTGCGAGGCGGTGCAGATCGCCACCGACATCCGGCTGGATCTGAGCTTCGGTGAGTCGTTCCTGCTGGGCATGAGCGCCTCGGTGATGGCCGGACTGTTCGGCTTCGGCATCGGCCTGGGCGTGGGCCTGCCGATTCAGCTCATCGGCCGCAAGTGGTACCCGCACCGGGTGTACACCCTCGCCATGGCCGCCACGGCCTTCTTCCTCTCGGGCTTCTTCCTCTGGCACGCAGCGGGCATCCTGATGGGCGACGAGCGCCTGCCCGCCGCCATCGCCATGGCCGTCTGCCCGCTGGGCGTCGCCGGGGTGGTGTACTTCAACGCGGGCTACTGGGCGCGGCGGGAGAGCCTCGGCGGCGCGCCGAAGCTGGGCTGGCTGCCGGTGAGCCTGCTGCTGGCCATGGGCGTCAACGTGGGCGCGGCCGCGATGATGAGCGGCGTGGCCGGCGACGACGTGAGGGCGCTCACGGGCGAGCCCAACGTGCTGCTCATCACCATCGACACCCTGCGCCGCGACCACGTGAGCGCCTACGGCGAGGGGCGGGCCGAGACGCCGCGCATGGACGCGCTGGCGGAGGAGGGCATCCTCTTCATGAACGCCATCACGCCGACGCCGGAGACCGCCCCGGCCCACGCCTCGATGATGACGGCTCTGCACCCCATCCGGCACAAGGTGACCGACAACTCCAAGCGGCTGGAGGAGGGCTTCCTGACCCTCGCCGAGCTGCTGCGGGAGGAGGAGTACTACGCGACCGGCGCCTTCCTCTCCTCCTTCGCGGTGAACGCCCGCACGGGCCTGAACCAGGGCTTCCAGATCTACGAGGACGACTTCTTCCCGGGGATCCGCGGCTTCGGCTCGGTGCTGCTCACCCAGTACACCCAGCAGGCGCTGATGATCCTGGGCGATCCCCACGACTTCGCCTGGCTGCTGGAGCGACGCGGCGACGTGACCAACCAGCTCGCGTCGGACTGGATCCGCGCCCGTGGCGAGAAGCCCTGGTTCGCCTGGGTGCACTACTTCGAGCCCCACGCCCCCTACGAGGGCCCCAACGCGACCGTCGACCACCGCACCTTCCTCTCGGACCGCGACCCGACCTACACCGAGGCCGAGGCCGACGAGCTGCGCCGGCTCTACGCCTACGAGGCCGGGCTCGCCGACACCCAGGTGGGCGTGCTGCTGGACCTGCTGGCGGAGCTGGAGATCGACGACCGCACCATGGTCATCGTGACCGCCGATCACGGCGAGCAGCTCGGTGAGCACGACATCTTCTTCCACCACCACGGCCTCTACGACGAGTCCATCCAGGTGCCGCTCATCATCCGCGCGCCGGGCCAGGGCGGCATCAAGTACAAGCGGATCGAGCAGCAGGTGCGGCTGATGGACCTGACGCCGACCGTGCTGAAGTGGCTGAAGTTCGATCGGGAGCTGGACTACTCCGAGGGCGTGCCGCTGCTGGACTACGCCACGGCCGTGCGCGAGCGCTCGCTGCCCAGCACCCTGTTCGGGCGCAAGACCGCCTCGCTCTCCGAGGGCACCCTGTTCGGCATGCGCGCTCCGGCGGAGCTGGACGGGGAGCAGGTGCACATCAAGTACATCTACGACAAGGCCGCCAACGTCGAGGAGCTGTACAACCTCGCCGCGGATCCGGACGAGACCGTCGACATCTCCGAGACTCAGCCGAGCGTGATGGCGCCGCTGCGTGAGCACACCCAGAAGGAGATGGACGGCGCCAAGGATCTGGCCAGCGACGTGAGTCAGGCGGACATTGAGGCCCTGAAGGTGCTCGGCTACATGGAGTAGCCGAGCGGCGACGCGCCGCCGCGAAGGAGTTATCCCCGGTGGCCATGAGAGCGTTGCTGGACTTCCTCGACCGCCGCCCGCTGGTCGCCGCCATGATCGTCTTCGCGCTGCTGGTGGCGCTGCCTGCCCTGGACGCGGTGACGGGGCAGGGGATCTACTGGTTCCACGACCTGCGGCACCACCACCACCCGTGGCGGGCCTGGGCCGCCGCTGAGTGGCTCGCCGGGCGGGTCCCGCTGTGGGCCCCGGATGTCGCCAACGGCTTCCCGCTGATGAGCGACGGGCAGACCGGCGTGTTCTACCCGCCCAACATCCTGCTGGGCCTGCTGCTGCCGTCGCACGACGCGCTGAACGCCTCCATCCTGCTGCACGCCTGGTGGTCCGGGCTCGGGGCCTGGTGGCTCTGTCGGGTGCTGGACCGCTCCAACCCGGCGTCGCTGGTGGCGGGCGTGGCCTTCGCCTGCTCGGGCTTCATGGTGGCGCACGTGACCTACGCGGGCATGCAGGCCGTCGCGAGCTGGGCGCCCTGGGCGCTGGGCGCGGCGCTCTTGATCAGCCGCTCGCCCCAGCTCTGGCGGGGGCTCCCGTGGGGCCTCTGCGTGGCCGCGATGCTGACCGCGGGGCACGTCCAGGGGGCCGCTATCGGCCTGCTGGGCAGCCTGTTCGTGTTCGCCGCCGAGGCCCGCCGGGTGAAGGCCTGGCTCATCGCCGGCGCGGGCGCGCTCGTGGGCATCGCCACCGCCGCGCCGCAGCTCGCCGGTGCGCTGGAGCTCGCGGGGCTCTCGGCCCGTGAGGGCGGGGTCGACGAGGCCTTCGCGGGCATTGGATCCCTGCCGCCGTGGGAGCTCATCAACGCGGTGCTGCCGCGGTTCTGGGGCTGGGAGCGGCCCGCGGACATCGCGCTGACCTACGTGCACAAGGGCCCGCTCTTCTTCGGCACCGGCGAGAACCACTGGGAGGACTGCTTCTACCTGGGCCTGCCCGTGGTGGCGCTGGCCATCTGGGGGCTCGCCCGGCCGGGCGGGCGGCGCTGGAAGGTGATGGCCGTGGGGGCGATGCTGCTGATGCTGGGGCGCTTCACCCCGGTCTACGCGCTCTTTCGCATGGTCCCGGGCTTTGACTTCTTCCGCTTCCCGGTGCGCTTCTCCCTCCTGCTGACGCTGGCGGTGGTGGTCCTGGCCGCCAAGGGGATGGACGATCTGATCGACAACCCCCGCGCGCCGCGAGGGGTGTGGCTGGAGCGGCTCGCCCTGGCGGGGCTCGTGGCCTTCGTGGGCGGCTCGCTGCTGGGCTTCGGGATCCTGGCGGTCAAGGAGCCGGCGATCCGAGGGATCTTGATGGGGCCGCTCGGCGAGCGGCCCGACGGCCTCGCGCGCATCGACGCCTTCATCGCGGGCATGAAGTGGAACACCACGCCCTGGTCTCCCGGAGTGTGGTGGACCGCGCTGCTCATCGGCGGGACCGGCGCGCTGGCGTGGGCGTTTCGCAAGGGGAAGCTCGGCGGGCTGGCCTTCAGCGCGAGCCTGCTGGCGCTGGTGACCGCGGACATGGTGTCCTTCGGCTACGACTACAACCCGCGGGTGCCGGATGACGTCGTCGAGGCCGAGCCGCCGCTGGTGGCGGCGGTGCTCGAGGCCGGGGTGGGGGAGGAGGGGCTCTACCGCACCTCCGTGGTGGACCGGGTGCAGCCGCCCGCGCTGGACCGGCAGCTGCTCAGCAGCTCGCTGGGGCTCCTGTATGGCACCCGCGATGTGATCCTGCTCTCTCCGCTGCTCATCCCCCGTCATGAGGCGGTGTTGGCGGCGGCGGGGCTGGATGTGGGGATGGATCCCGGCGAGGAGAAGGTGAAGCGGCTCGCGGAGAACCGCAAGCTCGTGGACCTGATGGGGGTGCGCTACCTGATGAGCACCCATGACTTGAGCGGGCAGGATGGGCTGGATGTCATCGAGACGGACGGCGAGGTGAAGCTGCATCGCAATGACGCGGCGATGGAGCGGGCGTTTGTGGTGGGCTGCGTGGACGCGGCGTTGGATCAGGAGGCGGCGCTGGCGCGGATGCTGGAGTCGGACTTTGACCCCCGTACGGTGGCGGTGGTCGAGGGGGCTGAGGCGCTGCGCTGTCAGTCGGGGGATGAGGCGCCGGGTGAGGTGTCGGTGGCGACCTACGCGCCGGATGAGGTGCGGGTGGCGGCCACGATGGATGCGCCGGGGTTGCTGGTGCTGGCGGATACGCACTACCCCGGCTGGACGGTCGCGGTGGATGGTCGCCCTGTAGAGCTGCTGAAGGCGGATGTGACCTTCCGGGGCGTGATGTTGGAGGCGGGGGCGCATGAGGTGGTGTTCAGCTACCAGCCCTGGTGGCGGAAGCTGCTGTGGCTCACCGGGATCGGTTGGGCGGTGTTGCTGCTGGGCGGTGCCGTGCTCGGAGTGCTGAGGGTGACACGCCGCTGAGAGTCGGCGGCGTGATGTGGTGCTGGTGGGAGCGCCTTCAGGGCGGCTTTCAAGCACCGCAAGGCGGGTTCGCTCGCCCTTCAGCGCTCCGTTGTCGCTGTCTCTGAAGTCCTCCCCATGTCTTCTGGCAGCTCGCGCTGCGAGGGGGCGAGCCCCCTGTGACCCCCATCTTCCGACAGACCGTGCCGTCAGGCGCGCGCCAACTGCGACTGGGTACCTTTGAGGAACGTGACGTCCCAGCGTCTCACGGGAGAGGGTGTTGCGACGTCAGATGCCTCGCCGCAAGGCGACATCAGGAGGCAAGACCTTGCGAACACGTGGACGGTTTTCGACGGAGCCCAGGTGTTGCTGTCCTGCAAACCCACGCTGTAAAACCG
>Ga0316204_10012363_pt1 | contig 10427 bp, 8 predicted proteins | sample 6monrhotite_MG_2_FD_205661 | JGI IMG/M metagenome (GOLD analysis project Ga0316204, IMG submission 205661) | Microbial mat bacterial communities from mineral coupon in-situ incubated in ocean water Damariscotta River, Maine, United States -... | ecosystem: Environmental > Aquatic > Marine >... | reverse complement strand
GATTTCCAGCGGGTCAACGACGTTGCCGGTGGATTTGGACATCTTCTTGCCCTTGGCGTCACGCACCAGCCCATGCAGGTAGACGGTGTCAAACGGGATGCGCTGCTCGACGGGGAGGTCCTGATCCAGAACCGCCATCTGCATCATCATCATCCGCGCGACCCAGAAGAACAGGATGTCCTGCCCGGTCACCAGGGTTGAGGTTGGGAAGTATTTCGAGGTTTCCTCGCTCCACTCGGGCCAGCCCAGGGTGCCAATAGGCCAGAGGCCAGAAGAGAACCAAGTGTCCAGCACGTCGGGGTCGCGGTAAAGTTCGACAACGCCTTCCAAAGAGCGTGAGATGGGAGCGTAATCGGAAGCACGTTCATGTGAGTGGGATAAAAATTCAATTTTCCACTCGGTTCCATAATAGTCTGAAGCCTTTTGGGCCGCCTCCTCTTCATTAGAAGCACAAAATGAGACCAAGTCTTGAACAACAAATGGCGTTCTGCTGTCGTGCTCTTTGAAGGCTGCAATCTGCTCTTTGTTTGGCCCGTACCAAACCGGGATCTGGTGGCCCCACCACAGCTGGCGCGAGATGCACCAGGGCTCGATGTTTTCCAGCCAGTGATAATAGGTCTTCTCGCCAGACTCCGGCAGGATCTTGACGGTGCCGTCTTTCACTGCGTCCAGCGCCGGGCCAACGATCTTGTCGGTCTCAACAAACCACTGGTCGGTCAGCATCGGCTCGATCACCACTTTGGAGCGGTCGCCAAAGGGCTGCATGATTGGCTTGGCCTCAACATAAGGCACGACCTCCGAGACCTCAGTCTCGTTGCCGTCCTCGTCTTTGACCGTTTTGGTCTCGGTCACCATCACGGCGAGACCCTCGGCAGTGATGTCAGCGATCACCGCCTTACGGGCCTCTTCGCGGGTCAGGCCGCGGTATTCTTCCGGCACCAGGTTCATCGCGGCGATGCTGGCCTCGGTGAACTCTGCCTCGCCATTGGCAATCGCCTGGGCGGTGGTGGCTTCCTCAACATAGGGCGCGCCGTCGCTGCGCATATTGGCCTTGGTGTCCATCAGGTTATACATCGGAATGCCGCCGCGCTTGGCGACCTGATAGTCGTTGAAATCATGCGCACCAGTGATCTTCACCGCGCCGGAGCCAAAGTCCTTATCCGGGTATTCATCGGTGATGATCGGGATCAGGCGGCGCTGCGCCTTGGGGCCCACCGGAATTTCGCAGAGCATGCCCACGATGGGCGCGTAGCGTTCATCCGAGGGGTGCACCGCAACCGCGCCATCACCCAGCATGGTTTCGGGACGTGTAGTGGCGATGGAGATATAGTCGCGCTCTTCTTCCAGCGTTACGTTGCTGTCCTCGTCCTTCTCGATATAGGTATAGGTGGCACCACCTGCCAGGGGGTATTTGAAGTGCCACATATGGCCGGGGGTCTCGATGTTCTCGACCTCCAGATCCGAGATCGCGGTTTCAAAATGCGGGTCCCAGTTGACCAGGCGCTTGCCGCGATAGATCAGGCCTTTGTTGTACATCTCCACAAAAACCTTGATCACGGCATCGTGGAAATTGGGCGAGTTCTCGTGGCCCGTACGGGTGTCGCCAGCTGCGCCTGCCATGGTAAAGGCAGTGCGGTCAAAGTCGCAGGAGGCGCCAAGGCGTTTGAGCTGCTCAATGATGGTCCCGCCGGACTGCTCTTTCCATTCCCAGATCTTGGCCAGGAAGTCAGGGCGGCTAAAGTCGGTGCGTTTCTTGCCTTCTTTGGCCAGCTCGCGCTCCACCACCATTTGCGTCGCAATACCTGCGTGGTCACATCCCGGCTGCCACAGGGTGTCAAAGCCCTGCATGCGCTTCCAGCGGATCAGGATGTCCTGCAGCGTGTTGTTAAAGGCATGGCCCATGTGCAGAACGCCGGTGACGTTTGGCGGCGGGATCATGATGCAATAGGTCGAGGCCTCAGGCTTGGCATTGGCGCCTGCCTTAAAGCAGCCGGCCTCTTCCCAGGCTTTGTATAGGCGGCTTTCAGCTTCGGCCGCGTCGAATGTCTTGTCCAGTGCCATGAGGGTCGTCCTGCGTCGGTTGAATTCGGGTTGCTGCATCCAATAACGAATGGACAGGCAAAGGGAAAGCCATCGCTGGGTTTGCAGGTGAAAAGGCCAGCGCCTAGGGGGTGCGATCCAGCTTGGTGGCCAGATGGATCAGGCTCTCAGAGGAGCGCACGCCACGGGCCTCGCCAATGCGATCAATGGTCTGATCCAGCTCGGCTGTGGTCTGGGCCACCACCTGGGCCAAAAGATCAAACCGCCCGGAGGTGGTATGCACCACCTCAACCCCCGACAGGCTGCGAAGCCGCGACAGCACCTCGGGGCCAGAGCGCGGCTCGATCGAGATCAGCACCGTGGCCTGCAGCGGCGGGCGCGTCGCCGCCGAGGCGCGCAGGGTATAGCCCTCAATTGCGCCGGTGGTTTCCAGCCGCTCAATCCGGGCCTGCACCGTGGTGCGGGCGAGCCCAAGCGCACGGGCAAGATCGGAGACCGGGCGGCGGGCGTTTTCTCGCAACAGGGTCAAAAGCTGCTGGTCAGTTTCGTCTGTTTTCATGCTGTGGCCTGCAATTTGCCGAAATTTTTCGTCACCCTAGTCGAAATGCCGGGGGATATCGACGACAAAGCGACGGAAAATAAGCAAAACACTATGAGGCTTTACCAGATGCAGCAGATCCCCCCCCTATGGCTTGACCCTGAAACTCACCTGGCGCGACACAACCCGGATCACCCGATCCTTTTTTTCTCGCCACGGGTGCTGCACCAGGTGGCGCAACGGTTTCAGGCGGGTTTTGACGGGGTGGTCACCTATGCGGTCAAGGCCAACCCGCACCAGGCGGTGCTGTCGAATTTGGTGGCGGCCGGGATCTCGGCCTTTGACGTGGCCTCTCCGGCGGAGATGGCGGCCGTACGCCTGGCCAGCCCTGACGCGGTGATGCATTACAACAACCCGGTGCGTTCTATGGCTGAAATCGCAGCGGGGATCTCTCAGGATGTGGCCAGCTGGTCGGTGGATGAGCAATCCGAACTGGATAAGCTGGCCGCCGTGCCCCGTGACAAGGAAATCGCAGTGCGCTTTGCCCTGCCGGTGGAGGGCGCGGCCTATGATTTTGGCAGCAAATTTGGCGCTGCCCCGGATGAGGCCGTTGCCTTGCTGAAACGGGTCGCCGCTGAGGGCTGGACCCCGGCGCTGTGTTTTCATCCCGGCACCCAGTGTGAGGATGCAGCGGCCTGGGTTGAATACATCCATGCGGCCAAGCGCATCGTTGAGGCGGCGGGGGTGTCGATTGCCCGGCTGAATGTGGGGGGGGGCTTTGCCGCTAACCGCGATGGGGTGGCGCCGGATCTGGAGCGGGTCTTTACCGCTATCAAAGGCGCCGTGGTTGCGGCCTTTGGCGCCAATCACCCGCAGCTGATTTGCGAACCGGGTCGGGCGATGGTTTCCGAATCCTTCACCCTGGCGGCGCGGATCAAGGGCATGCGCCAAGGCGGCGAGAGGGTATTCCTGAACGATGGGATCTACGGCGGGCTGGTTGATATCCGTGATATGGGGCTTCCGGGGCGGGTTGAGGTGGTCAGCGCCACAGGCAACCACCGGCAAGCGGCGCGTACTCCGCGGGTTGTCTTTGGCCCCACCTGTGACAGCCTGGATCGGCTGCCAGATGGTCTGCCGCTGCCGGCGGATACCCAGGCCGGGGATTATGTGCTGTTTCCGGGGTTGGGTGCCTATTCTTCCGCCATGAGCACCCAGTTCAATGGCTACGGGTTGTCTGACGTGGCGACGGTGATTGAGCTCTCTGGACAAGCGCGCCACTAAGGCTAAGGTCCCCCTAAAGCACCAGCCAGCGCGAACAGGGGGCGAGCATGGAAAAATTTGGAAAGAGTCAGCCGGTCAAACGGGTCGAGGATGTGCGGTTTCTGACCGGGCATGGGAATTATATCGAAGACTGCGCCCCGGCAGGCGCACTGCGGGCCTGGGTGCTGCGCAGTCCGGTTGCCCATGGGGTAATCTCGACCCTGGATCTGGCAGAGGCCCGCGCCGCCGATGGGGTGCACATGGTGTTGACCCTGGATGATCTGCAGGTGGCGGGGCTTACCACCACCATGGATGCCACCGTGGTCAAAAACCGCGATGATAGCGATGGTGCCGCCCCTGAACGCCACATGCTGGCCAATGGCCGGGTCCGTTTTGTCGGGGAACCCATTGCGGTGGTGATTGCCGACACGCTGGATCAGGCGCGGGACGCGGGTGAGCTGATTGAGCTGGATATCGACGATCTGCCGGTCAAGTTGGACCTGCAAGCCGGTGGCGAGCCGCTGCACCCAGAAGCGCCAACCAACAGTGCCTTTGACTGGGGCATGGGAGACGAGGCGGCCACACAAGCGGCCTTTGAGGCTGCGGCCCATACCGTGGCGCTGCAGGTGGATGACAACCGCATTATCGTCAACGCCATGGAGCCAAGGGGCTGTTTTGCCACCTGGGACGAGGGACGTTTGCATTTCACCTATGGGGGCCAGGGCGTCTGGGGGGCCAAAAGCCAGCTGGCGGCCAAGCTGCAGCTGTCCGAGGAGGAAGTACATGTGGTGACGCCCGATGTGGGCGGTGGCTTTGGCATGAAGGCGATGACCTATCCGGAGTATTTTGTCGTCGCCCATGCCGCCAAGACGCTGGAAAAACCGGTGTTCTGGATGTCGGACCGCACCGAGGCGATGCTCAGCGACAACGGTGGCCGCGATCTCACCTCGCTGGCGGAACTGGCCTTTGACGCGGATCTGAAAATCACCGCTTACCGGGTGCAGACCCGCTGTAACCTTGGGGCTTATAATTCGCAGTTTGGCCAGCCGATCCAGACGCAGCTGTTCAGCCGGGTCCTGGCCGGGGTCTATGATATCAAAACCGCCTGGCTGCAGGTGGAAGGCATCTATACCAATACCACTCAGGTGGATGCCTATCGCGGCGCTGGGCGTCCCGAGGCGATTTATGTGCTGGAACGGGTGATGGACCGCGCCGCACGGGAGCTCGGGGTTGACCCGCTTGAGCTGCACCGTCGCAATTTTATTGCCCCGGGAAATTTCCCCTATGCCACGGTCACCGGCGAAAGCTATGATGTTGGCGATTTTTCTATGGTCCTGTCACGCGCCGAAGAAGAGGCCGATATTGCAGGGTTTGCGACCCGTCGTGCCGCCGATGCAGAGGCCGGCAAACTGCGTGGTCTTGGTCTGTGTTACTATATCGAAAGCATTTTGGGCGACCCTTCAGAAGGCGCAGAAGTCGAATTTCTGGAGGATGGCCGGGTGAATATCTATGTTGGCACGCAGAGCAACGGGCAGGGGCATGAAACTGTCTATGCCCAGTTCCTCGCGGATCAGACGGGTATTCCGGCCGAGATGATCTCGACCATTCAGGGCGACAGTGACCGCATCGCCAAGGGCGGTGGCACCGGCGGGTCGCGTTCGGTGACCACCCAGGCCAATGCCACCTTGGCGACCGTGGATGTGATGGTTGCCGCCTTTAGCCCCTTCCTGGCAGAGGAAATGGGGGTTGAGGAAGAGGCGGTCAATTTTGACGGCGAGACGTTCCGGGCACCGGGGTCAAACCTGACGCCCTCGATGTTGGAAGTGGCAGAGATGGCCCGCGCGAAAGGCCGCATTGATTTGCTGCGTCACGCGGCGCGGGCGCAATTGCCGGGGCGCTCGTTTCCAAACGGGGCCCATCTCGCGGAAGTTGTGATCGACCCGGAGACCGGCACCTGCCATGTGGATCGCTATACCGTCGTTGATGATTTTGGTAACCTTATCAATCCTATGCTTGCCGAAGGTCAGGTGCATGGCGGTGTTGTGCAGGGGCTGGGCCAGGCGATGATGGAGCATGTGGTCTATGATGATGAGGGGCAGCTGCTCACGGCAACGTTTATGGACTACGCCTTGCCGCGCGCCGGTGACGTTCCCATGATTGGGTTTACCTCTGAGCCGGTGCCTTCGACCCAAAACCCGATGGGGATGAAGGGCTGCGGCGAGGCCGGGACAGTTGGCGCCCTGGCGGCATTGGCCAATGCGGTTCAAGATGCCACCTGGGACAAGGGCTTGCGGCAAGTGGACATGCCGTTCACACCGCTGAAACTATGGGAAGCACTACGGAATGGGACTGAAGCAGCTTAGAAATCGCTTTCTCGGATGGCTCGGGCGCCCCTTGCGCTCGGAACATTCCGGTGAGGCCAAGCTGCGGGGGCCGCAGGCCCATGTGATCATTCTGGATGGCACCATGTCGACGCTGGAACCGGGGCATGAGACACATGCCGGCAGGCTCTACCAGATGTGCCGTGAAATGGGGGCTGAGGTCTCTGTTTTTTATGAAGCCGGGGTGCAGTGGACCGGTTGGGCCAGTGCACCGGATGTGATGATGGGGCGCGGTATCAACCGGCAGATCCGCCGTGCCTATGGCTATCTTGCCTCGCGCTATCGCCCTGGCGACCGCATCTACCTGTTGGGCTATTCCCGTGGTGCCTATGCGGTGCGCTCGTTAGCGGGGGTGATCGGCGAGGTTGGCCTGTTGAAGGCGGAACATGCCACCGTGCGCAATATTCGCACCGCCTACCGCCATTACCAGCAGGCCGGATCGCCAGAGGTGGCGCAGGCCTTTCGCCGGGCGCATTGCCACGGCGAGACCAAAATAGAGATGATCGGCGTCTGGGACACGGTCAAGGCCCTGGGGCTGCGGCTGCCCCTGCTGTGGCGCTGGGCTGAAAGCCGCCATGCCTTTCACAACCATGAACTGGGCCCGCATGTAAAGCATGGCTACCATGCCCTGGCGCTGGACGAGACCCGCGATGTGTTCAAACCGGTGCTGTGGACCTGCCCGGAGGGCTGGAATGGTCGTATCGAACAGGTCTGGTTTCACGGGGCACATGGCGATATCGGCGGCCAGCTTGCTGGCTTTGAAGAGGCGCGCCCCCTGTCCAATGTGCCGTTGGTCTGGATGCTGGAGAAGGCGGAGGACTGTGGCCTCGCCCTGCCGCAAGACTGGCGCATGCGTTTTCCGGTCGATCCCAAAGCGCCCTCAATCGGCACCTGGAAGGGCTGGGGCAAGATCTTTTTGCTGCGCAGCAAACGGCAGGTGGGATTGGACCCCAGTGAGCGGCTGCACAGCAGCGTTCAGGGCCGGGTGATGCAGCAGAAATCTGCGGGCTGGTTTGCCGGGCTGACAGGCAATGCGCCTTCAGCGCCGCGCCAATAGCCAGGGTCTTTGGCCTCCACAGCGAAGGTCGCAGTTAAAGTCCCTGGTGGCTATTGTGGTGGAGTGGCGCCTACAGCGCCAATCGCTCAGGCTTTGCTGCCAAAGACATTCATCACGATACAGGTGGTTGACCCCGTGGCGTAGAGCTTGCCATCCTTGACGCCGCGGATCTCGCCATGGGCCACCCCGGTGGAGCGCCCAACATGATCAATCAACCCGACGCAATCCACAGTGGTGCCCAGGGGAATGGATTTCAGGATATTGATCTTATATTCCAAGGTTGTATAGGCGGAGCCTTTGGGGACGGCCGTCATCACAGCGCAGGCCATGGCACTGTCAAGCAGCGTTCCGTACCAGCCGCCATGCACCGTCCCCATTGGATTGGTGACTTCGAATTCCGGGGTGCCACGAAACACCGCGCGCCCCTCCGAGACTTCGTGCAGGGTATAGCCCAGTTGTGCCCCGATTGGGGGGCCGGGCAGGCGCCCTTCCAGTATGCCCTGCATGAACTCAAGCCCGGAAAACTGAACAACCTGATCCATCGGCAACAGATCGGCTGGGGATTTTGCAACTGCCATGTCAGGGCCCTTCTTGTGCGAATTCCAAAGACGCACCCAAGGCGCCTCTTGAGTGAGGTGCCTTTAGTGCGTTCCTTTTTGGAATTACCTTAAAGGTCGGACCTGCAACAAGCTTTACGCTACGTTCTCCAAAGAGATGTTCGGCGTGAGGCCAAGCGCAAAGCAGACGTCGCGGGTCAGTTCCGGACGGTTGAGCGTATAGAAATGCAGCTTCTTCACGCCCTCATCCAGCAGATCAGAGCACAGTTCGCTGCAAATGGCGGTGGCCAGCAGGTCTTCGCGGTCGTCGCGGGCGGCCTTTGCAAAGGCGTCATCCACCCAGGCGGGGATCACGGTGCCGCAGCGCTTGGCAAAGTTACGCGCACCTTTCCAGTTTTCAATTGGCAGAATGCCGGGAACCAGCTTGTCGCCGTCAATGCCCGCCTTGGCGCAGGCATCGCGGAAGCGCAGGAAGGTCTCGGGCTCAAAGAAGAACTGAGTGAGCGCCTCATCGGCGCCGGCGTCCAGCTTGCGCTTGAGCCAATCAACATCCGCTTGCGCATTGGCTGCCTCGGGGTGGGGATCTGGGTAAGCACCGACGCGTAGGGTAAATTTGCCGGTGGCCGCCAGGGCTTCGATGAGTTCAACCGAATTGGCAAAACCATCGGGATGGGGCACGAACTGGCTGCTGCCCTTAGGAGGGTCGCCGCGCAGGGCGACAATTTCACTGACACCAGCGTCGGCAAAGGTCTCGGCGATCTCCAGTGTTTCGGCCCGGCTGGCATCGACGCAGGTCAGATGCGCCGCCACGTTGAGCCCAGAGCTGCTATGGAGGGTTTTTACCGCATCCCGTGTCAAATCCCGTGTGGTGCCGCCGGCGCCGTAGGTGACGGATACAAAACGCGGATCAAGTGGAGCCAGGGTCTGCACGGTGTCCCATAGACGAAATGAGGCCTCCAGCGACTGCGGCGGGAAAAACTCAAATGAAATCTCAGGGCTGGTCATGACTTTGCTCTCCGTTTGATTTCGCTCTTGTTGCACGTGCAGCATTGTGAAACAATTTCATAATTCTCAAGAACAACATGAGCTGAGCTATAGTTATGCATATCGAGTTTCGCCACCTGCGCACCATTAAGGCCATTCACGAGGCCGGAGGTCTGGCGCGGGCTGCTGATCAGCTCAACATTACCCAAAGCGCTTTGAGCCATCAAATCAAGGGTTTGGAGGATCAAGCCGGGGTCGAGCTGTTTCTGCGTCGCTCCAAGCCGATGAAGCTGTCGGCGGCGGGGCTGCGGTTGCTGCGCCTGGCGGAACAGGTGTTGCCCCAGGTCGAAGCAACCCAGGCGGAGTTTTCCTCATTGCGCGATGGCCATGCAGGACGGATGCATATCGCCATTGAATGCCACGCTTGTTTTGAGTGGCTGTTCCCGGTGCTTGAGGCCTTTCGCAAAAGCTGGTCCGATGTGGATGTGGACATTCGTCCGGGCCTCGCTTTTGACGCTTTGCCCGCGCTGCAAAAGGAGGAGGTGGATCTGGTGGTCTCGTCGGATCCAGAGGACATTCCCGGCGTCGATTTTATCGAACTTTTTGACTACAAGGCGGTTTTTGTCGCTTCCGCACAGCACCCGCTGGCCCAGAAAACCTATGTTGAGGCAGAGGATTTTATCGGCCAAACGCTGATCACCTACCCGGTCGAGAAGTCGCGCCTGGATGTGTTCAGCCAGTTGCTGACCCCGGCGCGGGTTGAACCGGAAAGCATTCGCCAGGTAGAGCTGACGGCAGTCATCCTGCTGTTGGTGGCCTCGAACCGGGGTATCACGGTGCTGCCGGACTGGGTGGTGCGCGAGGTGAAATACTCGTCTGATTATGTCACCCGACCGCTGACCAAATCCGGCATCACCCGCCGACTTTATGCGGCGATCCGCAGCGATGACCGCGAAAAGCCCTATATGCAGGAGCTTATCCGCCTGGCCAAGGTCGAGGCACGCAAACTGCAGCAGCAGTAGGCAGCGGGTCGGCAGTGTGAGGAAATGTAGACATGCACAGGTTCGATCTGAATGCGAAATTTAGCGCAATAGGAAGTGAAACTTCAGAAACGAGGATCGGCGAGATCTACCACGTTCGGGGCAGCCGGGGCGGGTCTGGTTCTGTTTCTACCCCGATTGCCAGGTATTTTGTCTGGCGGCCAGAATACATCGAAGGCGCGGCGCCCCATTGGCGTATCGACTGCTATTTCAAGAAACACAAGCTGGCGGGAGATCCCAAAACACTGTCGCGGTTGCTTGCCAACAATTTGCAAAATGCAAGGCTCTGCGATACGCCAATTTGGGTATCTTGGCATAGAAGTGATGAAATCAGTGGAGAAAGCATCGGCACTTTGTTTGCCGACGACTAACTTACACATCAGTTCTTAGGGTGGTCTACTGATACAAGGGCCCCAGATCCGCTGATCCTCTGAGGCCCTTTGCTTTCATCATCGCGGCTATCTATTACACCAGCTTGACGATCTGCTTGCCGGTATTGCCGCCCTTGAGCATCGCCATAAAGGCGGTTGGGGCGTTTTCCAGACCTTCGGCGATGTCTTCCACAAAGCG
>Ga0316204_10012361_pt1 | contig 10430 bp, 8 predicted proteins | sample 6monrhotite_MG_2_FD_205661 | JGI IMG/M metagenome (GOLD analysis project Ga0316204, IMG submission 205661) | Microbial mat bacterial communities from mineral coupon in-situ incubated in ocean water Damariscotta River, Maine, United States -... | ecosystem: Environmental > Aquatic > Marine >... | reverse complement strand
TGATGCATTTGTTAAAGGCTTTTATTTACAAGGCGGCATTGGTGAAACTGCACCAGCGGATTTTGCTTCTGTTGCCGTTGAAGATGATCAAGTTGAACACGCCATAGAAATTATTTCAGTTTACGAAAATAATGATACTGGCAACAATGCAGGTTTAAATAAAAATCACCGTTCTGGTTTTAATAAAAACTTCCTTATCATTCCTATTATTATCATTGCATTTTTTATTGCAACGTTATTATCAGCTCAATAGACTTTTTTAAGATATAACCTTTCTAAGATTTTATATTCCCAAGATTTTGCATATCTAAAGCATTACATTTCAATATCATAATCGATTGTTAACGGTGCGTGGTCCGAGAACCAACTATCCTTATAAACACTGGCTTTTTTTACTTTATCTTTTAAGCCGGCCGAAACAATATGATAATCTATCCTCCAACCAACATTATTTGCACGTGCATTACCTCGATTTGACCACCATGTATATTCTTCAGCTTTTTTATTTACTTCACGAAACGCATCAACATAGCCGACTTCATCAAACAACTTATCGCACCATGCATGTTCAGCTGGAGTACAACCGGAATTTTTCTGGTTACTTTTCCAATTCTTAATATCTATTTCTTTATGGACCGTATTGTAATCACCGCAAATAATATAATCACGACGCTTACGTTTTTTTGCAATTAAGTCTTCTAAAAACAAATCCATAAACTTTAATTTATTGGCATGACGTTCTTCACTAGATGAACCTGATGGCAGATATAATGATGCTACACTCAGCTTGCCAAAGTCCGCCTGTATATAACGCCCTTCTGTGTCGGCATGCTCCCAACCCAGACCTTTAATTACTTTATCCGGCTCTTGCTTGCAATATAATGCGGTACCGCTATAGCCTTTTTTCTCGGCATCAAAAAAATAACGGTGATAGCCTTTGGGCTTAAAGATCTCATCACTTAACTGGTCAATTTGCGCCTTGGTTTCCTGAATACACACCACATCGGCTTTTTGTTTTTTCATCCATTCAAAAAATCCTTTTTTAGCCGCCGCACGAATACCATTTAAATTTGCACTGATTACTCTCATTTGCCTAAATACCTTATTAAATTACTGCCCAATATTTTCAATAGTTCGCTATAATACACCACTTCAGACCCTCATCGAATCAAAGAGCGACTAATATGCAAAATTATCAAAAAGAATTTATCGAATTTGCCCTTTCAAGTAATGTGCTCCGTTTTGGTGAGTTCACCCTAAAATCAGGTCGCGTCAGCCCTTACTTCTTTAATGCGGGGCTTTTTAATACCGGTGAAGCACTAGCAAAGCTAGGTAAATACTATGCACAGGCATTAAAAGATAGTGGTATTAAATTCGATGTTTTATTTGGCCCAGCCTATAAAGGTATCCCCCTTGCGAGTAGTTGCGCTATGTCTCTGTTTACAGAATATAATATCAATACACCTTATAGCTTTAATCGAAAAGAAGCGAAAACACACGGTGAAGGTGGCAATATTGTAGGTGCACCGTTAGAAGGTAAAGTGCTTATTATTGATGACGTTATAACTGCAGGCACTGCAATACGTGAAGCAATGGATATTATTTCAAATGCAGGCGCACAGGCCGCTGGAGTATTAATAGCACTCGATCGTCAGGAAAAAGGTAAGGCCGAACTCTCTGCTATTCAGGAAGTTGAACAACAATATAAAATTCCGGTGACAAGTATTATTAAGCTGGGTGATTTAATTGAATTCATAAAAGATAAACCAGAATTCAAAGAATTTTTACCAAGTGTTGAGGCTTATCGTCAACAATATGGAATTGCCTAGCTTGTCACCTGGCCTATTGCCATCCTGCTATCTAATAGGCACAGGTGACAACCTATATTAAAAGCAATATAAAACTACTGGCACTGTTTCAATGCAACGGGTGCATCGTTATCACCTTTCACTATCGAAAATGAATCTGCAACTTGCTCTGTTTCAGTAATAAAGTTTGCTGTTAATTTGTTGTCGATTATATCAAACACAAGTGAACCCGTTTTATGTAGTGATACGGGCATCGCGGGATGATTTAACTCTCCCACATCGACTCGCGCAGACGAACCAATCGTAATATAGATTGTACCTGCCAAAGCACTTAACCCTGTTTTTGCTTTACGATACACCTTTCCATTTTGAAGTTCTTTTGAGTTAACTAACCCATCATCAATAGGCTTACGATCTTGAATCAGATTTTTTGTAAACGTATCAGAGGTGTCATAATGACAATTCATAAACCAGGAACGTTCATACATATGACTGTGACCACTCAAGACAACATCAACACCGGCCTGCTCTAAAATAGGCAATACGTGTTTGCGAACATTTTGCATACGATTCAAACTATCAGCTGGATTATCTGAATTATGTGAGCCTTTAGTAAAGGGCGGATGATGGAATACTGCAACTAACCATTTCTGCTTTGTTGCTGCTAAATCTTTTTGCAACCAACGTAACATCTTGCTGTTTTTTTGTATTCGACTCGTTTGCGAGTCCAGCATAACAACATGTAATGCGCCATAATCAAAACTGTAATATTTCTCTGTTGCTGAGGCGACACCACCCGCCTCTCCTTTTGTAGGGAATGAAAATATATTATGAAAGACCCAGCGTCTTGCATCGTGATTACCGTAAGCAGGCCAAACTGGTGTATGTTTTAATATTGTAGCGTAAGGTATAAAAAAATTATCCTGGAATTGTTGGTTGGTACCAGAACGATAAGCGTTATCACCGGTGGTTAACCAGAAATCTAAGCTTTTAGATTTTTCAGCGTTAACCGAATTCTTTTTTGTCCAGGATAACATCGCATCCCGAACATCACTTTGTATTTTACCTGCCTGGCCTTGATCGCCTGTTACCCAAAAACGAATTGCTGAACGACTATCGTTGGAAGAGGGAGAAGTCTTAAACCAGTAATCGGAACCTTCGTAAATAGAAAATTCACGTGTTCCAACACTGTAGTAATATTTAGTGTTAGGCTGCAAACCCGTTAAACGAATGCTGTGCTCGTCATCGGCAACATCTTCACTAAAAACTTTATCGACTTGATGAATGCCTCGTCCAATTCGAACAACACCTATATTTTGCTTTTTTGTTTGCCAGTGGATGGTAACCGAGTCTGATGAGGCCATTTGTAAATACGGCGCTCGGGCTGCATCGTAGATTCCGCCGATACTCTTATCGAGCAGGCGCGCAAAACCATAAAGCGCAATGATTACTAATAAAGTTATTCCGCTTATTTTTAATACTGATTTTAGCATGGATTTAAACATAGGTTTAAGCATAAGTAATAAGTTTATATAAGGTTTTTGGCCAACATAAATTGAGTTCAACAAGCACAAAGTGTAAACTTTGACACCTAAATAGTAACACATTCCTTGTTAAAAATTCCGGAATCGACCAATTGAATATATTTAATAAAATGCCCCTAATCCATTTTTATCTGCGCACAATCGTAATTAGCCTTATCTTCTTTAGCGTATTCCGACTCACTTATTGGGTTGCCTTTAAAGATGCAAGCAACCCTATTCCAACAAATGAGCTCAGCACGGCTTTTTATCTTGGTTTAAAGTTCGACCTTCGCTTAGTGTTATTAATAATTTTACCGATCTTTCTCATTGGTTGGATAAAACCGTTTAATCCTGTCTTAAACAGGCTTGCCCGAAAAATATGTCTAAGCTACTTAACGCTCGCTTTTGCGATTGCGGTTTTTTATTACTTCGCTGACTTCATACATTATTCATATTTGCATAGACCACTAGATGCGTCCGTACTTCGCTTTGCTGAAGACTTTTCTATTTCATTTAATATGATGTGGCAGTCATACCCTATACTCTGGCTAGTTTTAGCCCTCATCACAATTACATTTTGTTATAGCTTTTTACTGCGCCGTGTAACGTTTTCTACTTTCAGTCATCACACAAGTTTAAAAATAAATCGTCGCTGGTGGCAACAATCATTATTTGTAACCACTTGTATCTTTATTTTTATATTTGGTTTGTTTGGAAAGTTTTCATATTACCCATTACGTTGGAGTGATGCGTTTGCAAGTACTCATCCATTCGCTCCAGCCGTGACGGTTAATCCTGTTGTCCACTTTTTTGACACTCTAAAAAATAAAAGTATTACTTTTGACTTAAACAAAACACGTCTCTATTACAATGAAATGGCTAAGTATCTCGGCGTAAAAGAGTTAACAGCAAACAAAGATTCTTCGCAAATATTAAATTTCAAACGCAATATAACAAAACCAGGTGAGCTCGCTTCTCATACTCCCAATATTGTTATCGTTTACCTTGAATCTTTTGCATCGTATAAAACAGGGCTATTTGGAAACAAACTAAATCCAACACCACATTTTGATAACATTGCAAATAATGCATACTTGTTTAAGCGCTTTTACACTCCTCATACAGGAACAGCACGTTCAGTATTTACCGGCATCACCGGCATTCCTGATATTGAATTAAATAAAACTTCTTCACGTAATCCGCTTATTGTAGACCAACACACTTTGGTAAACGCTTTTAAAAATTACAATAAACATTATTTTCTTGGAGGCAGTGCTAATTGGGGAAATATTCGAGGCGTGTTATCACACAATATAAAAGACTTAACGATTCATGAAGAAGGCAGTTATTCAGCAGAGCGTGTCGATGTTTGGGGAATTTCAGATTTAGATTTATTTATCGAATCAAATACCGTACTTAAAAAACTAACGCCACCTTTTTTCAGCGTTATTCAAACATCGGGGAATCATCGTCCTTATACTATTCCAGAAAATAATCAGAATTTTAAATATATAAAACAGTCCAAGGCAGATATAAAGAAAAATGGTTTTATCTCTGAAAAAGAATACAATTCATTTCGCTTTATGGATCATAGTATCGGTCACTTTATGAAGATTGCTAAAAAGGAAAAGTACTTTGATAATACTATTTTTATCTTCTTCGGCGATCATGGTATTAGCGGCTATGGCGGTGAACATACTCCTGATTTCGAAACTGAGTTTGATCTCACTGGCAACCATGTACCCTTTGTTATTTACTCACCAAAATTGATTGATAAAAAAGTTTTCACTAAAGTTGCAAGTCAAATGGATCTACTTCCAACCATTGCTGCTTTAGCAACTAAAGGCTATACCAATACCACAATGGGACGCGACTTATTAAATCCTCATTTTGATTCAGAGCGTTATGCTTTTACAATTGCACATAATAAAAATCCTGCACTCGGTTTAGTAGCGAATGATTATTACTTTAAAGTATTGGCTGATGGTAGTGATCCAAAGCTATATGCAACCAACCAGACTCCAGCTCTAAATTCCCCCCTAAATTCAAGCAGCAAGGGCAAATTAAAATATACAGACATAAGTCCGCAACAGCCCGAACTTATGGAAAAATATAAGCGCCTCACATTAGGCATTTATGAAACATCCAAATATATGCTGTATCATAATAAGTCTTTAGATAATTAATTTACTATTAAAAATAGCTATTCAAGAAGGAACATTAAAGCAATGAAAGTTTTAGTTATTGGCGGCGGTGGCCGCGAACATGCATTGGCATGGAAAGCAGCTCAATCAGCTCAAGTCGAAACCGTTTTCGTGGCACCGGGAAATGCCGGTACGGCGCTCGAACCAAATTTGCAAAATGTAGAAATAAGCGCTGAAGATATCGAGGGGCTTGTCGCCTTTGGTTTACAAGAAGAAATAGACCTCACCATCGTTGGTCCAGAAGCGCCGTTAGTTGCGGGCGTAGTCGATACCTTTACTGCATCGGGTCTTAAATGCTTTGGGCCGTCCAAAGCGGCATCTCAACTTGAAGGTTCAAAAGCCTTTAGTAAAGATTTTCTAAAAAAACACAATATTCCAACCGCAGCCTATCATGTATTTACAGAAGTTGAGCCTGCTATTGCTTATATAAAACAACAAGGCGCTCCTATTGTTGTTAAAGCCGACGGACTTGCGGCTGGTAAAGGCGTTATTCTGGCTCAAACGGAACAAGAAGCCGAAACAGCCGTTAAAGATATGTTATCTGGAAATGTCTTTGGTGATGCTGGTTCACGCGTCGTTATTGAAGAATTTTTACAAGGTGAAGAAGCCAGTTTTATTGTTATGGTTGATGGCAAACATGTGTTGCCAATGGCGACCTCACAAGATCATAAAGCACGTGATAATGGCGATTTAGGCCCTAACACAGGGGGAATGGGGGCTTATTCTCCTGCTCCTGTTGTTACCGACAGCATCTACCAACAAGCTATGGACGATGTTATTTTGCCTACCGTTGAAGGTATGGCTAAAGACGGTCACCCTTACACTGGTTTTTTATATGCCGGCTTAATGATTGATGACGATGGAAAAACCAAAGTACTTGAATATAACTGCCGCTTTGGTGACCCAGAGACACAACCTATTATGATGCGCTTACAATCAGACTTAGTCGCTCACTGTCTTGCTGCAGTCGACGGCAAACTCGATAACGAAACAACTCAATGGGATCCACGTGCTGCAATTGGCGTCGTATTAGCAGCCGGAGGTTACCCTTTTGATTATGCGAAAGGCGACACTATCAATGGCCTTGAGACAAAAATCGACAATAGCAAAATCTTTCATGCAGGAACAACAATCAAAGATGGTAAGACCGTAACGGCTGGCGGACGTGTTTTATGTGCCACTGCACTCGGAAATTCTGTCACTGAAGCACAAAAAACGGCCTATGATTTGGTTAAATGCATTGAATGGGACAAAGTATACTATCGCACCGATATTGGTTACAGAGCCATAAGTCGCGAAAATTCGTCGAATTAGTCGCTATCATCTGTAAAAATACAGTAATATGGAACTTAGTGTAAAATCCTAAGTTCCACATGAAATAAATAAGTTCTCCCCCCTACTTTTCGTCCTCAGTTTTCGATAGAATACGCCGTTCGCGCGATCTGGCTCCAAATGATCATCGCACCCAATTTTTAGTTTATGACAATTTTAAAATATTTAAGGAGTTCGCATGTCTGCTAAACATCCTGTTATCGCGGTTACCGGTTCATCTGGTGCGGGTACTACAACAGTTAAAAATGCTTTCGAGCACATCTTTTTTCGTGAAAAAATCGATCCTCTTATTGTAGAGGGAGATAGTTTCCATCGTTACGATCGCGCTTCAATGAAAGACGCTATTGCTGAATTTGCCGAAAAAGGTAAACAGCTTAGTCATTTTGGCCCTGAAGCGAATCACTTCGATTCAATCGCTGATACTTTTAAAAGCTATGGTGATTCAGGTAGCTGTAAACGTCGTTATTATTTACACAGTGATGAAGAAGCCGCTGAGCATAATGCGCGCTTAAGCACAGACTTAACACCTGGCCAATTCACCCCTTGGGAAGATATTGAAGCTGGTTCTGATTTACTCTTTTATGAAGGCCTACACGGCGGTGTTGCTGATGGCGATGTTAAAGTAGCTGACTTCGTTGATTTATTAGTAGGTGTTGTACCAATTGTTAACCTCGAATGGATCCAAAAAATTCATCGTGATAATGCACAGCGTGGTTACTCAGCTGACGCTATTGTTGATACTATCCTAAGACGCATGGATGACTATGTTCATTACATTACGCCTCAATTCTCACGTACGGATATTAACTTCCAACGTGTTCCTACGGTAGATACTTCAAACCCTTTCATTACACGTGATATTCCAACACCGGATGAAAGCTTTATTGTTATTCGTTTCCGTAAGCCAGAGGGTGTGGATTTCCCACTCTTACTTAATATGATTTCTGATTCATTTATGTCTCGTCCAAATACTATTGTTGTTCCTGGTAGTAAAATGGGCTTTGCTATGGAATTAATCTTAAATCCTATAATTCATGATTTAATCGAGAAAAAACGAAAAGCTAAGTAGTTTCCAGCTTTTGTTAAAATAAGAAGCCGGGCACAGTTGTCCGGCTTTTTATTTTGTACTGTTTAAGTATTATAATAAATAAAATTATAGTTAACAGAAAACTAATGACTCAATTTAAATTAGCACATGCAAGTGATCCCGATTGGCAAGTTGCGACACAGCAATGCCTAACTCAGATAACATCTCAGTTTAAAAGTGACGCTGCTCCAACACAGGCAACATTGGCATTTATTTATGTCACGGATGCTTACGCGGAGTCATTTAAAAAAATAGTTTCTGAATTAGAAACGCATTTCCCATTAGTTGATTGGGTTGGCACCATTGGCCTTTCTATTTGCGCTACCAATATTGAATATGCCGAACAAGCCGCAATGGCGGTACTGTTAACGGACATTGACAGTTCGAACTATTCCATCTTTAAAGAACAAGCAAAGGTAGATGAAAGCTTAAAGAACTCAAACGTACAGTTTGCGATTGTCCACGGCGACCCTCGCAACCCAATGCTCAGCGAACAACTAGAAACTCTAGCTGAAACCATAGAACCCAGCTATATAGTGGGTGGATTAACTTCTGCAAACAACTACTTTTACCAATATGCCGGTAATTCAGCGCATGATGGCGGCATTACAGAAAGTGGTTTATCCGGCGTTATTTTTAATGATTCAAATAGTGTAATGACCGGACTCAGCCAAGGCTGCAGCCCAATTTCAGAGGTAATGACACTAACTGAATGTGATCATCACATGGCGCTGTCCATTGATAATCGACCTGCACTTGATGTATTTAAAGAAAATATTGGTGAAATACTTGCTCGTGATATTAATCGAGCCGCCGGTTATATTTTTGCAGGCTTACCCATTGCCGGTAGTGATACTGGCGATTATCTCGTTAGAAATATAGTGGGCATCGATCCTGATAACCACTTTCTTGCTATTGCGGATGATTTAAAACCAAACAGCCCGATCATGTTTTGCAAACGTGACTCTCAAACGGCCATCGAAGATTTAAAAAAAATGCTAAACACTTTAAAAACCAGACTCGGTGATCAAAAGCCTAAGGGTGCTCTCTATGTATCTTGTTTGGGTCGAGGCCAGCATATGTTTGGTGACGTTTCTAACGAAGTAAAATATATTACTGAAATTCTTGGCGACATTCCAACCGTTGGTTTTTATGCCAATGGAGAAATTGCCGGACAACAACTTTATGGTTTTACCGGCGTGCTTACTTTATTTTTATAATAAATTTAGTACTGGTAAAATAAGCTTAAATAATTAGAGGGAGAAATATCATGGACTGTTTATTTTGCAAAATAATTAATGGCGACATTCCTGCTGATATCGTTTACCAGGACGATGACCTTCTCGGGTTTAGAGATGTAAATCCTCAAGCCCCTACTCATATTTTATTTATTCCTAAAAAACATATCGCAACAGTCAATGATTTAGAACCTGATGATACCCAACTGGTTGGTAAACTTTACTTAGCTGCAAAAAAAGTAGCTACGGATGCAGGATTTGCAGAGGAAGGTTACCGACTTGTGATGAATTGTAATGCCGGTGCAGGACAAACTGTTTTTCATATTCATTTGCATATGCTGGCAGGCCGGGCTTTACACTGGCCACCAGGTTAATCTTTCAAGCCCCGTTGATTTCTTAAACCAGTTATTTCTTAAACCAGCTAATTTCTCGAACAAGAATAAATCGATAGCGTTACTAAAAAAGCTCGTTAGTCTTTCACTAAATCTTGCGGCATAACGCGCACACCACCATTTAAAACGCTTACCTTATAGCCAGCCTGTGCCAAAATAAAAGCAGCGGCTGAACTGCGTCGTCCAGTATTACAGTAGCAAATATAGTGTTTGGTTTTATCTAGCTCCACCATTCGCATCCGTATTTCATGCAAAGGCATATTGTTTGCGTTGTAAAGATGACTATGATGGTACTCACTGGCATGTCGTACATCCAACCAGCTATCGCCTTTAAAAGCCCTATTTCGTCCCTCATCCGGCGAGACTCTATTTAACATGGGTTCTTTTAATAAACTATCAAAATCTTGTTTTGATAATTTCATTAAAACCCCGTCAGTTGTCATCGTTATCGAAGCATTACGTTGCCCACCCGATACGAGTGACTCTTCACCAAAACTAGCACCCGCTTTAAGCTCGGCTAGTTCAATCGTACGTGTTACCTGGGCATTACCATCGGTTAAAACATAAAAGGAATCGCCTTCCTCACCTTGCGAGACAATCGTTTCGCCTTTTTTAACTTTAATCGATTCCATCCGTTCAAGCAGTTCTTTAATATTGGCAGGCGGCAAACTCTTAAAAGCCATAATATGTCGCATGCGACGCATCCAAGCGCCTTTCTCGACAGGTGGATTATTTACGAGATGATCTGGTTTATCAGAAATGGAGCTCGCTTGCTTTTCAGCTAAAGGAATTTCTTCAGTATTACTCTCTTCTTCCGTTAGACTTTCTGCAGAGTCATTCTTATCA
>Ga0316204_10012359_pt1 | contig 10431 bp, 8 predicted proteins | sample 6monrhotite_MG_2_FD_205661 | JGI IMG/M metagenome (GOLD analysis project Ga0316204, IMG submission 205661) | Microbial mat bacterial communities from mineral coupon in-situ incubated in ocean water Damariscotta River, Maine, United States -... | ecosystem: Environmental > Aquatic > Marine >... | reverse complement strand
TCGCCTTGCGGGCCTTGGCCTGCTTCTTGGTCACCGCGTCGAAGCCGACCTTGTCGACGTAGGCCTCGACGGTGTCCACGCCGCGGAAGTCCTCCCTGACGGCGAGCAGGTGGCCGAGCCACTCCCCCTCCGCCAGGCGCAGCGCTTTCTTCGAGCCCACCTGCTTCTTGAGGATCGAGACCTGGGCCGCGCCCGCCTCCTCGATCGCCTTGATCCAGGAGCGCGCCTTGCGCTCCACCCCTGAATCGACCTCGTCGAACGGACGCGGCCCATCCCCCACCAGCCGGCGCAGCACGTCGCGCGCGGCTGCGTAGCCGACCGGCGTCTGGTAGCTGTACTGGTCGGCCGGCTTCTCGCGCAGGATCTCGAGGGCCTCGCTCAGCGCCTCTTCGGGGTCCTCGGTCGCCATGCCGTCGCACCACCCGATCACCTCGTTGGCGCGCACGGCGTTCGGCCAGTGGTTGTAGCCCTGCATGCGCCGCAGGTGGAGGAGCTCGAAGCCCTCTTCGGCGTACGCGTCGCGCGTGGCGAGGCTCTGGCGGTACGGAACGACGGGGTCTCGCGTGCCGTGCAGGAACGCGAGCGGGACCTTCTTCACGTCGCGGCCCATCTTCGACCAGTTCCAGGCGCCCGAAGCGTGCGCGACGGCGCCCGAGATGTCCTCGGGGTACTCGCCCGCGAACCAGATGGCGAAGAAGCCCCCCTGGCTGTGGCCGTAGAGGAAGAGGTCGTCCACGGGGAAGGAAGCGCGCAGCTCCTTCAAGAACTCCTGGACCGCTTCGCCGTCGGCCTTCTCGCCGAGGAACAGGCGCGAGTCCCCGTCCTTCGTCGGACCGTCGACGGAGATCACGATGTCGCGCGGGCGGAAGACGCCCGTCGGGTGGTTCCAGTGACCCCATCGATAGTCGAGGCCGGTGCCGTGCAGGATCACCGTCACGTCGTAGGCCTGCTCCGCCGAGAACCCATCCGGCAGGAGCCAGGTGAAGCGCAGGCCGTTCTCCGAGCGCCACTGATAGACGGTCCCCGGCTCGCCCTCACCGCTGGCGGGGTCGAGGTCGGGCGGGTCCTCCGCGACGAGCGCGGGGGCGGCGGGCGTGGCCACGGCCGGCGCGAGCAGGCAGAGCGGCGCGAACAAGCAGAGCGGCGCGAGCCGCGCCAAGAGCGATTGGATCATGAGTGGTCTCTCCTCTGTGGTCCTCGGCCTCTCCGGGGATGGGCCACGGCCCGTTGGGGGCGCCGTACGAGGTTGAACTCCGAGGGTTGGCGCCCGAGGTCACCGCCGCGTAACGCCGCCTCCAACGCTACACTCTCCGCTCGACCCCTTCTCGACTTCCGCAACGAACGACGATCCATGTCCGATCAAGCCAAGAGCACCGCTGACGCCCTCGCCCAGCTCCTCGCCGATTCCTACACGCTCTACCTGAAGACCCACAACTTCCACTGGAACGTCAAGGGTCCGATGTTCTCCACGCTGCACACCATGTTCGAGACCGAGTACCTCGAGCTCGCCCTGGCCGTCGACGAGATCGCCGAGCGCATCCGCGCGCTGGGGTTCCGGGCTCCGGGTACCTACCGCGAGTTCGGCGCGATCACGAAGATCGAGGAGCCGGAGGGCGTCCCCGCCGCAACGGCCATGGTCGAGACGCTCGCAGGCGACCAGGACAAGATCGTCGCCGCCGCGAAGAAGGTCTTCGCCGCGGCCGAGGGCGCGAGCGATCAGGCCAGCGCCGACCTCGCCGTACGCCGCATGGAGATCCACCAGAAGAACGCCTGGATGCTGCGCGCGCACCTCGAGTAGCGCGGGGCTGTCCTCGAACGCGCGAGGGGCGCGGGCGCACGTAGCGCCCGCGCCCCTCGTCGCGTTGCGGCGGCTGGATCAACTGCCGCTGAACTGCACGTCGTCGAACACCAGGGTCGGCGTCCGGAAGCTCGACCACGGCACGGGGTCGTTGCCGACCTCCGAGAGCCGCATCAGGATCTCGCCGTAGTTGCCCGTCACGTTCATCTCCGAGACGGGCGCGGCGATCTCGCCGCCCTTCACCAGGAAGCCGCGCAGGCCGTAGGAGAAGTCGCCGGTCGTCATGTCGGCGTTCCCGCCGAGCCAGGTCGTGACGTAGATCCCCTCCTGGACCGAGGCCAGGATCGCCGCGAGGTCGCGCTCGCCGTGGGCGAACAGCACGTTCGAGCTGCTGCCCGTGGTCGGCTCCCAGCCGAGCTTGCGGCCGTAGTAGGTGTCGACGAAGAAGGTCTGCAGGACGCCGGCGTCGACGATGCTGCGGCGCTTCGACGAGATGCCTTCGCCGTCGTAGTGCTGGGAGGCCATGCCGCGGACGAGCAGCGGCTCGTCCGTCAAGGTGAGCAGCGGAGACGCGATCGGCTGGCCGAGGCTCTCGGCGAGGTACGAGCGCTTCTGCTGGACGGAGCCCGCGGAGAGGGCGCCGAAGATGCGGCCGAGGAAGCGCGCGCCCGCGTGCGGGTCGACGATCATCTTGGTGCGCAGGCTCGGGATCTTCTGGCTCCCGACGCGCAGCTTGGCCTTGCGCAGCGCCTCCTGAGCGATCGTCGCCGGCGCCGGCAGGCTCGCGAGGTGCAGCCCCCCGGCGTAGTCGTACTCCTCGGGACGCTTGTCGCCGTCCTTGACGGAGACCTCGGCGAAGGCCCACAGCCCGGTCTCTTCGTGGACACCTTCGAAGCCGTTGGAGGTCGCGCGCGCACCGACGCTGTGGCTGTCGGAGACCCAGCACTCGGAGGTGTGCACCGCGTCGTCCGCGCTCGCGCACTCGTCCATCTCGCGGCACCACCCGATGCGCTGCTCCCGCGAGAGGTCGCCGAGGGCGGGGTCGACGAGGTCGAGGTCCACGTCCGAGCGGCCCTCGTAGAGCTCTGGCGGCGTCGGCTTGCGGTAGGGATCGGCCTGGAGGCAGCGCGTCAGGTCGACCGCCTCCTTCGCGAAGGCGGCGAGACGCTTCGGATCGAGGTCGTTCGTCGAGCAGGTCGAGTAGCGACCGTCGACGTACACCGCGAGGCCGAGGCGACGGCTCGTGCTCTCCTGCACGCGTTCCAACCGCCCTTCACGCCACTCGAAGCGCAGACCGCGGCTCCAGGACACGCCCGCGGTGACGTCTTCCGCCCCCGCGCGCTTGCCGAGCTCGACCGCCTGGTGCGCCTGCTTCAGGAGTTCGTCACGCATTCTCGCCTCCCACCGTCATCTTCGAAACCAGCGTGGTCGGCATCCCCTGCGAGACCGGGACGCTCTGGCCGTCCTTGCCGCAAGTCCAGCCGCCCGTGTCGATCGCGAGGTCGTTCGCGACCATGGTGATCTTGCTCAGCGAGTCGGGACCGTTCCCGATGATGTTGACGTCCTTGATCGGCGCGGTGATCTTGCCGTCCTCGATCAGCCATCCGTTCTTCACGTAGAACGTGTAGTCGCCGGCGCCGATCGCGACCTGTCCGTTGGTGAAGGTCTCACAGATGATGCCCCGGTCGACGGACTCGATGATCTCGTCGCGCGTGTGCGGACCGTTCTCCATGTAGGTGCAGCGCATGCGCGGGATCGGCGGGTAGCGGAACGACTGTCGGCGCCCTGAGCCGGTCGAGCGCTCGAGTCCGTAGTGCTTCGCGCTGATGCGGTCGTGCAAGTAGCTGCGCAGGATGCCGTTCTCGACGAGCTCCGTGCGCTCGGTCCGCGAGCCCTCGTCGTCGAAGTTGATCGCGCCGCGTTCGTTCGGATGCAGCGCGGAGTCGACGATCGAGACGCAGTCCTCGGCGACCTTCTTGTCGAGCATGGTCGCGAAGATCGACTGCCCCTTCCGGTTGCAGTCCGCCTCCATGCCGTGGCCGATCGCTTCGTGGAGCAGGATCCCCGAAGCTCCCGCGGCCAGGACGACGGGCATCTCCCCCGCCGGCGGCCGGCGCGCCTCGAACAGGATCATCGTGCGGTCGATCGCGTCCTGGCAGAGGGTCCGGAGCCGATCGGGCGTGTAGTGCTCGATCCCGAAGCGACCCGCGAGGCTCTGGCGACCGCTCTGGACCTCCTGGCCCTTCTCGGCGGTCACGTTGACGGAGAGCACCGCCATCGGCCGGTAGTCCGCAAGGGCCTCGCCCGTCGAGTTGACGACGAGCACGCGCGTGTCCGCGTCCGCCCAGCCCACCGTGACCTTGGTCAGCGCCGGCTCGAGAGAGCGCGCCAGGCGCTCGACCTCCTGCAGGAGCGGGAGCTTGCGCGCGGTCGCGACGCCCTCCCACGGCTCGGGGACCGTGTACAGGTCCTCACCCGAGCCTCGCGAGAAGCCCTGGGGCGGGACGCCGCCGCCACCGGACGCGATGGAGGCTGCCGTGCGGGCCGCGCCCTTCATCGCGTCGAGGTCGAGGTCCTCACTGTAGGCGTAGCCCGTCTGGTCACCGACCACCACTCGGATCCCGACGCCGCGATCCACGGAGCTCGAGGCCTTCGAGATGATCCCGTCCTCCAGGGTGATCGAGCTGCTGCGGGACTGCTGGAAGTACAGGTCGGCGTAGTCGGCCCCGCGGCCCATGGCCTCGGAGAGGACGGCCGAGAGGGCCGCTTCGTCGATGCCGAAGAAGTCGTAGAGCAGCGGGTCCGCCGCCGCGCTCGGGTGAGTGAGGGTCATCAAGGCTCCTTGTGCTGCGCGCGTGGCGCGGTGGAACGCCGAGTGTAGTCCGCGAGACCTCGGATTCCCGCACGGAGCCTGTCGTAGGGCCCTTAGAATTCATCCATCCTTCACCGCCCGGACGTAGATTTCCGCGCCATGGCCAAGAACAGGATCACGATCGTCGAGGACGAGGCAGATATCCGCGAGATCCTCGAATACAGCCTCTCCCGCGAGGGGTTCGAGGTGAAGTCCGCGACGGATGGCGCCAGTGGGCTCGATCTCATTCGCCGCGAACCGCCGGAGCTCGTCCTGCTGGACCTCATGCTGCCCGACATCGACGGGCTCGAGATCTGCCGCCAGCTCAAGGGCGGCGAGGACACGAGCGACATCGCCATCATCATGGTGACGGCCAAGGGCGAGGAGTCCGACATCGTGCTGGGCCTCGGCCTGGGTGCGGACGACTACATCCCGAAGCCCTTCAGCAACAAGGAGCTGATCGCCCGCGTGCGCTCGGTCCTGCGGCGCGCCAACCGGGCCCCGGTCTCCGACGACGGTAACCAGTCGGTGATCTCCGGGCCGCTCCGGATCGAGCCCGAGCGTCACAAGGCCTGGATCCACGACGACGAGGTCGATCTCACCGCGACCGAGTTCCGCATCCTGCTGCTCCTCGCCCGCCACCCCGGGCGCATCTTCAGCCGCAGCCAGATCCTGTCCGACGCGCGTGGCGAGCTGGCGGCCGCCTTCGACCGCAGCGTCGACGCGCACATCCGAACGATCCGCAAGAAGCTCGGCAAGGAACGTGGCCTGATCGAGACCGTGCGCTCGATCGGCTATCGCTTCTCCGAGCGGGACACGGACTGACGTGAAGGCCGGCTTCTTCTGGAAGATCTTCGGCGGCACCGTGGCGGTGATCCTGATCACCGCCTTCGTCGTCTACCTGGCCGCTCTGCCGACGATCGCGAGGAGCCTGCAGCAGGAGACCGAGCAGCGCGTCCAGAACGAGGCGCGGCTGGTCGCCGAGCTGTGCCTCGGGGTCCTGGACGCCGAGTCCGGCGAGTTCCGACTCCAGGGCCTGGAGCGGGCCGTCCAGGGGCTCGGAGCCTCGCGCATGACGCTGATCGGGAAGGACGGGACCGTGCTGCTCGACAGCCACGAGGACCCCGACACGATGGACGCGCACCACACGCGGCCCGAGGTCCTGAATCCGGGCGAGCCGGTCACCCGCTACAGCCGGACCCTCGAGAAGGAGATGACCTACGTCGCCCTGCCCCTCGAGCTCGAGGGTGAGGTGTTCGGGTTCTCGCGGGTCGCCGTCTCCGTCGAGGACCGCGAGGGCCGCGTCGCGGACCTGCGCGGGGCGATTCGGCGCGGGGCGCTGCTCGCTGGCCTCATCTCGCTCGTCCTCGCGGGCATCTTCGCCGGCCGGGTGACGCGCCCCCTCAGCGAGATTGCCGTCCTCGTCGGCGAGATCGGCTCCCAGCAGACCACGCGACGCCTCGACGTGCGCCGAGACGACGAGCTGGGCCGGCTCGCCGAGGCCGTGAACCACATGGCGGACGACCTGCAGGGTCAGATCGCCCGCGTCGAGCGCGACCGCGCCGAGCGGGAGGCGATCTTCTCCGCGATGGCGGACGGCCTCCTGGCCGTCGATCACCAGCAGAACGTGCTGTTCGTGAACCGCCCGGCGCGCACCCTCCTGAACATCCAGGAGTCGCGCGTGAAGGGCCGCCCCGTATGGGAGCTGGTCCGCAACGCCGACCTCGTCGACGCCCTGGAGCGCTGCCTCTCCACCGCGGAGCGCGCCAGCGGGCAGACACGCATCCAGAACGACGACGGGGAGCGCCTCGTCGAGCTGACCGCGGTGCCGATGGCCGGGACCGCGGGCGCCCACCGGGGCTGCGTTCTCGAGCTGCGCGACGTCACCGACCTGCGGCGCCTCGAGGCCGTTCGGCGGGACTTCGTCTCCAACGTCTCCCACGAGCTCAAGACGCCCCTGACCGCGATGCGCGGCTACCTGGAGGCCGTCCTCGAGGACGAGGAGATGCCGGACACGCTGCGCAAGTCCTTCGTCGGCAAGGCGCACCGCAACACGGAGCGCCTGGCCGCGATCGTCGGCGACCTCCTCTCCCTCTCGCGCCTCGAGTCCGAGGAGCACGCGCTCGCCTTCGAGCCCCTGGACGTGAACGAGCTGGCCGAGACCGTCGTCGGCGACCTGCGCGATCTGGCCGAGTCCCGCCGACAGGCCGTGACCCTCGAGCTCCCCGACGAGTCCCCCCACGTCGACGCCGATGCCCAAGCCCTCGGCATGGCGCTCTCCAACCTGCTCTCGAACGCCCTGCAGTACTCGCCGGAGGGCGAAGACGTGCAGCTGCGGGTCCACGAGCAGGGCGACGAGGTGCGCCTCGAGGTCTCCGACCGAGGCCCTGGAATCCCGAAGCACGAGCAGGAGCGGATCTTCGAGCGCTTCTACCGGATCGACAAGGCGCGCTCGCGCAAGCTCGGCGGAACCGGGCTGGGCCTCGCCATCGTTCGCCACGTGATGGCCGCCCATCAGGGCCGGGTGGAACTCCAGAGCACCCCCGGCGCCGGCAGTCGCTTCACGCTGGTCCTCCCCCTCTCCTGACGGGCCGCCGGTCCGCCCAAAAAATCGTCGCCTCAGGTGCCCTGAAGGGGCCGCCAGGAGCGGAGCATGGGCTCCCCAAGGGAATCTCCGGCTTCCACGGACTGCCTTCACACAGAATTCATCTTCCTCGGCAGAATCTGCGCGCCATGAAGACCAAGCATCTCCACCTGAGCATTCTCCTCACCTCCCTGGTCGCCAGCTGCGGCGGCTCCGGCGACGGAGTCACCAACGCGGCCGGCCTCGAGGGCCGCGTTGCGATCGACGGCTCCTCGACCGTGTTCCCGATCACCGAGGCGGTCGCCGAGGAATACCGCAGCGCGCAACCGAAGGTCCGCGTCACCGTCGGCGTCTCCGGCACCGGCGGCGGCTTCAAGAAGTTCATCGCAGGCGACACGGACATCTCCGACGCCTCGCGCTACATCAAGCAGAAGGAGCTCGACGGCTGCGCCGCCAACGGCCGCGAGTTCGTCGAGATCCCGGTCGCGTACGACGGCCTCGCCGTGATCGTCAACAAGGCGAACGACTTCTGCACCACGATGACCGTCGAGGAGCTGCGCCGCATGTGGGCCGCGGACTCGGCCGCCAAGAAGTGGAGCGACATCCGCCCCGAGTGGCCGGACCGCGAGTTCAAGCTGTACGCCCCCGGCCAGGACTCGGGCACCTTCGACTACTTCACGGAGACCGTGAACGGCGAGTCCGGCAACTGTCGGCCGGACTCCACCTTCTCCGAGGACGACAACGTCCTCGTCCGCGGTGTCTCCGGCGACCCGGACGGGATCGGCTTCTTCGGCCTCGCCTACTACGAGGAGAATTCCGAGATCCTGAACTGCGTCGCCATCGACGGCGGTGACGGCCCCGTGCTGCCGAACCTCGAGACCGTCGAGAACGGGACCTACACCCCGCTCTCGCGCCCGCTGTTCATCTACGTCTCCACCGAGGCCGCCAAACGCCCCGAGGTCGCGGACTTCGTGCGCTTCTACATCGAGGAAGCCGCCACGCTCGCTGGAGAAGTTGGCTACGTGCCGATGCCGGAGGCGCTCTATACTGCCGTCGCTAACCGCTTCGCGAATCGCGTGACGGGAAGTCAAACGGGCAAGGAAGGAACGATGGCCGAGCTCTACCAGTAGAGCCTGTCACCGAGCCCCCCTTCACCCTTCTCTCCCCATGCTCAAGGCCCCCGGCGATCAGGAATCGACTCCGAACGTGAAGTCCGCCACCGAGACCGAGAGCCGGGCGAGGAGGGTGCCGCCGCTCTTGACCGACCCCCCCGCACCGTCCGCTAGGGAGCCCAACTTCGCCACGCCGCGCTTCCGCGACCTGCGCGAGCGGCTGATCCAGGGCGCCCTGCGCGTCAGCGCAGGCATCTCGATCCTGACCAGCTTCGGGATCCTGTTCATCCTCCTGAAGGAGTCGCTGCCGTTCTTCAAGGAGGTCAGCCCGATCGACTTCCTGACGGGGACGACCTGGGCGCCGCTGATGGTGCCGCGGGACTACGGAGTCCTGCCGCTGGTCGGGGGGACCTTGCTCGTTACCGGCGTCGCGGCGCTGGTGGTGATCCCGGTCGGCAGCCTGGCTGCGATGTACCTGTCGGAGTACGCCAGCGACCGCAAACGCAAGATCCTCAAGCCGATGCTCGAGGTCCTCGCCGGCATCCCGACCGTCGTGTACGGCTACTTCGCCATCACGATCGTCACGCCTGGACTCAAGGCCATCATCCCGGGGATCGAGGTCTTCAACGCGCTCTCCGCCGGCATCGTCGTCGCGATCATGATCATCCCGACGGTCGCCTCGCTCTCGGACGACGCGATGCGAGCGGTCCCGAAGTCCCTCCGGGAAGCCGGCTACGGCCTCGGCGCGACGCAGAGGGAGGTCACCGTCGGAGTCGTCTACCCCGGCGCGCTGTCCGGCATCCTCGCCGCCTACGTCCTCGCCATCGGCCGGGCCCTCGGCGAGACGATGATCGTGACCATGGCCGCCGGCGCCACGCCGCAGCTGACGCTCAACCCGCTGGAGTCGATTCAGACCATGACGGGGTACATCGTGCAGGTCTCCATGGGTGACACCCCCGCGGGTACGCCCGGCTACCTGTCGATCTTCGCGGTCGGGCTGACGCTCTTCGTGATGACGCTCTGCATCAACCTCCTGTCCTTCTGGATCAAGCGCCGCTACCGGCAGGCCTACGCGTGAAGCGCTCCGAACTGTTCCCCAACAACATCGCCCGTCGCCAGCGGCGCGATCGGCTCTTCCGGCTCATGACCGTGGGCGCGACCTCGATCGGCTTCATCGCCCTCGCGGTCCTCATCACGGGCGTCCTGATCGAGGGCCTGCCGTTCCTCACGTTGGACTTCCTGGACCGCTTCCCCTCGCGCAAGCCCGAGCTGGCCGGCTTCAAGGCCGCCTTCTGGGGCAGCTTGTGGGTGATCGGACTGACGACCGCGATCACGGTCCCGGTCGGCGTCGCCGGCGCCGTCTACCTCGAGGAGTACTCAGGTGAGTCGCGCTTCCAGAAGCTGATCGAGCTCCTCATCGCGAACCTGGCGGGGGTCCCCTCGATCCTCTACGGCATGCTCGGGCTGATCGCCTTCGTGCGCATGTTCCAGGACACGACGGACCCCACCTACTTCCTCGGCATTCAGCTGCCGTTCGGACGGTCGGTCCTCGCAGGCGCGTGCACCCTCTCGCTGCTCGTGCTGCCCGTCCTCACCATCGCCACGCGCGAGGCGCTGCGCGCCGTCCCCGACTCGCTGCGCAAGGCCGCCTACGGCCTCGGCTCGACCCGCTGGCAATGCACTCGCCACCACGTCCTGCCCGCCGCCCTGCCGGGCATCCTCACCGGCGTCGTACTCTCCATCTCGCGAGCGCTCGGTGAGACGGCCCCGCTGATCATGATGGGCGCGCTGACCTACGTCGCCTTCACGCCTGCGGGCGTGTACGATCAGTTCACGACGATGCCGATCCAGATCTTCAACTGGGCCGGCCGCCCCCAGGCCGACTTCCACTCCGTCGCCGCGGCGGGAATCATCGTGCTCTTGGCCGTGCTGCTCGGCATGAACGCCCTCGTCGTCCTATTGCGCAACCGCGCCGAGCGATCCCGCATCTCATGACTCTCTCGAAGGAACCGCCCCAGCCGATGACCGACCAGGGAGTCCTGCAAACCCGCAAGGTTTCGATCTACTACGGCGACACGGCCGCGGT
>Ga0316204_10012358_pt1 | contig 10432 bp, 1 predicted proteins | sample 6monrhotite_MG_2_FD_205661 | JGI IMG/M metagenome (GOLD analysis project Ga0316204, IMG submission 205661) | Microbial mat bacterial communities from mineral coupon in-situ incubated in ocean water Damariscotta River, Maine, United States -... | ecosystem: Environmental > Aquatic > Marine >... | reverse complement strand
TTGATATATGAAATAAAGCATATCAAGCAGGCCTGTAAAAGATTATTATCCATCTCAATCTCGAAATAATTTTCGAAATTAATTTGAACAACCCTTGTAGGTATATAGGATAGCGGTATCTAACTATCCCTGAAGTCAGAATATAGAAAGACGAAAATAATCCAGAAGGGTTATTAAGTTAGTCGTAATCCACTATTATTAGTGCGGCAGCCATAGATAGCACTAGCTGATATTTTCAGACAGTAAGCTGACAATCCGCACCAACCATGTGAATATTCATAGGATTACTCTAGGAGTTATTCATTAACACAGTATTTAATCATAAAATTATTGGTCGTCAAGCAGACGAACATGCCATCCCTGACATACTCTAAACACCCAATAAAAAATAACTATTGAGGTATGTTTGCAGGGTGTGTCCACACATTAGTGGGGTCAGCCATATCAAAGTACGATGCCCAATCTGCGGTCGATGGATCAAATCCAGCACCATCAAGATATTCATAGGTACCTACGGAACCACCCTGTCCAGCACCAGCGGTGTAAGTGAAACGCCCCGCCGTAACATCTGCCTTCCCTTCCTCACTATCGGTTAAAGTGTTAAATTTTGCGTTGTCGAATTTTGCAATTTTATCTTGCGCTTCAACGCCATTAAGTTCCATGGTATGAAATACCATGCCCGGCACATTCATGTCCGAGTACGTACTATTTCGCATATCGATCACAGATGTCGCATTAATACCCGGCGCATTGAGGACCTGAACGATGGCCGGTTTGCGGTCAAACTTATCCTTAAGAAACTCCATATGGATCTCGCCATCACTCACAATTTGGCGCATGATCACCTTTGTCGGGTTAGCTGATCCATTTCCCGTGAAATTAGCATTGCTATGAAGTGGATTTGCTGAATTACCTGCCTCATTCGCCGCCCCTGCCGAGCCAACATCACCCCCATATGCCCCTCTGGGAGCGATGGCAGGAACACCAACAAAATTGACAGCCCAACTTCCGTAAGATTGTGAGCCAGTCACCTGTACGTAGACCTCCTGGATAAAACCTTCTGCTGCATCACCCATAATGATATGAAGATAACTAAGACCCGTCTCCGGATCTACCACAACCTCCGGCCCCTCTGGTGCACCACCATGCTGCTTATTGCCTTCATTAAGCAGGAAAGGAGTATAAGCAGCTGTAGAAGTTAAACCACCCGATCCCCTGTAAATATCCCTCGACATCTCACCCGTCGCTGTATCCGGCGTAAAATCCAGCACAAATTCAGCCTGACCAGGCTGCGGCCACATAATCACTACCAATGAGACACTTGCTATTGGCGCAACCATTAAACGCCTTCGGTAGATAACTGGAGAAATCAACAACACAACGATAAGCACCAGAGTACCGACACCCAAAATACCGCCGCCACCACTACTACCGCTGCCACTACCGCCGTCGTTGTTATCGTTGCTATCTTCATTATCATCAATTGCGGAGACGATTTCACCAAACTGCCCTGGGTCCTGTATCAGATAATTGGTTAGACCATCAATGTCATTCGGCCCCCCATCTTGAATGGTGAGTTGCACGCAGTAATGGCCTGAATTCAAACCAGGGGTGTAGGCCGAACTACCGGGCAGTGGGCATTTACCTGGTACGCCGGCTGCCGACGACAGCGCATTGTGCGCATCCGTGACATAGTCACGCCAGCCAAAACCAGCAGCCGGATCATATTTACGATAGACCGCGTTAACAGGCAATGCAGCCAGTTGTGGTATCACGATACGTACCGACTGACCCGCAACAGGCAAGCCCGCAATCTCAAAATCGAAGTAACCACCGGTATTCGGGACGCTGTCGGTGGCAGAGGCTGCACCTGACTGCCCCTCTCCACCACCATAGGCGGCGATGTCGGCGATGCTGACCTGGGCACTGTCGGCACCGGCTGCAAAGGCTGTTTCACCGAGCTGTAATGTCAGACCCGGTTCGGTACGCATCATATAGCTTCCTGCCACACCGGGTTGAATCTGGAGTTCATTGCCAACAATGGTGGCGGCATCTAGATAGTCGGGGATACCATCATTATCACTGTCATCAAAAGATTCATCCGCATCCATGACGTTGTCACCATCACTATCTAGCGATACCGATAACGTTGGCGCGCTGGTCACTACTTCCAATATTAGTTCAACCTGTGTATTAAGTGCTCCTGCACCGCTGTCTGTCACATTCACCCGCACTGCATAATACCCAGCAGCTAATAAAGCCGGATCAAATACGAATGTCGCAGGATCATCGCTTGATACCTCAGGGATGTTAGTGAGATTATTGTTGCTCATGATCCAGTCATAACTATGAGTATCAGCGGGGTTAACATCCGCAACCGTAGCGGTTACTGTGACAAGACCATCTCCAGTAACAATCAAACGCCTTGCCGATACCGCTTGATGAGACACCAGTATCACGGCTGGCTTGATATTGAATTCGGTAATCGTTACTGAATGTGCAGTACGTATCCCAGGCAGTGCATTGACAGGTGACCCCATAGTGAAAACGATGGTTTCATCACTTTCACTCTCCCCATCGGCCACCACATTGAAGAGACTCGTACTACCAGTCAGTCCCGAGTTAATAACGATGCTTCCTGCCACCACATCGTGATCATCCGGGTTCGTTGCAGTGCCCCCTATGGTGTAAGGAATCGTCACCGGATAGCTGTTTGCCGCACGGTTCAATTCAACTGAAACGGTAAAACTACCCCCTTCCCCCATCTGTTGATCAAGGGCAAAGCTAGCCGTTGGCAAGACTGGACTATCATCATCAAGAATACTTACGGTGGCACTAACAGGAAAGGCAGCAAGATAATCTGTGGCATTAACCAGCGTTAGAACGACGGTTTCATCACCTTCAGCAATGACATCTTGAATCGGAGTAATCAGCACCTGCGCACTGCCTTCGCCTGCAGGTATGGTGCTAGCATTGCCCACAGCGGCATAATCAATCCCTTCCTGTGCACTGCCCACCAGGCTAAAAAAGACATTAAGCGGCTCGATTGTTCGGCCAGTTCTGGTCAGGGTAAAGAGACCCTGCCCACTAGCAGCCTCACTCACACTCGCAGCACTTGCCGTCAGGCTAACAGTGGCGCGGCTACCATCATCTAGATTGACCATGGAAACTACAGGGGGAGTGATACCGCTGTAGTCTGTGTCAGCAGTGTTAATAATGGATGAGATAGTATAGCTAATGTCTGTGTCGACGATGCCGTCACTCTGCCCTGTCACGGTGATGGTCTGTGGCGTGGACCAGTTTGCGCTGGTAAACGTTAATGAAGAGGGAAAAATAACCCCTTCAGTAATGTCATCACTGGTAAAATCGATCACGACATCAGGACCAGGCTTGCTACTCAGTCGGGCGGTAAATGAACTCGTGCCGCCAAGCTCAGTGGTAATGCCACCAGTAGTATTGGTAACAATTATTGATGCGATATCGTTATCGAGAATGGTCGCAGTGGCACTGTTGGACGCACCAATATAATAATCCGCGCTGGTGTTGAGGGTCATGGTGACGATCTCGTCACTTTCAATAATATAATCATCAATAGGCTGTAGTGTCACGCTCACGCTAGCGCTGCCGGTTGGGATGATCACACCGTTACCTAACGAGGGATAATCGGCCCCCTCCACTGCGGTACCGCCGATGCTATATAGCACAGTTAAATCTGCGGTGATCTCGCCGCTGCGGGTGAAGGTAAAACCACTGCTGCCATTTTCGTCCAGATTGCCATCACTCACCACGGTCACAGTCTGTGGAATATCATTATCGATATTGGTGACGCTGACGTCCTCTGCATCGAGGGTGTCGTAGCCTGGGTCTGCGCTTCCTGCGGGGGTGGTGATAATAGAGTAAAGAGGATTTCCGTCAGTTGCAGCGTCATTGACACCGGTGACGGTAACAATTTGTGGTGTCATCCAGTCTAAAGTGGTGAAGGTGAGCGAGGCCGGTGAAACAGTCCCTTCTGTTGGCATGTTGCTGGAAAGCCCAACGGTAACATCGTCAGTCGGTGGCACACCAAGCCTGACGGTAAAGGTGGCGCTGCCGCCTGACTCCGAGGTTTCTAATCCGACACTCGGTGAAACTACAATGGAGGGAGCCTCACTCATATAAAGATAGACCCCGCCTTCGTCAACCTGCCCATTATCATACAAGTTAGCACCCACAGCGAAATCATCCAGACCATCGCCATTGAGATCACCCACGCTGGTGACTGTCTCACCGTAATTATCGATACCAATGCGATCCGCAATATGCTGCCACGCGGCAGTGGTCGCCAGCCCCTCTGGATTCGAGCCAAAATAAATAAATGCCGCCCCACTAGTCGCCGTGCCATTATTATAATCGCGCGCGCCAATCATCACATCGCTAATGCCATCACCATCAAAATCACCAGCGCTGGCCACATCAAGACCGAAAGCTGATGAGGCGCTATTGCTTTCAACTTGCCAGTTTGCATCACCCGGGTGTGCCAGCTTATCAAAATCGGCATCCGGCAACCCAGTCGTGAGCGCACCGTGGAAAACGTAAGCTTTACCCTCATTGGTCTGTCCATTGGTCTGATAGAAAGCACCGATAATGACATCACCATAACCATCACCGTTGACATCCCCGGCACTGGCAACCGAACTGCCAAAGTAGGCATTGGCTGAATCACTTTCAGCCATCCATGCAGCCTCACAGGGGTGCGCCACACTGTCACCTAATGCAGCACAATCTGTGTAGGGCAAGCCGCTTGCTGAGCCATGATAGACAAAGGCACGGCCTTCAGTAGGCTGGCCGTTACCATAGGATTGAGCGCCGACAATAATATCGTCATAGGTATCGCCATTGACATCACCAGCACCCGCCACACTGACGCCAAACTGCGCACTCGCTTGATCACTCTCAGCCGCCCAGTTTGCCTCACAGGGATGCGCTATCCCATCACCCATTGCGGCGCAATTGGTATACGGCAAACCACCGGCTGAACCATGATAGACATAAACCCGGCCCTCACCAGCTTGGCCATTACCAATATTGTATGCCCCAATGATGATGTCATCATTACCATCTTGATTGACATCGCCAGCACTGGCAACCGCTCTCCCGAAATAGCCACTACCCACATCGCTCTCGGCGATCCAGCTGGCATCACTTACCAGTGCAATATCATCGGCATCCGCATCAGGCAGGCCTGATATCGAGCCATAATAGACGTAGACCCGGCCTTCATCCACTTCACCATTATCAGCAAAATTCGCCCCAATGATGACGTCATAATAACCATCGTTATTGACATCTGCCGCCGCCACAGAAACACCAAACTGATCACCGGCATTCGCGCCGTGAGCCGTCCAGTCGGGCGTCGTTGAGTAGCCCGATGACGTCCCATAATAGACACGTACCTTGCCAATGCCGGCATCAGTGTAGGCCCCCACGATGAGATCCTGGACACCATCTTGATTAATGTCACCCGTACTCATTGCATGGCCGAAATTGGCGCTGGCCACATCACTCTCAATGATAGATTCCTGCATCGCCTCGTTATCAAGATTTGTCAGCGTAATATCAGCAGGGGTTTTTCCATTGAAATTAAGATCATCACTGACGGCAGCACCAATGGTAATGATATACGGCTGATCATTATCAAAAATGCGATCATCAATCCCGGTCACCGTGAATTGTCGCCCATCCCTGATTACATCGTCAGGAGTAAATGTAATACTTGCCAGGTCGACAACACCTTCGGCTGGATTACTACTGGAGATGGGAACTGTGACATTCGCAGTGGGTGCAGAAGTCAAGCGAATAGTAAACGTTAAACTACCACCATCCTCGGTTGTTTCCAGGTCCAGTAACGATGATGTCCGCCCGGTCATCACCGTGATGGCATAACCATCGTCATCTAAATTCGAGACCGGGGTTACAATAGTTGGCGTGACTCCATTCCATGCGCCATCCGGACTCGAAAATGGTGATGCGTCCATTGTGTAGGGCACAGTCCCATCTACCACGCCATCATTGACGCCAAAAATAGTGCCTGTTTTTGCGGTATTCCACTCACTGGGCGTGAAGGTGTAGTTACTCGAAAAGTAGGAGATGGTTCCCTCGGTGGGATCACTACTGCTCATTGAAAACGATACATTTGAAGCTGGTTTCGCGGTCAGTTTGACAGTAAACGTTGCAAAACCACCCGCCTCACTGGTCACCAGGCCCGCCGGGGTGACGATAATATCGGCGACATCATTATCGTTATTTGTAACTGCAGGATCATCACCATTCATGCCGCTATAAATACCATCATCACTCACCGCGACCGCAAGGATGATGGTGTGATCGTCGTTACCATCTACCGCAAGGTCATCGAGCCCTGTCACCGTCACCGTTTGTACGACGTTCCAGTTGGCTGCAGTAAAGGTGAGCGTTACTGGCTCGGCAATGGTCTCAGTGTCATCGCTACTGAAAACGTCAATAGCCACATTAAATAAAGGCTCTGAATCAAGTACAATCGTAAAGGTATCAGTGGTTTCCTCTTCCGAGGTCAATAGGCCGTCGCCAGCATTGATAGTTATCCCCGCCGTATCATCGTCAATATTCGTCAATGAAACATCGACAGGATTAATGTCATCAAAGGCCTGATCAGTGCTGATCGCGGTACCCGTGATCACCGTATATGCGATATCGCCATCATCCACAAAATCATCTTGCCCCGTGACGGTCACACTCCTTGGTATATTCCAGTCCAGACCATTAAAGGTCAGCTCAATGGGTGAGATGGTACCTTCAGTGAGATCTTCACTATATAACTTGATGATGACGTCTGCGGTTGGCGCAGAATCAAGCACGACACTAAACGTAGCGCTGCCACTACTCGCCTCAGTTGTTGTCAGGCCAGATGTCGGCGTGATTGTCACAAAACCCGCGGCTGATGTACCAGTGGCATAGCTCAGCGTGATATCAGAAAACGTCGGTGTGTTATTGGGCGATGCGGTGACTGCTTCAATTTTATACTGCAACCACTGGTCATTGAGCAGATCGCGCACGGCAGCGGCGGGCTCACAGGAGATGGTGCCTATACCAGTGCAACCGCCATTTGTGGTGTTGGCCGAGTTCCAGTAGCTATTACTGCTGCTATCGGGGCCGACCCACGCCGACCAGACACCAGGCGCACCTGCATTCTCGGGCGCTGTGCGCACCTGAAGACGGATGTCGGTGTCGGCAGGGAGGGTTTCTGTCCAGTGGATGCTATCCAGCAGGTTGTTTGCATCGATCGTATTATACGGCGAAGAAATTAATGTACGTGATAAGGCATAACGAGAAAAATGGATAGTGATATCATCCAGCGTCGGTGACACCAGAGGATCAATTGTGGTCATGTTGGCACGGTACTGGACATAACGATGCGTTGGGACAGCGGCAATACTACCGCCATTGGCGATGCCAGTGACCCAGGCGCTCCATGAGCCGTCAGGCACGGGTGTACTGCCGGAGCGCACATCGACCGTCATAGTCGTATCGACTGGAATACTCGCCGTATAATCGAGCGTCGTAAAACCGAGGTGTTCATCAACATCAATGACCGATGAGATAAATCTAGCAGGCGATAGATAGGACCCTGGGGAGATAATCTTAACGGCTGAAGCACCGGCATAAACCAGATCATTGACCACCTCGACATCACTCAGCCCCGATTCATAATTGACCTCTAGTTTGGGGGCGGTAGGGTCTGAAACATCGAGCATCTTCAGCACGCCATTTTCAACCACATAGGCGTAACGGTCAGCAACACGCACTTTACTGCCCGTCGTGATATCGAGGGAAACAGGCAACACCGGCACCGGCGCGGCAGGATCGGTGACATCGTAGATCTTTAAGCCCGAACCGACGACATAGGCGTAGTGATCCTTGATAAAAACATCGCTGGCTGTTCCAGCAATGGTGTGGACAAGGTCTGGCGAGGTGGGTTCGGTAACATCAAAGATCAACACCCCACCAGCACCTTCGGTCAGGTAGACGTAGTTCCCGACGGCATAAATTCCGCCACACGCGTTGCCCGGTGTGACATGACCTCCAAGAAAGGCAAGAGAGTCTGGATCAGACACATCAATGATCTGCAAATCTCCATCGTAAAGATAAGCAATCGTACCCTGCACATAAACACGGCATCCACCGCCTGGCGCATCGTATATCCCCCTGCGCACGGGGGATAAGGGATTGTTAATATCGACAATGACCAGCCCCAGGCCCGCGTCAACCTGGCCATCGAGCGTGCCAGTGGCCGCGACATAGGCATAATTACCACTCACAACAACATCTGATATCACAGAGAACTCAGCAAAGCCCAATGTCGTTGCTGTTCTATACACAGGCGGAACCGTCGAGTCTGACACATCGTAAACTCTCAAGGCAGAAAGAAAACCGTTATCGCCGTCAAAAATATTTCCATAGAGGTAATTCCCTGAGAGCGAAATATTTCTTAACAACGTGCCCGCCACACTACTTAAAGTAGATGGAGTGAAATCGGTTTCCAGACGCACACGCCCATCATCGGTGGCGAAGGCCTTTGCCGCAAAAGGGTAGTTAAAATAACGAATGGTCACTTCATCCAGCACGGGGCTCTCGGTGCTATCAGTCGTCGCAAGATTGGCTTGATACTGAAAATAGCGGTTGCTTCCCAATGCGGAGATATCATCCCCATTAACAACGCCTGTCTGCCACACCCAGCTAGCATCAGGGATGGCCGTATTGCCACTGCCAACGTCGAACGTCAGTGTTGTGCCTGCAGGGATTGTGGCTGTGTATTCCAGCGTATCGAAGCCACTGTGCACACCGGTATCGATCACTGACGAAGTCAACGTCCCGGAGAGTACATACGTAGTGAAGCCCGTATTCTCATAGCCATAGGACAAGCCACTGCCACTACCAATTAACAGATCATGGTCCCCATCACCATCCAGGTCAGCAAATGCGGGTACCGCATTAGTCCCAACATCGGGGGTATCCCAGGCGCTGTTGGGGATCCACACCGGAAGGGTATTACTACCGGTATTCTCATAACCATAGGAGATGCCATCAGCCGCGCCAATTAACAAATCAATAAGCCCGTCAGCATTCAGGTCTGCAAATACTGGTGCCGCGTTAATTCCGACATCGGGGGTATCCCAGGCGCTGTTGGGACTCCACACCGGAAGGGTATCACTACCGGTATTTTCATAACCATAGGAAATGCCATTGGTCTCGCCAATGAGCAGATCAATAAGCCCATCACCATTGAGGTCTGCAAAACCTGGTGCCGAATGTAGTCCGATATCTGGCGTCCAGGTACCTTGAAGACTCCAACTCGGACTCGCATCATCAGCAGTATTTTTAAAGCCGTAAGAAAAACCGACACGGCTACCCATCGCTAAATCAAGGTCACCATCACTATCCACGTCGGCTAAGGTCGGTATTGAATATCCCCACAGAACATCCCACGTCGTGTTCCAGTCGTTATTGATACTCCAAATAGGATTTATGCCGCTACTGGTATTCTCATAACCCTGAGAGTAGCCATTCTTACGCCCAATAAGCACGTCCATGTCGCCATCGTTATCAAGATCACCAAAGGCAGGTGCTGAGCGAAAACCCACCTTAGGCGTGTTCCAGCCGATATTAGCTGACCATTCCGGCGTCTGCGACACGATTTTGAGCATCACACGCTGACTCGTGACGATGACATCACTGATCGTAGCGCCCGTCGAGAAATCGCTAGTGGACTGATGGATACGCGAAACATTACCTGCTAATGCAAAATCCTGCGCGGAAGAGTGCGTGGCTAAATCTAATACGGGGCCTAACTGCAAGTCTGCTCCGCTATTCACCACAGGAAGGTCAGCATCTTTGGCTGAATAGGTATTCCAGCCACTCTGGTTGCCAGGATGCAGTGCGACACACTCAGCACCGACCCAGCTACCGCCCGCTATTGTACACTCGGCAGCATTTGCAGGAATATCTCCGGGCCAGTCTGTTTGAGAAAAATCGCCGCTAGCCGCAGCCCAGGTTGTTGGTGAAGATGTTATTACAAAAAAAGAAAAAGAGATCAAAAGCACGCCTAACCAATGCTGGATACAGTCGGCATCCTGAGCGGTTAATGCGTTATTCAATCGCTTATAAATTCTATCTTTCATAATCAGAAGTAATACTCATCACCATAATGTCGCATGCATAAAGTCATGAAAAATACTGACTTGGGTCCCATAGCAAGAGCAACAAGAAAAATATCAAAATAAATATAAATGTATTCTCAGCCGAACTCACTTAGTCTTCTCCTATAAATACTGTTCCAATCTTTTTCCGAAAATACTTTCGAAATTACTTTGAACAATCCATGTAGATAAAACTGAATATCGCACAGGCCATCGTTTCT
>Ga0316204_10012357_pt1 | contig 10433 bp, 6 predicted proteins | sample 6monrhotite_MG_2_FD_205661 | JGI IMG/M metagenome (GOLD analysis project Ga0316204, IMG submission 205661) | Microbial mat bacterial communities from mineral coupon in-situ incubated in ocean water Damariscotta River, Maine, United States -... | ecosystem: Environmental > Aquatic > Marine >... | reverse complement strand
CTCACATCAAAGGGTTCGGGCCATTTGGAAGGTTCGGTCATGGCATTTTCGCGAACGGCTGACAGATCAAGCGGATGGTCAAGGTCGGGGAAAGGAACAGACGCCAATAGTGCTTTGGTGTAGGGGTGGCGGGGATTTTTGAACAACAGGTCTCTGGGTGCGATCTCTACCAGGCGTCCACGGCACATCACGGCGATGCGGTCCGCTATATAATTAACGACCGCCAGATCGTGGGAAATGAACAGGTACGTCAGCCCCAGTTCCGATTTCAGATCTTTCAGCAGATTTAACACCTGGGCCTGAACCGAGACATCAAGCGCCGATACGGGCTCATCGCAGATCACTAGCTCAGGCTGAAGGGCCAGAACTCGGGCAATTCCGATCCGCTGACGCTGGCCGCCCGAAAAACTGTGGGGGTAACGATTGAGATGCCGTGGATCGAGGCCGACCAGTTGTAGCAGCTCAATCACCACTTCACGCCGATACTCCCGATCTCCAACTCCATGGATATTCAATGGCTCATTAAGAATGTCAAAAACTGTCATGCGTGGGTTCAAGGACCCAAACGGGTCCTGAAAGATGTACTGGATTTTCTGTCGATAGGGGACCATTTCCCGGTCCCCCTTCTCCAGAAGGTTTACGTCTTTGCCATCTTCATTGAAGATGATTTCTCCGGAATCCGCATCAAGCCCGCGCATGATCATCTTACTGACCGTGGTCTTGCCGCACCCGCTTTCCCCAACAAGCGCCAAACATTCTCCCCGTGCGATGTCGAAACTGACATGATCGACTGCACGGATTTTCAGATCAGGTGCTTTGCCCAGGCCGGAACTGTCGCTGCGAATGGCAAAGCTTTTAGAAACATTGTTGACCCGAAGAATTGGAGACTGATCTCCAGAAATAACTTTTTCTCCCACCCCTTTCAGCAGGTGACCCCGGTGAGGTTTGATAGCGCGAAGCGGTTCAAGCCGTTCTCCCTCCTTACTATCAAACCGGGGAACTGCCTGCAAAAGGGCTTTCAGGTAGGGGTGTCCGGGTTTGCAAAACAGGTCTTCAAGTGGGCCGCTTTCCATAACTTCACCGTGGTAGACCACGACCACTTCATCAGCCACATTAGCAACCACACCCATGTCGTGGGTAATCATCAGGACGGCCATGCCAAGGTCATTCTGCAAGTCCTTTATCAGGCCCAGAATCTGCGCCTGTACCGTTACATCAAGCGCAGTCGACGGCTCGTCCGCGATCAGCAGGGCCGGGCCACAGACCAGAGCCATGGCGATCATGGCGCGTTGGCGCAGACCACCGGAAAGCTCGAACGGATATGTCCGATAGGCCCGTTCCGGGTCAGGGAAACGGACCAGACGAAGGATATCGATTGAGCGCGCCTTGGCGGCCTGCCCAGATAAACCTTCATGCAGGCACAGCGCCTCACCGATTTGGTTGCCAATTGTATGAAGCGGCGACAGGGACGTCATCGGCTCTTGAAAGATGATCGATATTCGACCGCCACGAATGGCGCGATACTCAGGACATCGTGGGTCAAGTTTCGCCAAATCGACGACGTTCCCGGTGACTGTATCGGAAAACAGGATTTCGCCGGACTCAACTCTGGCATTGCGTGGTAGGATACCCATGATCGCCTGCGCGCAAACAGATTTACCCGAACCGCTTTCACCGACAATTGCAACACAAGAGCCCGCCTTAACGCGAAAGGACACACCCCGCACGGCTTCCATACGCCCGGCCCGGGTATCAAAACAGATACGTAAATCGTTGACCCGCAACAGATCAGTCATACGGTGCCTCTGTATCACGCCGACCAAACAGCTGTCTGGCGGACAGCCATTCTATGGCATGACGGTTTCGGGTCCAGTCCAAGAATGTTTCCAGATAATTCCAGCAATTTTCATCATGATCAAGGTGGTGAGTGAGCAACCCCGTAGGTTCTTCTGCGTCGCACACCCCTAAGCGTTTGTTCTGCAAGTGCTTGAGTGTGTGGTCCAGCACCCTGTCTTCTCCCGCAAACCCCCGATGACCACGCCAGTCGATGATATCCACATGCGTGTTAACACGGAAAGGTACGGACGTTTTTCTAGCGCCAAACGTCGAAACCCCCAAATACCCGAGTGCCGCCAATTCAATCGACAGGCTTTCGGAAATGCGGTTCCATGGAGGCACAAAGGCTTTTTCCAGATAATCAAAAGAAGACAGCCGTGACCAGCCGTCGACAATTTCATCACTCATCTCTTTGATGGTGCGCGTGTCCGGGTACTCAGATGACTTTGCCCCCTGGAGCGCATGGTTTTCATGGGCAAACCCGTGCTGAACAACACCCACCGATGGCTCCCGGTTCAAGCGTTGCGGCAGATCGGAGTGAACGGCGGCAGGAATAACGGCGACAACAAGCGGGACATCAAATTTGTTTACTAGGTTTAGCAGGCGATCAAGGGCCGGGGTCACCTGGATGGCATCATCATCCCGCCACCAGAACCGCAGCGTGAGCCCGGCGTCTCCCCAGGCGTTCAGTTCGTCGTCGATGTCCTGCCAACCTGCCATCGCTACATCATCTCCTTGATCAGACGGGCCGTTGTCTCGGCACCTGTCATATCAATACCCACGTCACCAACCGGGAACGCGTCAATCGTCAGATCAACAGCCTCAGCCAATGTGCGAGCCGACAAATCGTCAGCTTCCAGCAGAGTGAACAGCCCTCGTCTCGCCAGTTCCTGTGCCCGAAATGTCTGCTCGCCCTCACCGCCGTCAGCGAACGGAACGATCACCGCCGGACATTTGGCGCTCAACACGTCCATCACCGTATTATACCCCCCTTGGGAAATGGACAGTGCGGCGTTTGCCAGCAGCGACCTGAAATCCGGTCGGGCCCGTTCGATGATGACGCCGGGCGGTGCCATTGATCGTAATTCATCAAATACAGGCTCTGGCAAATAGTCTCCTGCCAGCAACCGCCAGGGTTTATCCGCGAGCTTGCTCAGGCCCCGGGCGTCCAGCGCGGCTCGCAACAGATTTTCACCGACAGCACCACTCCCCGTCGAGACGACGACTTCTCCTTCACCTTCATTTACAGACGCATTGAGTGGATCGTTTTCGGTGATATACCCCGTATATGTCAGTTTGTCGGCAAATCGAGCCGCCGCCGGAAAAGTTGCCTCCAACGGGATCAGCGTTTGATCACCATGAACCAGAATGTGGTCGAAATACTTTTCGATAATCGTCGTTATTTTATCATTCCGGTCCGGTTTGCTGCTGGTCACCAGAACCTCGCGAACCGAACAGACCAGCGGAATTTTATGATTGATTTCCGAAAGTAGCGGCAGCAGTTCAAATCGGAACTGATAACGACCGAAAGGGAACAGTTCGATCATTAACAGATCAGGGTCAATTTCATTAAATATGCGTTGAAGCTCTTGGCAACGACGATCCCGCCATTGATCGTCGATAGGCTTATCAAATTCATCAACCAATAGCTTGAAGCTGGAATCGGCGGCGCGGACCTGGGGGAGTTGGAGAACATCAGCATCCCCGAAATCGGCCAGCGGTGCGGGCGGTCCACCCAGAACAACAGATACCTCAATTCCGTGTTCGATCAGTGCCCGGGTGATTGCCGCCGCCCGTTTGACATGGCCGATCCCCAACAGATGCTGAACATAAAACAGGACACGTCGGGTCATGACGTCACCAGCGGAATGTTCATACGCCCGATACTCACTTGGCCTGACGAAACCTCAAACAGGTGAGCTTCACCATGACGGAATTTGATCGGCGCCTTTTCTGTCATTTGCCAACCACTGGCCAGAGAATAAAGCGCCTGCATGACACCATTGTGACTAACGGCCAAGGTCGGCCGGTCCAATGCCGCCAACCAGGGCAGCAGGCGTTGCTGGACCTCTCTTGGACTTTCTCCGCCATCCGGGCGAAAGTCCAATCCCAATGTTTCATGCGCAGACATAACATCCGCTCCCAGTGAGGCTTGAAGGTCCTGCCAGTTCTCGCCTTCCCATCCCCCCCAGGACATCTCCGTCAACGCCGTCTCAATTTCAGGCTCTTTACCTAACAACCGTGCTGTTTCCCTGGCACGAACGAGCGGGCTTGAAACACAATGAAAGTCATTGAATTCTTGAGGGATCGACCAGCCTAGAACCTGGGCTGTCCCCTTTTCACTCAGGTGCCTGTCGGAACGGCCCTGCAGGCGCTTCAGCGCATTCCAGTCGGTAACGCCATGACGGATAAGCAGCAGGGGCGTCATGAAACCAGCTCTTCTAGCGCCGAGTTCAGCATGGTGCCGGCGGCCCTGATGTCATGGTTTTTCCGTACATACTCTGCGGCGTTAGCACCTAGTTCACGGCGGGTCGAAATATTATCCAACAGCCGTGAGACCTTGTCAGCAAAATCCACAACATTCAGATGCGTCGCCAGTAGCCCGGTCGTTTCGTCCACCACCACATCTGGCACGCCAAAGCCATCGCTTCCGACCACCGGCACTCCGGCGGCAGCAGCTTCCAGAAAACACATGCCCGGCGTTTCCTTAACGGCCGGCCAGACAAAAATATCCGAAGCCGCGTATATCCCGGCAAGGCAATCGGATTGCTGACACCCCAACCAGACAACACGCTCAGCCATCGCTCCGAACAACGATTCCACATGAATCCGGGTCGCTCCATCACCGACAATAAGAAGTTGCCATTCCCGGTCACCAAGTAACGTCAGGGCCTGGGCCAAAATTTCATACGATTCAGTTTTATCGCCAGGGCGCATCATAGCGACCGTCAACAACCAGGGCACATCCGGGTTTAGTCCCTCGGTATTAACCAGCCTGCGACGATGATCGCTACGACCTGCTGCCGCTTCCACGTAGGGCGTCGAATCGAGTAACGGTGGGAGTTGCAGATAACGGGCCTGTGCTGACAGATGTGGCTCGACACAAATTCGGTCGGTTTCCGTTAATCCAATGACTAGAGAAATTTTTTCTAGGGTTCGGCGGACGGCGGCATGCCCGTGCGCCCACGGGCCATGTTCCTGTTTTGGCGCGAAAGACGCTTCGGCGACCACATAGGGAATACCAAACGCCCGAGCGACTGCGGGGCCAATCCAGTCCGGTGCTTTGTGGTAAAGGTGATAGGTAAACCAGATATCGGGTTTATTGTTTTCAAGCCGCTGCACGAGCCGCTCAGCAATCCTTCGGCCCAGATGCTTCAAACGGTGCTGGCGTCGGGCGTCTCCCTCTCGATCATAACTGCGAAACGTACTGACCAGATTAACGTCATGGCCGGCATCCTCCAGCGCACGGATCAAGAGCCGCCCGATCAGCCGGTCCCCGGACGGAGTACCCGCCGTCGGGGCCTTCAGCGGGGCATAAAATGCGACCTTCATTTCTCTGCCACCTGATGAGACACCTGTTCGGTCAAACCAAAATGCCCAGCGAGAATGCCGATCGTGCTCTGGTGCGAGAAGGCGTCTATGACGCGGGCCTGTCCCGCCAGTCCCAACTTGCGCCGAAGATCGGGTTGGGCGATCAGTTGGGCGACGGCTTCTGAAAGCGCCGCGGCGTCACCGGGCTCAACCATCATTCCGGTTTCACCATCAACGATCAGTTCGGGAACGGCTGACACACGGGTCGACAAACAGGCCAACCCCTGGCTTTGCGCCTCCATCAAAACGTTGGGCAGACCGTCACGATCCCCATCTCCGGCAATCAGGCTGGCCAGCACAAACACATCAGCCTGACGGTAAAGCTGAAGGACTTCTTCCTGTGGACAGGCGCCGCGCCAGTCAATCCGGTCATCCAGACCAAGTGCCATCGCGCGCGCTTTCAGCTTGTCGAGCCGGGCACCTCCCCCGACGTGGATCATTCGCCAATTCAGATCGTTCGGAAGGGCCGCCAGAGCGTCAAGCAGGACCTCATAGCCCTTTTTCTCTACGGCACGCCCAACGGACAAAATGCTGACAGGCGAACCCTGATCGCTACCGTGCGATGTGGAGTATCCCCGTTCCGGTGGAGAAAACCGCTCCAGATCCAGACCGTGATAGAGCAGATTGACCTTTTTTGAAGCTGTATCTGCAAGCCCCCTTAAATGATTGCAGTTGACCTCTGTGCAGGTCACCAGCCATTCCATTTCCTCAAGTTTTTCAGACTTCTCCCACTCGGGCGACGTCCAGATATCCTTGGCATGGGCCGAGCAACTCCAGGGCAGGTTTCTGATTGTTGCCGCGTAACAGGCAACGGACGCCGGCGTATGCAGAAAATGAGCGTATATCCAGGTGATGTGATCCGGCAGTTCATGGGCCAAGACCATGGCCTGACCAAACCGCCGTCCGCGATTAGAGGTAAAGTCCCGTTTCAGGTCTCTGATCCAGTGAGACCGGGCTTGCTTGTAACCGGGTCGTTTACGCACGGCCCACCAGGCTTTGAGCACGCGAAGCGGTTCGTGATAAAGATATTCCGGAAGATAATTGATCGATGCCGAGATTTCGTCATTGATGGGATGCGTGCGGGTATCGGTCGGATGGCGCAACGAAACCAGCATATAGTCGAGTCCGAGCTTTTGAAGGCTCAGGATTTCCTGCGCGATGAAGGTTTCCGAAAGCCTCGGATACCCCTTAAGGACAATGGCGACTGTGTGTTTCACGTTGTCGAACGTCAGCCTTCGCTGGGAATAACACGCAGCGGCGGGGTGCGTGACTGACCATCACTCAGCCAGTGGTCGATGACTGTGTTTATGGTCGACAATCCGTCCAGCAATCCCGGCAGGTGGATCTCCGACGGGCGCGGCCGGTTAGGAAGTTCACGGATCGCTGCTGCCATTTTATGGGGATCACGATTTTCATCGTCAACAATCATACTGACCAAGCCGAGCTTTTCAGCCCTCGACGCCCGAATAAACTGCTCCAAACGCGGCACGGTGCGTGGCACAATCAGGCTGGGTTTATCAAACGACAGAATTTCACAGAACGTATTGTAACCGCCCATGGCAATCACCCCGGATGCTCTGGACAGCAGGTGTTCCAGGTTGGCATCGAACGTAATCGCATGAACCTTGTCCAGACGGTCAACCCGTTGGCGGAATTCTGTTTGCAGGTCCATATGCATGAATGGCCCGAACACAATGAAGGCATCATGCTTGATGCCCGGATCATGTTCATAGGCACGCAACACCCAGTCCACCAACCCGGCTCCGTCACCCCCACCACCCGGCGTTACCAGGATATACGGATCATGAAAATCAAAATGGTCGGTAACGGTTGGGTTAAACGTCGGCAGTGAGGTCCGCCGGAGATAGCCGGTATAAGAGACTTTCTTCAGCACACTTTTCGGGACATTTACGCCTTCCAGCGGATTACAGACCTCTGGAATACCGTAAACCCAGATATCGTCATAAAGATCACGAAGTGCTGGAACGGCCATTTTACGCTCCCATTCTTCGGTCAGCTTACCCGGATCGTCCATCACATCGCGCAGGCCCAGCACGAGACGCGTGCCTCTGGCCTTCAGCATGTTCATCGTATTGCTGGCTTCGCCGCGCAATCCCAGCGGCTCCTTGTCGACCAGGAAAATGTTGGGGTTAAAGACTTCTGCCGTATTGCGGATAATGGTTTCACGAATATTCATCGCATCTTCGATGCCGATATCGAGACCCAGAGTCGTATAACTGCCATTACGCAACTTGACGACGCCAGGAATACGGACGAAATCAACCCGCGAACGGAAGTCAAAACTGCCGATAATGGGGGATCCCGACAAAATCAGGACAGACAGGTCAGGACGGTTATCAACCAGCGAATGAGCGATGGTTCGGCACCGCCTGAGGTGGCCCAGACCAAATGAGTCATGACTGTAGATCAGAAGCCGCTTATGGGTTGAGTCGTTCACCATCATCGCCGATACAGGCCTCTTCCCCGATATTGATCTCGTCAATACGTAGCCTATTGTGCTTGAAGGCAAATTTCCACAGCAAATCAAAGATTTGTGATCGTTTCTGTCCGATCTCAACAAATCATCCCTTGCATGAGCTTTGCGCTTTAACCTTTAATGGAGCAAGCGATAAGAACCGGTCCGGGACACGACGAGACAAAGGTGGTTAAATCGGCCATGGAACCGACAATTTTTAAGTTTATCTGGCGCTTCAGCAAGGCCCAGCAGATTATGCTGCTTGGTGTCACCTTGTTGTCTTTTCCATTTTATTACTATTCGCTCGATCTGCCCAAGACCATCATCAACGATGCCATCGGCAGCACCGACTTCCCCCGACAGATCATGGGGCACGACCTGGGGCAGATCGAATTCCTTCTGCTGCTGTGTTTCGCCTACCTTGGCCTTGTGCTTGTCAATGGCGGGTTCAAGTTCTGGATCAATGTCTATCGCGGGCGCATGGGCGAGAGAATGCTGCGACGCCTGCGCTACATTCTATATAGCCGTATTTTGCGTTTTCCGCTGAAGCAGTTCCGCAAGATTTCGCAGGGCGAGATCATCGCGATGGTTACTGCCGAGGTGGAACCCCTGGGGGGTTATATCGGCGAAGCCATATCACTGCCCTTGTTTCAGGGCGGCATGTTGGTAACAGCGCTGGTCTTTATCATCATTCAAGACCCCTATCTGGGCATTGCTGCGGTGGCGCTTTATCCGGTGCAGATGTATGTGATCCCGAAACTCCAGGCCAAGGTAAACGCGCTTGGCAAACAACGTGTGCAGGCCGTCCGGCGCCTGTCGGACCGCATTGGCGAAACGGTAACCGGCATTCAGGACATTCATGTCCACGACACGTCCGGATTTGAACTGTCCAATTTTTCCCGTTGGCTCGGTGAAATTTTCTATATCCGGTTTGAAATCTATCAACGCAAATTCTTCATCAAGTTCCTCAACAACTTCATCGCGCAGGTCACACCATTTCTGTTCTTTTCCATCGGTGGCTATCAGGTCATTGAAGGCAATCTGAGCATGGGGTCGCTGGTCGCCGTCCTTGCCGCCTACAAGGATCTGTCGCCACCCTGGAAAGAACTGCTTACTCATTATCAGGTCGCCATGGATGCGCGTATCAAATACGACCAGTTGATTGAACAGTTTCGGCCTGCCGGCATGCTCGATGAATCGCTTCAGCGCGACGCCCCTGGCGATATTGCTAAGCTTGAAGGGAGTTTTGATGCCAACAACGTTGTTGTTGAAGCGGAAGGCGGGTTCAATGTCCTTGAAAATACCAGTGCGCAAATTCCGTTGGATGGCCGGACGGCAATCCTGGGGTCGAGTGAATCAGGTCGCGATGATCTGGCGCGAATGATCGTGCGTCTATCTTCGCCAGATCGTGGAAAATCATTGCTCGGCGGCAACGACCTGCAAGGCATTCACGAGGCAATTATCGGTGAGCGCACGGCTTACGCCGATCAAAGCGCCTTTGTTTTTAACGGCACAATTCGCGAAAACCTGTTTTATGGCCTCAGACAACGCCCAGTATCGGAAGCCGAATATGACGAGGAAGGGCGTTCGGTTCGTAAGCGGTTTATTGAGGAAGCCGAACTGTCCGGCAACTCGCTGGACGATATTTCAGCCGATTGGACCAATTTCACCCGATTGGGATTTTCCACGCCGGATGACATCTCGGCTCATATCGTAGACACACTTGACGCAGCGGGCCTGAAACGTGACCTCCATGAATTCGGCCTGCAATCAAGTATTGATCCAGGATCACACCCTGAACTGGCCAAAGGAATCCTGAGTGCCCGGCGCGAGTTGTTGCGCCGCCTTGAGGATCCCGCACTGGCGCGACTGGTTGAGCCGTTTGACAAGGAAAAATTCAATAACAACATGACGGTTGCCGAAAACATTCTGATGGGCACTCCGAAAGGCGACGCGTTCAAGCTCGATGGCCTGGGCACTAATACCTACATGCTTTCGGTCCTCGACAAAGTTGGGATCCGCGAGCGTTTTCTGGCAACTGGTCAAAAAGTCGCCGAAATGATGGTTGAACTGTTCCAGGACCTGCCGCCAGGTCACGAATTCTTTGAGCGCTACAGCTTTATCCAGTCAGATGAACTGGCAGAATTCCAGGTCATGATTCGCCAAATCGATATGCAGGGCATGGACAGTCTGAAAGACGAAGATCGCGCACGTCTCATGGAACTGCCGTTCATGCTTATTCCGGAGCGCCACAGACTTGGCCTTTCAACTGATAAGGAAAAAGCAGAAATTTTGGAGGCACGCCGGGTTTTTGCCGAAAACCTGCCGGGCAATCTAAAAAACTCCATCGAGTTTTTCGATGTCGATGCCTTTAATACCGCCGCATCCGTTCAGGATAACATCCTGTTCGGCAAAGTCGCCCATGGTCGGGCTAACGCTCAAAAACGGGTTACGGAAGTCATTGATGAAGTCATCGGCAAACTTGGACTGGATACAACCCTGATCGAACTTGGGTTGGAAACATCGGTTG
>Ga0316204_10012356_pt1 | contig 10433 bp, 7 predicted proteins | sample 6monrhotite_MG_2_FD_205661 | JGI IMG/M metagenome (GOLD analysis project Ga0316204, IMG submission 205661) | Microbial mat bacterial communities from mineral coupon in-situ incubated in ocean water Damariscotta River, Maine, United States -... | ecosystem: Environmental > Aquatic > Marine >... | reverse complement strand
CAATTGGTAATTCCGGTGTGATCGACGATGCGATGTATTGGCGTGCAAGTTATGGCGTCAGCGTTTCGTGGGTTGGAAATATGGGGCAGGTTAGCTTAAGCATAGCGGACCCGTACCAAGCCCAAGCTGGCGATATTACACAACCCTTGTCGGTGTCGTTCTCAGCTACGTTCTAGAAACGGTAACGTGTAGCTTGTGCGCAGGCGGGCCTTGAAGCTTAATCGTTTTGGGGCATTGTCGCGTAAGCGTGCCTAAATATTTCATCAATAGAGCAGGTATATGGCGGAGAGACAGGCCGCCATCGTGTGTTCTTATAGCATCCGCCTAAGTTCTATAGTGATATGAAATAGTTCAAGAATATCCTACTTTCGGCTTTATAGGGTCTTGCGTGTTCCTGTGACTTCCTGCATCTATAGGGGGAAGTAATGGGGGAAGTAAATGCCACAAGATACCGCTAAACGATCTAGAAATCAGCTAACAGCCGCTTTTGTCAAAAACATAAGGAAGCCCGGAAAGTATCACGACGGTGGCGGGATGGGACTCTACCTTAGGGTGGATAAGGACGAAGCGCGCTACTGGATTCAACGCATCACTATATACAGCAAACGCCGCGAACTAGGCTTAGGAAGCCCCCCAGTTGTAACACTCGCTGTTGCGCGAGAGCAGGCCCTCGACAACAAAAGGCTGATACGTTCTGGCGGTGACCCCTTAGCCGAAAAACGAAAAGCTCAGGCAGCCGTAACCTTCGCAGAAGCCGTGGAAAAGTATTTAGAAATTAAGCTCAAAGAGTTTGATAACAAAAAACACGGAAAGCAATGGCGTGCCACACTCGATAAATACGCCACGCCAGTGATTGGCTCGATGTACGTTCAAAGCATCGAGGTCCGCGACATCCTGAAGGTGCTGCAACCCATTTGGCAGGATAAAACCGAGACCGCGAGCCGCCTTCGTGGAAGGATCGAAGCGGTGCTATCATGGGCAACCGTTACCGAACTTAGAAAAGGCGACAACCCGGCCCGATGGAAGGGAAATTTGTCAGAGTTACTGCCCAAACCTAGCAAAATCGCAAAGGCCGGGCACCACCCTGCGCTAGCCCTAAAAGATGTTCCCGATTGGTGGTCTAGTCTTGAGGTACGCGAAGGCATGGCAGCCAAGGCGTTGCAGTTCGCTTGCATAACCGCTGCCCGCTCGGGTGAGGTTCGCGGCATGACGTGGGCGGAGGTTGATTTGGATGCAACCCTTTGGACTATTCCGGCGGATCGCATGAAAGCCGGGCGCGAGCATCGCGTTCCCCTTCCCAATGAGGGCGTCGAATTGCTTCGCGACTTACCCCGGTTAAATTCTTCGCCTTACGTTTTCTTTGCACCCCAAGGCGGAATGCTCTCTGACATGTCAATCTCTGCTGTGATGCGCCGCATGCAAGCATCTGAGGAAAAGGCTGGGAGGGATGGTTTTATTGATTCACGCTCTGGACGTCCCGCTGTACCGCACGGGCTGCGCTCTACCTTTCGAGATTGGGCGGCAGAGCAAGGCTATGACCATGTACTTGCGGAATTAGCTCTCGCCCACACCGTTGGAAGTGCGGTTGAGAGAGCCTATCGGCGAACAGACCTAATTGAGCGGCGTAGGCAATTGCTTGAAGATTGGGTGAAATTCGTACACGGAAACTAAAAATGCGTATATTCTACGAAATGAAAAAAGTTCAAAAAACATGAAATTCGTAATATAGGGTATAAGTCCCCCTATATACAACTTAACCTATTAATATTACTAAGTAATAAGATGTTACCTGACCCGTTTTGATTGAAGCGTTAGATGCGCCAGTATGGACCTACGAGGTGCTTATCGGCAGTTGGCATCTCGTGTCGGTTCCAGTGCACCAACACCGGAACCGACGGGAATTTAGGATTAAGACTAACCCTACATTCTCGATACTGCTCATAGCGCTCCGCGTCAAATATTTGACCGGGCAAAAAAAGAAGCGATTCAAATGAGCAATCGAATTTACAGAAGACCTGACGTCGAAAAAATGATCGGACTTTCCAGATCAACAGTATACTTAATGATGGCAGAGGGGACCTTTCCAAAACCTGTGAAACTGGGCAAGCGCGCCGTTGGATGGCACGAGCATGATGTCTTGGCATGGATTGCAAGCCGATCCATTGAGGGGGCTTGATTCATGAATATTTTATGTGAAACCCAACCCCATATTGCTGCTCGCAAAGAACACAATCACTTGGCCTTACTTTCTGAGGGCAATCCTGGCTTGATTAATACACGGGGTCCTCGCGGAAGCGACCCCCGCGAAACCTCAGAAACCTACAAGCGTGAACTGTTTCGTCTGGGGCGTTACCGCGTCGCGGTTTGCCGGGACGGCCTGCAATGGCTTTATCAACGGCGCAGGCCCGCTTTTAAGGCGGGGGGAGTCGCGTGGAACACTTTAGGCTACTGCGCTAACAAAACTCAGCTAATGCGACTCCACCGGACTCACAGTGGCTCTGAGGCCCAAGCAATCAGTGATCTTCCCTTCCATTTTAAGCGGGGAGCTCAAAAATGACTGAAGCACGTGATCTAGTTCTTGCCCTCAAAGGTCATTGGATGGGAAATTCCGGCGTTGCCTGTTGCCCGGCCCACGGTGACAAACACCCAAGCCTCAGCATAGGCACAGGCAGTAACGGAATGCTTTTACTCAATTGTCACGCAGGCTGCGAATTCAGAGATGTTATGGCGGCCCTTCGCTCTCTTGGCCTGCTGGGTGGCAAGACAGACTTTCACCGCTCTGAACAAATCGGGAAAGCAGCGCAAAGAGTTGCGGAGCGAGCGAATACTTTCCGGCGAGAAAAACAAGCCCGTGATCTTTGGGAAAACGCTCGCTCTACCGTAGGTACTATAGGGGAAGCGTATATACGTGCGCGGGGTATTACCTGCGCGCTCCCGTATAGTATACGCTATATAGGAAACTGCTGGCATCCCACCGCAAAACGGCTTCCGGCCCTTGTATCGTATATACGGGGGGCGGATGGGTTTGCGGTTCACCGTACGTATATAAAAACGGATGGTTCGGGGAAGGCAGATGTCACCCCGGCTAAGGCAATGCTCGGTCCGGCAATGGGAGGTGCTGTTTGGGTTTCTGATGGACCGGGGCGACTGGTTGTTGCGGAAGGCATCGAGACCGCTCTGTCGCTGATGTCAGGGATTGTTGATGAGCCGCATTCGGTTTGGGCTGCTTTGAGTGCAGGCGGCATGAAGGGGTTAAATCTGCCCGATTATCCGGGGGAACTTCTTGTTGCGCCGGATGGGGATGAAGTTGGAATTGCAGCCGCGAACGCCTTGGCCGAGCGCGCTGATGCGTTGGGTTGGAAGGTATCAATACTGACCCCACCTCAAGGTTCTGACTGGAATGATGTTCTAGTGGGAAAGGCGGTGGCAGCATGAACTCTTTTGCCTATGAACAACCGTTTGTTCCGCAATGGTCTGAACCTGCTCCGCGGTTTTTACGTCAGGAGGTTCCTTCACCTCCAAAACTACCGCTAATCGAGGTGTTTGGCGTAAAGTGGGCGGAGTGGATCACACACGCCGCAGAGGCAAAGTCCTCGCCGCCGGATTACATAGTTGCCGGGCTGTTAGCTGCGGCTGGAACTGCAATTGGAAATAGCCGTTGGTCGTCGCCTTGGCAGGGATGGGCGGAGCCTCCAATTCTCTGGACGATGGCTATCGGATCGCCCTCAAGCAACAAGTCTCCGGGGCTTGATGCAGTACTTAGTCCGCTCAAACACGCGGAACGGTCTCAGCGAAAGGAAGCCGAGGCTTCGCTAATGACTTGGCGCGAAAATCTGGAAGTTGCCAAGATCGCTGAAAGCGCGTGGAAAGAAGAAATCAAAGCGGCCCTGAAGCAGGGCGAGGAAGCGCCTGCCAGACCCGAGGCGGCGAACCCCGGCCCAGAACCGTTTTTACCCCGGTTATCCATTGCTGACGGAACAGTAGAGCGGTTGGCGGTGATTGTTGCAAAGCAACCGCGTGGCACGCTTTTGGCACGCGATGAGTTGGCCGGGTGGCTTCACGGAATGACCCGTTATTCTGGCGGTGGTTCTGATAGGCCTTTTTGGTTGGAAGCTTACGGAGGGCGCAGCTATACCGTCGAGCGTATGGGGCGTGATCCCGTGCATATTGACCGTTTGTCCATTGGCGTTGTCGGGGGTATTCAGCCAGACCGTCTCAAAAGCTTATTGCTTAAATCCGATGACGACGGGTTGCTGGCGCGCTTTGTGCCTATCTGGCCAAATCCAGCTCCGATCAAAAGGCCTCGAGATTTTGCAGAAAATGGTTTTTTTGAGCGGGCGTTGTTCAAGCTTTTGTCACTCGAAATGATCCCGGATGAAACCGAAGCGGCACGGCCTTGGCTAATTCCGTTCACCGAAGAAGCCAAAAACTCTCTTGATGAATTCCGTAAGTTGGTTCGGAGTTGGGAAACTGGGTCTGAGGGTCTTTTGTTGTCGTTCATTGGTAAATTGCCGGGGCTTGCAGTCCGTTTGTCACTTGTTCTGGCCTATCTTGATTGGGCAGCGGGGAATGACGTGGAGCCCTACGACATTACAGCCGAGCATTTTGGTCGGGCGACGCGCTTTGTGGAAACCTACGCTCTGCCGATGGCGCGACGGGCTTATACGGATGCTTCTCTTTCAAAGTCGGAGCGTGCGGCACGGCGGTTAATTGCCATTATTCGCGAGCAAGGCTGGGAGCGTTTTACGTCTCGCGAGGTGTTGCGCTTTGATCGGGCTGGACTTGCGACTGCGAAGGAGCTGAACGTTGTTCTCGCTGTGTTGGAGGAGGCTGAGGTTGTCCGATCGGTGGAGGGTGCAGCCCAGCCAAAAGGGGGGCGACCCGCCCGGATATTCGCGGTTAATCCAGCGATATTAGTGGGCGCGGCATGATCCGATAGCTTGGGATTGCATAACGGATGGCGAGGCCACTGACAGAACTGACATAACCGACAAAACATAAGCGCAGTAGGTCACTGTAGGGGGTTTTGTCGGTTATGTCGGTTTTGTCAGAAGGGAATGGTCCTTAACTACAAAGGTCGCTTCCGACCCGTAGCTGTCGCTGGCATGACCTATAGACGCCACGGAGTCGCTTCTTTAAACCAGCCGTTGGCACCCCAACGCAGCAATGTACGGAGCCAAACATCTAGCTTGCAACCCATTGCGCTCCACAACTCTAGGGGGTACTGTATTCGCGAGAGCAGTTACTTTCCCAAAAGCTTCCGAAAAGCATTAAACGAACAATAAGTGTTGAGAATTTGCAATGGCAAGAAGACGTAAAAAGTCAATAACAAACCCATTCCATACTGCAGTTCGACAGTCAAATGGTTCCCCGAACATCGTCAACGACATATTCAAATCTGCTTCCTGGAACCAATTTCAGGAAGTGCTTAAGTGGAGCTATCCAAGATACAAAAATGGAAGTTTTTTCTGCGGATTTGCACCCAATTCTTCTTCTCAGCTTGCGAAGTGGATACATTTCCCATTTGAGAGCCCTTCCGAAGCGCTAAAGTGGATAGCGGCGACATCTAATTTCAAATCAGAAGATGTCGCGAAGTATAATAGCTTCGTCCTTCAGGTTGAAAGTTTCGGAAACAATTTCAGTGACATTCACGAAGCCGCAAAAACTCTAACTGCCGAAACTATGATGAGCTACACAGGATTAGGTACACTTTTGTATTCTCTTTCCAAGGTCCATGGCCTGGATTATCAAAGGCGTTGGATGAATAAAAACTTGTTCGTTCCCAACTCTTCGTTCGCCAATGTTCTTTTCTACTTTAAAGGCATTGCCAGTGAAAGCGGTCGCGACCCAGAAGATATTCTTGGCACCATGTTCGCGACCCTATTTGTACATATCGATGATCCAGAATTCGCCAGGATGATTAGCAATGTGGTCTTGAACACACCGGTTAACTTAGTGGATTTTGTTGAGATTGCGAAGTTAATGGCCAACCAGCCAATTGTCGACCAGTATGAGCTTGCTGCTAATCTAATATGTTCAAATCAACACTCGTTGAGAGATATTAATGACGAAAACTTAAGCCTCTTTTGGAACTGCATGGTGAACACCGGTGATTGGCGCGCACAAGGCATCAGGAACATCGCAGATGAGTTAACTTTAGAGCATGTAAATATCCCATTGTCAGATCATCATTCAGTTGATTTTTTTAATGATTTGCTAAAGGATCCAACTGGTGCGAACCTCAACGATCGAGAGTTTCGCACTACTCTAGCAAACAAGTTTCTTTGCTCCCAAAGCACTCCTGCCTCGTACCTGTCATCGTCATGTTATTTGGTGAAGAGCTCGAACTCCATTGAAGAGTTCCAACAGGGAATTGCTCGACGCGAGATTGCTCAGGCATTCAATTCTAAGCTGTCTCCAAATCAATCAGGTAGACGAAAGGTCTCACTAACTTTTGACGACCTCGCCCATGAGTTGGACGCTGCAATCCCTCCCCTCGAAAAGCGAGAGATTTTCAGATTGACGTGCTTATCTGGAATTAGCGAAGGACGGTTTTTTGACGTCCTCTTGTGCTTATACGAGACCACACAGACAGACAAAAATGCGTCTGCCTATTTTCCGACGGTCGCTTTTTTTAACCAATGTAGCGAGGATTCTGTCATCGACGCCTCCACTGATCCTAGAGTTCCAGTGGCCATATCCAGGATCAAGCATGATATTCCTGAAGAAGGCAACGATCTACTATTCTTGTCGGTGGAGCAATTTCTAGATAGGATGGGACTACACAAGCCAAGCGAGTTGAACGCATTACCCGGTCAGGTTTCCAACTTTCTATTTGAGGCGTGTACATTAGACTGTCTTCGTCAAAGTTTAGAATTCGGTTCGAAGTTGGAAGTTGAAGAAGAACGACTGACTTTGCTCCAGACGCTAGCTAAAGCCGATTTGAGAAACAAAGAGAATTACGAACGAGAGGCCCACAAAATAATTGGGCAACAAACGGTAGATGAATTGCTACAGCGTTACGAAGTCGGAAAGATCCACTGCGACGAAAAGGCTATACAGGAGTGGGCAAAAGAGGAACTTGCCGCGAAATTTTTTCGCTTGCAAGATTTTATCGATGCTGACCTTCTTCCTGTTGAAAGAGACGCCGACATGGAATTTTTGTCGCATCTCTCATCAGGGAAAGATGGAAAATTCACATTTAAGGTACCCAATAGTGAGGCGCTCAGTATTGCCAGCTCTTTAATAACTGAGTTAGCAAACAAATATGCCCTCGATCCAAGACATGGGATAGACTCGTACTTGAGTCTCGGAATGCGGCACGGAGAGGTTGAGGAGCACCTTCGAACTCCCTTGTCTAACAGACAACTGCTAACTTCAAAGGGACCAACCGGTTACGAGGCCAGCACTTACTGGTGCGGGACTTTTACCGAATCCATTGGGGAGAGTATAGGTGAGACAATCGCAAATTTCTCTGAACTGTATGACAAGGCCTTAAAGGATATCAAAGACGAACAAATCCAAGTAAGAAGAGAAGATAAGCCACAAGGGATTATTGATCTCGAATGGCAGCAGCATGAAATTCTCTCGTTCGCGGCAACTTTCGCAAAAACCGAGACTATAGAGGATTTTCTTGAGGAGTTTTCAAATACTTACTGGGCATTGGTCGATATCAAGCTAGCTCCTTCGAGGGAAAAGGTCCTTCGGGAAATCGCGCCAGTATTGAATGCTCTGCTTGATGACCTGCAAAAAGAAGTCGAAAACCAAACGGGCTTCTCGCGATTGGGGCCGTTTTCAGACGCGATAACCCGTGCGCGTGAAGACCTAGATACAGCGATTCAGGAACTTGCATCCTGGCATAACGTCGCACGGTCGACTGACACCGAGCCGATTGCACTGTTGGACATCATTTCTGCGACGCAGAAAATTGTTGCTCGTTTGTATCCACGTTTTAGGCCTTCTCTAGACATAACTGGGGATACGCATGTCTCCCTTACTTCATCACTTCATGTATTAATAGAAGTTTTCAAAGCACTATTCATCAATGTATACGAACATTCCGGTGAGGATCGGCCAGAAATCAGTGTGGATATAGATGCGGCGGTGGATGGCCAATTAGTTGTTGAATTTTCGAGCACATGCACAGATATCGAAGTCGGGGAAGCTGCAGCAGAACTCGCAAACGCGCGCATTCGAACTGGTGAGTACGAGTCCAGGTTACCAAAAGAAGGCGGCTCCGGCCTTCCCAAAGTAGCACGCGCGACCGTATGCGATGGCCAGCCAAACACTGTAGTTTCCATCGATCGCGACAATTCGTTGTTTTGCGTTCAAATGACCTTTAGTCTGTTGCACTTGTAGAAGGAGCGGTAAATTGAAAATTCTTCTCGTAGAGGATCACTTGGCCAAGCGAATGGCTATAAAGGACTTTGTGTTGAAGGAGTTTCCTGACGATACCTTGGAAGAAGCTGACTGCCTGATCCATGGGTTGCGAAAGGCCCGGGACTTAGAGCCAGACTATATCTTGCTAGATATGTCTTTACCAAATTATCCATCAAAAGATCGCGGGACCCGAGCCACCGATATGCGACCATTCGCGGGCACCGAGTTTCTGCGCCGTATAAGGCGCATGAATTTCGACACAAAAGTACTGATCGTTTCGATGTTTGAGACATTCGGAGTCGCCCCCAGTCTAATAACCCTGAACGGATTAGATGAAGAGATGTCAGAACGTTATCCTGACATCTACCTTTCGGCCATTCACTACGCCACCTCAAATGACGAATGGCAATCCCACATAAAAAAATTCCATAGTGCTATCGAGGCAAACAAATGAAAATACTGATTGTAGACGACGAAAATGGAAAAGTAGTTGATATTTCACAAGTGGCGCTAGATGCGGGGATAAAACAAGATTCCATCGCAGTGGCGACCACAGCCGCAACTGCGATGCAGCTGCTTAAGGAAAATTACTACGATCTCTTGATTGTAGATCTGGTCTTGCCTCTTAGAGTAGGTGAAAACCCAGACGCTAATGGTGGTGTCAGCCTCTTAAAACAAGCCCACCGTTCCGAAGAAATTAAAGCACCAGAGTACATTTTGGGACTTACCGTAAGTGAAGAGGCCTTGAATGCATCTAAGTCAGAGTTTTCCGACCTGCTCTGGAGCGTTGAATTGTCTGGGCCGAGTAACGGGCAGTGGAAGTTCAAGCTACAACAAAAAATTCAGCATTTAGTTGCGCGAGAAAATCAACGCGAGGGACTTTCGATTGATGGTGACATCGATTGTGAAGTACTGTTTGTTTGCGCTCTACTCTCTCCTGAATTGGATCAGCTGCACAAAGCCTCCGGCGTCCAATGGACGCAAGTTACGTTCCCTAGTGACCCTATACTATATTGGAAAGCGTGCTTAGAATTAGACGGACGTCCGATTGAGGCATATAGTATTTGCCTACCCCAAATGGGATTAGTCGCGGCCGCTTCAGGGGTTTCACAGGCCACCCGCACATTACGCCCGAACGTTGTTGTGATGACCGGCATTTGTGCCGGCAGGAAAGGCGATTGTGATCTGGGCGATGCCATCGCAGCGAGCATTACTTGGGACTATGGTAGCGGAAAATTCGTCCAATCAGATGACGAAGTGGTTTTTGAGCCTTCTCCGGTCCATGTGTTAGCCGACGCGAGGGTTCAGCGGGCCGTGTCGGCATTGATTGCGGACAACAATAAGATTGAACAGTTTTATTTGGATTGCGAAGGCTACAGACCCAGCAATGTGACCAAGCTTCATTTCGGCCCGATGGCTTCAGGTGCAGCAGTACAAAACCACAAAGAGTTTTTTAACGGTGTTGCAAATCAGAATAGAAAAATACTGGGAGTAGACATGGAAGCATTCGGCGTTGCATGGGCTTGTCATCAAAGCTTTGAGCCACAGCCGAAATGGCTAATTGTAAAAGGTGTTTCAGACTTTGCGGACGGAACCAAAGACAATGATATTCAAAGTTTTGCTTCTTTCTTTAGCGCTAAGGTAGGCTTAGAGGCGCTTCGTTCATTGTTGTGACAGCTCTCAATTACGCAGCCACGTGAAAGGCCCATTGAGTTTTATCCGCTGCATAATTTATTAAAGACTGCTTTTACGTTCGTTGGTTCAAGTTTTGCGCTTGCGTCGAATGTCGTGTTGCCGCCCATTTTACATTTGGGGGCCGCCTGACGGGTGGTGAAAAAAGGCAATTAAAGATGGGGGAGGTACTGGGGGAAAGCAACCGGCGATCGGCGAAAAAAATATGTAATACCAATAGCTTAACTGGATTTAGTGGCGGAGAGACAGGGATTCGAACCCTGGGAACCCGAAGGCTCAACGGTTTTCGAGACCGCCCCGTTCGACCACTCCGGCACCTCTCCGTGAAGTGAAACTGGTCGTTTCAGTGGCGCGGAAACTAT
>Ga0316204_10012355_pt1 | contig 10434 bp, 11 predicted proteins | sample 6monrhotite_MG_2_FD_205661 | JGI IMG/M metagenome (GOLD analysis project Ga0316204, IMG submission 205661) | Microbial mat bacterial communities from mineral coupon in-situ incubated in ocean water Damariscotta River, Maine, United States -... | ecosystem: Environmental > Aquatic > Marine >... | reverse complement strand
GGAAGAGACTGTACTGGTATATGACCTTGGTGGTGGAACATTCGACGTTACGACACTTGAGATCTCTGACGGTACTTTTGAAGTTCTTTCTACTGACGGTAATGCATTCCTTGGTGGTGACGATTTTGATAACAAGATCGTTGACTTCTTGGCAGCTGAGTTCAAAAACAATCACGGTATCGATCTTAAAAATGACAAGATGGCACTTCAGCGTCTAAAAGATGCAGCGGAAAATGCGAAGAAAGAGCTTTCGTCTTCAACAGAGACAGAGATTAACCTTCCGTTCATCACGATGACAGAAGCAGGACCACAACACTTGGTAGTGAAGCTTACTCGTGCCAAGTTTGAAGGTATGATCGAAAAGCTTGTCAACGAGACGATCGATCACATCAAGGTGGCGATGAAAGATGCAGACCTTGAGAAGAGTGATATCAAAGAGATCATTATGGTCGGTGGTTCTATCCGTGTTCCAAAAGCACAGGAGATGGTATCGGCTTACTTCGGCGGCAAAGAGCTTAACAAAGGTGTTAACCCGGATGAGGTTGTTGCTGCAGGTGCCGCTATCCAGGGTGGTGTATTACGTGGAGATGTCAAAGATGTACTTCTTCTTGATGTATGTCCGCTTTCACTTGGTATCGAGACACTTGGCGGTGTTATGACTAAGGTCATCGAAAAAGGTACGACTATCCCTGTTAAGAAGTCACAGGTCTTCTCAACTGCAGAAGACAACCAGCCGGCAGTATCGATCTCTGTCGGTCAAGGTGAGCGTGAGTTCGCTAAAGACAACAAATCATTGGGCTTGTTCGAGCTTAGCGGTATCCCGTCAGCTCCGCGCGGTGTACCTCAGATCGAAGTAACATTTGACATCGATGCGAATGGTGTACTTACGGTATCTGCACAGGATAAGGGTACAGGTAAATCTCAAGAGATCAAGATCACAGGTTCGTCAGGACTAAGTGAAGAAGAGATCGAGCAGATGATCCAAGATGCTGAAAAGCACAAAGCAGAAGACGGACAGCGTAAAGAGATGGTAGACTTGCGTAACCAGGCTGACGCACTTATCGCTCAGACAGAGAAGTCGCTTACTGAGATGGAAGACAAGATCGAAGCAGATGAAAAGACGAAGATCGAAGCTGCTATCGAAGGTCTTAAAGAAGTCCTGAAAGACGAAGCTGCAACAAAAGAGCAGATCGAAGAGAAAGTAAAAGTATTGACAGAAGCAAGCCACAAGATGGCAGAGCAGATGTATGCAAAAGATCAGGGTGAAGGTGCTCCATCAGACGCTAAAAAAGCAGATGATGATGTTATCGACGCTGAGATCGAGTAGATCTAGAAGAGAGGCTTTGCCTCTCACCTCTTAAATCCCTCTTTTTATCCATCCCCTTCATATTATTTAAATGCTTTGCAGTATTGTGTCAAACATTCTTCATTATTATAAATTATAATATACGAATTATGGTAGGATAGTAATAAGATTTTTAGGGGGAGATATTTTATGAAACGGATACAACTACTTGGATTGATATTGTTACCAGTGTGTATTTTTGCAGGTGCCTTGCATGATGCAGCTGAAGAGGGCGATATCCAAGCAGTCAAAAGCCTTATTGCTAAAGGCGAGAATATAAATGCCCAAAATAAAGAGTATAAACAGACAGCACTTCATATAGCCGTCTATAATGAAAATGCTGAACTGGTCAAGGTCTTGATAAAGGCAGGTGCAGATGTTAACCTAAAGATGAAAAATGGCCGTACGGCCTTGCACACTGCGGCTTTTTACGGAGATAAAAAATCTGTCTCTTCTCTTTTACGCGCCAAGGCAGATGTAAATGCCAAAGGTGATGACGGGATCATGCCGCTTCACCGTGCAGCAGAAGGTGGAGATGTCAAGACGATCAAGATCCTTATTGCCAACGGAGCCAAGGTCAATGTGCAGGCAAACGATCTTTCAACACCGCTTCATGTAGCGGCTTATCTTGGTAATGCGGATGCAACACGGTTCCTTCTGCAAAACGGTGCGGATATCAATGCAAAGAACAAAGAAGGCAAGACACCTTTAAAAGAAGCGACCGACGCAGAAGAAAAGAAGACCATAGAGATACTCAAAGCTGCAGGTGCCCAATAGCAGGACTTTACTCTGTCTCTTCATCTACACACGAAGCCGGTTCTTTGTCTGAAAACAGGTGAGATTAAGTCACTTTTTTTAGGCATATCGTTATAATGACTTAATTCACAAACAATAAAAGAGATGATTATGGAAAATTTTTTAGCCGAAGCAAAAACTTCAAGTCGCGTGTTTTCTACACTGGGCGGTGCAGATAAAAATCGTATTCTTCATGAGATGGCAGATGCCCTTGAAGCAAACAGTGCCGAGATCGTAGAAGCAAACGCCATAGACATGGTAAACGCGGATAAGAACGACCTCTCCTCTGCGTTAAAAGACAGACTTCTACTGGATACAAAGCGTATCGGTGATATGGCGACAAGCGTACGTGAGATATCTGCACTCAAAGAGCCTGTAGGACGTGTTCTTGACGGCTGGGTCTTGGATAACGGTATCAAGATCGAAAAAGTTACTGTGCCTATCGGTGTGATCGGTATCATCTATGAGTCACGCCCGAATGTGACCTCGGACACGGCGGCTTTGTGTTTTAAAAGCTCGAATATTTGTATCCTAAAAGGCGGAAAAGAAGCCGAGAACTCAAACAAGGCTATAGCAAAAGTCCTCAAAGACGTACTCATAGAAAACGATCTGCCAAGTTCCCTGATTTCTCTTCTTCCGGACTCTTCACGCGAAGGTGTGGCAAAGCTGATCAAGATGGATAAGTATGTCGACCTTATCGTACCGCGAGGCGGAGAGGGACTGATCCGTTATGTCTGTGACAATGCCTCTGTACCAGTGGTCAAACATGACAAAGGTCAGTGTCATACCTACATTGACAAAGATGCAGAGTTTGATATGGCCATCGCGATCGCCGTTAATGCAAAGACGCACCGACCGGGTGTCTGTAATGCTATGGAGACACTTTTGGTCGATGAAGAGATCGCAGAGGCTATCCTGCCTAAACTCAAAGCCGCTTTTGATGCGAAGTCCACACAGCTCAAAGGCTGTGATAAAACGGGCAAGATCATCCCCGTTGCCCATGCAGGCGAAGCAGAGTTTCATACGGAGTATCTGGAGAACATCCTGAATATCCGTGTCGTTGACGGGATAGATGAGGCTGTCGATCATATCATGACCTACGGTTCAGGACACTCGGAAGCGATCATCACGGAGAACTATACCAGTGCAGAGCTATTCTTGAACAGTGTCGATGCGGCGGCAGTCTATATCAATGCCTCAACGCGTTTTACGGACGGAGGCGCCTTTGGTTTTGGCGCAGAAGTCGGTATCAGTACGAATAAACTCCATGTCCGCGGTCCGATGGGCATCGAAGGGTTGACGACCTATAAGTTCAAACTCTACGGTTCAGGACAAGTCCGCTCGTGAGTATAATACTGAGTGTAGAAGGTCTTGATTTCGGATACAGCAAGGATACGCTTCTCTACAAGGACTTTTCGCTTGAACTAAACAAGGGTCAGATCAAGACTGTTGTGGGTCCGAGCGGATCGGGTAAGAGCACTTTGCTCGAGCTGATCGTCGGCAACCTCAAGCCCTTGTCGGGCACGATCACATCAGGACGTATCTCTCAGGTCTTTCAAGACCCGTACAGCTCCTTTCATGACTCTTACTCCATCATCAACCAGATAGAGGACGTGGCCTCTCTTGAAGGCCTTGAGTTTTTCTTGGAAGAGACGGGTCTGGAGCGGGAACTGCTGGACAAGAAGCCTTTTGAACTCTCCGGCGGTCAGCTTCAACGCTGTTCTATCATAAGAGCACTTCTAATGAAGCCTGAGCTACTTTTGCTCGATGAGCCGACCTCTGCCCTTGACAACGTCATTCAGCTTGATGTGATGCAACTGCTGCTCAAACACTTGGATGATGTCGCGATGCTGATGATCACGCATGAGATCGAATTGGCACAATGGTGTTCTGACGAGATAATCGAACTATAGACAACTACTTTTGAAAGATGATACATGATACTTTATATACACGGCTTTGCATCCTGCGGCAATTCAAATAAAACACAACTTTTAAGAGAGAACTTTAGCAAGGTCCTCTGTCCTGACATTCCTGTCGATCCGGAAGAAGCTATCTATTTTTTACAAAAACTTGTCGTCGATAATGACGTCTCGTTGATCATAGGTTCTTCTTTAGGTGGCTTTTATGCGGCCTATCTGGCCGAGAAGTTTCAGGTCAAGACAGTCTTGCTCAATCCCTCGACACAGCCTTTTCTTACCTTGGCTCCTTATGTCGGGACAAATGAGTTCTTCTGCAGCGGAGAGACCTTTGAATGGACAAAAGAGCATATTGCGAAACTTTTCAACTATGCGATCTCAAAAGACAGTATCAAAGCGCCTGTGCTTGTGCTTCTTCAAAAAGGGGATGAGCTTTTGGACTATACGAAGGCTGAAGCCTTGTATGAGAATTATGAAGTCGTTGTTCAAGAGGGCGGGAATCATCGGTTTGAGAATTTGGATGAGTATATCGGAGTTATTAAGGAATTTTTAGCCTAAAAGCTAATCTCTATTTGGCCAAAATAAGTAGGAACTGTCCTCCCACAGTTAAATACCTCTATTAGTATTGGTATGCAAGGGAGATCGCGACCCGATAATCGTCATTATCAGCCGCATCGATGGCCATACTAAGGTTTACTGACTTCATGAACACAATTGCAACTCCCGCGGTAAGATGCTGTAGGTCCTCACCGCCGGGATAGATGAGCTGTGTAGTAGAATCCTCTCCCATGTACTCGATATCATGGGCCGGATCGTAATAATATCCCGCGCGAAGCGCTAGGGGGTACTGGGTAAACATAGTATTGTATTCTAAGCCCAGATGAAGCTCGATTACATCTTTGGCTTGAAAATCATTTTTCGTTTGGATTACTTTAGTATCACCGTTGGGATAAGCATAGGGGGCAATAAGTTCATTGGTGGCCCGACGATAGTCAACGTGAACTGTCTCGATAGCAAAGTTCCAAACTTCATTAGGTGTGTATGCAAGGCCGACAGAGAAGATGTTTGGCATTGGCAGTGAGCTGTCACAGATCCAGTTTCCCGTGATATCATTTTTACAACCGTTTTGTTCGGCACTGTCAACTGTCTCAGGTGAGTTTGCTGTCGTCATGGTATATTGAGGGTCCTGGGTCAGTGTGTAGTTGACACCTATAGCAATGGTCTTAGTGGGTTGATAAAGTAGCCCAAACCGCCATACGGGTTCCTGCTCGCTCTTACTGCCGTAGCTGGCGAACTCAACACCCCCAAAGCTTCCAAGCTGTGGACTTGGATCCCGCTTTGCCGTGATAAGCATGTTTGGGGTGACCAGGCTTGCGGATATGCCGATTGCCAGTTGCCCATCAAACATGCTATGTGCCAAAGAAAGTCCGAACTCATCCAAGTCAAACATTACGTTGTATGTCTCTGCTACACCTCCGCTGATAGGATCGGTGACAATGACAGAACGGTCGTAAGGCAGAAACTCGTGATAGAATAGGGCTATCACGGTTCGCCCGTCTCCCAGCGGTGTTGCCAGTGCCATCAGTGCGGGGTCTATTTGATTAGTGTCTTCAACCTGTAGCCCCATGCGGATTGACTTTCCTGTGCCCAGGTTATCTGCACCCGGCAAGTTTTTTTCTTCGATATGTCGGAAGTTGCTGTCAAAACGAAACTCTGTTTTCAACAGACGTGTCAATGCTGCCGGATTGGTCAGTGTAGCACTGGCATCATTAACGGATGCAACTGCTGTCCCTCCCATACCCATGGTGCGCGCACCCGATGTGTTCAAGGTATAGCTGAAGTCAAACCAGCTTGGTCCGTTATCAAATGCGTAGATGGAAAAAGTCAAGGATAGCAGTATCCATAAGAATAATATACGTTTCATGAACAGCTCCTTTTAAAGTACACGAGAGTGTACTGCATCTGCACAATACTTTAAATATACAAATATTATATGCAATGCGTACTTAAATACTATGATGTAACATTATAAAAAATGTATGATAATAAGATAGGGATAGATAAAATTGTTTTTATGCAACATCATATCAATAGAAATAGAGACGTTATAGCAAAAGATGCCACAATTATTATTGTGCCTAGAATGAAGCACAAGTAAATCTATGTTTTGGTAAAATTAATTTTTTAAATTTGAGTACTTGATTTCAAAGGTATTAATAATGAATTTAGCCGATAAAGTATTAGCGGTAAATAATGATCTTCCTATTCGTACGGATGCTCCTGTACACAGCGGTAAAGTACGCTCTGTCTATTGGTTGACAGAAGCTGACAGCAAACGTCTCATAGAAGAAAAAGGGTACGATGTACCGCTTGATACACCGCTTGCTATCATGGTTATCAGTGACCGTATCTCTGCCTTTGACTGCATCTGGAAGGGCGAGGGAAATATGCAGGGTGTACCGGGAAAGGGTGCCGCTCTAAATGCCATCTCTAACCACTGGTTCAAGCTCTTTAAAGAGCAGGGACTTGCTGACAGCCATATCCTTGATATCCCGCATCCCTTTGTCTGGATAGTCCAAAAAGCCAAGCCGGTGATGATCGAAGCGATCTGCCGTCAGTATATTACGGGCTCGATGTGGCGTTCTTATGAAAAAGGCGAACGCGAGTTTTGCGGGATTGAACTTCCCGATGGGCTGAGCAAGGATTCCAAACTGCCGGAACTTCTGCAGACGCCTTCGACCAAGGGTATCTTAAAGGGTATCCCAGGTGTGCCCGAGGTTGATGATGTCAATATCACGCGTAAAAACATTGAAGACAACTATCAAGCGTTTAATTTTAAATCGCTTGATGATATCGCGCTGTATGAGAAACTGCTGACAGAAGGCTTTGATCTGATCGTAAAAGAGCTTGCAAAGATCGATCAGATCTTTGTCGATACCAAGTTTGAGTTTGGCTATGTCAAAGACACTCAAGGCAATGACAAGCTGATCTATATGGATGAAGTGGGAACACCTGACTCCTCGCGCATCTGGGATGGAAAAGAGTACCGAGCGGGCAAGGTAGTCGAAAACTCAAAAGAGGGGTTTCGTCAGCTACTATTAAACCATTTTCCTGATCCGGATATCTTGTTAAACAAGTCACGTATGCCTGAACGTGAAGCCTTGGCACGTGACAACTTTCTGCCAACCGAAGTGTTGATGAGTGTCTCAAAGACCTATACTGATATTGCAGAGAAGATTACGGGTGAGAAAATAGTACTTTCTGACAACCCAAAAGCAGAGATCATTTCTATTTTACGCGAGCAGTATCAGCTTATTGATTAAAGTTTGACTTGCATACTTTCTTTACAGAAGAAAGTATGGGAAAGACAAATAAAAAGTAATCAGATAAACAGAATAGCTACAGAAGAATAATCAACTCAGTAAAAATTTCACACCCAAAAACCCAATACCCGCAAACAGGACAGTCCCAAAAAGATTAAGTGACATATTAATCGCGGCTGCACTGTAATTACCGTTGTTCAAAAGGATAAAACTGTCGAGTGCAAAGGTAGAGTAGGTGGTCAGAGCGCCGAGTATACCCGTTGTGACAAAGGTATAGATCCTTGTGTCTTGAGAGAAGAGTGCGCTGAACATGAAGATGCCGAACATAATACCCATGATAAGACTACCAAAGAGATTTACAAAGAGTATGCCAAAAGGAAGTGTGTGCGGATAGTGGTGAGAGATGTAGTTGTTGATGATATAGCGCAGGCTTGCGCCTATGAAACCGCCGCTACCTACGGCTAATAGCGTGAGAATGTTCATCATATACCTTTTGCATCGTTATTTGTAGTTTCTTCAGCCACTCTTTATCCTCTTTATCAGGGACAAAGGCATCCAAGAAGACAACGCGTATCTCCTGAAAAGGATAAAATACCTTTTTCCCCGAGTCGAAGGTCTTGGATGTTCCGACCATGACAACGGGCTGTATCTTAAGGCCAAGCTTGTTGGCGACCATTTGTGCACCGGGCTTGAACTTATTGATGCGCTGTGTACGCGAACGTGTTCCTTCTGGAAAGATAGTCACTACACGCCCATGGCTAATACGATCCTTGCACTCTCGTATGAGTGAGATAAGGGCAGTCTTGCTCTCTCTTTGCAAAGGGATGTCATTGGGAAGTTTGACGCCCAGACCTAAAAAAGGCATATCAAAGAGTTCCTGTTTGGCGACCCATGCAAGATCGGCCTTTGTCGCACCTTCAAGTACGGGGATGTCGATACCGCTTTGATGGTTGGCGACAAACATCTGTGCTTCGCTGTCCTCTTTTCCAAAGACCTTAAGACGGTAGAAAAGTCCTTTGTTGATGATACCGGAGCTGAGCTTGATACCGAAGGGTTTTGGCAGCAGTTTATAGAAGATGATCAGAAAACTGACGGCAGAGAAGATCACCGCTGCCGCGTAATAAAAACTAATCCTGACAAAGATTTTCATCTTGGACCCACCCTATCTGATTGTTTTGCATGCGTATCTTTGTAAAGTCCTCTGCTTGGCCAAGAGATTCAGTTGTAAAACGGTAAGGGACCTTCTCAAATATCGTCCCGTTTTTCATCGGAAGAAGATAAATATTTGAGTCCTCTTTGACACATACATGCTTTATTGGCACAGAAAGTTTTGCGATAAAGAACAGAGGCAGGATGACTATAAGAAGGTAGAACTTATTGCGTCGGTAGATGAAAAGGACGATCCCGATGGCAGAGACAATGGCTGCTGCAATGATCTTGGCAAAGACATGGGTGTTTTGTGTCGGGGCAAGGTCAGTCTGGGTACTTACCCTGTCGTTGATGACGATGATAGGGATGACGACATCTTGGAAACGGCGCGTATTCAGGTTGAAGTAGGTAAACTTCAGCTCGTTCAGCTGTTTGGAGACCACGGCATAATAGGTGAAATTCGAGTAAGGAAGCTCCTGCTCGTAAGCATCGATTCCTTCTTTGTAGGCTGCTTTTAAAGAGAAGTCGTTAAGGTTGGCCATCTTGGCTTCAGCGGAGAAGACGACGATATTATGTTGGTTGTCATACTGGCTTGTCTTGTACTCGAGTATCTTAAAGTTCTCTGCAAGTACTTTGGAAAAGTCTTTTTCAGGGTTAAGACGAACCGTGTTTATTTTCTCTCCTCTTAGTATCTCTTCAAGGCTCCCGCTGTTGTCTTTGAAGATAAGGGAGGTCCTGACATCGGGAATACGAACACGGTTACCGGTGACTTGAAAGTAAAAAGTGTCATAGAAGTAAGGGGAGTTTATCTTGCGTTCTCTCTCATCACTGAGCAGGGTAAGACCTGCTTCATTGGAGAAGCTATAATCCAGACTCTCATAATCTTTTTTAGCAGAGAGGGCTTTGATCGTCAGAGTGAAGACCTGTCCTTTAAAGAGCTTTTTAGGCAGCTCGAAATAGGACTGGTAGAGAAGTTTGGCTTGGATCTCTTCTTTTACGACTTCTTCAATTTCTTCAGCTTCTTCAAGTTCTTCAGGTGCTTCAATTTCTTTAGGTTCTTTAATTTCTTCAGTCTGTTGGGTGCTCTCAATGCCAAACGCAGAGACTTCTGCTTGAGCATTGACAATGATTAGACTAAAGAATACAAGAAGAAAAAAGCGCATTTACGCAAATAACCCTTCAAGCATCTTCACGCCGTCGTCGGAACCTAGGATACTTTCCATAGCGCGTTCAGGGTGAGGCATAAGACCGAAGACGTTCTTTTCTTTGTTACAGATACCTGCGATAGCATCTACAGAACCGTTAGGGTTGGAGATGTTTCCATTCTCATCCGTATAGTGAAGAAGTACTTGGCCGTTATCATACAGTTCTTTTTTACGTTCTTCATCGATAAAATAGTTTCCATCATGATGGGCAATAGGGATATTGACGACATCATTGATATCAAGCTTACGTAAGAAGTCATTATCATTGTTGACGACTTTTAGATGATGGTGTTTTGAGATGAAGTGAAGACCGCTGTTGCGCATCAGTGCACCCGGAAGCAGGTGAGACTCTGCAAGGACTTGAAACCCGTTACAGATACCAAGTACCTTACCGCCTTTGGATGCATGTACTGCCACGGCTTCCATCACAGGAGAAAAGCGTGCTATAGCACCGGAGCGAAGGTAATCACCATAAGAGAAACCGCCTGCAACGACGACAAGGTCTGATTTACTATCGATGTTTGTCTCTTTGTGCCAGATGATCTCTACATCTGCACCGAGTCTTTCAAAAGCATATTGTGTATCGTATTCACAGTTCGTACCCGGAAATTGGACAACGGTAACTTTCATTTATAGATCCTTTTTGAACAAGTCCAAAGAGGACTCTTTGACAGAACATTCTTGTAGTCTGCCGCTTG
>Ga0316204_10012353_pt1 | contig 10434 bp, 6 predicted proteins | sample 6monrhotite_MG_2_FD_205661 | JGI IMG/M metagenome (GOLD analysis project Ga0316204, IMG submission 205661) | Microbial mat bacterial communities from mineral coupon in-situ incubated in ocean water Damariscotta River, Maine, United States -... | ecosystem: Environmental > Aquatic > Marine >... | reverse complement strand
CGTGCGTCGGGGCGGCGGTGCTCGCCTCCGGCCAGGTCGTGGCGCGCGGCTTCCACCGCGTCTGGGGCGGAGCTCACGCCGAGATCGACGCTCTGCAGCGCGCCGCGATGACGGACATCCCGCGCGAGGCCTGGGATCTCCTGGTGGTCACCCTCGAGCCCTGCTCGTCGTCCGGGAAGACGGGGCCGTGCGTCGACGCGATCCTCGCCTCGGGCATCGGTCGGGTCGTCGTCGGCGAGCTGGATCCGGATCCTCGGCATCGCGGCGCGGGTCTCGAGACGCTGCGTGACGCAGGCGTCGAGGTGTACCTGATGGAAGGGCACTCTCCGCTGCGCGAGGTGGCTCCGTACTTCACGCGCTGGAACCTGCCCGAGCGCCTGCGCCGACCGCGGCCGTGGACGATCGCGAAGTGGGCTCAGACGCGCTCCGGTCACCTTCAGCCGCCCGAGGACATCGGCGGCGGACGCTGGATCTCCGGCGAGTCGTCGCTCGTCGAGGTGCACGAGCTGCGTGGCCGCGTCGACGCGGTCATCACGGGCGTGGGCACCGTACTCGCGGACGACCCGCGCCTGACCGTGCGGCCGCCGGCCGTCGCGGAGCGCGCGCCGCTGCGCGTCGTCCTGGACAGCTACCTGCGCACGCCGCCGGATGCACGCCTCTTCGAACCCGAAGGTGAAGGTGAGCTGGCGGGCAAGGTCGTGATCCTGACCGTCGCCGGCGCGGACGCTTCGCGTTGGCGTGAGCTGGAAGCGGCCGGCGCCGAGGTGTTCGGACTGCACACCGAAGACGGCCACCGCCTCGACCTGCGCGAGGCGCAGACCTGGCTGTGGGATCGCGGCGTGCGCCGCGTGCTGCTCGAATCGGGCCCGACCCTTCTGCAGACCTACCTCGAGCGCCAGTACGTCGATCAGGTGCGCGTCTACACGGGCGACGTCAATGGGGGCCGCGGGGCCTCGATGGCCGCCTGGTTCGCGAGCGCGAAGCTCTCGAGCCGACTCGACCGCGAGTCTGGCGAGGACGCGGTGCTCGAGGGCTTCCTCGACTGACGCGACGCGACCACGCCGAGGCTGGGTCTCGGCAGGGGCGGCCGCGGCCGCCGATTCGCGCGCCGCGGGCGGCTGCGGTTAGGCTCATGGGCTGGACGCCCGTGGCGCGACGTCACGCGGAGCTCGTCCGGGCACACGCGTGCTCGCAGCCCTGGAAGAGGACCCACCGCCGATGCGACCCGCCGCAATCGTTCCGCTCCTGACCGCCGCGCTGGCCTGCGCGACGCCCCTCTGGATCGCGCCCACGGCGCCGATGGCTGCTGATGTGCAGCGCTCCCTGGACGCAGCCCACGAGCGCTACGCCTCGCTCGACGAGGGCGCGAACGCCGACTACATCCCCGCGCTGGCCGAGGTGGACCCCGACCTCTTCGGCATCGTGCTGGTCACGACCGATGGCACGGTCTACACGTCCGGGGACGTCGAGACCGAGGTCTCGATCCAGTCCGTCTCCAAGGTCTTCACGATGGCCAAGGTCTTCGAGGAGTCGGGCACCGACGCGATCTTCGACGTGATCGGCGTCGACGCCACCGGGATGCGCTTCAACTCGATCGTCGCCGTTGAGATCGCTCACGGCATCGCCGGCGGCCCCGAGATGAACCCGCTCGTGAACGCGGGGGCGATTGCGGCGACCAGCATGCTTCGAGGCGAGACGCGCGACGAGATCTGGACGAGCTTGCTCTCGTTCTACTCGGAGTTCGCCGGCCGTCCGCTCTCGGTGAACCAACCGGTCTTCGAGTCGGAGTCCGCGACGAACCAGCGCAACCAGGCGATCGGCGCGCTGATGTACGCCTACGGCTACATCAAGTCGGATCCGCTGCGAGCGACGGACGTCTACACGGAGCAGTGCTCGGTCAACGTGAACGCCCGGGACCTCGCGATGATGGCGGCGACCTTGGCCAACGGGGGGCAGAACCCGATCACGGACGTTCAGGTGATGAGCCCGGAGAACGTCCCCGGCGTCCTCGCGGTCATGGCGACGGCCGGTCTCTACGACGAGTCCGGGAAGTGGCTCTTCCGAACCGGTTTGCCGGCGAAGAGCGGCGTCGGGGGCGGGCTGCTGGCCGTCGCCCCGGGCCGGTTCGGGATCGCCGTGGTCTCGCCGCCGCTCGACGCGGCCGGGAACAGCGTGCGTGCTCAACGCGCGATCGAGGACATCGTCGCCGAGCTCGGCGCCAACCCCTACGCGGTTCAGCCGCGCTAGTCCGGAGGAGTGAGCTCATGAAGAACCGATTCCGATCCGTCCCGGCGCGCGCCCTGGGCGCCTGTGTCTCCGTCGGCCTGCTGAGCCTCGGAGCGTCCGCCCAGGACTCTGCGGCCGGAGGGCCGCCGCACGACCCCATCCGCCTCCCCGAGAACTTCGTCGACGCCCGTGCCGGTGTCGTGGTCGTCGAGCCGATCGTGAGCGAGGGCCCGCTCCCCGTGGCCGGCTACGTGCGCAGCCCCGGCAACGGCGCCTTCCTCCAGAGCGAGAACGGCGAGTTCCGCTTCCAGATCGGCGCGTACACCCAGATCCGCTGGAACGGGAACTTCCGCGATGCGCCCGCCGGGCCGGATCCGGAGTTCGGTGACGCGGACTCGACGACCGGTTGGTCGCTCGCGCGGACCCGCGTGTTCTTCGAGGGCCGCTACACGGAGGACTTCACTTATCACTTCCGCACGAACACGGACCCGGACTCGAACACGGAGCTGCTCGTCGCCTGGGGGCAGTATCGGATCGACGACCGTTGGAGCGTGCGATTCGGCAAGCAGTTCATCCCGCTCTCCCGGGAGGACTGGATGTTCGCCCAGGACCTCCTGACGATCGAGTTCTCACCGAACGACTTCACCTACGCGATCGGTCCGTCGCTCGGCGGCTTCCTCAACTATCAAGGAGCTGCGCACCGCATGTGGTTCTCGCTCCACAACGGAGCCTACGGCGGGCGCGAGTCGTTCCCGGAGCCCGAGTCCGACGTCGCCGGCACCGTGCGCTGGGAGTGGCTCGCAGACGGTGACGAGTGGGCCGTCTTCGACGACGTGGTCGGACGTCGCGGCCGCGCGCACGGGGTGCTCGTGGGCCTCAGCGGCGGCTACCAAGCGGGCAAACGCGACAACGCGAACGGCCGTCGGGCCGGGGGGCAGCTGAACGCCGACCTGAGCTTCAACGGCGACGGCTACCAGGCCATGGTCTCCGGCTCGGCCACCTACCGTGATCCCCAGGCCCTGAACTCGTTCATGAACTACGGGGTGATGGCGCAGCTCGGGTACTTCGTGACGGAGAAGAGCCAGCTCTACGGCCAGTACAACTGGCTCGGCCCCGGCGATCAGCCAGGCAACCTGGAGGACTTCAACTCCTTGGCCCTCGGCTACAGCTACTTCCCGTTCGAGTGGACGAACCGCTGGAAGTTCTCGGCAGAGGTCGGGCAGCTGTTCGGGACGCTGGACCAGACGGTCGTCGAGCCGTCCGGGGCTCTCGGCTGGTTCCCCTCGACCGAGTCGGGACAGACCTACGTCAAGCTCCAGGCGCAGCTCGGCTTCTGAGCGGTGGCGTCGAGCGGGCGGCGTTCAGCCGCCCGTCGCGGGCGCGTGCTCTGGGTACGCATCCCGCGCGGCGCGCTGCGCTTCAGTGCCCGCGTACTTCTTGGAGAAGAGCTTCCGGAGGACCTTCTTGAGCGCCTTCTCATCGCCCGCCGTGTCGGCGTCGCGAGCGGCTTGCAGCCACTCGCTCGCCTCGCGCTCGAGGTTCCAGGTGCGAATCTCGTCGGCGACGGCCTTGTCCTTCTCGGCGCGCTTCATCGCCTTGGCGGCTTCGGTCGCCGGCGGCGACTCGGCCCATTCGCCGGCGAGGGTGAAGATCTCTGCGTAGGCGTCCGCGGCCTGCCCGGGGACGAGGCGCGCCGTGAGGGCCGCGAGGTCCGCCAGCATGCGCTCTTCCAGCGTCTTCTGGGCGGACGCGGCTTCTTCGGAGAAGCGCCCCGCAGTCGCGATCGCGCGCACTCCGGCCCAGTCGCGCCAGGCCTGACCGAGCAGCTTGCCGTCGGTCGAACGCGCGGCCTCGCTGCGCAGCCGCTTGACCTCCTTCAGCTGCGCGTCGGTGAGTCCTGCACCGGCGAGCTTCTGCGCGTCCTTGATCGCCTTCACGAGCTCCTTGGAAGAGGGGGGGTTGCGGTCGTTCTTGCGCCAGGCCTCGTCGCCGTTCGGGAGCAGCAGGATCGTCTGTGGGCAGCCGATGTCGCCCTTCTCGTCGTGGTAGGCGACGTAGATCGACTCCCAGGGAGCGCGATGGTCGGCGCACTTCGCGACCATCGGGTACATCGAGCAGACCTGGCTCTCGACGCGCCGACCCTCGACGGTCTCGGTCACGGTCTTCGGCTCGTGCTCGCCGTTGTTCGCCAGCAGCACGACCGTCATCTGCGATAGCGCCGAGATCTCCGGGTGCGGGAGCAGGCTGTCGCGATACTCATCGTTCTGCGACTCGCCCTCGAGGATCAGATGGATGAGCAGGGGTACGTTGCGCTCTGCTGCCAGGCGCTTGGCGCTGCCGAGCTCGCCGATGAAGGGCTGCAGCGGCGTGGCCTTGGCCTTCTGTTTTCCCCGGCGCTGCTGCCCCGTGAGGGGAGCGGACTCCGTGCTCGGAGCGAGGACGACGGGCGGCGCGACGATCTGGAGGGCGAGGGCGACCAGGGCGAGTGAGCCGGCGATGCGGAGCTGCTGCGAGAGGGGAGGCATGACCCGATCTTGCCCGCGCGACCGGGGGGCGACAAGTCGCCCTCTCACCGCGTCGTCGTTCGCGGGCTTCCGCGCCGGCCGCGCGCGGGCTAGAACAGGGTCATGCCCATCGGCCGCTCCACGCACCGCGGCCCGCGGGCCTTGCACCTCGCCTTCGTCGTCCTCCTCGCGGCCTGCGCCACGACCTCGTCCCCGGCTCCGCCTCCCGCGCCCCCGGCGGCCGCTGTGGAGGCCTTCGATCGCGCCCGGTCCCTGCGAGACGCCGGCGCGGACGCGCGCGAGCCGCGGCTTTGGGAGGCCCTTGCGGAGGCGCGCCGCCTCGCGCCCGACTGGATCGCGCCGGCCCGGCTCGAGGACGACCTCTTGGCGGGCGAGCTGCGCCAGGTCGAGGCGATCGAGCGACGGCGCCAAGCGCTCGCGGAGTCTCCCGGTGACGTCAAGGCGGCCTACCTCGCCCGACGCCTCTCGGAAGAACGCGACCCGGCGAACTACGCGCCGCTGGTCGTGGCGGCTCCCGACCTGGCCTGGGTGCGTCACGCGCACGCCTGGACCCTGTCGCTGACGGGCCCGGTCGAAGCAGTCGAAGCGGAGTGGCGCGCCGCCATCGCGCTCGCGCGGACGCCGTGGGAGGCTGCGTACTTCGGGCGCCTCCTCGCGACCTACCTGATCGGCGCCGGCCGCAAGACTCGGGGCTTCGAGCTCTACGACGAGCTGCTCGACGACCTGCCCCTGCGGACGGCCGATCGGGCGGCGCTGACCATGGAGCTGGCCATCACCGAGATGCGCGCGGGAGCGAGTGCCCGCCGGGAGCTCGGCTACGAACGTGGGCTCTCGCTGCTGCGGGGAGAGGACCTCACGCCGATCGGCCTGCAGCACCTGGTCGATGCGCTGCTGCGCACGTTCGTGCTCAGCGACTCGGGGCGGGATCGCTTCGAGCTCGCGCTCGCCTCGCACGAGTCGGAGCAACGCCAGGAGCTGCTCGCCGAGTTCTGGCTCTCGCGCGGTGAGCGAGGCTTCGTCCGCGGTCTGGCAAGGAGCTCCGGTGCTTCGGCAATCGCGGCGCAGCTCGATCGGCGTGTGAGTCTCGACACACATCTGCGGCGTGGAGAACCCGGACGCGGCATGGACGAGTGGCTCGGGCGGCAGCCGTCCCAGGTGCTCGGCTCCGACGGGCTTCCCGCCGACGAGAACCTGCGCGAGGTTGTGCTCGCGGCGCGAGCCGTTGACGAATCCTCGGATCGGACGTCCGCGCTGGCGCGCCTGGGCGAGGCCTTTCTGACGGTCGGTTGGTACTCGCGCGCGGCGATCACCGCGCAGCTCCTCGCGGAGGAGGACTTCACCACGGCCTTCGAGCTGCGGCGGCGTGCTGCCGCGGGTCGGTCGCTGTTCTCCTCGTTGCAGGACCTCCTCGAAGAGGTGGAGGGGGACTCCTCGGAGCTCGCGCTGGAAGCGGCCTGGGAGCCGCCGATCTTGCAGGGGGATCCGCCGCCCATCGGGTCGCTCGAGGACCTCTTGCAACGCTGGGGGCAGGCGTTCGCGCAGGCGGCGGACGCAGACGGGAGGCCGACCAGCGCTGGTGCGCTGCGCGAGATCTTCGCCGCCTCGCCCGTCCAGTCCTACGGTCCGTTCGCCGAGCTCGTTCATCCTGGGCCGCACTTCTCGGACGCGGACGAAGCGGCCGGGATCGGCATGGCGGGGGAGGAGGTCCCGGGTCTCGCCCGAGAGATGCTGCGCCGCGGACGCTTCGCCGTCCTGGGTGAAGTCCTGGGGGACAAGCCCGACGCCACGGTGCTGCGCGTGCTGCACCTGGAGGAGCGCGAGGGCGAACACCTCGGCGTCCCCTGGAGCGGGACCGTCGTCTGGTGCGAGGGGATCGACGTGAAGTCGCGGGCGCAGCGGCTCGGTACGCACATCGGCGGGGCCGCGGTGCACGAGGGCTACTGGGTGGATCTCGAGCAGGTCCGGCTCTTGCACGACCTCTGGACGCGGACGCGCGAGCGCTTCGACGGCGCGCCGTCCGATCTGGCGGCCAGGCAGCGAGTGGAGCGAGCCCTCGCGACGCGGGGGCTGCGGCTGCGTCACGCGCCCACGATGTCCCGCCAGCGTCGCCGGGAGCGGCGCGCCATCACGCCTGCTCTCGGACAGGCGGAGCGCATGCGCCTGGCGCTGCTCGCGGAGCGCGCGCAGCCGGGTCACCTCCTGGGTGAGCTGCGCTTCGAAGAGGTGGTCGACCTGATCGCGACCCACGAGGAGGGGCACCTCTGCGACCGTACGCGCTTCCTGCCGCTTTCGCGTGGGCTCGGCTCGATCCTGCACCTGCTGGTCGAGGAGGGCTTCTCGGCGCTTCGCGTGCAGACGCGCCTCGAGTACCGCGCCGAGCTCACCGCGCTGTGCGAGATCGACGATCCGCGGCTCGCGCTGGTCGACCTCTTGCTCGCGGCGGAGTCCGACCTCGCGGAGTCGCTCGGGCACGGACCGGCCTACCGTCAGCTGCTCTCCCATCTGCTCGGCGTGCTCGACGACGAGCTCGAGATCGAACCGGAGGCGTGGCCCGAGCTCTCCCCGGACCACACGCTGCTGCACCAGCTCCACCACCTGCCGCCGGAGAAGCTCCGCAAGGTCGCGCGGGAGCTCGCGCGCCGCGAAGGTCTCCTTCGATAAGGGAGGCCCCCCGCGGTGCTCAGGCGGGCTGCGTGGTCAGGACCTCGTCCATGTGCCGGAGGAGCACCTCGAGGTCGTCCTCCATGTGGTCACCCATGTGGCCGATACGGAACGTCTTGCCCTTCAGCTCGCCGTAGCCGTTCGAGATCTCGAAGCCACGCGCCAGGAGGGCCTTGGCCATCGCCGCCACGTCGATGTGACCTGCGCGAATGCAGGAGACCGTCGGTGAGGCGAAGGCGGGCGCCGGGAGCAGCTCGAGTCCGTGCGCGTGCGCCCACCGGAGGGTGCGCGCCTGCATGCGGGTGTGCTTGTCGAAGCGCGCCTGCCAGGCGGCGGCGCCGGAGAGCAGGCGCTGGTCCTCGGGCAGCGTCGCGCCCGAGGTGATGTCCTCGAGCTGCTTCGCGAGCGCGTAGTAGAGCGGCGTGCAGGGCGTGGCCGGCGGCTTCTTGTTCAGGTGGCCTTCGGTCAGGAGCACCGGGTCGAGCGCCCAGCCACGGTTCGGCTGTTGGCGCGCGGTCTCCAGGTAGCGCTCGGACGCGCAGAAGACGCTCACCCCGGGGGGGCAAGCGAACGCCTTCTGGACGCCGGCGAAGGCGAAGTCGATGCCGTTCTGGTCGAAGTCGACGCGCGCGCCGGCGATGTAGCTGACGAGGTCGACGAGCAGCAGCGTCCCGGGGAAGTCGCGCAGCACGTCACTGACCGAGTCGAGGGGCGTCTTCACGCCCGTCGACGTCTCGTTCGAGACGAGGCTGACGGCGTCGAACGGCCCCGACTCCTCGAGGACGCGGCGCAGGTCTGCGGGCGCGATGCCGGTGCCCCACTCGAGCTCGATCGCGACGACCTCCTTCCCGAGCAGCTCGGCCATCTGGCGAAAGCGCCGGCTGAACGCGCCGTTCTGGATCGCGAGGACGCGCGGACCGACGCCCCGCAGGGAGGCCTCCATCATGCCCGACGCGCTGACCGAGTGGACGGCGCACGAAGCGCTCGAGCCCTCCGCGAGGCCGAACGCCAGGGGCAGGTGGGGGTCGATGCGCTCGATGAGCTCGGTCATCGCCGGGGAGCGGTGCCCGATCGCGGGGCGCGCGCACTCGGCGAGGATTTCGGGGCGGACTTCGGTCGGGCCGGGGATCCAGAGCATGGGGCTGGATGGAGAGTGAGAGGTCGGGAGAGCGGGACCCGGGTGGTTGTACCGAGGTGCTCGACCGAGGCAAGGCTCACGGCGCTGGATCCGGCGGATTCGCGCCGATTGAGGGGACGGCGCGCTCTCGCGCCGCCTCGAGCGCGGCCTGGCGTCAGCCGGTGGCGTAGCGCTCGGCCGCGGCGAGGAGGCCCGCGTGCGCGCCTGTCTCGGCGAGCTTGGCTCGCTCCTCGGGCGTCGTGAGCAGCGGCAGGAGCGCGGCGAGGTCCGCGTGCTCGCAGGTGACGCGCGCGGCGTCGAAGACGTTCGCACGCCGCTCCACGCCGCCGTAGGCGATGAAGCGCTGCACCTCACCTGCAGCTTCGAGGTCGGTCGCGCCGTCTCCGATGAAGGCGACGGGGCCCGCGTCGGAGCGAGCCGCGATCGCGCGCAGGACGGGGACCTTGCCGCCAGAGCGCGCCAGGGGGGAGTCGTCGTCGAAGCCCGCGTAGGCGCCGGCGTCGTCGTCGAATCGAATCTCGACGGCGTGCACCGTGTCCTCGCCCTCGACGCCGAGAGCGCGTGCGAAGGGCTCGACTGCGGGCAGCAGGCCGCCGGAGACGACGACGACGCGCTTGCCGAGCGCGCGCAGCGCCAAGACGAGCTCGCGGGCGTGCGGCAGGGCGCGCTCGAGGTACAGCGCGGCGACCGCGTTCACGGAGGCGCGGGTGGGCTGGATCAGCTCGAGGCGCGCACCATAGGCCTCCTCGAGCGGCAGCTCGCCGTTCATCGCCCGCGCCGTGAGGGCCTCGACCTCGTCACGGCACTCGCGAGCGAGCTCCTCGATGCCCTCGATGAACGAGAGCGTCGAGTCGCAGTCGAAGACGACCGTGCCGTACGGCGGCGCCTGGTCGGTGGCGACGCCCACGCTAGAGCTCGACGAGGTGCACCTGAACGATCGCATCGATGCGACCGATCGCGTCCAGCGTCTCGCGGTTCGGGGCGTCGTCGAGCGACAGGAAGCCCGTGGCCGTCGCGTCCTTCTCGGCGGCGCCGAGCTCCATGCGACGGATGTTGACGCCCGCCTGGCCGAGCAGCGAGCCGATCTCGCCGATCACGCCAGGGCGGTCGTGGTGCTCCGTGATCAGGAGCCAGCCGCTGGGCGCCAGGTCGAGGTGCAGGTCGTCGACGCGCACGAAGCGCGGGTTGCGACCGAAGACGGTGCCGCACACCAGATGGCTGTGCTCTCCGCCCTTCGACGTGGCGCGGACCTTGATCAGGTCCTGGTAGGCGTACTTCTCGCTCTCGGAGCCCTCGAGCAGCCGGACACCGTGCTCGGCGGCCACCAGCTGCGCGTTGACGTAGTTCACGCCGCCGACCGAGTTGCGCAGGGCGCCGACGAGGATGGAGAGCGGGAGGTACTCCTGAGCCTCGGAGACGAGGGAGCCCGAGAGCGTGACCTCGAGCTTGCGGACCTGCTGGCCCATCCGTTGCGCGAGGAAGGAGCCCATCTTCTCGCCGAGCGTGACGTAGGGCGCGATGCGCTTGAGCGTCGCCGCGGAGACGGCCGGCGCGTTCACGGCGTTGTGCGCGACGCCGTCGATGAGGAAGTCGCCGATCTGCTTGGCGATGTCGACGGCGACGTTGAACTGCGCCTCGTGGGAGGACGCGCCGAGGTGCGGCGTGAGGATGACGTCGTCGCGCCCGACGAGCGGGTGGTCCTTCCCGGGAGGCTCGTCGGCGAGGACGTCGAGGGCGGCGCCCGCGATTCGCCCCGACTCGAGGCCGTCGAGCAGAGCCGCCTCGTCGATCAGGCCCCCGCGCGCCGCGTTGATCAGGCGCACCCCCGGCTTGGCCTTCTCGAGCCGCTCGCGGCTGAGCAGGTTGCGGGTCGCGTCGCTCAAC
>Ga0316204_10012352_pt1 | contig 10436 bp, 7 predicted proteins | sample 6monrhotite_MG_2_FD_205661 | JGI IMG/M metagenome (GOLD analysis project Ga0316204, IMG submission 205661) | Microbial mat bacterial communities from mineral coupon in-situ incubated in ocean water Damariscotta River, Maine, United States -... | ecosystem: Environmental > Aquatic > Marine >... | reverse complement strand
CCATCCACTGCACTACCAAACAGTGCTCCTTCCTCTCGATGCAATTGTTGCAAGGCATCGACATCGGAATCATGGGTTTGGCGAATCTGCCCCCAATTTAACGCTCGCCACCAAAAACGTAAAGCGCCTTTGATGGATGCAGGACTGATAGTAGTAGCTTTTTGCTCGGCATCACCAATGAACATCGGTGTTACAATTTTATACGTTGCTGTTATTTTTTCCGGCATGATCCCCCTCCTATGGTAAATGCAATTGAAACTATGACAACGATTGCTGCACCGAACATATCGGCCAATGTTTCAACTATTCCTTAGGAATGGGCTGCGCAATAACTTTCCATTCCTTAGTTAATCTTGGCTTGAGCGGCCCTCAATATATCCCATGTTATATGATTTTGTCAGGTGGTTATTGGTATTATTACCCAAATTATTAACAAATCTCATGTTATAATTATTTCGCCCTCTCATCGACGGAAAAAAAACATGCCCAACTCAACCCCGCTCACTTTACCCATTGCTGAATATCGTTTGTTGTATCAAACACCAAATGCCTTACCACTAAACGGATACACGGGCTCGGCTTGGCGAGGCGCTTTTGGCCATGCGTTAAAAAAATCCGTTTGTATTACCGGGCTTAAACAATGTCAATCTTGCTTGTTAAAACATCAGTGTGCTTATTCTTATTTATTTGAAACCCCTATCCCACCAAACTCAAAAAAAATGCGCTTGTATACGCATGCGCCCCATCCTTTTGTTATTCAACCACCGCAAGAAGAAAAAATAATCGATGGTTTTATCTATCCGTTACACTTTTCTTTATTTGGTGATAGCCAACGCTATTTACCTTACGCCATTCACGGCTGGCAACAACTTGGTCAACAAGGAATTGGAGTCAAACGACAAATGCTGGAGTTAGTCGCAGTGGAGCAGTTTGATTCAGCTCAAGCGAACTGGGTAATGATATATCAGCCAGGTGGCGAGTTATCACCCTTGCCAATATCGGTATACGATGTTCCGGCGTTGCCACAAACCGTTGATATTCATTTGCAAACACCAGTGCGCATTACAACACAGGATAAACCGGTGAGCTCGGCTGAATTTTCATTTAGTGCTTTTTTTAGTCATTTGTTACGACGTATTTCAATGTTAACCTATTTTCATACGGAGACACCTTTAGATATAGATTTTGCCTCACTGGTGGATAAATCACGTGCTGTTCCATTAGCGCAATGCGATTTACAGTGGTATGACTGGAAGCGATATTCTTCGCGGCAAACCCGTGAGATAAAGCTCGGAGGACTCACCGGTAGTTTCTCACTTACCGGCGATCTAATTGCTGATTTTTGGCCCTATCTATGGCTCGGACAACACACCCATGTGGGCAAGGCCACCAGCATGGGGATGGGTAAGTATCATATTAAAAATATTGCCACATAAAAGCATTAGAGCCTACATTTCGCACCCAGTCACGCGATCTCGCTTGATCCTTGATTCCACAGAAATTCTTCTTCAGTCACCAATACAACCAGTATTACCTCCTTCAGAAAATTTCCTGTGAAACCAATTATCTTCGCGATTTTCACATGTCTGAGTGCGAAATGTAGGTTAGAATTGGACTTGTGATTATTTTTCAATTTATTTATAGTTATTTTTGAGTATCGAAAGAGCAATATACAAGACCTGGCACTGATGATTAAGAAGTGAACTAAAATTGGATATTAATCAAACAAAATCCGGCGAAAAACTCAGCAAAAAAAAGCTAACTTTTTTCGCCGAAAAATTGATCAACAAAAAATTCCTGCAACTCTTTGAAATTTCTATCATTCAGAAAAGTCAATAGGGGTTGGAGTAATGCCCTGACTAAGAAGGGATTGAGACGCTTGTTCCAGCAATTGAAATTGATGGGTTTCGCATTGCTCTACCCATCCTACGAAGAGATTAAGATCCCCGGTGTGCCTCTCGTTCCCACGCTCCTGCGTGGGAATACAGATGGGCAAACCCATTTACACAAGACTCACTAAGCTTGACGAGCGGGCTTTCAGAGCATTTAATGACTCGCGCAATTGATGCTCTCATAGGCATTCCCACGCAGGAGCGTGGGAACGAGGAAAGATATTTATTTTCTCATTGATCAGGATATTGTATTTTTAGTGAGAGTTTGCTAAGGTATCTTGCGTTTGTTCAACTCATAAAAATTTAGAATAATTGTGGTGGCAGGGTTGTTATCGAGGTTTTATCTTGGATCATGGAAGTCTATGGTTTTAACTGTCAATCAAACTGAATTTTAGATCGAATTGTCTCCTTCCTAATTTGTTTTCACTTTAATTATCTATTACGTGCTTTTGTAGCGACTCATTTCACGATGGTTTACTGCCATTGCTTTCTGAATTTCAAAAGCCTAATAAACACGCAATAGACTGGATTCATATTTCGAGGGAGTATTCCAATGGGCGTAGTTATTTCAGTTCCGATCAAAGATATGTTTGACATGGTTAAGTCGCTCTTGAAAAAAAAACAACAAGACCCAACCAAAATCGATCTCACTTATGTTGATATGCCACGTTGCAAAGGACTGGTTGCCTTTGTCAGCAAGAGTCGACAAAGCGTATTAACATCTGCGGCTTCTACCGCAATTGATTTTCATTATGCGGGTGAAGACGGTGAAAGCGAGCCAACCCTATTAAAAAATAGTTTGGTTGCTGCATACGCCATACACCAAAGAGGATGCGGAAGAACTTGAACGCCACATCAGACAAAGAGAAGTGAGCTGTGACCCAAATTCAGAGCCGATTTTATACACTACAATATCGTCGAACCCATTTTTCGCTTAAAAAGCCTAATATTACAGTCTAAAGTGGTCAATAACTAAAATTAAAAAAACCTTGCGCGATTTTGATGTAGTGTATAATATATACACTATTATGAGCTTTATCAGAAAAATAAAAAAAGGGAATAAGATCTACTTGGCTGAAGTCGAAAATGTCAGAGTCGATGGAAAAGTCCAGCAGCGTCATATTCGATACGTGGGGAAAGAAGTTGACGGGAAGACCATACTGTCTTCTTCTCTTTCTAATGTTGAGATTGATCAAGTCAAGCTTAGTGGTCCCCTTCTCGTTTTAGATCATATTGCCAAGGAGATTAAACTCTCAGAGACGTTGGGAGAGTATGGTGATGAAATTCTTAGTTTAGTTTTCGCACATTGTCTAGATTATCAGAGTATAAACAAGATGACGCAGTGGTTTGAAAGAACGGATCTCAATATGATTCTTGACCTTGAAGACCTCACTGAGTTTAGATTGCTAAAGGCATTGGATTCTCTGGAGTCATTCGATGAAACAAAACTACAAAAAGAGATTTTCGCGCAGGTTAAAAAAAAGTATAAACTGGATAACAACGGAATTGTATATGATGTGACCAACACCTATTTCCACGGGAAGAAGTGCCCACTTGGCAAACTAGGAAAGGATAAGGAAGGCGTAAAAGGAAGGTCTTTGATTCAAATAGGGCTAGGCGTGACAAAGAAAGAAGGCATACCGGTCTTTCACAAAGTCTTTGATGGCAATGTTCATGACTCGAGAACTTTTTCTGACACCCTGACTTCATTTAGAGAGTATAACATTAACAGTGGTCTTATCATATTTGATCGAGGGATAAGCTCAAAAGAGAATCAACAGGGCATATTCGCGCTAAAATGGAAGGTTCTGTGTGGTTTGCCACTGAATTCTCAATTAAAAGAACGATTACGGATTTCAATCAATAATGATAATTTTATCGAATATAAAAATAGAGTCAAATTGAATAAAACCATCTTTTACACCATCAGTCAACCTTATTCAATTGCGCCTAAAATTAATGGAACATTAGTTTTTTGTTTCAATGAGCAGTTAAAGAAGGATATTCGAGAGTCGAGGTTTGACGAAATTTCCAATGCCCAAGTGCTCTTGGCTCAAGGGAGGCAAATAAAACCAGAGCTAGATAAATATTTCAGTACGGATGGAAAGTTGATGCCTGGAAAACTTAAGGAGGCAGAAGAGTTCGACGGGTTTTCCTGTATTTTTTCAACGGCTAACATAGCAAAAAACAAAATGGTGCAGATGTATTTCGACAAAGACTTAGTTGAAAAAGCCTTTCAAAGCCTGAAAGGCATTGCTAAGGTTCGGCCAATAAGGCACTGGCTTTATAATCGAGTGATTGCACATGTGTTCATTTGCTATCTTTCGTATTTATTATTGTCCCTTTTGAAGTATCGGCTAGCAAAAATTGAAATGTCTCCTGTTGAGGCACTAAAAGAACTTGATTCTCTCTATCGAGTTTATTTACGCGATTCGAAAAGTAATTTTCAATTATCTCGGATGGTTGCCCTTAACAAAAAGCAGGAGAAAATTCTCCGCTGTATCAATAAGAAGCTATTGACAAAGTGTAGTGTATAAAATCGGCTCTGAATTTGGGTCAAAGAGCATAATGTTTTCTTTGATGAAGTGGTGCTAAAACCACAAACTTTCACAATTGAATATCCTCAAGCCGGTCTCGTTCGTATTGCGACGCTGGGTGACGCGACAAATGCTGACAATGTATCCGTCGAAATAAAGGTAACGCGAGTAGATGAACTTTCACCTAAACCAAAAGCACAAATAACTGAAATCCTGACTGATGGCGACATACACATTTATGCTTTGACCATTGGCCCTGATATGATGTCACTAAATATTAAACTCAATTGGAAAAATGATTGGAGCATGTACCCCAGCCACGATATTAGCATGAATTTATTTGATCCATCAGGCAATTTCGATTTTGACGGTGAAGAGTTTCGTGTCTCTGGCGAAACTTTACGTATCCCTGAAGTCATCCATGTAGAAAACCCCCTGCCCGGTACCTGGACTTTACATGTAGACGGATTTTTAATGCATGGCTTCAGCGATGAATATTCACTATTGATTACCGATCAAGATAACAAACCTATTCCGTCCAATCGGCTTTAAAACAGTCCGTTATGTCTAACAATAAAGCGCTCAAAGCGATTGAAGCAGGAAGCAAAGTCGGTCGACGTACAACGGTAGATATTCTCGAGGCCAATAAAAGATTATATCGTGCGGAACGCGACTACCAACGTCGCCCAATATGATTATATTTTAAACAGATTGAGACTAAAACAATCAGCCGGTAATTTATCGTTATCGGATTTAGAGCAAGCAAACTCATGGTTAGAGTAAGGAATGGGCTACGTGATAACTTCGTGGTTGTAGCTACTTGTAGTATAATTTTAATCTGTCACCTATTTACGAGGAAAGTCAGGCTTGAGCAGTCATAAAAACCATCATCGTTATATCGTTGGTATTGATTTAGGTACCACACATACGGTTGCCGCTTATACTGACCTACACCATCCCCAAGCCGGCATCGAGTTGTTTCGCATCGAACAGTTGATTGCGCCAGGCGAAGTTGCCCTGCGGGCAATGTTACCATCGTTACGCTATCATCCTGCTGCTGGAGAATTGGCGAAGCAAGATATTGCTTTGCCTTTTCAATTAAACCGTATTGATCCCCAGGAACCTGACGTGGTTTTTGGTGACTTGGCGCGCAACTTGGGCTCGCGAGTGCCAGGGCGTTTAGTGACTAGCGCAAAAAGCTGGTTATCGTATGCCGCCGTTGATCGCATGGCGCCCATATTGCCATGGGGCGCTGCTGAAGGCATTGGTCGGGTTTCTCCGACGCATGCCAGCGCGTCTTATCTGGCTTATGTACACAGCGCCTGGAATCAGCAATTCCCAGACTATCCTTTGGAAAAACAGGAAGTCATCATCACCGTCCCGGCTTCATTTGATGAAGGAGCTAGAACCTTAACGGTAGAAGCCGCGCATCTCGCCGGTCTCAGCGGTGCGCGGCTGGTAGAAGAGCCACAAGCGGCTTGTTACGACTGGCTGTCACGCCATGAACAGCAACTGACAACACTACTGGCCGACACGCGATTGATCTTGGTTTGTGATGTGGGCGGTGGAACCACCGATCTGACCTTGATTAAAGTAGCACTGCAAGATGGACAAGCACAACTGACACGGATTGCTGTGGGCAATCATTTGATGCTGGGTGGTGATAATATGGACCTCGCATTAGCGCATGTTGCGGAACGGAACCTGGTAACAGCCGGTGCGCCATTAAGCGCCGCCAGTCTGTCGCAACTCATGCAGCAATGTCGAAATGCCAAAGAACGATTGCTAACACCCGATGCGCCGGAGAAAACCACGGTGACCATTTTAGGCGTGGGCGCTAAACTAGTCGGTGGCGCTCGATCCACTGAATTGAGTCGAGATGAAGTTCACCTCATGTTATTGGATGGATTTCTGCCGCTGACGTCACTGGATGACCTGCCGCAACGCAGGCGCAGTGGTATTGTCGAATTTGGATTGCCTTTTGCCGCAGATCCGGCGATTAGTCGACATATTGCCGCTTTTCTTACCATGCATGCCAACGCTTCGCGCCAAGCGCTGGCCGACCAAGTGTCTGACCAAACGACGATTCCCATACCTGATACTATTTTGCTCAATGGCGGACTATTTAACAGTCGTTTATTAACTCAGCGCCTGATAGATTTACTGACGCAGTGGCGAGGGGCGCCATTACAATTATTGCACAATGCTCATCCCGATCTCGCGGTGGCCAATGGTGCGGTAGCTTATGCCTTGGCGCGTCATGGTAAAGGTATAAAAATCGGCGGAGGAGCAGCACGTAGTTATTTTGTGCAAGTCGCCGATGAGCAGCAAACCCAACAGGCGGTATGTGTCCTGCCGCGTGGCACGGAAGAAGGTTTGCCTATTCAATTAACGGATCGGATATTTGCCTTACGAATTGGAGAACCGGTGCAGTTTAACGTACTCTCTTCGCTGGCAGATACTGTGTTTATGCCGGGCGAGATCGTCACCCTGGATGAAAACAATTTTACTTTATTACCGCCGATCGCGACGGTGTTGACTGAATCAAAGGACAATCCCCATACCCAAACGGCAGAAGTGTCGGTGCAATTGCAATCCACATTGACCGAAATTGGTACCCTGGAAATGGCATGTGTCGCGCAAGACCAGCCAGCACAGCGCTGGAAACTGGAATTCCAATTGCGTGGCGGTAAGGGTGGGCTGATTTCCAGTATGTCCAATGGTTTGCACCCGCGCTTTGCCGAAGCGGAAAAACTTATATACCAAGTTTACGGACCGCCATCGAAAACCGCCAACCCCAAAGCGATTAAAACCTTACGGGTCGATCTGGAAAAGATCTTGGGCAAGCGTGAACAATGGGATACCCCGCTGTTGCGTGAATTGTTTAGTACGCTGTGGGAATGTGGCCAACGCCGGCGACGCTCGGCGGCGCATGAACGTTTGTGGTTTAACTTGATCGGTTTTTGCGTGCGCCCCGGTTTTGGTTATCCACTGGATGATTGGCGCATACAGCAGTTATGGTCGATCTACCCGCAAGGTTTGCAACATACGCCTGAAGCGGCTGTCTGGGCGGAATGGTGGACCATGTGGCGGCGTGTGAGTGGTGGACTAAGAGAAAAAGCACAATGCCAGATCTTGGATGATATTGCTTTTAACATTCAACCACCAAGTAAACGCGCTAAAAAAAAACCACCTGGAGTAAAACAACAGGGGTACGATGATATGATGCGACTGGTGGCGACATTGGAACGCTTACCTTTGACACGTAAGTTAGAAGTGGGGGAATGGTTGTTAGAGCGTTTGCGCAAAGCTTCGGAAACACCCCAAGCCTGGTGGGCGGTAAGTCGCATCGGGGCACGGGTACCTTTTTACGGGAGTGTTCACAATGTTGTGCCTGCTGAAACCGCTGCTGACTGGTTACAACGCATTCTCGAAATGGATTGGAATAAGGTTCAACCGGCCGCCTTTGCTGCCACCATGCTTGCCCGCATGAGTGGTGACCGGGAGCGGGACCTGCCCGCTGACGTGCGCGAACAAGTTGTGCAGCGTTTATTAGCGAGTAAATCCTCACCCACCTGGATCGCCATGGTACAACAGTTCACAGAACTCAATGAAGCAGATGCGCAAAACATGTTTGGCGAGGCATTGCCACCAGGTTTGCGATTGGTGCATTAGTTTTTCAGCCTCTTTGTTCTTTAGGTATTGAAAACGATAGTAAGAATTTATTGCATGCACCGGGATGTTCCGAGCAGGTTGAAAACCGAACATTATTACGCCGTCATAAATAAGGATAACCTCCATGCGGATCTTAGCGCATAAAACTTTTCAAGCCGTAAAACCTAGTCCATTAAGTAAAACAAATTCATTCTTGGCAAACTCCAATTCATTATCTTTGACAGGTTTAACTCACACGGCAAAGCAGACATCGAAAAACACGCTTGTTTCTTCTACAGGCCAAGAAATTGATGTAACAAATCGCTCTCTGATGGAACCACGCTTTGACCTAGATTTTAGTTATGTCCCTGTACACGCCAATGAAAAGGTAGCGGTATCTGCTCGCGTAGTCAACGCGCAAACTTACACCATCGGCAATAATATTTCTTTTAGCAATAAAGCCCATCAGCCTGATGATTTCGTTGTTCAACAAAAATGTATTGAATGCGAACAAGAGCCAAGGGATATAAAATCGCTTGGGGTGCAAGGCAAGCTTTCAGTAGGTTCGCCAAATGATAAATATGAACAAGAGGCTGATCGTGTTGCAAATCAAATCATACGTATGCCACAGCTTACTGCAGTAGAGGGGAAAGAATTAATACAAGCTAAACCAAAAGGAGAACTCACACCCCAGGTGGCGCCCGCGATAAGCTCAAATATTCGATCAATGCAGGGAGGTGGACAACCGTTGCCTAGGTCAGTACGGAATTTTTTTGAGCCGCGTTTCGGTATAGATTTTTCTACTGTACGGGTACATAGTGATTCAGTGGCTGCTGGTGTTGCCCGGTCAATCAATGCCCGTGCTTTTACGTTAGGGCATGACATTGTGTTTGGCGTGGGACAGTACTCCCCTCATTCACCGGAGGGAAAGACGTTGCTTGCTCATGAATTGGTGCATACAGTACAGCAGGGAGTTGCCATTTACGCATCAGATAGAGGCAGTAGCAACACGCTACACGGTATCTCCAGTGACAACGGGGAAGTAGTGCGGAGAGCGCCTCCTAGAGGTATGACTTTCTCTTTACCGCATGCAGACCTGCTGGCGGTGGAAAACAGAATAGTACAGGCAGTTGCCAGTCTCGGGAGTTTAGCCAGTGGACGAACATTTGCCGAGCGTGTTGCTGGGTATTTAGCGCCTTTAAGCCGACACATCACCTATCGCAATGAGCAAGGGCTACAACGTGGTGGAAGAGAAGAGACCATTCAATTTTCAGAAGGGCGTAATTTTTCATTGCGACTGGTGTTAAGTGATGAACCGAACCCCCAGTATCCCGCCTATTTTGTGCCAAATGAGGGCGGCGCTGGCGGATCCATCGTCTTGACAATTCGGCCACCGCAGGAGATTTCTGAAGAAATCCTGCCGAGAGCTACCAGGCGGATGCCAGGCGAGGAAGCATCGGAGCAAGTGGAAGAGGAGGAAAGTACACCTGTTGCAGCGGCACCTCAAACCGATGTCGAATCGCTGTTGGAGCGTTTGAATCAACCTTACAGATCTATTGGGGAACAAATCCAGGAACCGGCCAGAGTTGCCGAAACAAACCCCACGGGTATCGAGCAGCGCTCTGCCCAGCGCCTGAGTGAAGATCTGTATCACGAAACCATGCATTTCGTGATGTACTGTTTACAACACGCGGGTGAGACCGAATTGACGCAGGAAAGGGGAGCGGACATAGAGCGCCTGAATGTAGAACGTTACCTCGAATCTGAATATTTCGGCCAGAGCATTTCTGATATTGAAACCATCATCCGCTGCGTTAATGAACATAGCAGAGGAGAAAGTGACCAAATACCGTTGACGAATGCTCGGGAGTATGCGGCTTTTGTCATTGACGAGGCGTTAGCAATGGCTGAAACCCAGCGACTGTTATGCTTACAGTCTTCGTCATGTACAGGTCTAATGCAAAGAGGACGTGTGGCTGCTGCCTATCTTTTCCTTCATTTGATGAGACGTGAGGATCGTATGGCTTTGGAGCAAAACGAGGAGGCAGCCGAAGCCTACCGTATGCTTGGCGTACGGCTTGGCACGCTCATATCCGATCGGGCTCGTAATTTAGGATAATCTAGGGAGCTTCTGACGTTCTCCAAAATTTTCATAGTAGGGTGAAAGTTTAAAAAGCAAAAAAGAAGCTTCTAATATCGAGATCCAGTATTGAATGGTTTTTACATCCATCCCCACATCATTAGCGAGTGACGTTTGATTTAGTATTTTCCCAACACGTCCAGCCATCAGTTTCATAAATTTTTCAAAAATATTGATGTCTTTAAGATTAATCAGCTGGCGCACATCTCGCTC
>Ga0316204_10012351_pt1 | contig 10436 bp, 9 predicted proteins | sample 6monrhotite_MG_2_FD_205661 | JGI IMG/M metagenome (GOLD analysis project Ga0316204, IMG submission 205661) | Microbial mat bacterial communities from mineral coupon in-situ incubated in ocean water Damariscotta River, Maine, United States -... | ecosystem: Environmental > Aquatic > Marine >... | reverse complement strand
CGCGGTTGGAAGGTTGGACACCAATTAAAATGATCCAAAACCTGCTTGACGCCGTTCCCGAAGTCGGTCGGGATTTGCCCGAAGACTTATCCCCGGCCACATAGCGGGTGAATTTTACAAGTCGTTTCAAAACCCTCTGACGCGTCCCACTGACACTGATCTGAAAAATTCGAGAACAAACGCAACTGGGTTTTGAAACTGGTTCTAAGCGTCAATCTTCGTTTAGCCTTGAGGGATGAGCTCTGTTGATAAATTGTAATCGAGAAGAAGCACGCTCCCCCAAACGCCAATCTTGTGAGCGAGCAATGTGGCAACCCAGCGGGCGGCAAAGCCTGGCCGGGTTACTGAGTACGATCAAGGAGACGGCATGAACTCCAGGAGCGCTCGAACCAGCCTTTATGCGGCAATCCTACTGCTAACGGCAACCGGCACACAGCAACTGTTCGCCTCCGGTTCCGATTTTACTCGGAGCACCAAGGACCTGGCGCTGACGGTCGATTCGCGCTGGGCGGGGGGACGATTCGGCGGTTATGCTCCCATACGTATTCGCTTGCGCAACACCGGCAAACCGCAAGAACTCCTCTTTCGATTTGCATCGGACAGTTACGTCAAACTACCGCGGGTTCAACAACGAATTACGATCGGTCAAAACGAGACCCGGCAATTCACGATGGCCGTCCCCTTAGTCGGCGAATCGGGAGGCGGTTCCTACGCCAGCGGGCAGCTCACCGTACTCCGCAACGGTCGCGTGATTGAAAAACTGAGCGACTCAATTAGCCTCGCCGAGAACGGCACGAATTCGGTCAATTGCCCCGCACTGTTGGTGGTTTCGACAAATAAAGTCGACTGCGAATATTATTCGATCGCGGCCAACTCCCTCTCAGCTTCCAAAGGGATGGCGGGCTCGTATGGCTATAGCTCGTCGGAAGACTATCAAGTCATTGATCCGGTGATGCTTCCCCAATCGGCGGTCGACTATTCGGGACTGGACATGCTGGCCCTCTCGTTAGAGACGCTGAAAAAGATCCCTGACGGCGCACGGTCCGCCATCAATAATTGGGTCCGCACCGGTGGGAAATTGCTCGTCTACGAAACCGGAGCTGCGGCCGCCAATGTTCCGGAACTGCGCGGCTTGTTGGAACTCACCGGCACCGAGACATGGCGACACGCCCCGATCAATGCCCGCAAACCGATCAAAATCATGACCGAAGAAGAGATGCAGGGGATCGTGGTGAGCGAAATAGAAACCGCTCCGAACGAACTCTCCGGCGATTATGACTGGGAGAATTCTCCCAATACGTTCGCCTTTCACCCGCAGTCGCTGGGCTACGTCATTGCCATGCCCGACAATCCCTTTCCCGGCACGCCGCAAGATTGGGCGTGGATGATGAATTCGCTCACTCCGGATTCGTGGCAATGGACTACGCGGCAAGGAATCTCCACGCGGCAACCCGAGTCATCCTTTGCAGATTTTGCAATCCCCGGTGTGGGTGGTGTTCCCAAGATTGCTTTCATCGTGTTGATTTCGGCATTTACGATCGTGATCGGTCCGTTGAATTACTTTTTCCTCAAGCGTCGGCAGCAGTTGTATTTGCTGGTAGTGACGATTCCGAGTATCGCCTTTTTGACAAGTTGTGCGTTGTTCGCCTATGCCGCCATTTCGGACGGTTTTGGCGTCACCTCTCGCACGCGGAGTGTGACACTCCTGGACCAACGCACTAAGACAGCGGTCGCCTTGGGACGCACCGCGCTGTACGCCGGCGTCGCTCCCTCGGATGGCTTGCGGTTCTCCGCCGACACTGCCGTGTTTCCGATTTGGTCAGAGGGACAGGATTCGCCGCAAGGGAGGGTCGATTGGACGAACGGCCAACACTTTTCTTCCGGCTGGATTCGTTCTCGAACGCCGATGCAGTTTTTATCCACGGTCTGCCGCACCGAACGGGGCCGCCTGGAAATCTCTCCCAGCAATGACTCCGCAAAGATCAACGTCGCCAACGGCTTGGCTTGGAACATCGAGACACTGGTCGTTGTGGATGACGAAGGAAATACGTTTCTGGGATCGAAACTTCTCGCAGGAGACTCGACCTCGCTCAATCGCACCGAAGCCGGTGAGGTCGTCTCTGTACTCAAAGGACAGTACACGACGCATCCACTAGAAATCCATTCAGGCGGAGTCGCTCCCGTGATCTCCAGCAGTCCCGTAACGTCGTATTCCGGATACATGTCGGTGGAAGCCAGTTTGAATTTGAACTACACCGATGGCAATTTGGAAAGGACGCTCACCCGGTTGCTCAAACCCAAAAACACGACGGCACTGACCGATTTGCACCGCAGCTATATCGCGATCCTCAGCGAAAATCCCGGTGTCGAATTGGGTGTGGAAAACACCGATCCCAAAGGGGATTTTCACGTCATTTGGGGACAGTATTAAAATCGCGCCGCCTCCGCTTTTCCACTGCAAGATTCCCACTGCACAAAACTTTCATGAACGAACCATCCACTCAAACCGCAACTTTAGAACCGCCGCCGCCCACAGGGACGCCGACGATTGAAATACATCATCTGCATCGGTTTTTTGGAAACCTGAAAGCGGTCAATGATGTCTCATTTCAGGTGCACGCGGGTGAGGTGATGGGCTTCATCGGCCCCAATGGTGCGGGCAAAACAACCACGATGCGGATTCTGGCTACGCTGGACGTCCCCACCGCCGGCGACGCGTTCGTGGGAGGTTATTCTGTTGTCGACAAGCCGGACGAAGTCCGCCGTATTCTAGGATTTATGCCAGACAGTTTCGGCAAATATCAAAACGTCAACGTCCTGGAGTACCTCGACTTCTTCGCCCGCGCCTATGGGTTCCGTGGCGCCGCTCGCAGGGATGCCATCGAACGGGTGTTGGTCTTCACCGAATTACGCAAGCTCGCCGAAAAACCAATCGATACGCTCAGCAAGGGCATGTCGCAACGCCTCGGTTTGGGGCGCACATTGATTCACGACCCGCAGGTGCTGGTCCTGGACGAACCGGCGGCCGGGTTGGACCCTCGCGCTCGGGTCGAACTGCGGGAACTGATTCTCCTGTTGGCGACTGAATTGAACAAAACGGTGTTGATCAGTTCCCACATCCTCACTGAACTTTCTGAGATCTGCCACTCCGCAGCAATCGTCGAAGCCGGACAAATTCTGGCCAGCGGTTCGCGCGACGCCATCATGCAAGGGCATCGTCGTACCGGCCCGGATGAATCGTCGGAATTGGAAGTCTACGTCGTCGGCGACGTCAATAAGCTGCAGCGCTGGTTGTTGGAACAACCGCACGTGAGTTCGGTACGCATTGCCGACAAAAATGCTCGTTTTGAATTTACCGGCAATGAACAGGAACAGGCAAATCTTCTCAAAGCGATGATCGCAGGTGGCATCGAGGTCGTCTCGTTCCAAGGCCGTGCCCATTCGCTCGAAGACGTCTTCATGGCCGTCACAAAAGGTATCACGCAGTAGTTTCGTTTGTCCTATACGAGATGCCCACGGCAGAGCCGCGGGCCAAGGAAATTTGTACCCACCATGGCCTCTCAACCTGATACGATAAGCCGCTGGGCCGAACAGGTGAGTGATCGTCTCAACCCGATCCTCGTCAAGGAGACGCGCCAAGCGCTCAAAAGCAAACAGTTTCTGGCTACCTTCGCAATTATGTTGTTCGGTGGCTGGTTAATATCGGCTTTCGTGCTCATGGCGCTCGTTGGCGGCAACGATGACAGCCCGTACGGCAAAAACGTCTTCCCCTTCTATTTCGGCCTATTAGCGTTCACGGTGATGCTCGTCGTCCCTTTCGGCGCCTTTCGCAGTCTGCTGGCCGAGCGGGACTTGAACACCTACGAACTGCTCAACATCACCACGCTGTCCCCCCAGCAAATTGTGTGGGGCAAATGGCTCAGCGCACAGGTGCAAACGTTCATTTACTTCTCCGCCATCAGCCCGTTTGTTGCCTTCTGCTACTTGCTCCGCGGCGTTGACTTTCCCACGTTGATTTTCGTGCTGGTCTCGGCGATGTTCGCCTCCATGTTGGTGTCGCTGTTGTCGCTCACGTTCAGTACATTCGCCCGGCAACGGCAAGCACAAGTCGTGCTTTCGCTGGTCCTGTTGGGGCAACTCGTCTGGATCATGGGCGCGTCGATTGGCCTGGGGACTGAACTCGTGACGTACAACAGCGTCGATTTCAGCGACCAAGAATTTTATTGGGGCGGTTTGGTCGTCGCCAGCTATTACGTCGCGATCTTCGTGCTCTGCCTGCAGATCGCCCGCGCGCAACTGACCTTCGAATCAGACAATCGCAGTACTGGAATCCGCCTCAGCAGCGCCGCCCTCTACTGGCTGACGCTCGGCTGGCTGGGACTCGGCTTGTATCAGGCTGTCTTCGGTGGTACCTCCCCCGGTTCGACCCTCATTGTCGATCCAGTCTATGTGTCCCTGAGTTTCTTGGGAGTCTTTTGGGGGGGCGTTTGCCTGTTTGCCGCTACCGAGACCGATGGACTTTCGCGGCGAATTCGCAGCCAACTCCCCAAAAGCTTTCTTCTGCGATTTCTGGCCGTGCCGTTTCTCCCGGGAGGCGGACGGGGAATGTTGATGGCAGTTTTGCATCTGGCGGCGCTTGTGGGCCTGACATTCGCAGCCGGACGATTCATCCACGACCCCAATTGGGTCCGCATTTCGAAATTCACCATCGGGCTGTGTTGTTACATCCTCTTCTACGCCGGCATGTCCGCCGCGCTGGGGCGTTGGTTGCGCAAAGCCACTCCCTTGTTTCGTCCCGCACAGACGCGAGCGTTTGCCATCGTAATGTTCGCTCTCAGTTGGTTGGCGCCGAACATTGCAAACATCTTCCGCAATTCGCGCAGCGTTGCGAATCCCCTGTTTTATTTGACCGATCCCGTCAGTACGCTGGAAACCCTGGACAGCAGTGTCACCTGGGCCGACGAAATTATGGCGGCCCTGTTGGTCATGGGAGGAGTGGGCCTGCTGCTCAACGTGCACACCATGTGGCGCGGTTTCACCGAGGTCGTTTTCCTGCGCGAACCCGCTACGGACGAGAGAGCCCTGTATCCACAATCCTTAATGGCCGACGATCCAACAGCCGCCGCGGGAATTTTGGACGGAGCAGCAGTCACCCCGGAACCGTCGACCACCAGTTAACCAACGGTCGCGATTAATCACCCACAAGGATTTTGATTTCGTGAGAAATGATCCGGACGTCCAACGTGTCGTCGATACCTTCCAACTCGGCTTGCCCCGCACACCCGTCGCAGGGCGGTCGGGCGAGTTGCTGGGTCGCGGTACGGGAAGTTCGTTGGAGTTTCAGGAATTTCGCGAATACATTCCCGGCGACGATATCCGCCATGTCGATTGGTCCGCTTATGCCCGCAGCGATACGTTGATGGTTCGCCTATACCGCGAAGAAATCAGTCCGCAAACACAGATTTTAATCGACGGCAGCGCCTCGATGCGCACGGGCGGAGCCGCCAAACCGCTCATTGCCAAACAATTGGCAGCGATGTTTGCCCTGCTCTGCGGACGACTGGGAGGCCGCGCGGGGGTGGTCTCTCTCACCGATCAGGTCGCCACACGTACGGGACTCGAGGGACTGGACATTATCGAGCGGTTGCCGTTTGATTCCCGCGCGACGTTGGTCGATCTATTGGAAAGTAATCAAGTCCCTCTTCCCCGGCAGTCGGTCCGTATCGTGATCAGTGATTTTTTGTTTCCCCACGACCCCGCGGCACTCATCCGTCGCTTGGCCACCGGCGCGAGCGCGCTGTGGGTCTTGCAACTATTGAACGCCTGGGAAGCGGATCCGACCACCAGTGGAGGCCGCCGTTTGGTCGATATCGAATCGGCGGCCGAAACCGATCTCATTCTGGATCGCAAAACGATCGCCGGCTATCAAAAACGATTGCAGCATCTCCAGGCGGAATTGGCCCGTAATTGTCGCCGCGTACATGCCACGTTTGTCCCCTTGATCGCTGACAAGGGCCTGCAAACGCTCTGCCGCGAAGATCTATGTGCCGCCGAAGTCCTCCGCGTCGCCTGAGCCGCGCTCCGGTGAATCGCTTGTTTCCATGGAGTTTTTACGCCCCTCTTCCCTGAATTCCCCGTACGGCATATGATGCGCTCCAGCGGCACGCGCAAGGTGATTTGCGCGATAGCGGCTTGAGCAACTCTTATTTTTGGCGCGTTATATGTGGACCACCGTCCGACACATTTTTCGAACAGCTCCAGTCACAGCGAGCATCATTTTCCTTTGCTCGGGGCTGTTGGCGTGGATTTACTACCTCGTCCTGTTTGAAGGTGTCGATTACCGCATTGCGCAAGAACAACTTGGCGTTCCCCTGAAATTCGTGATGCCGGGAGGCCAAAACGGCCCCACCGAGATCGAAATCGGACTGATCAAACTTTGGGACGGCGAGTGGTGGCGCGTGATTCTCGCCGGCTTACACCATGGCGGCAGCATGACCAGCGGACTGATTCATCTGGTGATGAACTGCCTGGGTCTGTGGTATTTGGGCCAACTGCTGGAATACCGTATCGGCAGCTTGCGCATGGTCTTGCTGTTCGTCTCGTCGTTGGTCGTTTCCATGCTCCCCGAGTTCCTGATGGGATCGACGGCAGTGGGAATGTCCGGGGCGATCTGTGCGATGTTCGGTTATCTGTTGGTCCTGCGTCACTACGACAGCTATATCTTGGAAATGTTGCCTGACCAAGTGGTTCGCATCATGCTGATTTGGTTGGTCGCCTGCATCCCAGCCACTTACTTCGACATCTTGCAGATTGCCAACTTGGCGCACTTTTCCGGTTTGGCGTACGGGTATCTGGCCGCCCGTGTCGCCTATGCGCAAACCCCTTGGCGGGTCCCAGCCCGCGCCGGTTTTTGGGCCGCACATTTACTCATACCCATCGGACTTTATGCTGTGGTCCACCCCGTTTGGAATGCCGGCTATCATTGGCATCTGGGGACCAGCAATTCACTTTCGCGACAAGACCGCATTATGCACCTCCGGCAAGCGGTCGCCATCAACCCCCAACTCGATCCCGCTTGGGTGGAATTGTCTTCGCAATACTTTATAAGCGGAAATCAGCACGATGCTTGGACCGCGATCCTGCAGGGCGTCCACAACAATCCCTCAAGTACAGCCGCAATTCGCAAAGCCGCTTTTATGGGCCAGCTCTTCCAGACGCCGGAAAACCGGAAACTGGCCCGTAAAATCTTGGACGATGTCTTTGACGACGATGCCCCCGCCTGGGCCGAAAAGCTCATGGCCCAAGCCCCCGCATCCGATCAACTACGCATTAACTTCACCCTTCCCACTGACCCTCAGAAGAAATACCGGATTGGTGAGCCAGTAACACTACCCGTGCCTGACCAAATCGACCCGAATCCTCAAAACGGACCGTTGGCGCCCCCCGATCCCGACGAGGCCGATAGTGCCGCGGTGGGAACCGCTACCTAACCGCGTCCAAGACGGCAGCCTGCGCACGTTTCACACAACCTCTCTTATGAATCGATCGCCCAGCGACATCCACTCCGCTCCCCGGTCGACGGCACCGCTTCGGTCAACCGCCCAATGGCAAAGTGTGCGAGGTGGCACAGTCGTGTTCACTGTGGCGCTGAGCGTGATGTTTGTGCTGTTGTCACACGTCCCGCTGTGGCATACCGATCTTTGGGGACATCTGCAATACGGTGAGATCCTCTGCACCGAAAGAGCGATACCCGCTACCGAACCCATCATGCCGCTGGCAGTGAACATCCCCTTTGTCGATTCTGCTTGGCTATCCCAAGTGATCGCCTTTACGGTTTTCGACCGTGCCGGTGTGGCCGGACTGCAATGCCTCTACGCCGCTTGCATCACTGCCTGTTGTGCGTTGATGCTGTGGATCAGTCAGCGCCATGGTCGCGGCCTGGTGATCAGTTTGGCGGCGGCAGCTGTTTGGCTCGCGCTTGAGTGGCAACAGCTTCCCGTCATCCGCCCGCAATTGGCCGGCGCTGTTTGTTTTTTAGCGTTACTCGCCTGCCTATCACAACGCCGCTGCACCAAGTCGCTGTATGTCATTGTCCCAGGCTTGATGCTGCTGTGGGTCAACTTGCACGGGTCCTTCATCATGGGTCTGGGATTACTGTCGTGTTTCACGCTGGGACGAGCCATTGACGTTGTTCGTCGCAGCAAACGACTGACCGCCATCGCGCACGACGCCAAGACGCGACAATTGTTGGCACTCGCGTTGTGCGGCGGATTAGCGGTCTTCGTGAATCCCTATGGCCCACAACTTTATGTCCATGTGCTGGCCTTCGCGCGGAACCCGAATCTGGCCAACCTGACCGAATGGCAAAAACTGTCTGTTACTTCCCAACAAGGACAAATCTTCGCGGCCGCTTTGATTGTCTTGATTCCGATGATGTATTTCTCTCCGCGCCGCGTAACAGCCGCAGAAATCCTATTGCTCGCCGGACTGGGTGTCGCCACCGTTTGGACGTCACGGATGATCGTCTGGTTTGCGCCAATCGCCGCTTATGTCTTCGTCCTGCATGGCGGCGCACTCTGGAACCGATATGTCCACAGCCCACGCCGCCTACCCCTCGGAGTACCTCGGCGAAACTGGGAAAGGACAATACTCGTCGCAGTGGTGATCATGACGGCAGGGGCGTTCTGCCCGCTCGGTCGCCTGATTTGGTCCGGACCACCGGTCGGTTTCAGCGCAGCCGTTTCGTCGCAAACGCCGGTCGCAGCCGCGCAATTCCTGATAGAGCGGCAACCGGCGGGGCAGATGTTTAACACTTACGAATGGGGCGATTACCTTTCTTGGGTCGGCCACCGACATGCACAACGCTGGCCAATTTTCGTCGCCTCGCACGCGCATTTAGTCCCCCGGCAAGTCTGGGGCGATTACATGGCCCTGATCGGCGCACCAGCGGACTGGGAACAGCGTTTGGATCGTTACGACGTCCAGACAGTCGTGATCGATCATGAAAATCGTGGCGCACTCATATCGCGACTTCGTGCCAGCGACCACTGGACGCTGGTCTTTGAAGATGAAATCGCCGCAATCTTCATTCGCAAACACCCCTAACAACCGGGCGAACCGGTCACTCAAATAAAAAGGCCACCGCCGCCCCAAATGGGGCAGCGGTGGCCAACGGATCGTATGGCTTCTTTGTGACCGTAGACGTTTCCGTCATTCCGGCGCCACGCAAGGAACACGGCAATCATTGCCACCGTTATCCGCGAAACCCAATGTTCCACGGCCATTCATCCTTGAATGGTTCCTCGCGAGATTCTCTGAAGTGGCACATCAGTCGCCGCAATAGAAGAAGCAGTCAGGACCTTTGTTGGCGTAGTAGGGATATTGAACCATCATCGGCATCCCCGTTCCAACATTGCATTGCGGCACCATGCTGGAATTGTAGTGATGCACGTTGGAGCCAGACCATTTGTCCGGGTGGTTGCACAAACGGCCCATGCGGCCGCGGCATCCGCCGCGGCAATTGCCGTTGCAGTCATCTCCGCACATGCCTCCGTAACAGCTTCCATCCTGGCATCCACCGGGACCTCCACCGCCAACATATCCACCACCGTAGTCGCCACCGTAGCCGCCATTTTGACAGGATTGGCAGTCTCCACACGGCTCCTGGCCGCGGAAAACACTTCCGGATTCCGTCGTCGCGCAGCCAACACAGACAAACAGTGAAAGCGCCGCAAAAATCGTCGATAATGCGTGATTTCGCATTCTAAGAAGCCCTCCGTGGTTTCATATTTTTGACTGGTTTTCAAAACCCTCTAATGCACAATGATGGACCGAACCATAATTTCCAGCATGCACACAACCGGTTTTTTTAACCGGTTTGTGGGTCTCGCAGACGGCCTGTTCTGGGTCGAAACGGGTAGTCGGCCATCCGGTGTGCAAGCTTTATCGGCAGCACATATGTCACAACAGTACCGATCGTTGCCTATTGACCGACCATTGTGACAACACGAACCCATCGACCTTGCAGAATTCGCCTGGTTCCGCTAAATTCACATCCAGCGAAGCCAATGCGTTCCGGCCCTTCCGCATGGCAATTCGCAACGTCTTACAGTTAAATGGATTACGAGCTTGGGGCCGGATTTCAAGGGAGTGTCAGGAGTGTTTGTTGCCGCGTCTACCCGCTGTTTTTCGGATCGACCGTTTGAAGATGCCTGCGAACAGCTCGCCGAGTTGCAATACGACAAGGTGGAACTCTGGCTGGATGAAACGCAAGATCATCTCAAGCCATCCCATGTGATTGCAGATCCCGAGTCGTTTTGCGCGCGTTTCCACGACGTCACACGCATGACGCCGATCGCGATCAGCCTGGAAAACGAAGTTTCCCTCGAAGACTTCCAAGCCCTTGTTCGCGTAGCGCAGCTATTCCGGCTGACGCA
>Ga0316204_10012350_pt1 | contig 10437 bp, 12 predicted proteins | sample 6monrhotite_MG_2_FD_205661 | JGI IMG/M metagenome (GOLD analysis project Ga0316204, IMG submission 205661) | Microbial mat bacterial communities from mineral coupon in-situ incubated in ocean water Damariscotta River, Maine, United States -... | ecosystem: Environmental > Aquatic > Marine >... | reverse complement strand
GCTTACCAACACTCTTACGCGTCACATCACAAAAACGCCGCGCACCCGTATTGTTCAAACGGAAAGAAATCACCGGCTGCCCATCCTGAAACGATGGAGAGGCATTATCCAGCATCTCACCCGTGATGAGAGGCCGCCTCTCGACTGTAATTTTTTGCCGTGGATCATCGGCATATGGATAAGTCTTTGATGTCCCCGCCCCGCCCGGCTCTTTCACAAGATGGAAGTTAAGCTTGGCTGTCGTCCCGATAATCGCCTTCAAACTTTCCGCATCCGCACCGGGTGCCTGTATCAAAATACGATCTTCGCCCTGACGTTGAATAATCGGCTCCGTCGTCCCCAATTCATCAATCCGCCGACGAACAATCTCAATACTCTGAGACAATGTTTGATCAAAGACAAGACGCTTCCCCGCTTCATTCAAAACCGCTTCAACACTCAACCCACCCGAAGACGTGTCCATATCAATATTAGGGTTCGAACGACGAAGAATACGTCTCGCATTTTCGCCGTCTTTCTTGTCCTTCAAATTAATCCGAACACCACCGGGAATAACGCCAATACGTGTATATTTTATCCTCTCTTCACGCAAAGATTTTCTAACATCTTGCAGCATGTCATCGGCACGTTCTTTCAAAACAAGCGGAACATCAACCTCATACAGCAAATGCGCCCCACCGCGTAAATCCAGCCCCAGATTAATCGTCTTCGTCGGCATCCATGACGGCAACGAACCCTGAAGCCACCCCCTGGCACCCTCCCCCACCACATTCGGCGCAGCATAAAGAAAGCCGAACAAGCATACGATCAGCGTTAAAACCATCTTCCAGGGAGCAATATTAATCATAAAGGCACATTACTTGTTATTAAGTTATTTCTTCTTCGCCGCCGCTTTAGTCGCTGTTTTCTTGGCCGCAGGCTTTTTCACGTCTGCATCCTTTTCATCATTCGCCGGCTTGGCAGCTGACGGAGCCTTATTACGCCCCTGCAACATCGAACGCAAAACAGAAACACTCATCCCGCCGCCCAAATCAACCTCGGCTACATCATCACCATCTTTAATTTTGGTAATCGTTCCGATCAACCCACCAGACGTCACAACCTTGTCACCTTTTTTAAGCCCCTGCAGCATCGCGCTATGTTCCTTCATCCGCTTTTGCTGCGGACGGATAAGCAACACATAGAACATAAGAACCAGAACACCGACCAACCCCATATTCCAGATAAACGCTTCTGTCGCACTCGGCGCATCTGCCATCACTTCGGGAATATCACCACTTAATTCTACACTCTGCGCATAGGCCTTGGAAATCAGCATCAATATGCTCCTTTTATCAACTCGATTATATATTTAGAAAAGGACTATAAAGGCTACGACAATGAAAGCAAGCCTCTGTCGCGTATAAGCCCTAATGCCGTTGGATAAATTTCAACAACACCCAACCACCAAGCATCACACCAATAAAAACCAGCAAGAAAAACGCCTGAGTAAAAAGAAAACCCTTACCAACACCAACCGCCCAAAACACCAAAGCCGGTAACAACAGAGTAAGACCGCTCAACAACTTCAAATAACCAAACACACAAGGATTTTGCCCTGTAACATTTGCAATATAAATAGTTTGCTTCTCAATCGCCGGACTTAACAAATACGAAATTTGTTCGATACGCCGTATTTCAATAAGCCGTACACCCTCTTCTCCATCCTCATAACGAACAATAGGAAGCACCCGCCCTTTATCCGTTTTTTTCTGAAAACCAACAACCTCAAATTCTTCAATACATCCTGAAAACCGCAAAACACAAAAAGAAAACATGAGATACAAACCAAAACAAGCAAAAGGCAAAGCGACAAAAAACAAAGACATAAAAAGCTCTCAACCCTCCAAATAAAGCTTGGGGTTCAAAGCATTAGTACCACGGCGCACTTCAAAATGTAACTGTGGCTTATCAACCGCACCCGTCGCCCCCACACTGCCGATTGTTTGACCGCGCTTAATAACCGCCCCGCGCTTTACATCAATCTTATCCAAATGTGCATAAGCCGTCATCCAGCGATTCTCATGCCGTACCAAAACCAAATTACCAGACCCCTTCAACTCACTCCCCGCGTAAACAACCACACCATTCTCGGCAGATTTCACCGGCGTACCGCGCGGAGCCAGAATATTAATCCCGTCATTATGCTGCCCACCTTTTTTAGGACCATAAGAAGACACAATACGCCCGTTCACAGGCTTTAAAAACTTCGATGACGCACGCTTCGGCGTTTTTGATGTAATCCTGGAACGCGCGCCCGCACTGGCCGTTTTCACAGAGCCCGTTTTTTCAGTAGCGACAACACCCTTTTGAGCAGGCTTCCTCGATGGAACAACCATAGACGAGCCTGATGGATCAACACCAGCAGCCTTCGCAGCACTCGCAACCCTGATAACATCCGGCGATGTTTGCGGCGTAACAGACGGCAAATTTAACACCTGCCCGGGATGTATCACATACGGCGCATTCAAATCATTCAACCGCGCAAGCTCCATCCGCCCCACACCGTACAAACGCGAAACCGTATACAAACTATCACCATGTCGAACTTTGTACGTACGCGGAGGAGGCAAAACAATACGTTGCCCTGTTTGCAAAATAAACGGAGCGCGCAAATCATTATTCACCACAATATCGCGCATCACAATATTATAACGCTGGGAAATACTCCAAAGATTTTCATCCGGAGTAACCGTATGCACCCCCGCACTCCCCGCACCCTGACTCTGGCCATAATGCGCCACAGGCGCCGGCCTCTGTACGCCGATACAACCGATAAGAATAAATGATATAAAAACCAGACCGGAAAACGGCCCAAAGAAACGCTTGCTCATACAAGCATTTTATGCCGCTTCGTCATCAGATGCAATATCTGGAAGCAATGGCACAAAACGCACAGACATTAAGTCTCTAACACTATAAGCCTCATCAGACTCTTTTTTATAAAGCTTCAAAATCTGATCACCACTAGGCCCCACCGGAATAACCATAGCTCCCCCGGGTTTCAGCTGATCCAACAACGCCTGAGGAGGATTCTCCCGCGCCGCCGCCGTCACAATAATCTTATCAAACAGAACATCCTCGTCACAAACCTGATCCACCGAATTGCCGCTAATACGGGCTTGCCGCGCCGTAGCCTTAGCAAAGGCAGGCCACCCCTTCATCCCATCCGCGGCAATCGCCGTAATATTACGAAGCTTAAGCCGCTCAAACATTTTTTCGGCGCGTTCAAGCAAAATTTTGTGCCGCTCAATTGTGTAAACACGCCGACAGAGCTTGGCCAAAACGGCCGTTTGATAACCGCACCCCGTGCCAATCTCCAGAACATTATCCATGTCAGAAAGCTCAAGCGCCTGCGTCATGGCCGCCACCACATAAGGCTGGGAAATCGTCTGCCCGCGCCCAATCGGCAACGCCATATCCTCCCACGCCTGATCCTTAACCGCCTTGGGAACAAACGCATCACGTGGAATACGCTCCATCGCACCCAAAACACGGGCATCCTGAATCCCCTTACGACGTAAGTCCATAACCAGACGAATACGACGATTTATATCCTGTGTGTTCATCCTAATAATCAATCAATGCTTTGAAAGAAAAATCATTCAATTTATAAGGCGCATCTTCCTCGCCCTGAACAATATCCCGACGCAAATTAATGTGATTAAAAATAAGCCTGACACGCAAATCACCCTGAGCTTTTTCCAAAACCATATGACGACGAACATCACTCGGATCTCTTTCAAACTCTTCAAAAGCAAACCGCACAACATCAAAAGCCACCAAGTCACGACCATATAAACCGACATACAATTTATCATTTTCATAGTAAGCAACCACCTTTTCATGATCATCCGACTTAAGCGCCCAACGTCGCGTCGGAGGCTCCCGGTCCTGACGAGACCAATGTAAACTCACATACTGCGAATTCAGAAAAAGCTTATACCCGCTAACATTTGTAACCTTCATCTTATTAGGAGCATTCAACCTGACATTTTCAGACGCCCTGCCTTGCTTACGCTGATAGGAACCAACAAATTCAAAACCCATTTTCTTGGTCATCTCGCGCGGATACGGCACAAAACTCCCTTCCGGTGATCCCGGCAACCAAAGCTTCAAACGATCAAGCTTTTTGCGCTCCCTCAAAAAATCCAAAATAGAACTGATACTCTTGCGGTCCTCAAAAGAAATCGTTTTTTCAGTCTTCACAATCTTCTCATCCACCAAAATATCATTGGCAACCAACAACGCCTCCAAACGCCCCATCTGACTCCGCTCAGACACATTCGGCGCACTCAACGGCCCCAAAGCAGCCACCAACAACATAAGCGCCAAAGACCCCGTAATAAACTTCAAAGAAGGCTTCTTGAACGTATAACCAACAGCCAGCAACGCAAACCATACAGTCGATAGCGCAACCAGATAACGCTGCTCTGTCACCCCATATTGATCAAGACGCAAATAAATAGAAATCGCCTGCATCCCAACCGGAATAAATAACGCAGGAAAAAACACCTTATAAATCGGCTTCAGCAAAGGCCCACCAGTTTCCCGCAAAGGCCAACCCGCCAGATATGTCAGAACACCAACCCCGCCGAACGCCGTAATCATGTAAGATAACTGCCCACGAGGCAACTCACCCACCAACGCGATTTTGATAAAATACGCGTAGAGAATAAGCATATAAACAACAACCAAAGGCGCAAAAACCCAATTAATCATAAACGACAATTGCGGCGGCGCATGACAGTCTTCTTCACTATATTTATATTTTTCAGGCACCCACGACAGCGCATAAAGCGGCGCAAAAACCGTCATCGCGAAGACCCAGATATCACGATAAATTTCAGGGCCTATTTTAACTTCAAAGAGATAGCGAATACTGCCCAACGCTGCCGAGATACCGGCGCCCCATAATAAACCGGCCGCAATTGCCACGCCCGCACCCTGCCAAATTTGTCGGTTATAAAACCAAAATGAAAGATTATCATCACTCTCAACATACGGCCCAACTGAAATCCCCAGCAACAAAGCCGGGATCATCAAAACCAACAACCACACCAATGAAAAACCACTACCAATAAACACAAACGCCGCGAGAACCGCAAAACCGCCATACCCCAAAAGCCGCTCACGATTGAGACTCCACGACTTTCCTTCAACCAACAAACGCGCCAAACCAAACCAAAAAAACCCGTAAACCAGAATCACAAGAATACGTGAAAACACATTTTCGTCTAAATCAATGATTTCATGGATCGATAACAACACCAGAATAAAAAGCGTAAAACTACACACCGCAGACCCAGGAAACCTCCGAACCGTCCTCCTCAAATCATCAACAGGAAATAGCTTCTTGAACAGACTCATCATGCCTAAACCTTCACTATTTTCTCTAGCCCGCCCATATACGGCTTCAATACTTCAGGCACAAAAACCCCGCCATCCGCCGGATCGTAATAATTCTCAAGCACGGCAATCAACGCACGCCCTACGGCTACTCCAGAACCATTCAGCGTATGAACAAACGTTGTATTTTTGTCGCCCGCCTTGCGGCACCGCGCATTCATCCGGCGCGCCTGAAAATCACCGCAATTCGAACAGCTTGAAATCTCGCGATAACGCTGCTGCCCCGGCAGCCACACTTCAATGTCATACGTCTTACGCGCACTAAACCCCGTATCACCACTACACAAAACAACAATGCGATACGCCAGCCCCAGCTTCTTCAAAACAGCCTCCGCGCATCCGGTCATCCGCTCATGCTCCGCTTCACTTTCATCCGACTTGGTAATACTCACCATCTCCACCTTATAAAACTGATGCTGACGGATCATCCCGCGCGTATCCCTCCCCGCTGCTCCTGCCTCCTGACGGAAACACGGCGTAAAGGCCGTATACCGGCGCGGCAAGCTGCCTTCATCAACAATTTCACCGGAAACAATATTCGTCAACGGCACCTCCGATGTTGGCAAAAGCCAATCATCACGGGTCGTACGAAATTGATCATCCGCGAATTTCGGTAACTGCCCTGTGCCGAACATTGCATCATCCTTAATCATCAATGGCGGAGACATCTCCGTATAGCCATGCTCACTCGTATGCACATCAAGGAAGAACATCCCCAAAGCACGCTCCAAACGGGCCAAACCGCCCTTAAGCAACGTAAAGCGGCTGCCGGACATCTTCGCCGCAGTTTCCGCATCCATCAAACCAAGCGCTTCACCAACCTCATAATGCTCGGGCACCTTTTCAAGGCTGGGTTCACCCCATTTCCGCACCTCGACATTATCATCTTCATCCGCACCATCCGGCACATCATCCGCCATAATATTCGGCAATCCCGCCAAATGCTGGTTCAGGGAATTAGAAACCGTCCGTTCACGCTCCCCCAACGCGCCCATTTCCGCTTTCAATGCAGCAACCGCGTCCATCGCTTCCTGCGCATCACCACCGGATTTCTTAATCTCTCCAATCTTTTTCGATTCCTCATTCCGCCTTTGCTGAAGCTCCTGAAGCGCCGTCTGAACCAAACGACGCTCTTCATCCAACCCCAACAGCGTTTCACTCTGCGCCACCTTATCACGGCGTTTCATCGCCGCATCAAATTCCTCGGGATTTTCACGAATGGCACGAATATCAAACATTCTTTGACCTTTTGTATTTTATAATTATGCTTAAGACAGGACATTAATCCGAGGAACGCAGGATCACAAGGCCTTACATGAAAGACATCCCCAATATCTTAAGCATTTCAAAGCCTGAAAAGACAACGCTACCCATAATTTTCGATTCCCCACACAGCGGCACCCACTATCCCAAAGACTTTGATTACATATGTGATTTCAAAATATTAGAAGCCGCAGAAGACAAATATGTCGACGACCTCTTCGAAAACGCCCCCGACCATGGCATAACATTCCTTAAGGCACATTTCCCGCGCAGTTACATCGACGTGAACCGCGCCAGCGATGATATTGACATCGACCTCTTGGCAGAAAAATGGTCCGGCCCCTTTGAAATAAAACCATCACACAGATCCCACGCCGGTATCGGCTTGATCCGCCGCCTCGTAAAACCCGGAATTCCCGTCTACGACCGCAAACTGACATCAAACGAAATCACCCACCGTATTCAGAAATATTACCACCCCTATCACAACGCACTTGAAACCCTCATCCGCAACGCCCATTACAATTACGGCCAGGTCTGGCACATCAACTGCCACTCCATGCCCGCATCCAGCGCATACCCAAAACGCGGCATCGGCCTGATCGGCAACAAACCAAAACCAGTCGATTTTGTTTTGGGCGACCGCGATGGCACAAGCTGCGACCTCGCATTTACAAGAAACCTCAAAGAATTCATAAAATCCCTCGGCTATACAGTATCCATCAATGATCCGTTCAAAGGCGTTGAATGTATTGATAAATATTCATCTCCAACCACAGGATATCACTCCCTGCAAATCGAGATTAACAAATCACTATACATGGATGAAAAATCAGGAAAAAAACTAAAAAATTACGACACACTAAAAAACAACCTCGAAAAAATCACCACCTTCTGCACCAACCATGTCAAAAACCGCCTCATCAACCTTGCTGCAGATTAACCCCCTCAACCTGAGGCTCAGGTAACTTCCAATCCCGAAATATCCCCACTGAAAAGGAAAAAGGCCTTATGCCAACGGAAAAGTCTTTCAATAAATGCAACTCTTGTGGTTGTTTTGTTTTTCTATCGTAATACAAACCACATATACGCCCGGAAGGATCCGCATAAGTCTCAGCCCATAACTGTGAAATTTTCACAAGACCAGGTGTATGGCATATTTTATACCAACCCGCTCTTTCAACCTCTGGCTCGTTTATAATTTTTAGTTTCGATTCTTCTTCTTGATCGAGCGAAACATCACCAATCTCTGGACTATACCCCTGAACACGCCCCGAAACGCTTTTCCAATGTAATATAATTTGCGGACCTCTCTCTCTGGCACAACAGGCACCAAAGCAATAAGACGCGAAGCCTTTGCAACATCAAAAAAATCCGATTCATCGCTCGTGATGCTTTCAATCAGATTATTCACTTCTATTTTATCATAAACATTCATGACAGACAGGTAAATAAAAATCTGCATTATGTCAACAAAAAAACCTGCCCAAACTTAACCTTCAAAACCTCACCCAACCCGGCCCCGTCCACACCCAACGCCGCCTCATCAACCTTGCTGCGGATTAACGCTTGACATAACAACTCACCAACCGTACACAATACGAAAAATAAATCTGTGTAAACAATTAACGTGAGGAAATTAACCCATGTCGAAACTTACAAAATCCATAAGATTCGCTCTTGGAGCCGCAGCATTAACCGTAACAGCATGTGACAATCAAACACAATACAAAAACGGTTATCACGGCCTAACAATTGAAGATGCTGATAGCACGCCACGTGATAATCTTACCTGCCACCTTACAACAACCACAAAAGAACACCACATCATGACTGTTAACTTCAGTCCGACAACGACCTCCCATGAAGTAAAAAGCCTTCAAAGCGGCTTTCATTTAGCCTATCAAGCCAAAAACAATGGAGCGGAGATAGCGACTGTATCTTGTGAAGATGAGAAGGGACTTCTGGCATCTTATCACTGCAAATACGCAGAAAAAACAGCTATAGCAAACGGTATGAAGCCCCGTTATTCTGGCGACCACTGCGCTCAAACATACGAACGCCAGGATGCTCTACCCGAATAAACAACCCCGCCCCAAGGGGCGAAAATCTAAGCCCATAAAGGGATTAAAATACATCAAAAAAACAACACCGCAAAACCTCACCCAACCCGGCACCATCAACACCCAACGCCGCCATACTCGTCACCCCATGGTCCGAAATCCCGCACGGCACAATCCCGCCAAAATGCGATAAATCCGGATCAACATTAATCGACACCCCATGCAACGTAATCCAGTGCCGCACCCGCACACCAATCGCGGCGATTTTTTCCTCCCGCCCGTCATCACGCACAACCCAAATCCCCACACGCCCACACCGGCGCTCACCAACAATCCCGAACTCCGCCAACGACCGAATAACCCACTCTTCAAGGCTCCACACATATTTCTTGATATCCGGCGCATCCTGACGGCTCTTAAGGTCCAGCATCACGTACCCAACACGTTGCCCCGGTCCATGATAAGTATGCTCCCCCCCCCGCCCCGTCTCAAACACCGGAAAACGCGCATCAAGCAAATCCGAAGCCTTCGCACTCGTACCGGCCGTATAAAGCGCCGGATGCTCCAACAACCACACACACTCCTGCGCGCTACCATCATGAATCCCCGCCACGCGCTCATCCATAAACGAAAGCGCATCAGGATATTCAACAAGGCCCCCTGCCACTTTCCACTCTATTTCACTTTTTTTCATTATTTTTGAAACCATTTCAAAACTGCCTACGAATAGAAATTATATAACTTTAACCTTATGGAGAAACCACTATGAAATTTATCCTTCCCACTTTGGCGCTCATAATGTTCGCCTTTACACCCAACGCATCCGCCGAAGACATGGCAAAAGACACCATGACAAAACCAAGCACGACAATCGTCGCCTTTCACGCCGACTGGTGCGGCGGCTGTAAAATCCTAGGCCCCAAAATGGAAAAAGTCATGAACGGACTTGATGCCGAAACAAAAGCCAAGCTCACAAAAATAAAATTCGACTTCACTGACGACACCACAAAAGCCGCCTCCAAAACCATGGCCAAAGAAAAAGGCCTGGCCAATCTCTACCCATCCGCCGACACCAAACCACCGACAGGAGTTTTAAAAGTGGTAGACACCAAAACCGGCGCTGTTTTGGCCAAAATTCACTATAAAATGAGCGAAGAAGAAATAGCCGGAACATTAAAGGCCGTAACCTCACGATCATAACCAAACCACAATAACAAAAACCGCCCTCAGAAAAATCTGCCGGCGGTTTTTTTACATCTTTTTTTACATCCCGAAATATGGTGCCCCCGGGGAGACTTGAACTCCCACTTCCTAAGAAACGAGATTTTGAATCTCGCGTGTCTACCAATTCCACCACAGGGGCACGGAAAAGAATGTATAAACATTGAACCATTCCTTCGCAAGCAGTAAATGACATATCACGCTGTGAATACTCATTTTTTTGTTTGTTTCGTCCCTTTGCTTCGCCCAGCCTTTTTCGCCTGAGGCTTGGCCTTGCGCTTCGGGCGACGAACATTGATTGCCGCCGCATCAAGGCGGTTTTTGATATGAGAAGCATAGACACTGTTAGCTAATTTTAAGGTTGAGTAAATTTTTGATAAGGGCAAGGGCAACAAAGGTCATGAAGACGTGATCATATTTGTCGAATCTTGTGTCTATCCTT
>Ga0316204_10012349_pt1 | contig 10437 bp, 5 predicted proteins | sample 6monrhotite_MG_2_FD_205661 | JGI IMG/M metagenome (GOLD analysis project Ga0316204, IMG submission 205661) | Microbial mat bacterial communities from mineral coupon in-situ incubated in ocean water Damariscotta River, Maine, United States -... | ecosystem: Environmental > Aquatic > Marine >... | reverse complement strand
TCAAGACCGCGGCGCTCTTGATCAACGAATATGGCTCGCTCGAAGAATTGCTGGACCGGGCCGAAGAGATCAAACAGCCCAAGCGTCGCCAGACCCTGATCGATAACCGCGCGCAGATCGAGATGTCCAAACAGCTGGTGCAGCTGGATTGCACCATGGAGCTGGATTTCTCCCTCGAAGACCTAGAGGTGCTGGAACCCGATGCCGAGGTGTTGATGGAATTCCTGGGACTGATGGAATTCCGCACCCTGGCCAAACGCATGGCGGAACAGATGGGGATTGACGCCCCCGCCCTCCCCGAAGCCAGTGCCGCTGGCGCCACTGCCGCGACCGAAGTCGCCGCCGCCGTGCCTTTTGACGCTGAAAAATATGAATGCCTTGGCGACGCGGCTGGGCTGCAGCGCTGGATCGACCGGATCTATGAGCGCGGCTATGTGGCGGTGGATACCGAAACCACCGGGCTGGATGCCATGGTGGTGGATCTGGTGGGTGTGTCGCTCTGCGTTGATCCCGGCGAGGCCTGCTATATTCCGCTGGCCCATAAACAGGGCGGCGATGATCTCTTTGGCGGTGAGGGCCTTGCCGAGGGGCAGATGCCGCTGGAGCAGGCGCTGGCCATGCTCAAGCCGATGCTGGAGGACCCAGCGGTGCTGAAAATCGGCCAGAACATGAAATATGATGCCAAGATCCTGCACCGCTATGGCATTGATGTGGCCCCGATTGATGACACCATGCTGATGTCCTATGCGCTGCACGCCGGCGAACATAACCACGGTATGGATATCCTGTCGGAGCGCTATCTCGATCACAAACCGATCCCGATCAAACCGCTGCTGGGCACCGGTAAATCCGCCATCACCTTTGACCGGGTGCCCATGGCCGATGCGGTGCCCTATGCCGCCGAAGACGCCGATATCACCCTGCGCCTGTGGCAACATTTCAAACCGGAACTGCACCAGCGGCAGGTGACCACCGTCTATGAAACCCTGGAACGACCGCTGGTGCCGGTGCTGGCCGAGATGGAGCGCAACGGCATCAAGGTGGACCGCGACACCCTGAGCCGCATGTCCAACGCCTTTGCCCAGAAAATGGCCGGGCTGGAAGATGAAATCCACAGCCTGGCGGGCCAGTCTTTCAACGTCGGTTCCCCCAAACAGCTGGGTGAGATCCTGTTTGACAAGCTGGAGCTGCCCGGCGGCAAAAAGGGCAAGACCGGCGCCTATGCCACCGGCGCCGATATCCTCGAGGATCTGGCCACCGAACATGCGCTGCCCGGTCTGGTGCTGGACTGGCGCCAGCTGAGCAAGCTGAAATCCACCTATACGGACGCGCTGCAGGACCATATCAACCCGGATACTGGCCGGGTGCATACCTCCTATATCCAGACCGGCGCCAACACCGGCCGCATGGCCTCCTCTGATCCGAACCTGCAGAATATTCCTGTGCGCTCAGAGGAAGGCCGCCGTATCCGCGAGGCCTTTGTCGCAGAAGAGGGCAATGTGCTCTTGTCGCTCGACTATAGCCAGATCGAACTGCGCATTCTCGCCCATGTGGCCGGGATTGACGCGCTGAAAGCCGCCTTTGCCGCCGGTCAGGATATTCACGCCATGACCGCGTCGGAAATGTTCAACGTACCGATGGAAGAGATGACCTCGGAGATTCGCCGCCAGGCCAAGGCGATCAACTTTGGCGTCATCTACGGCATCTCCGGCTTTGGCCTGGCCCGCAATCTGCGCATCCCCCGGGCCGAGGCCCAGGGCTTTATCGACCGCTACTTTGAACGCTTCCCCGGCATCCGCGCCTATATGGATCAGACGGTGGAATTTGCCAAAGAGCACGGCTATGTGCAGACGCTGTTTGGCCGCAAGATTCACACGCCAGAGATCGCCGCCAAAGGCCCACGCGCCGGGTTTGCCAAACGCGCCGCCATCAACGCTCCGATCCAAGGTACCGCCGCCGATGTGATCCGCCGCGCCATGGTCCGCATGCCGCAGGCCATCGCCCATCTGCCCGCCCGGATGCTGTTGCAGGTCCACGATGAACTGCTGTTCGAAGTGCCGCAGGCTGCGGTTGAAGAGACCATCGAAACGGCCCGCCAAGTGATGGAAAATGCCGCAGACCCAGCCGTGCATCTGGACGTGAAACTCAGCGTCGACGCAGGTCAGGGCAGCAACTGGGCTGAAGCGCATTAACCCCAGCTGCCCTAGAACCCTGAAAACAAAAAGGGGGGGCTCCCGCCCGTCTCGGAACAATCAAGATTGATCCTCCCCCGTTGGGGGTGGCGCCGCGCTGACGCGCGGCGCGGGGGTGCCTGCCCGCAAAGTCTTCACGCCATCGGTCTGACCCTTATTGTTTCGATTCGGGTCAAGGGCGGCAAAGCCGCCGCGCCACGCGCGGCTTGCCCTTGAGGCGAATCGGAACCTCCCACCCTTGCACTGGCGCTTCAGGGCAGTCCTGCCCCTGAAACGCATCTCAGCAAATCTGTCTGCGCCGCGCGTCAGCGCGGCGCCAAGCCCAACAATAGAGGGACATCCAAAGGATGTCTCGGAATTGGCGGGAGCACCACCGGCCCGGCAAAGGCCCGACAAAGGTCTATCAAAGCTCTGGCAATGACCTCCGCATTTTCTGGAGTGAGGGTTTCATCCCTCTGTCGACCAGGCCACACACCCCTGACCCCAACCGTTTTGCCAGAGGCCACGCACGCAACGATACAGCACATCAATCCCGGCAGGAGCAATCCAACCAGTACAGGAGCAGAACCGACTGGTTTCAGTGCAGCAATTCTTATGTGCAGGCCAAAGTACCCACAGCCCGCAGTCATAAAGCCCGCTGTTATTCAGGCAGCCAGCTCAGACTATCCTCGGTCCGCAAAGTCGATGGGGTATACTCTGCACTGACCCAGCCCCTATAGCCACTGTCATCTATGGCCTGAAACAAGGCGGCAAAATCAACAGGTCCGGTTCCCGGTTCACAGCGACTGGGGGCGGCACCAATCTGCACATGCATCGCCGCTGAGCCAAAACTTTCCCAGACCTGGGCGGCATCGCCGTGGATCATCTGGGCGTGATAGGCGTCATATTGCAGCCCGACATTGGGCCGGTTGACCGCCTCCAGTATCTCAGCCGCCAGATTGTAATCATCCAGAAAATACCCTGGCTGATCGCCGGCATTCAGCGGCTCGATGGTAAAGCGCTGCTTGGGCGCAAAATCCGCCGCCCAGCGCAGGTTGTTGATGAAGGCATCGCGCGCCTCATCGCCTTTGGCATAGCCCGCCATCACATGGATAAGGCCCACATTCAGCACCTCGCCATAGCGCAGCACCCGGCGGATATCGCGCTGAAACCGGTCCGTGCCGCCGGGATGGGCCGCATAGCCCGGCACCCCTCCGGTGTAATTTGGCGGTGGCGCGTTGATCAGCAACAGCTCCAGCCCATTGGACAACAAGGCCCGCTGGGTTTCCTTGGCGGCAACCTCATAGGGAGACAGGATCTCTACCGCTTTGAACCCGGCATTGGCCGCCGCCGCAAAACGATCAAGATAGGGCAGCTCAGCAAAGAGCATTGAGATATTTGCCGCAAATCTTGGCATGTCAGAGACCTCCTGTCTGTCGTCGCCAGTGGTCTAGCCCTATCGCGGCCTTGCAGCCAAGCAGAGAAAACACTGCATTTTTTCTAACCGACGCCGCCGCTCACAGCCGCAGGTAGCTCAGGGCAATTCCTTTGACGGGATCACCGGGAAAAAGCGCCCCCCCGACCACAGACCAAACCAGCCCTCATGGTGGCAGCCCAGCTCCACCAGCCGGTAAAAACTCTTGCGGTCAATCAGCGCTTCAAGATCGCTGCGCACCAAGACATAGGGCGAAGGCTCACCGGTCTGCGGATCCCGCTCCACCCGAATCGGATGGTCAGGCCCTGCCAGCATCTGATCGCCCACATGGGTGGTAAAATGCAGTTCCTGGGCGTCGCCCTCACCGCTTGCCTCAAAATCCACCGCCACAAAGGGCGCATCATCAACGGTGATGCCGACCTTCTCGACCGGGGTCACCAAAAAATATTTGCCATCTTCACGCTTCAGGATCGACGAAAACAGTTTGACCAGCTCAAAGCGGCCAATGGGCGTGCCCAGGTAGAACCAGGTGCCGTCGCGGGCGATACGCATGTCCAGATCGCCGCAAAAGGGCGGGTTCCACAGATGCACCGGCGGTAATCCGCCCTTAGCCCCAGACTTGCCCCCGGCTTCGCCTGCTGCCTTGATCGAAGCCGCCAAGCCATCTGCCGATGGTGTCACAGATTTTTGTCCACTCATTGCTTTTGCCATTTCCCTCAACCGCGATACAGTAAGAGCATATATGCGCCGTGAAAGGAATGTCATGTCCGAACCTGACGATCTGCTGATCCAGATTGAAGCTCTGGAAGCCAAGCTGCAACTGGCACGGGAGTCGATCACCCGCCGTTTCATCGGGCAGGAAAGGGTCGTGGACCTGACCCTAGCCACCCTGCTCTGTGGCGGCCATGGCTTGCTGGTGGGGCTGCCCGGCCTGGGTAAAACCCGGCTGGTTGAAACCCTGTCCACCGTCATGGGGCTGGATGGCAAGCGGGTGCAGTTCACCCCGGATCTGATGCCCGCTGACATCCTCGGCTCCGAGGTGCTGGAGACCAACACCGATGGCAGCCGCGCCTTTCGGTTCCTGCCCGGACCGGTGTTCTGCCAGCTGTTGATGGCGGATGAGATCAACCGCGCCAGCCCGCGCACCCAATCGGCGCTGTTGCAGGCGATGCAGGAACGCCAAGTGACGGTTGCAGGCGCTGACCGACCTCTGGGCTTGCCCTTTCACGTGCTGGCCACCCAGAATCCGATCGAACAGGAAGGCACCTACCCCCTGCCCGAAGCACAGCTGGACCGTTTTCTGTTTCAGATCGACGTGCCCTATCCCACCCGCGACACCGAACGCGATATCCTGCTGACCACCACCGGAACTGAGGAAGGCACCGCCCATCAGGTGTTTTCCGCCACCGAGCTGATCGCCGCGCAAGAGCTGCTGCGGCGCATGCCGGTGGGCGAATCAGTGGTGGAGATGATCCTGGATCTGGTGCGCGCCTTCCGCCCCGAAGAGCCTGGCGTCTCGGATCGGGTGGCGCAGACCGTCGCCTGGGGCCCTGGCCCCCGTGCGGCGCAGGCCCTGATGCTGGCGGTGCGCGCCCGCGCCCTGCTGCACAGCCGCCTGGCCCCAAATGCCGAAGACGTGCTCGATATGGCGCTGCCAGTGCTGAGCCACCGTATGCAGCTGAGCTTTGCTGCCAGGGCACGCGGCGACAGTCTCAGTGATCTCATCGCGCAGACCGCTGCGGATCTGGCCCAGAACGGGATCGCCGCATGAGCCAGCCCGCCGCGCCCCCAAGCACCGCCCGCTCTGTCGGCGCCTCTGCCGAGGCAGCACAGCTGCGCAGCCGCGCCGAAAGTGCTGCCAGTGCTCTGCCGCCGCTCTTGGTGCAGGCGCAGCAGCTGGCCGGATCGGTGCTGGGTGGCGAACACGGGCGGCGGCGGGCCGGTATGGGGGATGATTTCTGGCAATACCGCCCCCTGCAGCAGGGCGATAGCCGTCGGATGATTGATCATCGCCGCTCCGCCCGTGGGGACCAGCAATTTGTGCGCGAACGGGAATTGCAGATCGCCCAGACGGTACATCTCTGGGTCGATCAAGGCGCCTCGATGCGCTTTGCCTCAACCCCTGACCTGCCCCGCAAGATAGAGCGCGCCCGGCTGATCGGCCTCGCCCTGTCGATCCTGATGCTGCGCGGCGGTGAACGGGTTGGCCTGACCGGTGGCAGCCTGCCGCCGCGGCGTGGCAACCTGCAAATCTTGCGCCTGTGTGATGCGCTCAGCGCCGATGATACGCAGGACTATGCCCCACCCGAGCATCGCGCCATGGCCCCCCATGCCCGCGCCCTGTTCATTTCAGATTTCCTGGGTTCTTTTGAACCGCTAGAGCACGCCCTGTCGAAAGCCGCAGATCGCGGCGTACATGGCGTTTTGCTGCAGGTGCTGGATCCGGTCGAGGAACGCTTTCCCTTTGCGGGCCGCACCCGGTTCGAAAGCGTCACCGGCGCGCTCTCCCATGAGACCCTCAAGGCCGCTTCGCTGCGGCAGCAGTATCTGGACCGTCTGGCTGAGCGACGGGACGCACTGGAGCACCTGTGCCGCATCACAGGCTGGCGCATCGGCCAGCATCACAGCGATGCGCCTGCGCTCTCGGCTCTGATGTGGCTTTATCACGCGATGGATCGGGGTCAGCTATGACGATGATTGCTGGGCTTGGCTTTACCGCGCCCTGGCTGTTGCTGGGACTGCTGGGGCTGCCGCTGCTGTGGATCCTGCTGCGGGCGGTGCCGCCGGCGCCAAAGAAACAGATCTTTCCCGCCGTGACGCTGCTGCTGGGCCTGTCGGATAAGGACAGCCAATCCGACCGCACCCCCTGGTGGCTGTTGCTGTTGCGGCTTTTGGCGGTGGCGGCGGCGATCCTGGGCTTTGCCGGTCCGGTGCTGAACCCCACCCGCGACACCGCAGGATCCGGTCCGCTGGTCCTGGTGCTGGATGGCTCCTGGGCCGGGGCGACCAACTGGCAGGAAACCAGCAAACAGATCAGCAGCCGCCTGGAAGAGGCCGGACGCGCCAACCGCCCCGTGGCGCTGTTGCAGCTTACCGCCCCCAAGGCGCTGCAGTTTCAGGCCGCCGCAACCTGGCAACAGCAACTGCCCGGCCTGCTGCCGCAGCCCTGGCAGCCCTCGGCGGATCAGATCGACGCCGCCACAGCCCATCTGGCTGCCAGCGACCAGCGCTTTGACAGCCTCTGGTTCAGCGATGGACTGGCCTATGCGGGTCAACAGGACATCACAGAGGCCCTGTCCAGCCATGGCGCCGTCACGGTGATCTCCTCTGGTCTGCCCATCCTGGGGCTGTTGCCACCTGTCGCCAAAGACGGCGCACTGGAGATTTCGCTGTTGCGCAGCGCCCCCGGTGGCCCCACGCTGGGCGCCCAATCGGTTGAGGTTCTGGCCCGTGGCCGCGATCCCGGTGGCACCCACCGCACCCTGGCCCAGGTCACCGCGCAGTTTGAACCCGGCGCCACCAGCACCAGCCTGCAACTGGCCCTACCCGCAGAACTGCGTGCCAGGATTGAACGGTTTGAGCTGCCAGACCAGCGCTCTGCCGGGGCGGTGGCCCTGAGCGATGACAGCCTGCGACGGCGCGAAGTGGCGCTGATTTCATCCGGTGCCCCGGACGAAGGCCTGGCGCTGTTGTCGTCGCTGCACTACCTGCGCCAAGCGCTGAAACCCACAGCCGAGCTGATCGAGGGCAGCCTGGGGGACATTCTGCCCGCCAACCCGGATGTGATCGTGCTGGCCGATGTGGCCAGCATCGCCCCGGACCTGCAGGATGCGCTGGCCGAGTGGGTCGAGGCGGGCGGTTTGCTGTTGCGGTTTGCCGGACCGCGCCTGGCCTCCAGCGACACCGCCCGCGACAGCGAAGAGCTGCTGATGCCGGTGCGGCTGCGCATTGGCGGGCGCAGCATCGGTGGCGCCATGAGCTGGGGAGAGCCTAAAACCCTGGCGCCCTTTGCCGAAGGCTCGCCCTTCTTTGGTCTCACCATCCCGGCTGAGGTCTCGGTCTCGTCGCAGGTGGTGGCGCAGCCCGATCCCAGCCTCGCCGCCCGCGTTATTGCCGCGCTCGACGATGGCACGCCCTTGGTAACCCGCAAGGCCCTGGGACAGGGACAGGTGGTGCTGTTTCACGTCACCGCCAATGCCGAATGGAGCAGCCTGCCGCTGTCGGGTCTGTTTGTGCGCATGCTGGAACGGCTGGCGGTGTCGTCAGCCGCAAAACCACCAGAGGCACAAAGTCTGGAAGGCACCACCTGGCGTCCCCTCACCATTCTGGACGGGTTTGGCCGCAGCGCCGACGCCTCTCGCCTGTCGGGGGTGGCTGGACCTGACCTGATTGAGCTGCCCACCGGGCCCGCGCTGCCCCCCGGCCTGTACCAAAGCGAAAGCCGCAGTCTGGCGCGCAACACGCTGGCTCAGGGGGCTGTCTTGACCGTCGCCAGCTGGGGCAATGATGTGACCCAGGCCGGATACCACAGCAACCAGGAGCAGGCGCTGGCCGGGCTGCTGCTGGGGTTGGCACTCCTATTGCTGAGCCTCGATGTGGTGGCGACACTGCTGATCAGTGGCCTTTTGGCGCGGCGCCAAAGCCTTGCCATGATTGCTCTGGTCCTGGGGGCAGGGCTGGGCATGGCCGCAGGCTGGCCCACTGCGAGCCAGGCCCAAACAACCCAGGCCCAAACCAGCCAGGATACAGCCCGAGATACCACCCAGGGCGAACATGCCATCCGCGCCGGAGAGCTCACCCTGGCCCATGTGCTTACCGGGGAGGCCAAGACCGACCGCATTGCCCTGGCGGGGCTGCGCGGCCTGTCAGACACGCTGTTCTTCCGCACCTCTGTCGAGCCATCGCCCCCCGTCAGCATTGATCTGGAGCGCGACGATCTGGCGCTCTATCCGCTGCTCTACTGGCCCGTCACCGCCAGCCAGCCGCTGCCTTCGGGGGAGGCTTATGCGCGGCTTAACAGATATCTGGGATCCGGCGGCATGATCCTGTTTGACACCCGCGACGCCGGGCGCCCGGCAAGTGGCAGCGCCAGCCCGGCAGCGCAACGGTTGCAGCAACTGGCCCTGCCGCTGGATATCCCGCCGCTGGAACCGCTGCCCAGCGATCACGTGCTGACCCGCGCATTCTATCTGTTGCAGGATTTCCCCGGCCGCCACCCACGCGGCGCGCTTTGGGTTGAGGCCGCGCCGGCAGATGCCCAACAGGTTGAGGGCATTCCCTTTCGCGATCTGAACGACGGGGTAACGCCGGTGGTGATTGGCGGCAATGACTGGGCTGCGGCCTGGGCGGTGGATACCAATGGCAGGCCGATGCTGCCCGTGGGCCGCGGCTATGCCGGCGAGCGCCAACGGGAACTTGCCTATCGCTTTGGCGTCAATCTGGTGATGCATGTGCTCACCGGGAATTACAAATCCGATCAGGTGCATGTACCGGCCCTGCTGGAACGGCTGGGGCAATAGGGACGGATTTGATGACACAGACCATACTCTTTGACCCGCTGCTGCCCTGGCCTGTTCTTGCCGGTTTGGCGGTACTGGTGCTGGCCAGTATCGTGCTGGCCATTTGGCGGCGCTTACCCGGCTGGGGGCTGCGTGGACTGGCAGCGCTCTGCCTGCTGGGGGCCCTGACTGGCCCGCTCAGCCAGAGCGAAGACCGCGCGCCACTCAGCGATATCGTGCTGGTGGCGGTGGACAACAGCGCCAGCCAGCAGCTGTCGGACCGGCAGGCGCAGATGGCAGAGGCCCGCGCCGGATTGCAACGGCAACTCAACGCCCGCCCCAATACCGAAACCCGCTGGATCACCGTCGAGGACAGCCCCGGAGACGGCGGCACCACGCTGATGCAGAGACTGTCTCAAGCGCTGGCGGATGAACCCCAGGGGCGCGTGGCCGGCATCATTGCCCTGTCAGATGGCCAGGTGCATGACACCGAACAGCCCGTAGATCTGCCCGCACCGATGCATCTGTTGATGACCGGCCGAGAGGGGGACTGGGACCGGCGCCTGATCCTGCGCAATGCCCCGGCCTTTGCCATCATCGGCGAACCGATCACCCTGACCCTGCGGATCGAAGACCAGGGCACCCCGCCCCCGGATCAACGTCAGGCCCCGCTTGAGATCTCCATTGATGGCGGCCCGCCCCAACGCTTTAACCTGCCGCTTGGGGTGGATTTTGACCTGCCCCTGACCCTGCCCCATGGCGGGCGCAACGTGATCCGCTTTGCCACCCCGGAAATCCCGGGGGAGCTCACCGATCGCAACAATGCCGCCCTGGTGCAGATCAACGGCGTGCGGGACCGGCTGCGGGTGCTCTTGGTCTCGGGCGAGCCCCATGCCGGCGGGCGCACCTGGCGCAATCTGCTGAAATCCGACAGCTCGGTTGATCTGGTGCATTTCACCATCCTGCGGCCACCTGAGAAACAGGACGGGGTGCCGGTGGATGAGCTGTCGCTGATCGCCTTTCCCACCCGCGAGCTGTTTCTGGAAAAGATTGACGACTTTGATCTGATCATCTTTGACCGCTACAAGCGGCGCGGCATCCTGCCGGCGATCTATCTCGACAATGTGGCCAACTATGTGGAACAGGGTGGCGCGGTTCTGATCGCAGCGGGGCCGGATTTTGCCAGTGCCGATTCGATCTATCGCTCGCCGCTGGCGCGGGTGCTGCCCGCCGCCCCAACCGCACGGGTGCTGGAGCAGGCCTATCGCCCCAAAGTCACCGAGCTGGGCCATCGCCATCCCGTCACCGCAGGGCTGGAACCGCCGGGGAAAGA
>Ga0316204_10012348_pt1 | contig 10438 bp, 7 predicted proteins | sample 6monrhotite_MG_2_FD_205661 | JGI IMG/M metagenome (GOLD analysis project Ga0316204, IMG submission 205661) | Microbial mat bacterial communities from mineral coupon in-situ incubated in ocean water Damariscotta River, Maine, United States -... | ecosystem: Environmental > Aquatic > Marine >... | reverse complement strand
TTGCGAAATCGGTGAGTTTATTACGACGAACCGATCCATGAGAGGTTGCGAACATAATATCGAGCTTTTCTATTACATCAGGGTCTTCCGGCATCCGCATGTAAACACTGACTTTTTCCCCTTTCTCTAATGGCAGGAGATTGATGATCGCCTTACCTTTTGAAGTCGGAGATCCAAGTGGTAATTGATAGACTTTCATACGGTGTACAATACCGCGAGACGTGAAGAATAAGATCGGGGTATGCGTTGAGGCCACGAAGAGATCGGACACGAAATCCTCGTCTTTTGTGGCCATGCCGGCGCGGCCTTTACCACCCCGGCGTTGTGCACGATAAGTGTCGAGCGGCACACGCTTCACATATCCATCATGCGTAATGGTGATCACCATATCTTCGCGTTGGATCAGATCTTCCATATCCATTTCGAATTCGGCATCACAAAGCACAGAACGGCGCGGCGTTGCAAAACGATCCTTGACCTCCTGTAACTCCCCAAGAAGAACTTCAAGCAACTTCGCGCGGTCGGCAAGAATAGCCAGATATTCAGCGATTTTATCGGTAATTTCTTTCAACTCGCCTGCGATTTTATCGCGCTCAAGGCCTGTCAGTCGGTGCAAACGTAACTCGAGAATTGCTTTGGCCTGCGCCTCGGACATTTGATAGTTTCCGTTTTCAACGAAATGCTCAGGATCATCTATCAGTTCAATCAAAGGCGTGATATCCTTGGCCGGCCATGGCTTAGACATCAATCCTTCACGGGCTTCTGCCGGGTCCTTAGCAGCACGGATCAAGGCAATAACGTCATCAATATTCGCAACAGCAACGGCCAAACCAGCCAAAATATGGGCGCGGTCACGCGCTTTACCAAGCTCGAAGATCGTCCGGCGTGTGATGACTTCTTCACGGAACTTCACAAACGCTTTGATCATATCGCGCACAAGCATAGTTTGCGGCTTACCATTATGGAGCGCCACCATGTTACAGGCGAAATTTGATTGTAGAGCCGTGTATTTGAACAGCTGATTCAAAACGACATCTGCAATCGCAGCCTGCTTCAGCTCAATAACAATACGAACGCCGTCACGGTCAGATTCATCACGAATTTCATGGATGTTTTCGACGATTTTATCACGGCCGACTTCGCCAAGACGCTCAAGCAGCTTGCCTTTATTGACCTGATACGGCACTTCATGAACAATGATTGCTTCACGTTTACCGATTTCCTCAACCGAGGTTTTCGCGCGCATAACGACGGAGCCATTGCCTGTATGATAGGCCTTGTGAATACCGTTTTTACCCATAATCTGGGCGCCGGTCGGAAAGTCCGGTCCCGGAATAATCTCAATGATCTCTTCGGTCGTAATGTCAGGGTTATCAATCATCGCGACACAGGCATCGATCACTTCACCGAGGTTGTGCGGGGGGATATTTGTTGCCATACCCACGGCAATACCCCCCGCGCCGTTGACCAGCAAATTCGGGATACGTGAAGGCAGCACATCCGGCTCCTTCATCGATTCATCATAGTTCGGGTGGAAATCAACGGTGTCTTTGTCGATATCCTGAAGAATTGTTTCCGCAGCCTTATCGAGACGTGCCTCAGTATAACGCATTGCGGCGGGGCTGTCCCCATCCATGGAACCGAAGTTACCCTGCCCGTCAATCAACGGCAGGCGGAGCGACCATGGTTGTGCCATACGAACCATAGAATCATAAATGGCCTGATCTCCATGCGGGTGATATTTACCCATCACATCCCCGACCACACGGGCGGATTTTTTATAAGCTTTATCCGATGTATACCCACCCTCGCGCATAGCATAGAGAATGCGACGATGAACAGGTTTCAACCCATCGCGCACATCAGGCAAAGCCCGCGACACGATCACACTCATCGCATAATCGAGATAGGATTGCTTCATCTCTTCTTCGAGAGAAATGGTTGGAAATGTTTCGTCTTCGGTGACGCTAGAATCAGTCATGGAAATTGGCTACTTTTTTCTATTGTTTCATAGGATTTTGTAGCAGTATTTATACGGTTTAACAAGCGTATGAGGGTCGGTTTTAAGGGAGTTATAACCGCTTTTAAATATGGCACTCCTGAATTTCAGCTGCCGCCGCGACAGTCCTGTCTAAAATTTGGCCATTTTGGATGATTATGGCATTTCTCAGAACAGCATTCTTATTAAAATCACAAACTAAATCATCCAGGTGACCTGAAATCTGTTGACTGATGTAATCAGTGGCTTCTTTACCCAGAAATGACGGCGTATTATCCACAGCATAGTGACTGACACCTTCAACGTCATAGAATGGATCTTTGAATGTTGTCGGCACTGTCGTTTCTATCGCTCCGGCTTCATCACAGCTGATATCAATAATGACGGCGTTCTCTTTCATCCTAGACAAATCCTTCTTGAACAAAAGGTGATCTTCGCGCGTTGCGTCCCATAAAACTGCATTTACAACGACATCAAACTGGCCAAGCTCAGCCTGAAATTTTTCTATACCCTGCCTTCCAAAAAGCTTTACGAGCGCGCCTTTCCTATACAAGGCATCAACGGCTCCACGCCCAACGCCGCCAAAACCAAGAACAGCAACAGACTGCCCTTCATAGTCAAGCTTCATGCATTCTTCCGCATGCAAAATACCCGACCTTCCCGATAAGTATCTGTTATGTTTTAATATGTAGTTTTCCGGAGTAGAATCGTCAGGGTTAAACATGTTTTCCCATGCAATTGCTGTCTTGCTTCCCCGTAATAAAAAACTTCTCAAAGATTGATTGGCGGCCGCGTGAAACCAGCCAAAAATAATGGAGTCATCTTTGTAAAGATCGTACGTGGATTCATCCGGCCCCTTAACATCACAGACAATATCGCAAAGATGTGCCTGCTCTTTTGTAACCACATTGGTAACTGCCGCATAGTGAGAATCAGGAACATCAAGGGAAGCCCCATACCCTTCTTCTACAAAGATGTTTTCTCGGGTTTTTAAGGCCACATTATTTTTTAAATCTTCAGGCAAAATCGCCCGTCTATTTTCATCCGGTTTAGTGGGTATAACAAATCCTAGAGTCTTCACGGCATCACCACAGCTTTCTTTAACATAAGACCAGCCTATAGCGTACACTTTGGGACATGTAAAGAAGAAATTCAAACCTGACGCTTAGACACTGCAGAGCTGTGGGTACAGAGGGCCCAATGAATGAGCATCAGCCCCAAGGATATGCTTTAAATCTTGTGAGGTTTTCTATTCCGTGCGCGTTCGGATCAAAGCATGATCCAGCATCCGTACGATTTCCGGGGCTATTTTGGCGTTTAACGCATTTTGCTTATTGGTTGCGGATTGCGCCTCGGGCTTTGAATAATATTCGACCATCGCCTGAAGCTCTTTGACGGTGAAGACTTCGGCATAGGCATCAACCGAAGTTTTTTCCAGTGCTTTAGGGTTCATGACCCTTAACAAACCCATACGAAAAGCCTGCTGCTCCTTTTCAGGATAAGCGAACATGTAATTTCTTATATAAGTATCCACCGCGTTTTCCAGTTGCTGTTTGGCGGGACGGATTTCGAGCATTTGTTTTGCCAGTTCTAAACGCTCGGAAAAATTGTCCTCAGCTATAACAGGAGCCGAGAACATCAGGAGCAAGACAAAGAGCGCTAAACGAACCATGCTCTAGAATGGAATTTCATCTTCCAGCTCATCCGGTGCTGGTGCTGGTGCGGCGGAAGAAGAGGCCTGCGCTGGTGCGCCTTGGGAATAACCACCGGATTGACTGTCATTAAACGAAGAACCTCCGCCCTGACTATAACCGGCAGAGTCTCCACCAGAGCGACCATCAAGCATTACAAGCTTGCTGTCGAAATTCTTAAGTACGATTTCAGTCGTGTATTTCTTCTGGCCATCCTGTTCCCAGCTGCGTGTTTCCACGGCGCCCTCAAGATACACTTTGGCCCCTTTTTTCAAATAATTCTTACATACAGTCACGAGGCCCGGGCTAAAAATAACCACGCGATGCCATTCTGTTTTCTCACGGCGCTCGCCCGTGTTTTTATCTTTCCAGCTATCGCTCGTCGCGACGGAGAGATTGCAAACCTCACCACCATTTTGCATTGTGCGCACTTCCGGGTCACTCCCCAGGTTGCCTACCAAAATTACTTTGTTCACTGAACCAGCCACGTGTTTACTCCTTGAATCTTGAATTAAGCGCTTACTATAGCCTCCCTCCCCTCGTTTGCAAATAAACATTGGACTTGTGGGCAGCCTTGTCCCATATAATTTTTCAAACTTTTGGTAGTATTGCAAGAAAAAAGAACATATAAAGAACATCATGTTAAAGACAATTTCCGTACGCGGCGCCCGCGAACATAATTTAAAAGACATCAATGTAGACATCCCCCGCGATCAATTGGTTGTAATTACGGGGCTTTCCGGCTCGGGTAAATCTTCGTTGGCGTTTGATACAATTTATGCCGAAGGGCAGCGCCGGTATGTTGAAAGTCTCTCTGCTTACGCGCGGCAGTTCCTTGAATTGATGAGCAAGCCGGATGTGGATTCGATCGAAGGCCTATCTCCCGCGATATCGATTGAACAAAAAACAACATCGCGCAATCCGCGATCCACCGTTGGAACAGTGACCGAAATCTATGACTATATGCGTTTATTATGGGCGCGTGTTGGTGTGCCCTATTCCCCGGCGACAGGAAAGCCGATTGAAAGCCAGCAAGTCAGTGAAATTGTTGACCGGATCGTGGCGATGGGTGATGGGACCAAGCTTTATGTTCTTGCCCCGATAGTCCGTGGCCGCAAAGGGGAATACCGCAAGGAGTTTAAAGAGCTACAGGCAAAGGGATTTCAGCGTGTAAAAATCGATGGAACGCTTTACGAGATTGACGATATCCCCGCTTTGGACAAAAAGCTTAAGCACGATATTGAGGTTGTCGTCGATCGGCTCGTGGTCCATAAAGATATGGGCAATCGTCTGGCAGATTCCGTGGAAACAGCGCTGCGCCTTGCCGATGGTCTTGTGATTGCCGAAAATGCCGATAACGGCCAGCAGGAGATATTCAGCGAAAAATATGCCTGCCCTGTTTCCGGCTTTACGATTGCAGAGATCGAGCCGCGCCTGTTCTCCTTCAACTCCCCGCATGGGGCGTGCCCTGCCTGTGATGGCCTGGGCCGGCGCATGTACATGGATGAAGCCTTAGTCGTTCCAGATGGCTCCAAATCCCTTTCAAAAGGCGCTATAGAGCCTTGGTCAAAAGGGTTTGCTCCGTTTTATATGCAAGCGATAGAGGGCGTTGCGGCGTTTTATGACTTCCCGATGAATGTCGCGTGGGACAAGCTGGATCGCCAATATCAGGAAAAAATCCTGTTTGGCTCGGGCAAAGATATCATTCCGATCACTTATAACACCAAGACCGAAAGCACATGGAAAAGTAACAAGCCATTTGAAGGTGTCATTCCGTCTTTAGAACGCCGCTTGATCGAAACAGAATCCAATGGTGCGCGCGAGGAGCTTTCCAAATACCAAGTCTCAACACATTGCGAGGCTTGCGAAGGGCATCGCCTGAAGCCAGAGGCTTTGGCTGTTAAAATCGATGGAAAACATGTGAGCGAGGCGGGCACTTACAGCATCGAAGAAGCGTGTGATTGGTTTGCCAGCGTTAACGACACGCTCAACACTCAGCAACAGCAGATTGCCGAAAAAATATTAAAAGAAATCAATGAGCGGCTTACTTTCTTACGCAATGTCGGGTTGGATTACCTCAATCTTTCGCGCAGCTCCGGCACACTTTCCGGCGGGGAAAGCCAACGCATTCGGCTGGCTTCGCAAATCGGATCGGGGCTGACCGGTGTCCTTTATGTCCTGGATGAGCCATCGATTGGGCTTCACCAACGTGATAATAACCGCTTGCTGGAAACCCTCACGCGTTTACGCGACATGGGCAACACGGTGATTGTTGTTGAACATGACGAAGATGCCATACGCACCGCGGACCATCTTATTGATATGGGCCCCGGCGCGGGTGTTCATGGGGGGACGATCGTCGCCGAAGGGTCACCGGAAGATGTTTTCAAAACCAAAGGCTCTATTACCGCAGAGTACATGAATGGTACACGCGAAATTTCAATACCAACGCAGCGCCGCAAAGGTAAACTCAAACAGTTTATAGAAATCGTGGGAGCCAACGGAAACAACCTCCAGAACCTCTCCGCAAAAATCCCACTCGGCACATTCACTTGTGTGACAGGTGTTTCAGGATCGGGGAAATCAACATTTACGATTGATACGCTCTATCGTGCAGCATCAAAAACCTTGATGAAATCAAAAGAGCAGCCTCTGGAATATAAAGCAATCAAAGGTCTTGAGTTCGTTGATAAGGTTATCGATATCGATCAGTCCCCTATTGGCCGTACGCCGCGCTCCAACCCCGCCACCTATACCGGCGCGTTTACCCCCATTCGAGAATGGTATGCCGGACTGCCAGAAGCCAAAGCGCGCGGATATGGCCCCGGGCGTTTTTCATTCAACGTCAAGGGCGGGCGGTGTGAAGCTTGTAAGGGCGATGGCGTGATTAAGATCGAAATGCATTTCCTGCCGGATGTTTATGTAGAGTGTGAAACATGCAATGGCCAACGTTACAATCGTGAAACGCTTGATATTAAGTATAAAGACAAATCCATCGCCGATGTTCTGGATATGACCGTTGAGGAAGCAGCCGGTTTCTTTAAGGCCGTACCAGCTATTCGTGACAAAATGGAAACGTTGAAAGATGTGGGACTGACTTATATTAAAGTCGGGCAGCAGGCCAATACGCTGTCGGGCGGTGAGGCGCAGCGCGTGAAACTCTCGAAAGAACTCTCGAAGCGATCGACGGGCAAAACGCTCTATATCCTTGATGAACCGACCACGGGTTTACATTTTGAAGATGTTCGTAAATTGCTCGAAGTCCTTCATAAGCTTGTCGAACAAGGAAACAGCGTTATTGTGATTGAGCATAATCTGGATGTTATAAAAACGGCGGATCATATCATTGATATTGGCCCCGAAGGCGGCCATAAAGGCGGTAAAATCATTGCCGAGGGTACGCCGGAAGATATTTGCAAGTCCAAAAAATCCTATACCGGCCACTATTTAAAGCCCCTTTTGGAGAAAAAACGAACGAACGCGGCAGCGTAATATCGTTTAACATCAGGTGCTTAATGGTTTTTTTTGAATTTTCGTTAATTTTTTGTTAACATTAGCCATAATCAAAAAACGAATACGGTAATGGAGAATTGATATGGCAGGTGTCGTCAAAGGAATCATCGGAGTAGTCGGCAAGCAAATCCTTAATCCTAAAAAATATGTTAGAAACGCTGGGCTCGTCGCTTTGGGCGTTGTTTTTTTTCCCGCGGCAGCCGCAGCCACAACGGCTGCCACTGCCGGAACCTCTGCCTCAACCGCCTTTGTTGGAACAGCAGCGCAGCAGGCCTTTGGCGCAGGCACTACCATTGTAAACACCACAGTTCCAACACTCAAAGGGCTGTGGATGGGAGGAACCTCATTAGCAAGCTCCGCCGCCGCCATGCCTTGGAGTGAAATGATCGAGGCGGCTCAAGCAGCGAGTGTATCGCCGCCATAGCCACACGCTCCGGATTACTGAAAATTTTCGCGGTCTCGCCGGACTCAATGATGCGACCCATATGGAAGAATGCAGTCTGCGTGGAGACACGCTCTGCTTGTTGCATTGAGTGTGTAATAATCACAATCGTGAATTTTTTCTTCAATCCGGCAATCAACTCCTTAATCCTAAAAAATATGTGAGAAACGCTGGGCTCGTCGCTTTGGGCGTTGTTTTTCTTCCCGCGGCAGCCGCCGCCATGCCTTGGAGTGAAATGTATAGCGCTGATCAAGGTGCCGGAACGACAGTGGCTGCAAACTCAAATTGTTTAACTCTTGTGAACTAAGCATCCGTTTATCTCTAAACCTTCCTCATCGGTCAAAACCGACTTATAGATCACCTTCATTTTTCTCTTTAATTAACTGACGTCTGCGAGCTCTTTCATTAGACTTGGCGGCTAAATATTGCGGTGAATAGAAGCGAACAACCCTATCTGGAAACGCGATCAATGCAGAAAAATGACTTAACAATTCGGCTTTAGAACTAACTCTTGCAGAGAGGCCAGCCTCAGGGGATGGAGTGACTGCAACATCAAAGACACCATCCTCCCTTTTTTGCAGAGCAAAATATTCACACCTATTCGCACTCGCGCAGCTTTGTATAACATGCCAATCTTTTAAATGCCCTGTGCCAATGGGTGCATTAAGGATACGCGCGAAATAGATCGTATCCTTGCGGATGTTGGATCCACTTCCTGTTATAGTTTCGTGGCCATCTCTAATGATTTCAAACTTATAGCCATTTTCCTGATTTTGGTTAACTCTAAGCCACCCACACTGTGAATCCTGACTGACCGATACGCGCGCAGGAACAAAACAATAATTTCCTGACGGCACAAAACTAACGGACTCTTCTTTTTTTATCAGAGGATAACTGGATTCTACGCACCCCGCTAAAAGCAGTAGAGAAACAATAGTTTTCAATCGAAACAATTTCATTTACCCAAATTTCCCGGCAATATAATCCTGCGTCTGTTGATGCTCCGGATTACTGAAAATTTTTGCGGTCTCACCGGACTCAATGATGCGACCCATATGGAAGAATGCAGTTTGCGTGGAGACACGCTCTGCTTGTTGCATTGAGTGGGTAATAATCACAATTGTGAATTTTTTCTCCAGTTCGGCAATCAATTCCTCAATACGTGCCGTCGCGATGGGATCGAGCGCCGAACATGGCTCATCCATCAAAACGACTTCCGGCTCTGTTGCGATCGCGCGCGCAATGCATAAACGTTGCTGCTGCCCCCCTGACAAAGACGTTCCCGGTGATGACAATCTATCGGCGACCTCGTCCCACAGCCCTACGCGCTTCAACGTTGTTTCGACCAATGCGTCAAGCTCGTCTTTATTCTCCGTCAGACGGTGAATTTTTGGACCATATGCAACATTTTCATAGATCGATTTGGGGAATGGATTTGGCTTTTGAAAAACCATGCCGACCTTCTGGCGCAATAAAATTGTGTCGACATTGTCCTTATAAATATTAAACCCGTCGAGCCTGACTTTACCGGTTACGCGGCATCCTTCGACATAATCATTCATCCTATTAAGGCAGCGCATAAATGTAGACTTACCACAGCCCGAAGGACCAATAAGCGCTGTCACCTTATTCACTTGAATATCCAAATTCACATCATATAAAGCCTGATCATTATTATAAAAAACGCTTAAATTTTGCGTTTTCATACGAAGATCATCTTTGGTTTTTGCATTCGTCATATCATCACCATTTTATTTCAAAGCGTTTGCGAATATAAATCGCGAGTAAGTTAATCAGGATCATAAAAGCCAGCAGAACCATAATGGCCGCGGCAGTTTTTTCTACGAAACCAAGCTCAGGATTGTTGGACCACAAATAAACCTGAACGGGCAATGTCGTCGCAGGGTCCAGAAAGCTCTTCGGCACATCGGCAATAAACGCCACCATACCAATCATCAAAAGCGGCGCAGTTTCACCAAATGCTCTGGCTATGCTCAAGATAACACCGGTCATAATCCCCGGAAGCGCATAAATCAAAGTGTGGTGAAAAACCACCTGCGTTGGTGTTGCCCCCAAAGCAGCGGCGGCGTAGCGAATAGACGGCGGCACAGCCTGCAGAGCATTCCGCGTCGCAATAACAATGACAGGTAAAATCAGGAGCGCCAGCACCATCCCCCCGACAAGAGCGGACGAGCGCGGCAGCCCAAATAAATTGAGGTAAATCGACAGCCCCAAAAGCCCGAAAATAATCGAAGGCACCGCTGCCAAATTATTGATATTGATTTCAATGAAATCCGTGAACCAGCTTTTCTTGGCAAACTCTTCGAGATAAATCGCCGTCGCAACGCCCAACGGAAAGGCCATCATCACACAGACAAGTATAGTAAAGAACGACCCAAATGTACTGGCCAAAATTCCTGCTTGCTCTGCTTCTCTTGAATCTCCGTTTTTGAAAAACGGCATATTGAATTTTAGCTCCATGCGCTGCGCGCGCGCAAGCTTCGTAACCCATGCGGTTTCGGCAGGAACAATCTTACCGCCCCGCTCTGCCTGCTCGTAAAGACGCTGTTTATAGAAGACACTCACCGCGCTTGACGCAGGAACCCATATTTCTTGGCGGGAACCAACAAGCGCAGGGTTTGCCTTTACATGTTCTTTTAAATCATTATGCGTATTGCGGCTCACCATTGAGAAAAGCGCGCGCATTTCAGCGCGTTCAGACACATCAGGGAAAAGCTCCGACAGGCCGTTTTGAACAATTTTCCGATATGCCCCTTTTTCAACAAGCTCGGC
>Ga0316204_10012346_pt1 | contig 10439 bp, 9 predicted proteins | sample 6monrhotite_MG_2_FD_205661 | JGI IMG/M metagenome (GOLD analysis project Ga0316204, IMG submission 205661) | Microbial mat bacterial communities from mineral coupon in-situ incubated in ocean water Damariscotta River, Maine, United States -... | ecosystem: Environmental > Aquatic > Marine >... | reverse complement strand
GTTTTGCAGACGTACAATATATATTGACAAGTTTTCTGATGCTCTTCGCGGGAGCATTGGTCATGTGGATGGCAGCAGGTTTTGCTATGTTGGAAGCGGGACTGACCCGTTCGAAGAACAACGTGGTCATCCTGATGAAGAACATCTTGTTGTACTCGATCGCGTGTTTTATGTATTTTGTGATCGGTTATAACCTGATGTATGGTGGTGATGGAGCCTTTATGGGTGATATCGCTTTTTCATTGAGCGGGATCACGTATGATGATCACTCTCTCATGGCTGACTTCTTCTTTCAGGTCGTCTTTGTCGCAACAGCCGCATCTGTTATCTCGGGTGTGGTTGCAGAGCGTATGAAGATCTGGCCTTTCTTGATCTTTGTTGTGGTATTGACAGGTTTTATCTATCCGATCCAGGGACACTGGTCATGGGGTGGATCGTCTTTAGGCGGTTTTATGGATGGTTTCTCTGACTTTGCCGGTTCAACTATCGTACACTCTGTCGGTGGTTGGGCAGCCCTTGCAGGCGTCTTGCTGCTAGGTGCGAGAAAAGGCAAGTATGATGCAAACGGAAAGATCAAACCGATCCCGGGATCATCTCTTCCTTTGGCGACGCTGGGTACGTTTATCCTGTGGTTAGGCTGGTTCGGTTTTAACGGGGGTTCTGTTTTGGCAATGGGAACTAAAGGTGATGTAGATTCTATAGCACTGGTCTTTGTCGATACGAACATGGCTGCAGCCGTAGGTGCAGTCACAGCAGCTATCCTGACACAGCTGATGTATAAAAAAGTGGACTTGACCATGGTGCTTAATGGCGCCCTTGGTGGTCTGGTCGCAGTCACTGCCGGTCCTGATCTGGGTGTGTTCGCCGCAACGATAGACGGTCTTGTCGCAGCAGTCTTGATCGTCATAGCCGTGCCGATGTTTGACAAGCTACGTATTGATGATCCCGTAGGTGCGCTATCCGTTCACCTTGTCAATGGTATCTGGGGAACACTAGCAGTCGCGATCTGGAACCCTGAGGTGAGTATGCTTACACAACTCAAAGGGATCGTCGCTGTAGGTGCCTTCACTTTCGTTAGTTCACTTGTTATCTGGTATATCCTGAAAGTAACAATGGGTATCCGTGCGAGTGAAGAAGAAGAGCAGATGGGTGAAGACTTGTATGAGACAGGTCTGGAAGCTTATCCTGAGTTTACACGCGCATAAATATCGCGCACGTTATTATCAAATGAGGAGAAATCATGAAAAAGATTATTGCGATCGTCAAACCATTTAAGCTGGAAGAGGTCGTAGATGCACTTTCAGAAAAAGATATCGTGGGAATCACGATAAAAGAGGTACAGGGATCGGGCCGTCAAAATGGTCATACAGAACTGTACCGAGGTGCGGAGTATGCTATCGAGTTCAACCCTAAGGTGCAAGTCGAAGTGGTTATTCAAGATGAAGAAGCCGATGCGATCCTTGCGCTTATCAAAGAGTCGGCATACACGGGTAAGACCGGAGATGGGAAGATCTATATCGAATCTATCTTAGAAGCCATACGTATTCGTACGGGTGAAACAGGTAATGAAGCTCTCTAAGTTCACGGCAGAGTACCATCAGTTCCTCTGATGGGCTCTGTGATGTAGCGATATACAAGTACTAGCTGTAGTGTTTGCATATAGATATTAACAATTAGAGGGAAATATGTCTTCAAAAGAAAATTTTATAAGTAAATTGCACAAAGCCGGTTATGAACATAAAAAATGGTTGAACAGTATTAAAGTGTTGGTCTCGGGTATGAGTGTAGACAAGGAAAGCATACCTCTTAATGAGATGGATACGCCCTTTGGCCATTGGCTTTATAGTGATGCGATGGTCTTCTCAACACAAAGCAGCAAGTCGGTTTTGGAAGATATTTCGAAGCTATATACCGAGTGCTATGAGTCGTATCTCAAGATCTACGGCATTATGTTTGCGGGCAAGAGTAACGGGTTTTTGTCAGGTCTGTTCTCGAACAACAAGGCATCCAGTTCGGAACTCCTGCTTGCGCAAAAATATTATGAAGAACTTGTGGTCATATCAGACAACCTTATCAAGCGTATGCGCACATTCGAGAATCAGATGTATGCTACCTCAAACGAAAAGTTTGATCATCTTTGTCCGGAGGCAAGCCCTGCATCTGTTCAGAGAACGGTTGAAGAGGCAGATGCGGTACCGGAAAAAGTCCAGCGTTATTACCGCGGTACGCTTATAGAAGAGTAGTGTATGAGCATGTTTTCCTGCAAGGATGCGAGAGGTATGACAATGAGATGATCAAATTACAGACGAACTGTTCAAGTACTTTCCCCACAACCTTGCCGATGGTACAAAAGAGTTTATTTGGAGCCAGTCTGCATAAAGATCTTTTTGGTGAGTTTAAGAAAGAGTATGACCGAAAGACCTGATGCGCCAAAGATCATCGCCATGACCATCATCTGGTAACGCGCTGCGATCAAAGGCGATACACCTGAGAGTATCTGTCCAGTCATCATCCCCGGCAAAGATACCAACCCTACTGCAAACAGCGAATTTGTTATAGGAATAAGCGAGGCAAAAAGAGCATCGTTAAAAGCCGTCTCGTAATTCTGTTTCATATTCAACTCTTTATAGATCCTCTCCGCACTTAAGGAGATGGCGATCATCGCATTGGCGAAGATCATACCCGCAAGAGGGATGATATAGTCCGGCGCAAACCAGGGGTTTATATCCAGGACTGCCTGTGTGATGATGAGGAGTGTAAAACCGCCTCCCGCCGCGATAGAGAACAGGGCATGAAAAAAGAGTCTTCTCTGAAGATGGGGGACTGTCCTCAGTGCGATCCATCCGGCCGCGACAAGCATGATGCCAAGAATACCAAACACGACCAGACTATCTTCCGTCTTGAAGATATAGACCAGGACATATCCGATCATGATCAGCTGCAGTATCATCCTGGCCATGGCGTACAGCGTCGTCTTATACTCGATGGCATGATAGATAAAATAGATGATGACGATGAGCGCAGGTATAAACGAGAGAAGAAGTGAGAGGTAACTTATCTGCTGCATGGTTTTCCTTTGCTGGATTCCACAAAAAAAGGCATCAATATCTGAAGAGCTAAAGATCCCTTTAGCGTACTGCCTGCTTTAGAAAAAGAGATGAATGCCTTGAGCGGAAGCTCATAAGGCCGAAAGTCAAGCTCTTGAGACTTGACTTTGTTTTAGTGCTTGATTATTTTGATTTTAGTTTATCGATAAGATCTTTATGCTTTGAGACTTTATAGCTTGAGAGTCCGGATTCTCTTGCAACGGATGCCTGTGACACGCGGCTTTTTGCTTTTTTAAGACTTTTTACTGCGGCGATGATGATCTCTTCATCAGTAGGCGCTATTTCAACCGTTCCGTCAACCGTGATCTCTACATTGTCTGAATGTGCGAGTTCTTCTTCACGTACAATGTTATTACGATGCTCGGACTGCAATTCTTTCTCACATGTGTTTTTTTCTTTGCCCATGTAGATTTTCATCGCTATAGCGCCAACAGCTGCACCTATTACAAAGCTAATAAAACTCATTTTTTGTTCCTTGTTTGGTTTTGCGATATTGTAGCATAATGAATATATTTTGTGTATACAGCAAACTTTTTCGTTATATCTTAAGTTATATAGCGATATGATTTCAAGTACAATATTTGCATCATATGTCTGCATGACTTACTGAGATCATACAGAGCAATAAAACAGTATATATGGAAATAAGATGAAAACAATAAAGATACTTTTGTGTGCGCTATTGATGAGCACTTCATTATCAGCGGGAAAGATCACTATCGCTGTAGCAGCCAATGTCAGTTATGCGATAGAAGAGCTCAAAGCTGAGTTTATCAAAGCATATCCGCAGACATCAGTCGCTGTAACAGTGGGAAGTAGTGGCAAGTTGACTGCTCAGATAAAAAACGGGGCACCTTACGGCTTGTTCATGTCTGCAAACATGAAGTATCCCGAGGCGCTATACAGGGACAAGATCGCTCTGGATGAGCCTGTTGTCTATGCGCAAGGCGGCTTGGCGTATCTGAGCGTGAAAGAACGAAATCTTTCAAAAGGGATGGCCCTACTTGAGGATGACACTATAGAGAGGATCGCAATAGCCAATCCGAAGACAGCTCCTTACGGAAAAGCGGCGGTAGAAGCGATGAAAAAGGCAGGTGTATATAAGCGTATCAAAGCAAAACTGGTCTATGGTGAGTCCATCGCACAGACCGTTTCCTATACGGTTACGGCTGCGCAGATAGGCTTGATTGCCAAGTCGTCTCTGTACAGTCCGCATATGGCAGAGTATAAAGAAGATACGAACTGGGTATCTGTCGATCCGAAACTCTACACTCCGATAAAGCAGGGTGTCGTTTTATTGCGCCATGGCCGAAATAATGCAGAATATAAAGCCTTTTATGATTTTATTCTCAGTGATCAGGCGAAGAAGATCTTTAAAAAGTATGGTTATATTGTCGTGTAAGTCGGTTTTGCTTTAATGGCGTCTGACTTTAGCTAAAATACACAAGATATTAGTTTAGTAAGAAGGAACAAAGATGGCAATGGGCTTTTTCGCAGTATTTGATGATATTGCAGCACTATTGGATGATGCCGCTGCTATGAGCAAGATAGCGACGAAGAAGACGGCAGGGGTGCTCGGTGATGATCTTGCTGTCGGTGCGGAAAAAGCATCGGGCTTTTCAGCTTCAAGAGAACTGCCTGTCCTATGGGCCATCGCAAAGGGCTCGCTGCGGAACAAACTTATCATCCTACCGGTCGCTTTTATACTCAGTGCTTTTGCTTCCTGGAGTATCGTTCCCATCTTGATGGTAGGAGGTCTTTATCTTGCTTTTGAAGGTGCGGAAAAGATATATGAGTATTTCTTTCCGCATGAAGCGATGATAGAGCAGGTCAAATCGCTCAGCGAAGAAGAGATACTGGCCTATGAGGCAAAAAAAGTGAAATCAGCGATTCTGACGGACTTTATCCTCTCCATCGAGATCATCATCATCGCCTTGGGAGTAGTCATGGAAAAACCGCTGCCTATACAGATCGTGGTGGTCTCCTTTATCGCTGTCCTTGCGACCGTTGGTGTCTACGGTTTTGTAGCTCTTTTGGTGAGGATGGATGATGTGGGCTTCAAGATGATAGAGATGTCAGGTGGAAAAACCGGAGTACTCAAGGCTTCCGGAGAGATGCTGATCGTCGCTTTGCCCAAAGTCATCAAGGTCTTGACGATAGTAGGAACACTGGCAATGCTTCTTGTCGCGGGAGGGATATTTATGCATAATCTCCATGCGGTACATGAAGCCTTGGATTTTATGCCGGGTTTACTGGCTGAACTTCTGGTCGGCTTGGCAGTGGGTATCCTTGTCCTTATTGTAGAAAAGTTGTTTATGAAGATCAAAAACAGATAATGAAGATGGGCGCTGTTAAAAAGTCAACGTAGATACCTTCCCCCATAGATGAACAAAAAATAATCATAATACTGATTTCTTTGCGTTCGTTTTGAGTTATACTCATTTCCATGTTAGAAAAAAATACAATAATATTTACCGACCTTGACGGTACTTTGCTTGATCATGACAGTTACAGTTTTGAAGAGGCATCGTTTATGCTTGAGTTTATCAAGCAGAATGATATCCCTCTGATCATTGTGACAAGTAAGACTAAAAACGAAGTCATACGTCTGCAAAAACTTCTTGGTATATCAACACCTTTTATCATAGAAAACGGTGCCGGAATCTGTGTCTCCAGGTTTCAAGACTATGAGATGATCCCGCTTGGCAAAGATTACGAAGAGATACGTCGTGCATTTAAACGATATGCACAGAAGATCGATATGCACGGTTTTTTTGATATGAGTATTGCGGAGATATGCGAACACACCGGTCTTAGTCAAGAGCAGGCAGGCTATGCAAAAGAACGTGATTTTACCGAACCTTTTATTCTGCACGATGAAGCAGACGTGTCGGCACTTCGGGATATGGCACGCAAAGACGGTCTTGACATCGTTCAAGGCGGACGCTTTTTTCATCTTATCACCAAAGGGCAGGATAAGGCATCTGCAATCAAGAAGGTGGTTCAGCAGTATCAGATAGCTAAATCGTGCAGATACAAGACAGTTGGCCTTGGTGACAGCGAGAATGACCTCAGTATGCTTGCGAGTGTGGACACACCTATCTTGATCCCTCATCCGGATGGTTCGTATACCCCCTGTACTATCCCAAACTTGATCAAGGCACCTTTTGCAGGCTCCAAAGGATGGAACAGTACACTAAAGGAATATTTTGATGTCCAATAAGACCTTGCTTAGAAAAACCTTTGAAGCCCTTATACAAGAGGTAAGACCGCAAAACCTTATCAGGCAGGCGTGCCGGTTAAAGGGCGATATCCTTAGCATATCGGGACAGGATTATGACCTTAGTAAGTATAAAAACATCTACCTTTTAGGTTCTGGAAAAGCTGTCGTTCCTATGGCTCATCAGATACATGCCCTTTTGTCGTCGTATATAACGAAGAGTCTGATCATAGGAGCTTATGAGTGTAGTGAGAAGTTTGAGAATTGCCTGTATTTTAAAAGTACGCATCCTCTGCCTTCGCACAAAAGTATTCAAGCAGCAAGAGCCTTGCAAACGATGATGGCTTCGCTTGATGAAGAAGACCTTTTTATCTATCTTCTTTCAGGCGGAAATTCGGCTATGGTCGAGCTTCCCGAAGAATCGATCACTTTGAACGAGCTTCAAGAAGCGACCTCGCTTATGCTTAAGGGCGCAATGCCTATAGAAAAGATAAACAGTGTTCGAAAACATATTTCTCAGGTCAAAGGGGGCAAGCTGGCCAACTGTACTCAGGCACAGGGAATTGTTCTTGTGCTCTCAGATGTGATCGGAGATGATTTGCATGCTATCGGTTCGGCACCTTTGTATTGTGATACTACTACCTTTAAAGATGCGAAGGCGTCACTTGAGGAATACAGCCTGTTTGAAACGATGCCGCAGAGCATACAGAACGTTATTGAAGAGGGTCAAAAAGGTCTGCGTGCTGAGACGCCAAAGACACCGCATAAGCATATCGATCATTATATACTGGGCTCAAACACACTAGTGCTTCAAAAAGCACAGAAGCTTCTGTTGGCATCGGGTGTCGATGCCACGGTCATTGAAAAACCGATTGAAGGCGATACGCAAAAACTCGCAGAGCAACTGCTGCAGTTTGCCGATTCACATCAGCAAAGCCGTCACTGCTATATCTTCGGTGGAGAGTCGACTGTCCTTGTCCAAGGTGAAGGAAAAGGCGGACGCAACCAGCATCTGTGCCTGAGTGTCTTGAAACAGCTTGAAGGTAAGACGGATATCACCTTTTTGAGTGCCGCTACAGACGGGATTGACGGAAACTCGGATGCTGCAGGTGCAGTGATCGATATTCACAGTCCGGTAGATGCGAAGTCACACAATATCGATGTACAGCACTACCTTGATACGTTCGACTCGAACAGTTTCTTTGCTCAGACAGGAGAATTACTTGTCCCCGGTCCTACGCATAACAACCTGCTTGATATCGTCATGATACTTATCGAGCCTAAACCAATAGAAGGAGAGACAAATGGCTGACTTTTTTCAAAATGGGGTGATAACTACGCTCCAAAATCTGGGAGGACGTGTACTTGAAGATATAGAAAATGAACTTGAGACATACTCTAAGCGCCACCATATGGTCTTATTATTGCCTGCACTGTACTCTGAGTTTGAGACACCTGCGATGCATAAGATCATAGAAGAGCTTAAGAATGTCAAATATCTTCATAAGATCATCTTGGGGCTTGATCGTGCTACGAAAGAGCAGTTTGAAGAGGTGAAGCAATTGATGTCTGTCCTTCCCTGTAGGGTCGATGTACTCTGGAATGACGGTCCGCGCATCAAAGAACTCTATGCCGATTTGACTGCAGAAGGCTTTCCCGGCTTGGATACTCCGGGTAAAGGCCGTAATGTCTGGACGATGATAGGATATGGTCTGACCGACCAAGACTCTTATGCTTTTGCACTGCATGATTGTGATATCGTCAATTACAGCAGAGAGATCCCGGCACGTCTCTTCTTTCCTATTGTTCATCCTGCTTTGGATTTTGAGTTTAACAAAGGTTTTTATTCTCGTGTGACCAATAAACTTCACGGGCGTGCAACACGGCTTTTCTATTCCCCTTTGGTGCACTCCTTGGGCAAGGTCTTTGGGAGCAGCAGATATTTGGATTATATGGAGAGCTTTCGCTATTCCCTTTCGGGTGAGTTTGCTTTTATCCGTTCGCTTGGGCGTGGTATCGGTATCTCACCGACCTGGGGACTTGAAGTCTCAACACTAAGCGAGGTCTATAAAAACACCTCCAACCGTCGTATATGCCAAACAGAGATCATGGAGACCTATGAGCATAAGCATCAGGAACTTGGTTCACTGGACTCCGGTGGAGGTATCTATAAGATGGCCAATGATATTGCCAAGACCTTGTTTCGTGTTATGGCACAAGAAGGTGTTGTCTTTTCGCAGGCGGCATTTAAGACACTGCAGGCCACTTTTTACCAAGAGTCACGTTTCGAGATCTCCAAGTATAGTGCGCTTAGCATGCTTAACGGTCTTAAATATAATCGGGAACAAGAGATAGGTGCCGTCAATGCTTTTGAAGAGGCGATCAAAGAGGCGACAAAAGAGTTCTATGACGATCCTATGGGTGTCCCGTCCCTCTCACCATGGATTACCGTACGTTCGGTGATGCCGGAATTTTCAGAAAAATTTGCTGCTTATGTAAAAGAGGATAACAAATGAGACATATCTCTGACCTCGAACATACGATAAACAAACGGCTTCATAAGCTCTACTCGCCCGAGATTGCGGAACGGGCGGTGAATGACCTTATCGACCTTATATTCAAATACAAACAGCGCATAGTCTCAAAACCTTATCATCTAAGCGAAAAAGATGTGATCTTGATCACTTACGGCGATCAGGTCAATCGGGACCATGACCCTTCTTTACAGACACTGGGCGAGTTCATGAACAAGCATCTCAGCGGCGTGATCAACTCAATTCATATCCTTCCGTTTTATCCATCTTCGTCTGATAGCGGGTTCTCCGTGGTCAACTACAGTGCAGTAGATCCGCATATGGGTTCATGGCGCGAGATCGATATCATCAGTTCAAAGTACAGGCTTATGGTCGACGGCGTGATCAATCATGCTTCGCAATTCTCCGATTGGTTTAAGGCTTACCTTTCGGGAGATCCGTATTTTAAAGACTTTTTTATCGAACTTGACCCCTTGACGGATCTGAGCAAGGTCGTACGTCCGCGTGCGACACCAGTACTGAGTGAGTTTGTTGATGATGAAGGGAAGATCCATAATATTTGGACGACGTTCAGCAAGGATCAGGTGGATCTTAATTACAAGAACCATCGGGTCTTGCGCAATGTGCTTGATGCGCTTTTCTACTATATCGAAAAAGGGGCTACTCTTATCCGTCTTGATGCGATCGCATTTATCTGGAAAGAGATAGGAACGGAGTGTGTGCATCTGCCTCAAACGCATGAACTTATTCAGCTGATGCGTGAAGTCCTGCATGAGGTGGCTCCTGAAGTCATCATCATCACTGAGACCAATGTACCGCATCACGAGAATGTGTCTTACTTTGGAAGCGGTGATGACGAGGCGCAGATGGTGTATAACTTTGCTTTGCCTCCCTTGTTGGTGCATTCGATCTTAAGCGGAAATACGAAGACCTTGACACAATGGGCACAGTCGCTTAATCTGCCAAGTGACAAGGTCTGCTTTTTTAATTTTACGGCCAGCCATGACGGTATCGGATTACGCCCAATCAAAGGTATACTTACGGATGAAGAGGTAAATGGACTTGTCTCACATGTACAAGACCACGGAGGCTTAGTCTCCTTTAGAACAGAAGAAGATGGTTCACAAAGCCCATATGAGTTAAACTGTTCGTATATTGATGCATTGAGTCATCCTGATGAGGATGATATCGTACGAATCAAACGTATGCTCTTGTCTCAAGGTACGGCCTTGGTGATGCCCGGTGTTCCGGGTATATACTTTCATTCACTTGTCGGATCGCAAAACTATCATGACGGAGTTAAGCATACCGGTGTCAACCGTTCGATTAACAGAGAGAAGTTCAATGCGGACTGGCTGGAAAAGGAACTATCAAACCAAGGAAGCCTTGCCAAGACGATGTTTGACAGTTACAAGCGTCTTATATCTATCCGTACGAATGAAGAGGCTTTCAATCCTTTTGGAAGTTTCCGTTTTTTTGATCTGGATCCGCGTCTTTTTGTCCTTGAACAGGGATGTATTAAATGTGAGGAACGGATTTTGACTGTGCATAATTTTTCGGATGAAGAAGTGCGTTTTA
>Ga0316204_10012345_pt1 | contig 10439 bp, 8 predicted proteins | sample 6monrhotite_MG_2_FD_205661 | JGI IMG/M metagenome (GOLD analysis project Ga0316204, IMG submission 205661) | Microbial mat bacterial communities from mineral coupon in-situ incubated in ocean water Damariscotta River, Maine, United States -... | ecosystem: Environmental > Aquatic > Marine >... | reverse complement strand
TCAATCCAGCGAAAGTCCTTGCTTTCCTCGATCTGTTCGGAAACTGGGACCCGTCACTCGCTTTTGTCATGGGCGGCGCCCTGATCGTAACCGCGATAGGCTATCGCTTGGCGTGGACCAAGGACCGACCTGTTTTTGCGGAACGCTTTCAGGTGCCTGGCAATCGCCAGATCGATACCAGGCTCGCTGTTGGGGCCGTCCTTTTTGGCATCGGCTGGGGACTGGTCGGCCTCTGCCCAGGCCCTGCAATATCAGCGCTTACGTTTGGTGGCGCGCCTGTTCTCCTCTTTTTGGGAGCAATGGCGGTCGGCATGGGTGTTTTCGAAGGTTTCGATAGGATAACGGCGCGTCAGGATACGGTTTGAAATTTTGTTTCAAACAAAGAACGGAAGAAAGATGTCTTCCGAGCGAGCAAAAGCAGACATTAGCTAAGAGGCAAAGAACGCCCTAAATAGGCCGTTCAGGTGGAGTCCAGCGTCAAGTAGATTACGACAACGGTGGATCAAATCTCCGCCAAACAGTCTTCATAGTTCTTTGTCAGCACGTTGTGCCTATGATCTATCAGAAATCGTGCGTCTGAAGATGTGAAGATGTGTGAGCGATTGAGTAGAATGCTATTCAGGGTCAATTCCGCGACCCGTTGCGGGGATACGCCTTGGGACATTAGTGCCGCAGCATCCAGAACATCAGCATGCTGCATAGCCGCGGCGGCGGGCTCGGCTCCAGAGGGGCGAGAGAGTTCAGTTCGATGAAATTCGGTCGCAACCCAGCCCGGGCAAAGCGCGCTGACGCCAATCCTGTCCGCTTTCAGGTCCATCCTCAAGGATTCCGATAGGCCCACAACCGCGAACTTGGTTGCCGCATAACTCAAGGCGCGAGGCGGCGCTGAATGCCCGGCCATTGAGCTCGTATTCACGATGTGCGCGCCTTCACCGTGCTGCCTCATCAGAGGAACGAACGCTTCGACGCCATGTACGACCCCCATGAGGTTGATATCGACGGCCCAACGCCAATCCTCCAGAGGCGTATCGCCAACTGATCCAGTGACGCTCACCGCTGCATTGTTGAAGAGTAAGTGCACTTTGCCGAATGCCTTCACCGTTTTTGCGGCGGCGGCATTGAGCGAGCCTGGATCGGCGACATCACAGACGACGCATTCAGCGCCTTCGCCAATTTCATCTCGTGCCCGTAAAAGTCGCACTCGATCAATATCGGCCATCATCACACGGGCCCCGCGATTTACGAGTGCCTCGGTCAAGGCAAACCCAATTCCTGAAGCTGCGCCAGTTACAAATGCGCCTTTCCCGGAAAAGGAGGAGATGGGTGGGAGTTTCGATGTCATAATATGCTTTTCGTCCTAGAATTCAGAAGCAGCCAGGCCCCTTAGAGTGACGCATAGATCGCCTCGATCAAAGCGCCGTTTCGCGGATCGCCAACCAGATCTGTGCCCATGCGGTTCATCGTATACGCCACGCCAATTTCTCCGTCGGGGTCAGCAAAGGCAAATGATCCACCCCATCCTGAATGGCCAAAAGCATTTGGGTTAGGTCCGTAGAGGCCTGTCGAGTTTAACATGAAGCCGCACCCCCAGCGTGCTTCAATGCCGAGAATAACATCGACGCCATCGCATTGTGTTTGCGTTGCTTGCTGGATGGCTTTTTGGCTTGCAAGACGTTGGCTCAATTCAGACTTTGACACATGCATGGCATAGAGTTCGGCCAGGGCGCGAGCGGTGGCATGACCGTTCGCGGACGGGATGTCAGCCGCTCGCCACTCGGCCGTGTTTGCGGTCATCGCGTCGAGGGGCGGATTTGCCAAAGTTGCAATCTGAGCTTCGGTGAGTTCAGGCGCCGTTGCGGTGGCAGCTGAATCCATTTCAGGCGGTGCGATCAACAATGAACAACGATTGGCATGTTCGGGTGGGAGGCCGACAAAAATGTCGAGGCCAAGTGCGGCATTGAGCTCATCTGCCACGAAGTCTTGAACGTATCGCCCTTCGGCACGTTTCAGGAGCGCTGACCCGAGCGCGCCTATACTTATCGCATGATAGCCAGATTGGCTTCCTGGTGGCCAAAATGGCTCAGCAGCAGCCAGGCTCGCAGCCGCAGTTTCAAGGTCATAATAATCTTCCGTGGCGGCTGGCGAACGAAACCCGCAAAGGCCGCTTTGGTGGGAGAGCAGAGCGCCGATCGTAACGTCTTGTTTGCCGGCAACCGCAAATTCGGGCCAATGGTCACCAACTTTGTCATTATATCTCAAAGCGCCTCGATCTACTGCAGCAGCGAAGCAAGCCGCCATGACGCCCTTGGTTGTCGACCAAACATTGACCAGCGTATCTTCCTGCCAGGGCGTAGATCTTTCACGGTCGGTGTGACCGCCCCACAAGTCGACAAGCCGCTCCGATCCAGAGAAGATACTAACCGAAGCCCCGATCTCGTCATTGGCTTCGAAATTATGCTCAAACGCCGCTTTGACGCTTTCGAATTTTACCGCGCAATACCCTTCGACTAATGTCATCTTGCGCCGCCTTAGAATTGCTTGGCGAGCGAAACGCCGAAGGTTCGCGGCGCGCCGTAGATGCGGAAGCCACTACCAAACGCCAGCTGATTAACGCCTTGGGTGACGTACTCTTCCTCAGCTAGGTTCTTGCCCCATATTGAGAGATCCCAGTTACCCTCTTCGAACAGGGAGATTCGTCCGTTCGTGACCCAATAGGCATCAGCGAAAAGGAGTGGATCGTTGAGTGCATCGCGAAAGGTCTCTGCCTGATAGCGGCTATCGATTGCGAACCGAAGCGATAGCCGGTCACTGAGTTCTGTCGTGTATGATGCACCGAGATTTAGCGATAAATCTGGTGCATCAGGAAGCTCATTTCCGGCTGGGACGGTTCCAGCAGTTGCGTCGAAACTTCCAAGTTCTGTTGAGAGTAATCCGGCGCCCGCATTCAATATCAGGCCCTCGATGGCTTCGGGTTGATAGCTAAGGTTTAGGTCAGCGCCATAGACTTCGGCCTCATCGACATTACCGAGCCGCTGGATCGGGAGCGCACCAACTGTGTCACGAATAAAAGTCTGCACATCACTGTAATCATAATAGAATATGCTGGCTTCATAGGAGAGTCCGGCCGCTGGACGGACACCCTTAATTCCAGCCTCATAGGAGACCAGAGATTCTTGCTCATACGGGATTAGCTGCGCAGTGCTCGTCGCAACGCCAGCGAAGAAGCCGCCAGATTTGAACCCCTCAGAAGCGCTCGCATAAATCAGAGTGTCTTGATCCGGCTTCCAGTTCAAACCGATTTTCCAGGACACACTGCTGTCATCGATCTCATCATCGACGGCCGCGAGCACAATGGGACCGGCGCCGAGCGGCGCCATTGTGAGCAAGCTTCCACCGATTTCGGATACATTATCTTGGGTAAAATTATCAGCCTCACGATTCTCATCTGAATATCGCAACCCACCGACGAGACTTACCGTATCGGTCAGAGCGTATTCAAGGTTTCCGAAGATCGCGGTTGAAGTTGAGGTCTGATCAGCGCGTGACAAGCTGGTCGTGTTGAAAAGCCCGCGCAGGTCGCCCGAATAGATCGTCACGACATCATCTTGTGAATAGAACAGGCCCGCTTGCCAATCGAGCCGATCGTTCGATCCCGAAAGTCGGATTTCCTGTGAGACCTGAATGACATCATCGGTATTATAGAAGTCGAGTGCGGGAACCGGGCTTGCATCTGTATCGGTGGCGTAATCGCGACTAAAATTTATGTATCCGGTAACCGACGTCAGCGTGGCGAAACCCAGGTCTGCTTCCACGCGCGCTGTCGCACCAACCTGATCAAAATTGTACTCAGGATCTGTTGACCAAGCGCCGCGATAAGGGGCACCGTCAGTGTCGGAGTAGCCAAAGAAGTTGCTGCAGCCCGGTTGGCCGGGGCAATCTGTTTCGGTTGCAGTTGGCAGCGCGCCAAAGAATTCGGGCGACCCCAGTTCGGAGCGCGATTGTTGCCCTTCCAGCTTAAGCAGGACGCTCAGGTTTTCAGTTGGGTTCCACAGCGCAGAAGCGCGCCCAGCAAGGACTTCTCGCCTGCCAGTGTCGCGGCCCAACGACTCGTCAAAGTAAAACCCTTCATCTTGGATCAGCCCTTTGCCTGCAAAGCGAAACGCGAGTTGGTCAGAAAGTTGAACATTCGCCATGCCTTCAACGTCACGAGAATCGAAGTTACCGACGCCAACTTGCAGACGCCCGGACGGGCCCTCAAAATTTGGCTTGGCGGACACAATGTTGAGAGCGCCTGCTGTTGAGTTTCGTCCATAAAGAGTTCCTTGAGGCCCTTTCAGAACCTCCATTCGTTCCAAATCGAAGAGGTCAGAACTGAGCAGCGCCAAGGAACTGAGCGAAACTTCATCAATGTAAACGCCAGTTGCTGGATTATTGGTTGCGTTAAAATCATTGAGACCGATTCCGCGCACGGTGATCACCGGCATGAGGCCCGGAAAGTTCTCTTTCACGGTCGCGTTGGGCGTGAAAGAAACCAAGTCGGATGGTGTTTCCAGTCGGCGCGCCCTGATAGCTTCTTCGTCAACAACAGAAATTGCGATGCCGACATCCTGAATGTTTTGCTGACGCTTTTGCGCTGTCACAGTGACCGTTTTCAAAACACGACTGGATGCATCGCCGTCATCGGTCGCTTGATCCTGCGCAATCGCGACGGGTGCGATTGCTGTGCTCATCATCAAAAACGAAACGAGTTTCACTCTGGTGTTCATATATTCCTCCTGGCCCAATTTTTCGACATTTGGGTTCGACACCGATACTGCACATCTAAATTTCACCCGCAAGCATTTTCGACAAATGGGTTCACTATTGAATTTGAACGCTTAATTTTCTTGAACTTTTTACGAGATCGACGTATTAGCCGAGCCATGACAGATGCGTTGCGAAAACTGACTTCAGACGAAACCGACAAACGCGTTTCAAAACGTGATGCGATCCTTCAAGAAGGCGCGGCTCTTCTCAACACTCGAGGCGCGGGTGGGATAAAGCTTGAAGAATTAGCACGCACGACCGGCCTGTCGCGCAACGCTCTCTACTACTATGTGAAAGACCGCACAGACTTAGTCCGCCAATGCTATTTGAAAGCGTGTGATCAGATTGAAGACGATCTCAGCGCGGTTCAGTCTGAGCATGGTGATCCGCAGGCGCAGATCGAAGCCTTTATCTCGCGATCTCTAAATCCATCGCGTCAGCAAAACGCCATTCTCGCAAACATTGATGTCTTGGAATCGCCATACCGCGAAGAGGTGCAGTCTCGCTATGATGCACATGTTCAAACGCTTATGGACATGATTGCCGCCGGCCAGAAAACCGGACAGTTCAAAACTGTCGACCCGCAGATAGCCGCGAACGTGCTTTTGGGTATGCTGAACTGGACCGCGCTTTGGGCGGTGAACTGGTCTGACCGAGATGGAGGCCTTGGGAGCAAGCTAGAGTCTTCAATTGAAGCGATTAAAAGCGCATTATTCGAAGGCATCGCGACGTCGGACAGCCCACCATTCAAGAATGTTATCGCTTATGAAACGCTGACGCATGTCGACCTGAATGTTTTCAATCGCTCGGACGCGCGAATGTTGCGCCAAACGCAACTCTTGGAGACTGCCTCCCTACTGTTCAATCGGCGCGGACTTGATGGCACCAGGATTGATCAGATCGGCGATGCGATTGGCGCGAGCAAAAGCGCTGTCTATCGGCAGTTCCCAGACAAACAGGCTCTCATCAATAGCTGCTTCGAGCGAGCGCTCAATCTCTACGAATCCATATGGCGGGTCGCCGAGGATACGGCTACGACACCCCGTGAAGTCTTGCTAACAACGCTGCATCTAAACTGCCAGGCTCAAGCGAGCGCTAAGCCACCCCTCATCTTCCAGCCCGGCGCGTCCCAATCTTCTAAGCAATTCATTGATCGCGCCAATCTGCTTGGACGGCGCGCTCTCGTTCATGTTCGCGCAGCGCACGAGGATAACGAGATCCGTATTCAGAGCAGAGAGCTATCAGATGTTACAGCGGGCGCCTTCTTCTGGATTCAGAAATGGAGAGAAACGCGCCCCGAACTGTCATCACTTCAGATCGCTGATGAGATCACAGGGATCATCATGACGGGTATCACCAAAAAGTAAGACGAACGCACTTGGCGCGCAGCCAGTGCGTACGATAAACTTGTATGCCTTTGCATGAGGGAATGAGCGCAATATGGCCGAAGCTTCCGACGTTATCATCACCTATGAGGACGAGATCGTCCGCATCACACTCAATCGTCCAGCTCAGCTGAATGCTCTGAACGAGAGTGTTCGCGCCAAGATCGCGGCGACCCTGAACGACCTGATGGAACGACCTGATATTCGGCTGCTGGTTCTGTCAGGCGAAGGCAAGTCATTCTGTTCTGGTGCTGACCTGACGACATCTTCTTACCCCAAGGTCGAGGGAAGTTGGTCGACCCGGCGCAACCGAACCGCAACCTGGCAGCGGGTGCTTGAGCAACTCGATCGTATTCCGCAAGTTACAATTGCGAGCATGCAAAAGCATGTTGTCGGTGGTGGCGCGCTCTTGGCGACCGCGTGTGATTTCCGGGTCATCAGCGAGGATGTCGTTCTGCGTATTCCTGAACTTGCGTTGGGCATTCCAAATGTCTGGAATGGTACACCGCTCCTTGCTCGTGAGATCGGGCTTTCAAGAGCGCGGGACTGGGTGATGACGACCCGCAAAGTTCTGGCCAATGAGTTGGTACAGTGTGGCTGGGCGCATAGGCGGGCATCACCCGAAGCGCTCTCAGCAGAAACTGACGACTTGGTTCGGAATCTGCTCGCAGTGCCGCCTGCGGCGCTCGCTTTAACGCGAAGCATGACATCTGCTCTCGGACGGGCGCAATCAGGTATGCAACTTGGCTGGGCGGACGCAGACCTTCAACAATGGTCTTTGACCGAAGAAGAATACAAGCAAACGATTGCGCGCTACACGAGCAATCTCAAAACATAATGAGGCACGCAATGATTTCGAACCAAACCTAGTCGGCTATTCGGAATTTTTGTTGTCCGCTCAATTCATCCTCCACGAACTCCATACGGTCTTTCCCCCAGAAGAGTTGGTTATTCACGAAAATCGATGGCACCCCAAATACACCGCGATCGCGGGCATTGTTCGTTGAAGCAATTAGCGCATCACGAACGGCAGTGCTATCGGCCTCAGATTGATAATCATCAGCAGAGACTCCAAGCGTCTCGGCGATGTGCTGCAGAGTTTCATCCGACCCTATAGTGCCGTCATCCTGCTCCCAATACGCTTCGAAAATTGCTCGTATGAATTCAGCTTCCTTGTCCCATTTTCTCATCCCGAGAGCCCCGCGCAAGGCACGGCTCGTTTTGATCGGAAAGACGGACGGCAGACGGAAGGGCAACTCATATTTCTTCGCCCATCGCATCAAGTCATGGCCCCGGTTATCAAGCTTCTCTTTCGCCTCATCCATCAGCACATAATTATTAGATCTGAAGACGTAGCCAACATTGAAGGGGTGCCAGTTGATCTTCGCATCATATGTCTTCGCCAGCGGCTCGAGAAGCTTGAGCGCGAAATAACTATTGGTTGATCCGAGATCCCAATAGAAATCTACTTCAGAGGTCATTTGCAATGCCTTTTCGACGAATGGGTTCATTTTCGATACAGCATACAAAATTGCTTAGATCAAGAATTCCCTTCCCAAACTGGGGCGAAGCGTTCCTCACAACGGTGCTTTCGATTGGTGCAGCCCAGTTTCATCCAAACAGCTAGCCGCTAACCAGCACCCTAAACTCACCCCACAACAGCCGCTCGCAAATTCTGAAATGCGAGCAAAAGCAGACATTACGAGATGACTTTTTTAATCGCTCGAAAGGCTAGAAATCTTATCTATTAGTCTTTCGCGAAAGGCAGGTTTCGCGTCTGACGCGAGGCACAAAGAGACGCCAATTAACGCCTGTTTTCTAAACCCATCTAAGTCACAATATCCGTTCGCCCAATCCTGTCTCGCTAAGCGGTAACAGCCGTATATTTGCGGCCCGAGTACTTCAGGTGGGATTTGACCTCGCAATAGTCCTTCTCCAACCGCACGAGCACAGGCGTTGATCGGCTGTTGGACAAAGTGAGCGAAGATCCCCTCATTCGAGCTTTGTTCGAACAGCCCGCTACGGTCACCCGCGATAAAGGCGGCACGAAAGAAAGCCTCATCGGTGGCAAAATGATCCGCCAAATCGTTGATCTGCATTGCAAACGACTCTTCTACGGTGCTCGGCCCCGCCTGGTCTTGGATGATATGTAATTGCGTGAGCATCTCGTCGATTATGACGGTGAGGATTTCATTCTTGCCCCCGACCAGATTGTAGATCGTGGGAACGGTGAGACCAGCACGTGTTGCTAGGTCTCGAATCTTCATTGCCTCAAAGCCTTCGACCGCGATGAGGGCGCGTGCTTCGCGCAGGATTGTCTCCCGGCGTTTCGCCATATTCTTTGAACGCGTGCTTTCGCGTGAACCAAGTGTCTCGACAGCCATCAGGAATCCTTAGGTCGATTTTCCGATTGACACAACAATTAAACATTGTTTTAATTTAAACAACGTTAAAACAAAGAGGATTCTCTCATGTCTGAACCTTGGTACATGGATTCCATCGAAGCCTGCGCAGCACACTATGGTGATGATACCGAAGCGATGCGGGAATATCTTATCTCCGGGCATAAGCGCGCCATGGCATTGGACAATCGCGGTCCAATAGAATTTGAAGCGGATGGCAATCTCGCGCGCCATATCGTCGATGCCTACAAGAAGTATGGGTTCTACGTGTTTACTGGCGTTCTGCAACACGACGAACTGGACGACATCAAGCAGGATCTTAACGAGATGAAAAAGCGGTTCCCTGTCGGACCGGGCGAGAAGCTTACAGCCGATGGGGCTCCAGCCCTGGGTTCAGATTGCACGACGACGACGCTCGTATGGTCAAAGCCGCTTGGCGACCCGTTGGGCGGCTCAACCCTTGCCAACGGGCGACACCAAGTGAAACTCCTTGAACCAAAGGCGGCCGATAACGCGCCTGAGGCAGCGCCCTTCATTCTACTCGGCTCCCTGCAATTCTCCGAAACCTGTCTGCGCGTCTATGGACATCCGCAATTGTTGAAAGTGGCTGAGGATATCAACGGCAAGGATTTCGCGCCGTTCAATGAAGCCCTTTTTATCAAAGAGCCTGGCATTGGCGCGGCCGTATCCTGGCACCAGGACGGCACGACACATTGGGACAGTGAAGATTTTGATGATGGCATTCACGGCTTCAATTTCATGGCTCAGGTTTTTGGCAGCACAGCTGTAAACGGTGTCTGGGTGCTGCCTGGCAGTCACAAGCTTGGCAAAGTTGACATCAAGAAATTGGTCGAAACGTCGGGAAGTGAGCGGATTTCTGACACTGTGCCGCTGGTTTGCGACGCAGGCGATGTGGTGATGTGCAATCGCCAATTGGTGCACGGCTCTTTCGCCAATACCGGCTTAGAACCTCGCGTTACCGTCAATATGGGATTCCACCGCCGCAGCTCGGTCCTGGGCGTAACTGGCGCGGGTACGCACAGCGCCGTTCAAGTCTTCGATGAGGATCTGATCGCGAAACGCTCTGAAGTCATTGGCTATGGCATCGATGCGCGGCGCAAGCGTTTCCCGAATGAACAGCCGTACGAGTATCAACCGTTCGTCGAGCAGGGCTTGTCCTATGAGTGGAATGAGGACGCGAAAGCCTCGCTCCGCGATTACAATGCACTGGATCTTAGCATCTAGCACGACCCGACAATCACACTGTGCGTTCGAGACGAGCCTCGGAACGTGCGCGCAGTCATTTTATTATCTCCATCTGAGAACGCGCCCATGTCCCACGCCGCTACCATCCTTGCCATGCATCCTGAAATGCACACGCTCTTTCCGAACCGTCCAGAGCGGTGGAATTGGCTCGACACCCAGGGAGACGTCGAGAACACCATCGCTACACGCGGCGCCGACGTCGATATTCTGCTATCGGCCAGCATCGAAAAGCTCAACAAAGAGACGCTGGCGAACTTTCCGAACCTCAAAATGGTCGCATCCGTTTCGGCTGGTTTCAGTAATATCGATCTCGACGAGTGTCGCTCTCGTGGGATAGCGGTCACGAACTCTCCCGGAATGAATTCAGGTGATGTGGCTGATCTCGCCGCCGCGATGATGACTTCGCTCTTACTGCGCATCCCGCAAACACAGAATTACATCATGACGGATCAGTGGATTGCCGCCGCACCACCACTTCGCCACTCGATCCGCAATATACCGGTTGGTATTGTCGGTCTCGGATCGATCGGTCAGGAAATTCTCAAACGACTGACGCCTTTTGGAGTTGATCTGAAGTGGT
>Ga0316204_10012344_pt1 | contig 10439 bp, 6 predicted proteins | sample 6monrhotite_MG_2_FD_205661 | JGI IMG/M metagenome (GOLD analysis project Ga0316204, IMG submission 205661) | Microbial mat bacterial communities from mineral coupon in-situ incubated in ocean water Damariscotta River, Maine, United States -... | ecosystem: Environmental > Aquatic > Marine >... | reverse complement strand
GCAACACACAATCCTTCCGATCACCCAAACTCATTGACTCAGCCAGCCAATGGCAAACACTCAGCCTAGGCTCAAACCACACCTGCGGAATAAAGGAAGATAGCTCACTCTGGTGCTGGGGCCAGTCTGTCTTCAATCAACTAGGCATAGGCCCCACCAACGCCAACAGTGACACCACCGTTCCTCAGCAAGTGGGCACTGAATCTTGGCTATCCGTATCGGCCAGCGTACAGCACACCTGCGCCATTCGCGCTGATCACACCCTGTGGTGCTGGGGCTTTAATAACTATGGTCAACTCGGTCAGGTCGCCGTTGGCAACATCCCTGCCCCCAGCGACATACCGGTGGTCATCAAAACCTCTCAAACAGCCCTTGAGCCTGACAATGACTGGCAACAGGTCTCTGCCGGCGGCTCTCACACCTGCGCACTTAAAAACAGCGGTGCTCTTTGGTGTTGGGGTAATAACACCTACGGCCAAACCGGCCAAGCGGAGGTTGGCAATCAAACCGTGGCCGCTCACATAGACTCAGACACCTCGTTTAGAGAGATCTCCGCTGGCGCTAATCATAGCTGCGCCATCAGTGTGGAGTACCAAATTCATTGCTGGGGTTTAAACGTTGAAGGCCAATTAGGTATAGCAAATATTCCCCCTATTAAAAGCCCAGCTCCAGTAAACAACGATAGCTGGACTCAAATTTCCTCAGGCCACGACTACACCTGCGGCATTCAAACCGACAAGAGCCTTTGGTGTGGTGGCACGAATGCTTTTGGCCAACTCGGCGATGGCACACCACTCAATCGGCCCAAACCCGTAGAAATCAAAACGGATGAGCGACAAGAGTGGCTTCAGGTTAAAGTAGGCCGAGATCACACTTGCGCTATTCGCGATAATGTTGAGCGCAACCTTTGGTGCTGGGGTAATAATCAGCATAATAAATTAGGTCCGACCGGCGCTGTTTTTGACTATGACAACTGGAGCCCTCTGAAAGTCAACGCCCCCGGCGCAAAGTGGGCCGGCGTAACCTTAGGCATCCACCACACTTGTGCCCTTAAAAGCGACCCGACAGGCTATACCCCCTGGTGCTGGGGCAACAATAATTTTGGACAATTAGGCATCGGTACGCTCGGTGACGGCACAGGCGGCGCGGGAGATATCCAACCCGTTATCGAGCCACAGCAAGTAAAACCCTATACCGACTGGGAAACCTTAAGTGCTGGCGGATTTCATACCTGCGGTATCCGTGAAACGAATATTTTACCACTGCAACGAGAACTCTACTGCTGGGGCCGCAATGACTTTGGTCAACTAGGCACAGGCACAACCACAAACGAACTCAACCCCGCATTGATCGGCACACATAAGGACTGGATATCAGTTGCCAGTGGCACCAATCACACCTGTGGCATTCGCCGAGTCAGCACCCAGCCCCTACAGGCTATGATGTATTGCTGGGGCAAAAATAGCGCCGGTCAATTGGGCCTAAAACACAATGCCGATGTACCTGAGCCAACACAGGTGGGGGAGTTCGACAATTGGAGCCATGTTTATGCGGGACTCAACAACAATAGTTGCGGCCTGCGCACCACTGACAACGGAGCCACCCACATATTGCATTGCTGGGGCTTCAATCGCTCCAATCAAACATCAAGCAGTCACTTGGAATCCATTATAGAACCCGGCTCCTGGGGACAAAAACAATGGTCAAGCGTGACCCTGGGTAGCTCCAGCACTTGTGCGATCAATAATGGCGAAAATAGCGGCCAAATGTTGTGCTGGGGAGAAGGCAGTCCCTATCAACTAGGCACGGGCAGCGCTTGGCATTACACCCCACAAAGCAACCAGTAACGCAACGAACTGACGGGGCAGGGCAGTGTTAGCACATACAGCTAACACCTAACATTACGGCAGCAGGGCCTCACTAGCATATAAATCTTCAAGCGTTTCACGCTGGCGAATAACATGAACATTGTCACCATCAACCATTAATTCCACGGGTTTAGGTCGAGAATTATAATTAGAAGCCATGGTAAAACCATAAGCACCCGAGCCTCGCACGGCGAGATAATCACCAGGCATTAATGCTAAGACACGATCCTTGCCCAGAAAATCTCCCGTTTCACACACTGGCCCAACCACATCATAGGCACATAATTTAGCATCACTCGCCTGATTTAACGGCACGATGTCTTGCCATGCGCCGTACAAGGAGGGTCGCAGTAAATCATTCATTCCCGCATCAACAATGGCAAAATTCTTATGCTCCATGCATTTAAGATATTCAACCTGAGTCAGCAAAATACCCGCATTACCAGCAATCGCTCGACCTGGCTCCATTAAGATTTCCAGTTCGCGCCCCTGTATGCGCTCAGCTAAAGCCATCACATATTCCGCCGGTTCTGGCGGTTGCTCAGTATGATAACGAATCCCAAGCCCCCCCCCCACATCAAGGTGCTTAATATCGATACCTATGCCAGCTAGCTCATCAATCAGTAGTAGCACTCGATCCAGCGCATCGACAAACGGGGTGACTGACGTTAATTGTGAGCCAATGTGGCAATCCACACCCGTAATATTCAAATGCTCCATAGCCTGCGCTCGACGATACACATCAACAGCCAGCTCGATTGCGATGCCAAATTTGTTATCCTTCAAGCCCGTTGAGATATAAGGATGGGTCTGCGCATCAACATCAGGATTTACACGGATAGAGACCGGTGCTTTTAGGCTCATCTCACCAGCAACCGTATTTAAACGCTCGAGCTCGGCTTCAGACTCTACGTTAAAACACTTAATGCCAACCGCTAAAGCTCGGCGCATTTCTGCTGCCTGTTTGGCGACGCCCGAAAAGACGACCTTAGAGACATCCCCACCTGCGGCAATCACACGCTCCAATTCACCCACGGACACAATGTCAAAACCCGAGCCTAAGCGCGCCATGACATTTAGCACCGCTAAATTCGAATTTGCCTTAACCGCGTAACAAACCAGATGTGGGCAATCAAGCAAAGCCTCATCAAATGCCTTCCAGTGACGCTCAATGGTCGCTCGTGAGTAAACATAAGCGGGCGTGCCATAGGTTTTTGCGAGTTGAGTGAGATCAACGCTTTCGCCGCGAAGACGTCCTTCGTGATAATTAAAATAATCCATCGTATTAATCAGCTTGCTGAGAGGGATTGTCAGTACGCGAATCGGGGAAATATAAATCCCCTTTTTGACCACATCCAGACAAACCCATGACAAAAACCGCTGCCAAAATAATGCTCACCCAGGACATAGAACGCTCCAACAAAACCTAAGAAATTCGGAAAAGGAGTGATTATAGACTAACGCGGTTTAATCGGGCTAACTGTCGCCGATGATTGAGCCAAATATTGCACCGCTGAATTTAGCTTTGTTTCAATATCATGTTTAGCACGCAAAAATTCCACCGTTGGGACCTGACCATTACCGAAGTCACTAAACTGGCTTGCGGGTAAATCCATATCCGTAATAAAAACCGGATAACGCTTCAAACTTTTACGTCTTGCAAGAATATGCCGAGCGACTTCAGCGTACAAATCGTCGCCATACTCTAAGGATGAGAACTCGCAATCATTGCAATACACGGTAAAATCTGCTGACTCAACCCCATCAAGCCCCTCTTCAGATAATACCTGCAGTTTAAAAAAACCTGCACTATTCGCCCGATTTGGGTCACTGCGACGCACCTGCCATTGGCCCCGGCTATCGCGTGCAAAGCGGAAATACTCCACATCAATACCGTCCCCCACCTCATCTAGAAAATCAGCGAGTTGATAATATTGACGCTGTAACACCGAATCAAAAAAACTTTGATAATGCGTTAGCAGATAATCACTGCCAAAAGAATCATTCTTTTCGTAGAACAACGAGCCTCGCTCATCAATGACGTAAACCTCGACCGATGGCCCATTCTCCTTAAAAAACAACTGCACCACGCCAGGCTTATTAAACTTATACATCAGAGGTAATAATGTGTCGTGCAGCGCATATCGATCAAGCACTACCTTACCAAAAGCCACTCGTCCTCGACCTAAGTACGCCATGAGCTCTGTCAGCGAACCAAGGCGTTGGAACTTCAACACATCTTCTTCCAGATACAGGACGTAATAGCCGTGACCAACACCAAAGATATAGTTATTGCCTTGGCTCTCCGGTCCACGATAAAAACAATCAATAATATCTTGGTACAAACGCTCGATTCGCTGCTGAATAGTCATGCGGTGATTGACACTAAAACAAAACACCTCAGGCACAGGCGGTACGTTGCCGCGTGAAGGCGGCATGGCGTGTAAATAATTGCTAATACCGGTCAGAATACCCTCAACCCCATCGTGATGAGCAGTGAGCACCTCTTTCCAGCTGGTGACCAGAACTTGATCAATGCTATGCACCAAACATTCATACAAGCCACCATAACTAAATGCATCAGTGCGATTACTGGCTAAATGGCGACCCTCTTTATGCGATAAATCCTCACCCAGATTAACAATAATAGCGCACTGCAATACACGAACAGCCCTTCCCAAATCCTCAATACACGTCTCCAATACCATTTGGCGAGGAAAACTCTTAATCAACGCTCTTTCAAGATCCTTAAGCTCGCGATCATCCTGCTCAACCCCCGCCCTAGCAACCGTTAGGGTGCTATTCTCATCAATCAAACCGTTAAAATGTGCCCAGACCATGGCCTCAATAAGATTGCGAGTCCGCTTGAGTGCCACTAAGTTATTACCCTTATCCTTGGTGTCATTGACCCCATCCGTCAAAATTGCCCAGCCGTTGTCGCGCTTGCCTTTCGGCTTAATCTGATAAAACGTTAAATTAGCTTCCCGAACATTTTGCGAAATACCTCGATTCACAATCTCGACTTTGCCCGCCTTGCGTTCAAAAGCGGCGTATAATTTGCGGCCTAAGGCGTTAAGGTCTTGCTGATTAATCGCCGCTAACTGAGCATAACTTCGCGCAAAATCGGACAAAAACTGATAGGTGTAGGTTAATTCTCGGACTAAAATACCCCGTTCCTCTAACACCCTACGCATATTCCAATCAGAACGATTATCCATGACGTGTAAATCATGCTCATCCCATCCCCACGCATTAGTTAAAGACCGCATTAAATCACGACGCCATTCATACTCAATCGTGGGTTTAGAGGTAAGCTTTTGATTAACTTTAAAATAGAAGCAACGCCGAACTAACATTAGGCGCTCTTCTTCATCTCGGTGGGTCAAATATTCTTCTAATTTTTTATACAGCATTAAATACGGATCAAGCCGGTCTAAATCTATTTCGTTATCAAAAATGGCTTTTTTAAAGCGCAAACACAGCAAGTCAATCTTTGGGTATTCGCTGGCGTAAACTTCCATTAACAGCAGCTTCAACACAGATTTATAGGGCGAATCAATGCCCTTAAACAATTGCCACAAGGCCGCACCAAAAAACTCTTCGGCAGGAAGCGTGGGAATCCCACCAAAATCAACACACTCCCCTTCAACAGCCAAACGTCGCTGAAACAGCGCTTTCAAATAAGCGTCATAGTTACCTTCTTCTTGCGGCGGCACTAACCACCACGCAGGAAAACGACCCGCCAACAACAAACCTGTTCGATAAAACTCCTCAAGCAATAAATAATATTGGGCAGTACCGCTACTCTCGGAGGAAAGATCGACAATTTCTCCTCGCTTAAAACGCACCGGATCCATGAGGAAAAAATGAACCTCTAAACCCTGGGCCTCAGCCCAAGCCTCAATCGCCGTGGCCTTGTCTTGCAGCTCGGCCAAACGCTCTTGCGCTAAGTCATGTTGATGACACAACCAAATATCAAAATCACTTTTTTTGGAATAGGCCACCGTGCCACTGCTACCCATCAAAAACATGGACACAATGTCATAGCGCGGCAACGCCCTTTTTTGATACTCAAATCGCTGCACATATTTTTTCGCAGCATCTAAGCCACGCTTGGTCGGGGTGTAATCACAAATACCGGCGGGTGAAGCCTTAGAGACATAGCCAGGTAAACGGGGATGGTTGACGTGAAACAGCAGCGGCAAGAAATCCAAGAAATCTCGCTGCGTTGGGCGCATACAGCCTTCGGCACGCCTCAGACGCTCCCGATTAATCATCAAGAAGCGTTTTTTGGTTGCCTCAATATCTGCAAACTTTAATTCATTGACTACGTTTAACATTGCCATCACAGGCTTCATATCGGCCCAAAAAAACAAAGCTATAGTAAATCTATGGCAATATCCGGCCCTAAATCCGGCAGCCAAACAAAGCTATCTTGTTGAAAATATTAAAAAATAAAATACCTTTCAAAAAATAATTCAAAAAAATAATTTGAACCAAGACACTTAACGCACCGCTTATCACTTAGTCACTTAGTCGATAAAAAAAACACCATCAGAAAATAGGGACTTGGCGTTCTTTGACATAGCTTTCATAATGACCAGAATTAATCCTTAGTGAAACGGGCTTAGTCGGCGATGTTCAGGTCTGAGTCACAATTCACACAATCGAGTCTACACTTTAATCAGCACGAGGGAATGTCCACCATGGCGCAGCTAACTCTTGAAGCAGCCAACGATATCTTGATGTATAGCCCAATTAGCATGCTAGTGCTCAGCAAGGATGGCAAAATCCAGTGGTATAACAACACCTTGCTAAGCACGCTCGGGCTAAAACCAACACAATTAGATACACAAACTCAAGCCACACTAGCGACTGAGCTTAGAAGCGTGTTAATTGATCCGCCCGAAATCATTTTGCTCCAAGATGGCACAAATCAACGCTGGTTACGCACCGATCAGAAAGAGAACAAAGACGGTAGTCGCCTGCACGCCTACATTGATATTAGCGCGGAGCAACAGTATAAAAACGAACGTGACAAACTCGCCGAAGAATTACAACAACTAGCCACCCGTGATTCGATTACTGGCCTCCCCAACCGCCAGGCACTACTTCAAGGTCTTGATCCGTTAATCTCTCGTAGTCGTCGCTACGACAACCCACTCTCGATAATTAAACTCAATGTCAGCACGGACGAGCAACTCACCGACGCCACCCTCCACACCGCATTGCTACGCGTAGGCCAAGCCCTAAAAGATCAAATGCGCTGGGCGGATATTATTGGTCGGTACGAAGGCCAGGACTTTCTACTAGTGCTGCCAGAGACGCCCGCAGACGCAGCACAACAACTAGCCGACAAAATCACAGCGCTGATTAACGCCATTGAATTGCAAGATGAGCAAGGTCAGGTGGTCAAACTTGAGGGCTACTGCGGTACCGCAGGCTGGAGTAAAGGAGATGATGCACTCTTGATGCTAAAACGCGCCAACGAGGCCGTCACAACAGCTAAAGCCGCCACAGCAGCATAAGCCAGGCAAAAAAAAACCCCTGCTTGAATGTGCTCAAGCAGGGGGCTTTTTTTATCCAAGCTACTAGGCGATACGCTGACGTGCGCGCACTAGCGCCGCTTTTACCTGGGCGGGGGCTGTCCCACCAATATGATTACGGGCAGACACCGAACCTTGCAGGGTCAGCACCTCAAACACATCATCGCCAATGATGTCAGAGAACTGAGTTAACTCACTCAAACTCATCTCACCCAAGTCTTTACTCGTTTCCACGCCATGACGTACAGCCTTGCCCACCACTTCGTGTGCATCGCGAAACGGCATACCTTTACGCACCAGATAATCAGCCAAGTCGGTAGCCGTAGAAAAGCCCTGCAACGCAGCGCGTTCCATATTTTCTTTATTCACAGTCAAGGTCGCCATCATATCGGCATAGACTTTTAGACAACCACGTAGATTATCAATCGTATCGAACAGCGGCTCTTTATCTTCTTGATTGTCTTTGTTGTAAGCCAGCGGCTGACCTTTCATCAAGGTCAACAACGAGACAAGATGGCCATTGACCCGACCGGTTTTACCTCGAACTAACTCAGGTACATCTGGATTTTTCTTCTGCGGCATGATGGATGAGCCCGTACAGAAACTATCGGGAATATTGACAAAATCAAACTGCGCCGAGGCCCACAAAATCAACTCTTCAGAAAAACGCGACATATGAGTCATAATCAACGATGCCGTAGCGCAAAACTCAATCGCAAAATCACGGTCACTGACTGCATCCAAGGAGTTTTCAGTCACGCCGTCAAAACCCAGCAATTTCGCTGTGTACTCACGATCAATCGGATAAGAGGTACCCGCCAGCGCCGCACTGCCCAAGGGCATAACATTTACCCGCTTGCGACAATCGATTAGACGCTGAGCATCGCGCTGGAGCATTTCAAACCAGGCCAACATGTGATGACCAAAGGTCACTGGCTGGGCCACTTGGAGATGGGTAAAACCTGGCATAATCGTCTCAGCTTCACGCTCCGCCAAATCGATCAGTGCTACTTGCAAGCGTTTCAACTCAGCCCCTATGACATCAATCTCATCGCGCAAATACAAACGAATATCGGTCGCGACTTGATCGTTACGAGAGCGACCTGTGTGCAATTTCTTACCCGCATCACCAATCCGCTGCGTCAAACGTGCCTCGATGTTCATATGCACATCTTCCAGAGAAACAGACCACGCAAACTGTCCCGCATCGATCTCGGCTTCAATCTCATCAAGCCCAGCAATAATGCTATCGCGCTCGGACTCAGTTAACACGCCGACATGGCTCAACATTCGAGCATGGGCTCGAGAACCGGCCAAATCATGGCGATATAAACGCTGATCAAAACCAACGGATGCAGTGAATGCCTCAACAAAGGCGTCGGTAGGCTCGGTAAAACGACCGGCCCAGGGTTTGATCTGTTGCTCTGACACGCGATTTCCCCGATTGAACAATTACGAAAGACAGCGGATTATAACAAGTTTGCTAACAGCAGACGTGCTTGAGTCATAAATTTCAAGCATAAATAAGGTATTTTCAAACAACTACCGATAGTTAGAGCAACGCTCAAGGATTTTCAGAGAACCGCAATGACAGCAGACACTGACACTACAGCAAACGAGCCTGAGCTATTTTTACCTAGCTTTTGCGATATCCGCATTGTCTTTTCCGTCGTCATCATTGGTGAGCTACTCGCTTTCTTACTCACACTTGCCAGCCCTCACTCCCATCACAATGAATGGGGTCAACTCAGTTTATTATCCATGTTTATTCAATGGATTGGGCTTAGCTGGGCAGCACTCCTATGTACCCTACGCCAGTGGATGACGACCATACCCATGTTAGCGGCAGGAACTGTCAGCTACGGCTCATTACTCCTTTGCACCATAGCCTTCACTGAAATGGCGTACTGGGGCATCCCCAGCTTGGGTGGTGAAATTCTCACCATCAACATGACCCACTGGGAGTTTTTAGGCCGTAACTTAGGTATCGCCGCCATCACTGGATTTTTGGTACTACGCTATTTTTTTCTCCGTCATCAATTGAAATTGGGCATTGAGGCCGAAAATCAAGCACGTATGCAATCTTTACAGGCCCGAATACGGCCGCATTTTTTATTCAATAGTTTAAACGCCATTACCAGCCTTATTCGCCACCAACCTCGCGTTGCAGAAGAGGCCATTGAAGACCTGGCCGATTTGTTCAGAACCAATCTAGAGACCGCCCGCAGCACGGTTTCGTTTTATGACGAGCTGGACATTGCCCGGCGCTATTTGCGCATGGAGACCCTGCGCCTTGGCGACCGACTTAAGATCGAATGGGAGCTCGAACAGATGCCTGAAGACGCATCGATCCCCGCGCTGACCTTGCAGCCTTTATTAGAAAATGCGATATATCATGGCATTGAGTTACTGGCGCAGGGCGGCACCATTCGCTGCTACGCCCGACGCAAACGCAACATGCTTTATCTCACCATCGCCAATCCGATTCCTGAGCAAGCACAGCAATCAAATAGGCCTGGTAACCAAGTCGCAATGGACAATATCCGCCAACGTTTATTGGCTCACTTTGACAACGAAGGACGTGTGGAAGTAAAACAACAGAACAAACAACACGAAGTCACTCTGATGTTTCCCTTCCAGCGCTATAAAAAATGATGAATATTTTAATCGTGGATGACGAACCTTTGGCCCGCTCCCGCTTGAGAGATATTTTAGGCGACATAGGTAACAACAATATTGTTGGTGAAGCCTGCAATGGCCAGGAGGCCGTAGACAGAACAACGGAACTTCAACCCAACATTATCCTCATGGATATCCGTATGCCCCTCATGACAGGCTTAGAGGCTGCACAAAAAATTGCCGAACTCGATAATCCACCGACGGTAATCTTCACCACTGCTTATGACGATCATGCCCTCGAAGCGTTTGATGCCAACGCCACCGACTACCTGCTTAAGCCGATTCGTCGTGAACGCCTCGAAAAAGCCCTGCAAAAAGTACAAATACCCCAAACACAAGCAGCAAC
>Ga0316204_10012342_pt1 | contig 10444 bp, 9 predicted proteins | sample 6monrhotite_MG_2_FD_205661 | JGI IMG/M metagenome (GOLD analysis project Ga0316204, IMG submission 205661) | Microbial mat bacterial communities from mineral coupon in-situ incubated in ocean water Damariscotta River, Maine, United States -... | ecosystem: Environmental > Aquatic > Marine >... | reverse complement strand
AGAGGCGGGATTTCACCGACCTCGTACAGGTCTTTGATTTCCCCTTCGATTTCATCTTCAGGCTGAATTGAGGCGGCGGCGTCGGACATCGTCGTAGTCTCCAGTCAAAAACGTGACCCGGGGGGGGTCTTAAAATTCAAAATACTAATGTTGCAGCGCAACAAGGACGCTATTATGTTGGTTCCGAACTTTGCCGCAAGGTGATTCAGCGACAAATTTTGAAATTTTATTTCTTTGTAAAGCCGGAAGCCCCCAGATGAGCGATAAATTAAAAGAAAATAAGCAACAAATGGAAAAATCCGCAGCAAACGCCGCAGGAACACGGAAGATTCCGTGGGTGGTGCGGACATATTCCGGCCATTCCTCGGCCCGCGCGTCAAACGAGCTTTACAGAACGAACCTCGCACGCGGCCAGACCGGGCTGTCTGTCGCTTTCGATCTGCCCACGCAAACCGGTTACGACAGTGATCATGAACTGGCCCGGGGCGAGGTTGGCAAGGTTGGGGTGCCGATCTCCCATATCGGCGATATGCGGACCCTGTTCCAGGATATTCCTCTGGACCAGATGAACACCTCCATGACCATCAATGCGACGGCGCCGTGGTTGCTGGCCATGTATGTGGCTTTGGCGGACGAGCAGGGTGCCAAACGCAGTGATCTCGCCGGGACCGTGCAGAACGACATTATTAAAGAGTATCTGTCGCGCGGGACCTATGTCTTTCCGCCAGGCCCGTCCATGCGTCTGATCAGTGACGTCATTACCTGGACTTACCGGGAAGTGCCGCGCTGGAACCCGACCAATGTCTGCTCCTACCATCTGCAGGAAGCCGGGGCGACGCCGACTCAGGAACTGGCCTATGCCCTGTCTACGGCACAGGCCGTGCTGGACCTGGTCAAGGCCTCGGGTCAGGTCCCCGATGCGGATATGGCAAAAGTCGTGGGACGCATCAGCTTTTTTGTAAACGCCGGTATCAAGTTCATCACTGAACTATGCAAGATGCGGGCCTTCACCGAGATGTGGGATGAGATCTGTCGGGAACGCTACGGCGTTGAAGACGAAAAGTACCGGCGCTTTCGTTATGGCGTTCAGGTCAATTCGCTGGGCCTGACGGAGCCGCAACCGGAAAACAATGTCTACCGGATATTGCTGGAGATGCTGGCCGTGGTTCTGAGCAAGAATGCCCGTGCCCGTGCGGTGCAACTGCCCGCCTGGAATGAAGCCCTGGGCCTGCCGCGTCCGTGGGACCAGCAATGGAGTTTGCGGCTGCAGCAGATCGTCGCGCTGGAAACGGATTTGCTGGACTATGATGACATTTTCACCGGTTCCGCCGAAATCGAAAAAAAGGTGGCTTCATTGAAAGAAGATGCCCTGGCGGAAATGGCGATCATCGAAAATATGGGCGGCGCAATTCCGGCAGTTGAATCGGGTTATATGAAAGAACAACTGGTTGCCTCCAATGCCCGTCGTGTGGCGGCGATTGAAACCGGTGAACAGGTTGTCGTAGGCGTTAACGCCTATACCGAAACAGCCCCGTCACCCCTGACTGGATCGGACGATGGCGGGTTCCTCAAAACTGACCCCGATGCCGAAAAAAATCAGATCGAGGCCCTGGAGACCTGGCGGCGTGAACGCGATGTCGAGGCAGTGGAAACGTCACTTGCCGGTTTGAAGGCGGCCCTGGCGAACGGCGAAAATATTATGGAGCCTTCCATCGTCTGTGCCCGGGCCGGTGTGACAACAGGGGAATGGTCGGATGTGTTGCGCCAGACCTTCGGGGAATACCGCGCACCCACCGGTGTTTCCGCAACTGCCACGGCCAATGCGCCGGACGCGGCCTCTGACAAGGTCCGGGCTGAAGTCGCAGCGGTCACAGATAAACTTGGCCGCCGGCCCAAAATCCTCGTCGGCAAGCCGGGCCTGGATGGCCATTCAAACGGGGCTGAACAGATCGCCGTGAAAGCACGCGATTCCGGCATGGAAGTAGTTTATGCCGGTATCCGTCTGACACCGGCCGAGATTGTTGAAAGTGCCCGCTCGGAAGATGTGCATCTGATCGGATTGTCGATCCTGTCGGGCAGCCATGTCGCCCTGGTTTCACAAGTGCTGGAAGGTTTGAAAGCTGTGGGCCTGGAGCACATTCCTGTGGTCCTTGGTGGCATCATTCCGGAAGAGGATGCGGCAGAATTATTGAGGCAGGGTGTGTCGCGGGTCTATACGCCCAAGGACTTCGAGTTGAACACCATCATGAGTGACTTTGTGACCCTGGTTTCACCTGATGAAAACAAGGCTGCATAATCTGTTCTAAGTCGTTGACGCAGGCAGGGAATGGTCGTATACCGACCGTTCCTTGCACGAGGGTGATCTTTCGTGAGGGGTGTCCTGTGTTTTACTGTTTACCGTTTGTTGACGGATTGAATGGCATAAGCACTTGATAAACCATAAAAATTGGCAGAATTAAGATAAGGAATCCTCCGTGGTTCAAGTATTCGTTCGTGAGAATAATGTCGACCAGGCTCTTCGGGCTCTGAAGAAAAAAATGCAGCGTGAAGGCATCTTCCGTGAAATGAAGATGCGTCGCTCGTATGAAAAGCCGTCCGAAAAGCGTGTGCGCAAACAGGCTGAAGCTGTTCGTCGCGCCCGTAAGCTGGCTCGCAAACGCGCTAAATTCCAATAGCGTTTGCGTTTCGCCGCCGGACCGGTGGCGAAATTATCGACTTTGAATTGACGTGAACATCAGCCTGATCTATGCAAGATCAGGTTGTATGTGATTCCGGAGTAACGGGTAGTCCCTTAGTGTGATTACCTCTGACGCCGCCGACAACTGTCTGGCGGCGATTTTCGTTTTGAAAGCCCTGGTTTGAGTGTTTGTACCTGACTGACAGAGGATGACCCGACAGCAGACTGCTGCCGGAAAGATTCACTGGCCCCACGGGGCCCCGGAATAACGGAGGCGGCGGAGATGAAGATTGAAGCTGTTGGCCTGAGCCGGACACAACTGGTCATTCTTCTGACCGCCATGACCGCTATTGGCGGTCTTGCCACCAATATCTATGTACCGACACTGCCAGACCTGGCGCGCGATCTGGGCACAACCCGGGCCATGGCACAAAATACCCTGTCTTCTTATTTTGCCGGCGTGGCCATTGCCCAGCTTGTCTATGGTCCCATGTCCGACAAGTATGGCCGCCGACCCGTCCTGCTGTTCGGCATGCTTCTGTTCGTGGCCGCTTCGGTTGTATGTGCCCTGTCGCCGACAATTGAAGCGCTGATCTGGGCCCGTTTTGCCCAGGCGGCCGGGGCCTGTGTGGGCCAGGTGATTGTTCGGGCTGTGGTCCGCGACCTTTTTGATCGTGATGAAACCGCCAGCATGATGGCCAGTATCATGTTGGCCATTGCCATCGCCCCTGCAGCAGCGCCGGTGCTTGGTGCCTTGATCCATACTTTCGTGGGCTGGCAGATGAACTTTCTGGTTATTGCTGTTTTTGGCCTGGTGGTTTTGCTGATGTCCCGGCGTTACTTGCCGGAAACCCTGAAACCGGAACATCGGATTACAGGCAGCGGCAGCATGATGGCGGGCTACGCACGATTGCTGAAGTCACCGGTTTATCTGGGATATTCCTTTTGTTCGTTGTTTATTTTTGCCCTGCTGTTTTCCTTCCAGTCCACGGTGCCGTTTATCATTATCGATGAACTTGGTTTTACCGAACTGGAGTTTTCACTGATCGGAATGGTTCCGGTAATCGGGTTTGTCGCTGGATCGTTTTCCGCCGGGCGCTTTACCCCGCGTTTTGGTATCGATCCGATGATCCGGATCGGCCTTGGCATATCTGTGCTGGGTACGGTCTTTATGGTCAGCCTGGCTTTGTTATTACCTTTATCCGCCATCGGCATCATGGCACCCATGGCGGTGATTGTGCTGGGCATGGGCATGGTTTTCCCCAACGCCAGTGCAGCGGCAGTCAGTGTGCACCCGGAAATCGCCGGTACGGCTTCTGCCCTGATGGGCTTTCTGCAAATGGCGGGCGGCGGGCTGGCGGTGACCATCGTGGCCTCGGTCACAAAAGCCTCCCATGTGCCATTGACCTGGTCCTTGCTGATATTTGCCGTCGCTGCAGCCTTGTCACCGGTCGTGGGGCAATGGCTGGGACGCCGTCAGGCCTGATCCAGGCCAAGCTTGCGGATTAATTCTTCCGGCGTCAGGCCACTTTCGCGCAATTGCTGAATTGTCTCTGCCTTGTGACGTGTCGCCAGCCTGCGCCCGGTGTCATCCAGCACAAGTTGGTGATGGAAGTAGTCCGGAGTGGGCAACCCCAGCAGGGCCTGAAGCAAACAATGAATGTCAGTAGCCTCAAACAGGTCCTTGCCGCGCGTGACAAGGGTAATGTCCTGCAGGGCATCGTCTACAACGACTGAAAGGTGATAGCTGGTTGGCGTGTCCTTGCGCGCCAGCACCACATCACCATGATCTTCCGGACGGGCGGCAACGGAACCGGCCAGCCTGTCGTGCCAGGTCAGCGGACCTGCGATTTTGTCCAGAGCCTTACCCATATCCAGCCTCAGGGCGTGGGCCACATCGGCATTCAGGCGGGATTCTCTTTCGTCTGCGGAAAGGTGACGACAGGTGCCGGGATAAAGCGCCCCGTCAGGGCCATGGGGGGCAGCATGGCTGCGGGCGATTTCGGCCCGGATGTTCGCGCGGGAACAAAAGCAGGGATAGATCACGCCCTGATCCTGCAATCGTGCAATAGCCCGGGCGTAGTCGCCCATGTGGTCAGACTGTCGCCTTACCGGGGTCTCCCAGGTCAGGCCCAGCCAGGCAAGGTCCTCAAAGATGGCATCCTCATATTCCTGGTGGCAGCGCTCGCTATCTATATCCTCGATCCGCAGCAAAAACCGGCCACCCGTCTGTATGGCCTCGCGCCAGGGAATAATCGCCGCCAGCGCATGCCCTGAATGAAGCCGCCCGGACGGGCTGGGCGCAAACCGGCTGACAACCGGGACCTGAGGTTCAGCCAGAGGTTCTGTTCGTGGTTCAGATGTGTTCATACAGGTGACAAGCGTGTCCATCTCGGCAAAACTGGAACCCCATCTTATGGAGCATCCCGACCTTTGGCAAAGCACCCGGCCATATCACCCGTTCTCGACGAAGATAATCTGGCGATGGCCCTGAAGGCGCTGTCCCGGAAGCATCAATCGTTTGCCCACGCCATCCGCTACGCCGGGCCTTTGCCGGAACGCAGTCTGCCGCGCGGTTTTGCCACGCTGGCTAAAATTATCGTTGAACAGCAACTGTCCCTGACAGCGGCGCAGGCCATCTGGGACCGGCTGGAAGCAGACCTGGGCGGTGTCACGCCTGAGGCCGTGTTGGCACGGGATGTGCCTCATTTGCGGGCCTTGGGCCTGGGCGCCCGCAAGGCGGAATATGTCCAGGGGATCGCTGTCGCGCTCGCCGACGGTGATCTCGATTTTGCCATGCTGAAAGACTTGCCGGACGAAGAAGCCATAACTTCTCTGACGGCAATTCGCGGTATCGGCCCATGGACGGCAGAAGTTTATATGTTGTTTGCCGAAGGCCGCAGCGACATCTTTCCGGCGGGCGATATTGCCCTGCAGTCTGCCGCCCGGACAGTGTTTGATTTGCCACAGCGGCCCGATAGCAAAACCTTCCGGGTCATGGCAGAAGACTGGCGTCCATGGCGCGGCGTAGCGGCGCGCATTTTCTGGCAGGTCTATCGTCGGCAGAAGGAAACGAGGAACAGTGCCAACCCGTTTTCAAAGACCTGATCTGGCTGGCGTAGAGGGCCGTCAGACGACCTGCTTGTTATGCAGCTCCGCTATTTCATCATCGCTGAGTTCAAGAATATCACGCAGCACATGATCCGTATGTTCGCCCAGGGTCGGCGGCGCACCCTGATATTCAACAGGTGTCGCGGACAGATTGATAGGGCTGGCGATCAGGTCGATATCACCGGCGGCGGCATGAGGCTGGCTGTGCTTCATGCCACGATGCAGAACCTGGGGGTCATTGAAGACGTCCTCAATGGTGTTGATCGGACCGCAGGGCACACTGACGGCTTCAAGAATTGTCAGCCATTCAGGTGTTGATTTTTCCAGGATGATCCGGGCAATGATCTGTGCCAGTTCGGGCTGATGCTGAATGCGGGCGCTGCCTTTGGCAAAGCGTTCGTCCTCCGCTGTTTCAGGAATGCCCAAAGCGCCACACAGGCGCTGGAACTGGCCATCATTGCCAACGGCAATCACGACGTGCCCGTCACTGGTCTGAAAGGGTTGATAGGGCACCACGTTGGGGTGGCGGTTGCCGACGCGGCCCGGTGCGACACCGGTGGAGAGATAACTCAGACCCTGGTTCGCCAGAATGGCGGTGGCACAATCCAGCAAGGCCATATCGATATACTGACCATCGCCAGTGCGCTCCCGGTGGGTCAGGGCGGACAGAATGGCGATGGCTGAATACAGGCCGGTCGTCAAATCTGTAATTGCCACGCCGACCCGCATGGGCCCACCACCGGGTCTGTCATCGGCTTCACCGGTGATGCTCATCATGCCACTCATGGCCTGGATCATATAGTCGTATCCCGCCCGGGGTGCGTAGGGGCCATCCTGACCAAAGCCGGTGATAGAACAATAGATCAGGCCGGGGAAATCATCTTTCAGATCGTCATAGGAAAGTTTGTATTTTTTCAGGCCGCCGACCTTGTAGTTTTCCACCACCACGTCGCTTTTGGCGGCAAGGTCCCGGATCATCTTCTGGCCCTCAGGTTTGGACATATCCACCGTGACAGATTTTTTGCCGCGGTTACTGGCCAGGTAATAAGTTGAATCCGTTGTTTCAGCGCCGTCCCGGTCTTTCAGCCATGGAGGGCCCCAGGTCCGGGTGTCATCACCTACATTCGGACGCTCGACCTTGATGACTTCGGCCCCAAGGTCAGACAGAATCTGGGTGGCGGATGGTCCGGCCAGAATGCGGGACAGGTCAAGGACGCGGATGTGGGACAGGGGACCGGGCATGGGATGTTTTCTTCCAGAACAGGATAACAGGTGTGGCGCGACAGCATAAACGTCTGCAAAAGAGGCCGCCAGTGCCCTTTGTAATACGATATGATGTGAATTGTTTATCACGACATACAGGATATTGAGGCGAGAGGCTGGCCAAGGGCTGTATTTCGCGGCAATATAGACAAACGCAAGCGATCAATACGGAGAATGATGTGTCACCGGAAAGTTGTCCTGCCCTGGTTTTGAATGCGGATTATCGGCCGCTCAGTTATTTTCCCCTGTCATTGTTATCCTGGCAGGCTGCCGTCAAATCTGTCTTCCTCGAACGTGTAAATATTGTCTCGGAATATGAGACAATTATCGGCTCGCCCAGTTTCCAGATGAAACTGCCCAGCGTCGTCAGCCTGAAACGCTATGTCAAACCCGTTCGCAAGCCCGCCTTCACGCGCTTTAATCTGTTTTTGCGCGACAGCTTCAGTTGCCAGTATTGTGGCTCACCCAATGACCTGACATTTGATCATCTTATTCCGCGCTCCCGCGGCGGGCAGACAACCTGGCAAAATGTTGTGGCGGCCTGTTCCCCTTGCAATCTGAGAAAAGGTGGGCAGATGCCCCGGCAGGCAGGCATGTTGCCAAAGGTCTGGCCGTTCGAGCCCAGCGTTACCGATCTGCAGAAAAGCGGACGCAGTTTTCCACCCAATCACCTGCATGAAAGCTGGAACGATTATCTGTACTGGGATACGGAACTGGAGCCCTGAACCGGGGTGTCAAAACCCGGGCAGGGAATTGCCGCAGTGGCGGTCCAGAGGATATCAGCGAATTTCAGATTTTTTCGGCTTACTCAGCCATGGCGCTTTGCCGGGCTTCAATCATACGTGAAACGACGGTCAGTTTCTTTTCCAGATCCATCGGTGAAAAAGGTTTGCGCAGGTATCCGGTGACGCCGGCAGATTTTGCAGCTGCGACCGAATCATAGTCACTGGCGCCGGTGATCATCAGGAAGGGCAGGTCCGGGTCGCATGACCGTAACTGGGTCAGCAGTTCAAGGCCTGAGATTCGTGGCATATTCCAGTCGCACAGAACAACATCAATCATGTCGTCGGCGATGCCAAGAAAATCGAGACCTTCCTTGCCATCCTTGGCCGTAAAAATTTGATCCACATCGATACTCTTAAGCATACCCTTGATAATGTTGATAGCTTCGAAGCTATCGTCGATAAGAAGTATTTTCAGATCTTTTACATCCATTGGCCTGGCTTTCAATTATCGCAACAAGCGGGATTTCAATTTTCTTATGGTCGGGATTGGCATTCCCTGAGACGTATAAGTGTGCCAAAAACAACCCTCGGGCAGTAGCTGTTGCTTTCCTCAAAGACCCTGCGGTTTCCCCGTGTAGGTCCGGGGGTTTCGCCAGCTAGGCAAAGAGAGAAAATTCCCTGATACTCATTCCAAGCAACGGTTTCCGGCTCTGAAGTTACTGATTCTGAAGACTAAAACCGTATCCCGACTGGTCCCGCCAATAGCAGTATTGAAAGGCCCTTGTATGACCATGAATTTGATCAAGACCAGAACTGAAGGCATCCTGCGTCAGTGCATGCAGGAGCATCCGGATAATCCCGAAATGGCTCGTGCCAGTGCAGTCCAAAATCTCATTGAGGATATGAAACTGCCAGAGGTTGCTGCCGCAGCTTTTGTCGCCAGGGCACAATCCATCTGTCACAGCCAGACAAAATCCTGAGGTCCGTTCAGGACTGGTTGACCGGCAACATTATCTCGAAGGTTGAGCCTTCACCCGGCTGACTGTCTGCTTTCAGGGTGCCGCCGTGGCGTTCGACGATGACCCGGCAGGTCGCCAGACCGATCCCGGTGCCGGAATATTCACTGCGACCGTGCAGGCGCTCAAAAACACCAAATATCTTCTCACTGAATTTGGGATCAAAACCGATCCCGGTATCACGCACCAGAATTCGACAGATTTTTTTGTTCAGGAATCCGGTCGTGGTTCCCTTGATCACTTCGCTGGTTATTCGAACTTTCAGGGGTCTGTTCTCGTCACGAAACTTGATGGCGTTGCCCACGATGTTCTGGAAAACCTGGCGGATTTGTGTTTTGTCTACATCGACAGTTGGCAGTGTTTCTGCCGTTACTTCAGCCTCCGCCTGGGCAATGGAAGTCTCCAGATCGTCCAGGGCATCGGCCAGAGGATTGTTCAGGTCAGTGGCCTCAAAAGGCTGTGCTTTTGTCCGGACCCGGGAAAAATTCAGCAGGTCATCAATCAACGACCGCATGCGGGTAGAGGAATTTACAATACGTTCGATATATTGCTGCCCGCGCTCACCCAATTCATCAAAAAACCTGGTTTCCAGACGTTCGCTGAAGGCCTGGATCTTGCGCAAGGGTTCCTGCAGGTCATGGGCCGCGACATAGGCGAAGTGTTGCAGTTCGGCGTTGCTTCTTTCCAGTTCCTTTTCATGTTCTTTCAGCTCGGTAACATCGCTGAAAGTCACAACCGCGCCGTTCAGTATGTTTTCATTGTAAATAGGTGTGCAGGTATATCTCACAGGCACAGGCGTCTGATTCTTTCGCCAGAGGACCTCATCGGAAACGGTATCATCCTTGCCCTCGACATAGGCGGCGTGAATGGGGCATTCGTTGTGCGGGTAGGGAGAGCCATCTTCGTGGCTGTGGTGGATGGCATTGTGCATGGTTCGGCCAATCAGTTCGTCTGCCGCATACCCGAGAATGGCGCAGGCCGCCGGATTGACAAACGTTGTCCGACCTTCTGAATCCAGACCAAAAATTCCTTCTCCGGCCGAGGTCAGCAACTGATCGGTGAGGGCCTGACTTTCACTGAGCTCCCGTGTGCGTTCCTCAACTCTGGACTCAAGGGTTTCGTTCAGTTCCCTGATCCTTCTTTCCGCTTCCTTGCGCCGGGTTATGTCCTCGGCAACCTTGATAAAACCTTCGATCTTGCCGTCTTCTCCCTTGATCGGGCTGATAGATGAATCTTCCCAGTAGTAGTCGCCGTTTTGTTTTCTGTTGTACAACTCGTTTCGCCAGGTCTTGCCGGAACTGATGGTTTCCCAAAGGCGTTCGTATTCCAATTTTGTCGTGTGACCGGATTTCAGAAAACGGGAATTCTTGCCAATGACTGAAGCCTGTTTATAGCCAGTGACTTCCTCGAATTTCGGATTTACATATTCAATGTCTCCGGCCTGGTTGGCGATGACAACAATGCTGTGGCTTTGTTCGATACCCATGGAAAGCAAACGCAAATCCCGGTCACGATCCTGAAGTGTTTCACTCATGACGTTGAACGACGACATGAGCTGGGTCATTTCATCATGACCGTGGGGTGTTTCAATCAGAACGAACTGGCCTTTTTTCAGGTCCTTGAAACCGGCGACGATCCTGGTGATGGGGGCG
>Ga0316204_10012341_pt1 | contig 10445 bp, 7 predicted proteins | sample 6monrhotite_MG_2_FD_205661 | JGI IMG/M metagenome (GOLD analysis project Ga0316204, IMG submission 205661) | Microbial mat bacterial communities from mineral coupon in-situ incubated in ocean water Damariscotta River, Maine, United States -... | ecosystem: Environmental > Aquatic > Marine >... | reverse complement strand
TCAATGATAGAGTGCCTCCAAAAAAAGCAGGAAGCAGAATAAAGATGTTCTTTATCCATTGTTTTATACGTAGCAGCTTTAGTAGGACTTTCATTTCACTTTCTTTAAAATTAAGGTAAAATGAGGGTATAATAACATTCTTCTATTATTACTCTTTACTAGTTTAAGGGTTAATTTGTCTACGAAAAAGTGCTTCACATCATTAGTTTTTAGCTCATTCCCAATTTCACCAGCTAACAACAAATCATGAAATTTATTCCAGTAAGAGAGGATAGACTCCCCTCGGATGTCTTTGAAAATTAGAGTTGATCCAAGTTTCATCTTTTGCACTAAGTTTTCTAAAAAGGAGTATTGTTTTTCTTTAGGAATATGATGCAAAACATCAATCATTGTTATTATATCGAAATCCATTATTTCATTTGGAAGCTCATCACCATTAAACACAAAAAGAGTTTTGTTTTCAAAATCACTAAGCACTTCTTTAGCATTTTCAATTAAATGTTCAGTGATTTCACAACCAGCTAGTTTTATTGGGTTACGAAACTTTCCGATAAGAGATAGGAGCATACCAGAACCACAACCAACATCAAATACAGAAGATTTTTCCGGAATAGCTTCTAAAATATCATCAAATGGGCATAAGTATGGCCTATAGGCAATTTTAATACGATCTAGAAAAGTAGCCTCTTCAGCATGTTGCTCTTTTAAATATGCAACTAAAGTTTTAGAATTCATTTGAGTCCTTTTCTAGCATTTTGATTCAATTGATATTGATAATTAATATTTATTTGCATGGTGCTATCTAAAGTGAGTCCCCATTCTTTTGATTGCTTTTTAATACCGTCATACCAATCAGGGTTGCCAAGTATTCTTTTTCGAATCAGTGCTTTATTTCTATGCTCACGATCTTTTTCAAGAACAGTAATGTAATTATCCTTTTCCTGCCTATAGCCAATTTTAGTCAATTGTTTTTTATTAACGTAAGCAAATCCATTGTGGTAGCTGAGTTCTTCATTTAGGGAGTCTACTTTTCCTTTTTCAATACCTCTATTAATTAACTGTGTGATTGAACCCTCTTTGACCAAGAGCTTGGTAATTCTCCCTTTATCATTGGTATACACAACAACAGAATCAGTAGTCGACAGTTCGTAATCGCTTACTCTTGCTATAAAAATAGTGGGGTCAGGATTATACCAAGAAGGGTGATTGTTCATTACATATTTAGAGAGAGAATTAAGATGGTCAGCATGCCAATAAATTTTATTAAAAGCTTGTTGACTAAAGATGGCAAACACTTGACTAAAAACGACTAGAGTGCTCAGAGCATAAAACAAAATAGGACGGAAGCGGCTTATCCGAATAAAGAAAACGGCTATAATTATAGCAGCATTCCATACTACATATCTATTTACTACCGCATTACCATGATTCCAATTAGTCATCTGCATGAACAAAATAGACATAAGTAAAATGCAAACTAGAAAAGCATATGAAAGGATTAGTTTTCGCTTGATTAGGTCATAAAACAATAAACCTATTAACACTAATAGAATGATTGGAATACCCAATATCGCCCCTTGGTTAAGGTCAAATAAGAAGCTAAATAATCGGTTGAAACTTACAACATCCAAACTTAAAAGATCTGTACTTGCTATTACACTAGGCACATGAAAGTGATACAAATTAAAAAGAGGAGACAGCAAGACCCAAAAACTACAAAGAAATAGAGAAAAGAGAACGTTAATTTTAAACCCAGACTTATAAAGCACATTCAGAAATACAAAGAGCGCAGGAATAGCTAAAGGAAGGTTATGTGTAGCCGCAATTGAAAAGAAAAGAAGGGATAGATACTTTTTATTATAATTAAAATGGATAACTCCTAAAAAGGCCAATACAGCAGTAAAAACTTCAGCATGAGACCAATCGATATACCAAAAGGCAGGGGAAAATATTAGAAAAAGAGAAAGAACAATTCTTTTCCCAATACTAATCGCTTTTATTCTACTAATTAACCAAATGCCAAAAAAGATAAGGAAGAGGTTTGTGGCGAGGAAGCTAATTCTAATGTCGGCACTTAAATGTTCTAAGATGGCCCTAGCAGGGAGATTAATGAGTGAATACATCCAAAAATGATAAGAATATTTTTTGCCATTAGCTTCAGAGCGGTAATATCCTGATAGAGAGGCAACTTCTCCTTTTTTATTTATAGTAGCCTTTAAAGATTTGCCAATATAAGGCTTGAGGTTTTTCTCTTCTAAATAATCAACATAATCGGTAATGTCTTCAGCTCTTATTTCAGGAGAAAGGTGGTTATTGAAAGACTCTGTCATCATAACATATTCCCTTCCATCTCCAAAGGGGAAATGAGGGGTATTTCGCGAAAAAATTGCTAAAGCAACAACGTAAGCGATAAAGAGAAATAGTGTAAAATGACAGTGGGATAACCCCTTAAGTGGATTGTTCACATCAAAAATTTTAATGTAGGGATTGAACTGATAAGAAACAAAAATATTAAAATAAATCTACCTTATAATTTAATAGACAACATGATCTTTTGTGAAACATGAAGATGAAAATTTATAATAATAAGCTGAATAATATATTGGATAGGCACAAACAAGCTTAGCTATATTTGCTATAAATATTAAAGAGTTACGAAATAAGAGCCTATAAATGCATAAAGACGTAATAGTTAAAAGCATTTCTAATAATTTAGATAAGCTTGTCTTCATATTCTTTTTACTGTTCAGTTTTTTTACCATAGAAGAATTTGGGATTTCCTGGGATGAGAATATTCAAAAGAATTTAGGATATGTAAATTTTGACTATATTTTTTATGACAATGATACTTTGCTGTCGCTTGCTGATAAGGATTATGGTGCATTTTTCGAACTGGTATTGGTCCTATTTGAGAAGCTATTTAGTATTGAAGACCTAAGGGATGTATTTCTGTTAAGGCACTTTTTAACACATTTGTTCTTTCTTGTTTCTGCTCATTATCTATACCGACTAATATTTTTCTTATACAATAATAAAACGGTCGCATTAATAGGGATGTTGTTTTTACTATTGACTCCAAGAATATATGCTCATTCTTTTTTCAATACTAAAGACCTCCCTTTTTTGTCGATGCTGATCATCTGTTTTTATTATAAAGCTGTTGCTTTTGAAAAGAAGACAATTGTTAATTTCTTGAGGCTAGGATTAACCATTGGATTTTTGATTAGTATAAGAATAATGGGAGTTATGTTATTATTAATAGTCCCGATATTTCTTTTTATAGATGCCTTGCATACAAAGAAGTATAAATTTCATTTCTGGAGAAGCACAGCTTTTATTGCCGCAACGAGTTGTGCGTTATATGTTTCATGGCCATATCTATGGGAGTCTCCAATGCATAATTTTACTGAGGCATTCAGTAATATGTCTAAGTTCAGGTATGTTGGAACGTTATTATTTGATGGGGAAATTATTTCTGCTGCAGAAGTAGGTTGGAATTATATTCCTATTTGGTTTAGTATAACTACCCCGCTTAGTTATTTATGTATTGGAACTCTTGGGCTTATTTGTTTTTCATTGAAAATAATTAGAAACCCAAAGCGCTATTTATTGGATGTAAGAAAAAGAAATCTGTTGAGTTATTTCACGGTTTTCATCGGCTCCATTTTAATAGTGATACTTCTAAAGTCAGTTTTATATGATGGTTGGCGGCAAATGTATTTTATATACCCTGCTTTTATTTTAATAACAATATCGTTTATTCATCAAATTAAATCAGCAATTATTAAACAGGGTATTTTAATTATAATGGCAGGAACGTTTATTTTTGAATTAGGGTTTATCGCTTTAAACACTACGCAATCTTCGGTCTATTTTAATTCTATTCTATCACATAAGCAGGGAGACTATTTAAGTAAAAACTATGAAATGGACTATTGGGGAAATACCTATAAAAAGACATTAGAAATACTCGCAAAAAAAGTTGAAGAGGATACAATTGATATATATATAACGAACCCTCCAGGGAAGATGAATGTGATGTTTTTAAGGGAAGAAGATAGAGGCCGTTTTAAAATCAAGGAGAAAGGAGAAGCAACATTTTTGATTACAAATTATAGATATAAGCAGATAAATTATGAAGAATTAGAAGACAAAGAGTATTTTTCACTTGTGTATGGTGGAAATAAAATTTGTACTGTATTCAGACTTAATAATGATAAATAAGAAAAGACATGGATTTAAGGGAATCAGAAATCACAAATAGCGAAGAGTCGGGGAGACATCCATGGGAAAAAGCCAGAAGAGAAGTTGTAGTTTCTTTGATTAAAAGGTTTCTTCCAAGGATAATGAATGAAAGAAGCCAAGTTTTAGATATTGGTTGTGGAGATACATGGCTAATAGAACAATTATCTTCTGATCTAGTTCAATCAAAATTTATAGCAGTAGATACGGCGTTCAATGAACAGTTGCTCAAAAAATATAGAGACAGGCTAAATAGAGATAAATTTGAAGTATTTGATAGCCTGGACAGTGCCTTAATAAATCGAGAGAAAAAAGCAGACCTGGTTTTATTGTTGGATGTAATAGAGCACATAGAAGACGATATAACATTCTTAAAATGGACACAATCGTTCTCGAATCATATAACTACTGAGACAAAGTTTCTAATTACAGTTCCTGCATTTCAATCCTTGTTTTGTGAACATGATGTTTTTTTAGGACACTATAGAAGATATACAAATAGAATGTTGAAACAGCATATTGAGGAGGCAGGAATGGAAGTAGAGCACATTGGCTATTTCTTCTTTACTTTATTACCTCTTCGTATAATAGAGGTGCTAAAAGAAAAATTGTCCTCATCAGAAAAGAGCGCTAAAGGCGTCGCATCGTGGAAGGAGAAATCAACTGATGCAATTATTAAATGGGTATTATTGACAGATTATAAAGTTTCGACTTTATTTAATAAAATAGGAATTCGTTTACCAGGATTATCAAACTATATAGTGTGTAAACCTAAAAGTAAATAATGTTGTTATTTCATTCATAATAATGCAGAAAACGCTCATTATAATACCTTGTTATAACGAAGCTAAAAGGCTTCCATATGAAGAATATGTTTCTTTTTTTTCGAAAAAAGAAACGATAGATTTCCTTTTTGTAAATGATGGCAGTGTAGATAATACGATAGAAGTATTAACGAAGCTACAAAGAAACTTTCAGAATGCATCAATACTAGACTTAAGCCAAAATGTTGGAAAAGCCGAGGCTATTCGTTCTGCTATGTTAAAAGTTGAGCTAAAAGAGTATGAGTATATAGGTTATTTGGATGCTGATTTAGCTACACCTATAGATGAGGTAGACAACCTTATAAAACAAATAGAAAGAAACCCCTCTCCATATTTAATTATGGGTAGCAGAATTAAAATATTAGGACTAACAGACATACAGAGGAAATTATCAAGACATTATATTGGACGAGCTTTTGCAACTGTAGTAAGCAATATGCTTAAGTTACCAATTTATGATACCCAATGCGGGGCAAAATTGATTAAAAAGGAGATTGTGAAAGAAATATTTGCACAACCTTTTTTATCTAAATGGTTATTTGATGTTGAACTTTTATTCAGAATAAAAGGCAGCTATTCTGATTATGGAGGCAGAATAATTGAAGTTCCTATATCAAAGTGGGAAGATAAAGACGGCTCAAAGATTAGTGCTTTTTATTTCTTAAAAGCTCCCTTTGATTTATTGAAAATATTCTTTCATTATTATTAAAAAGAATTAGCTGTTGAAATAAAATTCATTATTTATACAGTATAAAGAGTTATTAAATCGCTTGGGTTAGCGATTTAACAAATACAGGCTTTGCAACAAAAATCAGTAATAGGTGTTTAGCTAATTACAATGTGAAAAGTATAGAACTTTGTACTTCGATCTTATCTTTGAGTGGTGGTTATTTTGATTAATTTCTTATTGGTTATTGTCACATTCTTTTTTATGGAATTTATGGCATGGTTTACTCATAAATATGTTATGCATGGATTTTTGTGGTCTTTGCATAAGGATCATCATCAACCAGAGAAAGGGTGGTTTGAAAGAAACGATACATTCTTTGTATTTTATGCGACCATCAGTACTCTATTATTTTTTTCTTGGTCAGAAGGCTATTTTAAATTTGGTTTGGCAATTGGTTTAGGAATTTTGTTTTATGGTATGGCCTATTTCGCCGTTCATGATGTGTTCATACATCAACGGTTAAATTGGTTTAAAAGGACCGATAACAAGTACCTTAGAGCTATACGAAAAGCACATAAAGTTCATCATAAACATCTTGGAAAAGAAAAAGGGGAGTGTTTTGGAATGCTTTTAGTTCCTATGAAATTTTTCAGAGAAGTGAAAAAGGTTAAACCGTAATAGTTCCTTCATTAGGGTTTCCAAATACCATAGCAGCTTGCATTTCATAACGTTTGGCTGAAAATAAACAAAGCAGGGCATCAAAATGATGCCAACTTTTCACATCTGCATAATTGAAATCAAAATTGCTAATCTCATGAAAGCGAGAACAAATTGTAGGAATATTATCTAAACTAGTTTTGTATGCTAGCTCTTTCAAATTGAGCACTTCGGCAAGTTTTGACGGAGATGTCTCAACCATTTTTATACCTAGTTTAGTGAATTCATTAGATAACTTCATTGCTCTTGCAGTTAAGCCACCCAAAAACATTGGAGACATAGCCCCCGTTACTTTATCAGCTTCTCTATAGAAGTAGTTGTCAGAAACTTCCTTTTCAGTATAAACTATTGGTAAAGAAAGAGGGGCATTGATGTATGTTAACCAAACATCTTCATTTTTTTTTATAAAATCTAATATAAATTTATCAGCGTCTTGATCTTTTTCAGAATTAAAAAAGTCAACCCTATTGTGTTCGTATAATCTTGCAATTACTGTAGTTCCAGCTAACTTTGCACCAAAATCAATTCCTATAATCATAATAAAGATCCAGACTCAATAACAAGTAGATCAAAGGTTTTGTTTATGGGTTTTTTTAAAACCACACAGCACAGAACATACATTGCTCACTATGAACAACATAGAGGCGGAGAAAACAAAAAATAGATTTCTATTTAAATGTTAACAACCTAGTCTTGAAGAAATCAAAAAACATACATAAGTACATGTCATCGGAAAGCTATATATTAGCTGATTGTTAATATCCGTTAAACATGAGGTTTAACGACAGTTACAATAAGACTACCTATGGAACAATCAGCATTTGATATTGCATTGAAAAACAAGACACTAAAAGCCTTAAAGAAAGTGCCTGCTGTTTTAGTGAAACCAGATTTTTTCTTTAAAACGATTTTATTATTGTTGTTGATTATTGGCTCATCAACGCTAAATGCTCAACTTTCTGCATCATTTTCGGCTCAAACCAATGTGCTTTGTCATGGAGATGCAACAGGAAGTCTTACGGCCTTAGCATCAACAGGTACAGCGAATTATACATATAATTGGTCAAATGGGTCAAATACAGTAAATGTGGCTTCCACAACAAATACAATTAGTGGACTAGTGGCAGGGGATTATACAGTTACAATAACAGATAATAATTTACCAACACCAGACACATCTATTGTTACAGCAACAATCACTGAACCTACAGCAGCTTTAGGTCTTTTCTTAAATACTGTTTTTATTGTGGATAATGTTGATTGTAACGGAGGGTCAAATGGTGAAGCAACTGTAATAGCACAGACTGGGACACCGCCATATACCTATTTGTGGTCAAATACACATACAACTGATAATCCAACTGGGCTAAGTGCAGGAACTTATACCGTAACAGTAACAGATAACAATGGATGTACAGTTACAGGGAGTAATACTATTACACAACCTGCATCACCTTTAGTAGCAAGTGCTACAACAGACAATGATGTAAGTTGTAATGGCTTATCAGATGGGCAAGGAACTGCTAGTGGAACAGGCGGCACAACACCTTATACCTACTTTTGGAATACTACTGCAACGACAGCAACAGTAAGCACTTTTTCCGCTGCGACATATTATGTAACGATTACTGATGCGAACGGATGCACAGATAGTGCACGAACCACAATTACTGAACCAGCAGCCTTAGTAGCCAGTGCCACAACGGACAATGATGTAAGTTGTAATGGCTTATCAGATGGAGGAGGAACGGCAAGTCAAACTGGTGGTACAGCTCCTTATACCTACTTCTGGAATACTACGGCAGCAACACCTAGTATTACGGCACAACCAGCGGCAACGTACTATGTAACGATCACCGATGCGAATGGCTGTACAGATAGTGCAAGAACGACCATTATTGAACCAGGAACCTTAGTAGCCTCAGTCAGCCCAACTAACATAAGTTGCAATGGGTTGACAGATGGACAAGGGATAGCATCAGAAACCGGTGGTACAGCACCCTATACCTACTTTTGGAATACAGGAGAGACCAATGCCTCCGAGACAGCAATAGGGGTGGGGACCTATTATGTAACAATCACCGATGCGAATGGGTGTACAGATAGTGCAAGAACAACGATTACTGAACCAGCTGCCTTAGTAGCCTCAGCAACAACGGACAATGATGTAAGTTGTAATGGTTTATCAGATGGACAAGGTACAGCGAGCCAAACCGGCGGCACAGCTCCTTATACTTACTTTTGGAATACTACAGCAACATCAGCTACAGTAAGCACTTTTGCAGCAGCGACCTATTATGTAACAATCACCGATGCGAATGGGTGTACAGATAGTGCAAGAACAACGATTACTGAACCAGCTGCCATAGTAGCCTCAGCAACAACGGACAATGATGTAAGTTGTAATGGTTTATCAGATGGACAAGGAACAGCGAGTCAAACCGGCGGCACAGCTCCTTATACTTACTTTTGGAATACCACAGCAACATCAGCCACAGTAAGCACTTTTGCAGCAGCGACCTATTATGTAACAATCACTGATGCGAATGGATGTACCGATAGTGCAAGAACGACAATCACCGAACCAGCTGCTTTAGTAGCCTCAGCAGCGACAGACAATAATGCTAGCTGTAATGGAGTAGCAGATGGACAAGGGACAGCATCAGAAACCGGCGGCACAGCTCCTTACACCTACTTTTGGAATACAGGAGAGGCAAATGCTACAGAGACAAACATAGGAGCAGGCACTTATTATGTAACAATCACCGATGCGAATGGGTGTACAGATAGTGCAAGAACGACCATTACTGAATCAGCAGTCTTAGTAGCTTCAGCAACAACAGACAATGATGTAAGTTGTAATGGTTTATCAGATGGACAAGGGACAGCAAGTCAAACCGGTGGAACAGCGCCATATACCTATTTTTGGAATACCACAGCAACATCAGCCACAGTAAGCACTTTTGCAGCAGCGACCTATTATGTAACAATCACTGATGCGAATGGCTGTACAGATAGCGCAAGAACAACGATTACTGAACCAGTAAGTCTAGGGGTTTCAATAACTGCTGTAGGACATGTCTCAACAATGGGAGCATCAGATGGATCAGCAACAGTAATAGGTTCAGGAGGAACTGGCTCATATACTTATTCCTGGAGTTCAGGGGAATCTATAGCTTCTATAGGTGGTAAAGCCGCTGGAACGTATACGGTTAGTGTTTATGATGCAAATAATTGTGGGCCTGAAGTAGCTACAATTGATATAGCAGATCCAGCAGGATCATTAGATTTTGATGGAGTAAATGATTATGTTTCCATTAATCACGATGCTTCATTAAGTTTAACAAATTCATTTACAATTGAAATGTGGATGAAATTAGACGATTTCAATCAAGTTCAGGTTTATGTTCTAAATAAGAATACCGACTACGCAATTATATATGGGTATGTGGCAAATAATGTAGAATTTTTTGCATTGGGTTATACAGGAGATAATCCACGTACAGGGTCTCAAATTTCAATTTCTGACAACAATTGGCATCATATTTCATACACATATGATGGAGTTACCTTTACAGGATATAAGGATGGGATTGAGGTGTTTTCTTCTTTAAAATCATTTGTACTAAGAACAACAACAAGCAATGTTATTGTAGGAGCATTTAATGCAAGCTTGAGGTTTAACGATTTTACTCTTGATGAATTAAGAATCTGGAATCGACCATTATGTGGGTCTGAAATAGATTTTAATCGCAACTGTGAAAACCCAGGAGGGACGGATAGTTTAGTTGTATATTATGATTTTAATCAAGGAGGCACAGCAGGTACAAATATTGGAGAGACAACTTTAACAGATCAATCAGCTAATTCCTTTAACGGGACATTAGTTAACTTCAACTTAAGTAATTCTAGTTCAAATTGGATAGCAGCGTCAGATAGCATAACAGGGGGAACTTGTGGTACTTATATTTCACCAGTAATTACAGCATCAA
>Ga0316204_10012340_pt1 | contig 10445 bp, 12 predicted proteins | sample 6monrhotite_MG_2_FD_205661 | JGI IMG/M metagenome (GOLD analysis project Ga0316204, IMG submission 205661) | Microbial mat bacterial communities from mineral coupon in-situ incubated in ocean water Damariscotta River, Maine, United States -... | ecosystem: Environmental > Aquatic > Marine >... | reverse complement strand
GATATTCTTGTTACCACCACCGCGTAACAGTTTTTGAACCCCCTTGATGGTGTAACCTTCAACGTAAAGCAGACTTCGAATGCGCCGCAGAAGATCAATGTCTTCCGGGCGGTAATAACGCCTGCCACCGCCCCTTTTCATGGGCTTTATGACCTGAAATTTGGTTTCCCAGAAACGCAGGACGTGTTGGGGTAAATCAAGTTCCTTCGCGACCTCGCTGATCGTCCGGAACGCCGCTGCCGATTTTTCCTTGCGACCTTCAGATGAAGAGCTTGCCGTCATCAAGCTTACCCGGGCTGTCTTTTGTCGTTGATCCGGTTTTTCAATACTTGCGAAGGACGAAAGACCAGGACTTTGCGGGGCAGAATCGGAACTTCTTCCCCCGTTTTCGGGTTACGCCCGATCCGTTGTCCCTTCTGGCGCACAGAAAAGCTTCCGAATGAAGAGATCTTCACCGTTTCGTTTTTCGACAACGCTTCAGATATATGACTAAGGACCGCCTCAAGAAGATCGGTGGATTCACTCCGCGACAGGCCAACTTCCTGGTAAACGGATTCCCCCAATTGCGCACGGGTTATGGTTCTTCCAGACATAACTATCAGCCCCACCTTCTCAATGAAGGAGGAAGGGTATATCTACGGAATAAATCCGTCAATATCAAAGGGTTGTGTTTTGCAGAAATGATTGACGAAAAGTCGGGCTCAATTTCGCTCTGACCAACGAACCAAAGCAGAGCCCCAAGTGAATCCACCACCCATGGCTTCCATCAGAACCAGCTGTCCGGGCTTGATGCGGCCATCACGTACAGCCTCATCAAGGGCCAGCGGGATCGAGGCCGCCGACGTATTGGCATGGCGATCCACTGTCACAACCACCCGGTCCTTACCAAGCCCCAGCTTACGTCCTGTGCTGTCAAGAATACGGCGGTTGGCCTGATGGGGTACCAACCAGTCGATATCATCCCGGGTCAACTGATTAGCCTCGAGAGCTTCGTCGACAACCGCAGCCAGATTGACCACGGCGTGACGGAATACTTCGCGCCCCGCCATCCGCAAATGTCCGACCGTTTGGGTGCTCGACGGTCCACCATCGACATACAGCAAGTCGGAATACCGGCCATCTGAATGCAGATGGGTCGACAACACGCCGCTCTCCATGGTCGGGTTCGCTACACCTTCAGAGCTGCTCATAACAACCGCGCCCCCCCCATCGCCGAACAGGACACATGTCGAACGGTCCTCCCAGTCGAGAATGCGCGAGAAAGTTTCTGCCCCTACGACCAGCACATTTTTTGCCTGCCCGGCCTTAATGAAATTGTCAGCAACTGAAAGGGCGTAGATAAAACCTGAACAAACGGCCTGAATATCAAAGGCTGCCCCTTTGGTTATCCCCAGCATGGCCTGCAATTTCGTCGCAGTCGATGGGAAGGTATTATCGGGGGTTGCCGTGGCGAGCACGATCAAATCAATGCTATCGGCTTCAATGCCCGCATATTCCAAAGCACGTCGTGAAGCCTCGTAGGCGATGTCACTCGTCGTCTGACCATCGGCGGCAATGTGACGCTGGCGAATTCCGGTCCGTTCAACAATCCATTCATCCGTGGTGTCGACCATGGCCGCGAGTTCATCATTGGTCACGACTCTTTCGGGCAGGTATGAGCCGCAACCGATTATACGGGAATGATACTGCATTATTCCTCAGTCACCGTTTCGATGGAATAATCAACATGCGACATTTCTTCCTTAATGGCGTCGTTCAAATTATCGCTAACCAGGTCGACCGCCACTTCAAGGGCATTTGCAAAACCAAGCCCGTCGGCCCCCCCATGACTTTTTACGCAAATGCCATTCAGTCCAAGGAACATGGCGCCATTATGGAGTCTGGGATCAAAACGCTTGCGAAGCCCGTCGAGCGCCGGCTTTGCCAGCAGCGCTCCAATTTTTGACATCGTGGTACTGAGCAGGGCTTCCTTCAGGAAAGCGCCTATCATTTTGGCAGTTCCTTCTGCCGTTTTGAGCGCGATATTCCCTGTAAACCCGTCTGTTACAACGACATCGACGGTACCTTTGGCAATATCATCGCCTTCGACAAAACCATGAAACTTGATCGGCAGATCTATGTTTTGCAGAACATTAAAGGCTTGCTGAACAGACTCATGCCCCTTCAGTTCTTCCGAGCCCACGTTGAGAATTCCGATAGATGGCTTATCTATCCCGAAATTCTTTCGCGCATAAGCCTCGCCCATGACAGCGAACTGAACAAGATTATCAGCACTGCAGGTCACGTTGGCTCCGAGATCCAGAATCAGACTCTCACCACGTAAAGTCGGAAAATTCTTGGCAATCGCAGGACGGTCAATTCCCGGCAGTGTTTTTAGCACAAACTTTGCCATCGCCATCAGTGCGCCGGTGTTGCCTGCTGATACGACGCCCGCAGCTTCACCATCGGCGACCGCGTTGATCGCCAGACGCATGCTGGAGTTACGACCTGAACGGAGCGCCACACCAGCCTTTTCATCATTGCTGACGACATCTTCAGTATGGCGAATTTGGCAAAAGGCCTTGAGTTCCGGATGCTCTTCGAGCAAGGGAACTAACTGTCGTTCATCGCCGAAAAGCAGGAAGTCCACATGGGGAATTTTCGCACGCGCAATCGCCACCCCCTCGACAACCATCTCGGGGGCATTGTCACCGCCCATGGCGTCAAGGGAGAGCGTTAAACGCGTACTCAAGGAAATTTCCCTATCTATGTGATGACCTGATCAAAAGGATCAGGCTGCGTCGCCGGTTTCCACGACATCGCGGCCGTTATATTGACCACAGGAGGCACACACATGATGCGGGCGCTTCAATTCACCGCATGCGGAACATTCCTCATAGGTGTTCGCCTTCAAGGCGTCGTGGGAACGGCGCATGTTGCGGCGTGACTTTGAAATCTTCTTCTTTGGAACAGCCATCGTAATAAATCTCTCGGATTAAAATACCGGTGTAGGAAGCGGTGGTTATTATACAATAATAGCCCCAAGGGCAAGAAGCTTTAAAGGACTACTCCAGTTTCTTTTTCAGCTTTTCCAAAACGGCAAACGGATTTTTTGTTTCTTCAGGCTGATGCGTGCCCCTGATACCAATGCTGTCCGCCAGTTCAATGCCCGGAAGACGCGGAAACGGGTCCAGTTCTATGGCCAGTTCTTCGCTGGCCACCTCGCCCAGATCGACGCCACCGTTTTCCATCGGTTCTGGCGGTTCAGCCAAATCTGCTTCCTGTCCACTGCCAGAAAAGTTGCCATCTTCGTCGGGTTCTTTTTCTTGTCCCCAATAATGTTTGGCTGATTCGCTGAATACCCTCTCGATCGATATATCTATATCACTGATCACTGGCTTCAGGCTGACAACGCAGGTTTGAGTGACCCTGGCCTTAAGTTGCCCCGTCAGAACAATTTGCCCCCCCTTGCCCGGCGCAACGAAAAACTCAGCCGTCAAGTATTCCAATGAATTGATGGCCAGGCGCTTTTCCAGCGCCTCACGCTCCTGAGAATCAGCTTCAATGGCGTATGACCTGCCCCCCGAAGTCAACTTTCCGCAGTCGACAAAACGGCTGAATTCTATTTCAACGGGACTGGCTGGATCTGTCACAATTATGCACCCCCGTCGACTGGCTTGGATTGCCCGACTGGAGGTGATCCGAATTGAAAATCCCCCCGAATGACTGAATCAATCCCTACCCCTTCAAGATAAACCGATTCACGCTTCATATAGTCAGCCACCAGCTTCAGGTTTTCCGTTGTCGAATTCATGCCCCGGTACAAATTTCTGTCCAAGGCCTCTTTTAACACTTGCTCGTCATCACTATCCAAACCCTCGTTATACACGGCCATTCGGCCATAAAACCCCGTCCCCATTTTTTTGATCCGCTTGCCGATGCCGGTGTCGCCAACGCCGGTTTCCCTTAAATTCAGGTCAAAATCATCAAACATGTAGTCAAACAACGCTTGGGCCAATTCCTTGGTCGCATCGCCCTCGCGCTGCAATCTGCGCAGCACAAGGATCGCATGTATGGCAATCATGTCAAAACGCCCTGCAAGCGTATCGGCGACCCCGCAAGTCTCATAAAATGTGGGGTGGCGCGCCTGCTTGACCAGGACTATATAAAGCCTGTGGGCTGTTTTTTTTTCGTCACTGAATGAAAATATATTATTAAACATCGACTTCCTTGAAAATTGAAACCGGCCTGCGGGTTCGAATGTGGTAAAATACAGCGTTTCGCGAATCCAATCCATCGCGGAAATAAAAGGAGCATCCCGCCTAAACCGGGTGGGTAGTAATAATGTCGAAATACATGCAATCAAGAAATTTATTATCCGTGGCCGGCATGCTTGGCCTTGTTTTTGCCGTTAGCGCCTGCACGCCGCGAATAGATGTGCGCGGCAACTTGCCGGACCCGGAACGTTTGAGTGAGATTACTCCGGGGGAGCAATCCCGCGGTGAAGTTGCCGAAATCCTGGGTACACCGTCAAGCGTTGCCATGTTCGACAAGGAAACCTGGTATTATGTCTCCCAGCGCACGGCAACGGTCGCCTTTTTCGAGCCTGAAGTTGAAGAACGTAATGTCGTCATCTTGCAATTCGACAAGAAAGGGATCGTGTCCGATATTCGGAAACTAAGCGCCGAAGATGGCAAAAATGTTTTGCCGATCGAACGCACCACCCCCACATCGGGCAACACCATGGGCCTTTGGGATCAGGTCTTCGGTAATTTCGGACGCTTTAATTAGGGTGTTTCCAAACGAATATGCTTGTAACGCGCCAAGCTTCAAAAGAAAAAAGGCCCCGGAGAATATCCCCCGGGGCCTGTTTTTTTATACTGCTGCCTGACGATCAGGCCAAAATCGCCAACATCAGGATCGCCACGATGTTGATGATCTTGATCATCGGGTTGATGGCAGGGCCGGCGGTATCCTTGTAGGGATCACCGACCGTGTCACCGGTAATAGCCGCGTGGTGGGCGTCTGAGCCCTTACCACCATGGTTACCATCTTCAATGTACTTCTTGGCATTGTCCCAGGCACCGCCACCAGCGGTCATGGACAGCGCCACGAACAATCCCGTGACAATTGTTCCCATCAGCATGGCACCAACCGCCGTAAAGGCGGCTTCTTGACCGGCGATGACATTAATAACAAAGTACATGATGAACGGTGCAATAATCGGCAGCAAGGAAGGCAAGATCATTTCCTTGATGGCCGCTTTTGTCAGCAGATCGACGCACTTGCCATATTCGGGCTTGGCTGTCCCCTCCATGATGCCTTTGATTTCCTTGAACTGGCGGCGAACTTCCACCACCACGGCACCGGCAGCCCGACCAACAGCCGTCATGCACATGGAACCGAAGAGATAAGGAAGCATGCCCCCAACGAACAAGCCAACGACCACAAACGGGTTCTGAAGGGCAAACGTCACCTTCAGGTCCGGGAAGTAGTAGCCAAGGTCTTCCGTAAAGGCACCAAACAGCACCAGGGCCGCCAGACCGGCAGAACCGATGGCATACCCCTTGGTAACGGCCTTGGTGGTATTCCCTACCGCATCCAAGGCATCCGTTGTTTTGCGAACGTCCTCGGGCAATTCTGCCATTTCGGCAATGCCACCTGCATTATCCGTAACCGGACCAAACGCATCAAGGGCGACGACCATGCCAGCCAAGGCAAGCATCGTGGTCGCAGCCATGGAGATACCAAACAGACCCGCTTGCATATAGGCGACAATGATCCCGCCACAAATAACGATCACCGGAAGGGCTGTCGCCTCCATAGACAGGGCAATACCCTGAATGATGTTTGTGGCGTGCCCCGTTTCGGATGCCGCCGCGACGCTTTTAACCGGACGATATTCTGTCCCCGTGTAATATTCCGTAATCCAGATGATCAAGCCGGTTACCACGAGACCAGCCATAGCACAGACAAAAAGCTGCGTTCCGGTGATACTACGCCCCGTCATTTCGTAGGCTGTATCCCAGCCGATGAATACGGATACGATACCGCCGATCAGCACTGCCGAGATCACGGCACTGGCGAGAAACCCTTTATAGAGCGCGCCCATGATCGAGTTATTGGCGCCAAGCTTGACGAAGAATGTGCCAACAACAGAAGCGATAATGCAGACGCCACCGACCAGAAGCGGTAACAGCATCATATTTTGTTGCGCGGCCCCGGTGAAGTAGATCGCGGCCAGAAGCATGGTCGCAACAATCGTCACGGCGTAGGTTTCAAACAAGTCAGCCGCCATACCGGCGCAATCACCCACGTTGTCACCCACATTATCGGCAATCACAGCTGCGTTCCGGGGGTCATCTTCGGGAATACCAGCTTCGATCTTACCAACAAGATCGGCCCCAACATCGGCACCTTTGGTAAAAATGCCGCCGCCAAGTCGGGCAAAAATGGATATCAGCGAAGCACCAAAACCAAGTGCAACCAACGCTTCGAGTACATGGCGCATGCCTTCAGCTGTTGAAGTATCTATTATGCCTAACAGAACGATGTAGTACCCGGCCACTCCCAACAGAGCCAAACCGACCACCAGCATGCCTGTAACAGCACCGGCCTTGAAGGCAACTTCCAACCCACCGGCCAAGCCTTTGCTACGCGCCGCTTCTGTTGTGCGTACGTTGGCCCGTACCGAGACGTTCATGCCGATGTATCCGGCGAGACCGGAAAGAACTGCACCAATAAAATAACCGATCGCAACCAGCATCCCCAGCTGCAATCCGAGCAGTATGCCGATAACCACACCCGCCATGGCGATTGCCGTGTACTGCCTGTTCAGGTAGGCGCTTGCTCCTTCCTGGATGGCTGCGGCGATTTCCTGCATGCGATCATTCCCGGCAGGTGCCGCCAGCACCGATCGAATCGCGTAAGCTCCATACAGCAATGCCACTGCACCACAACCAATAGTCAGAAAATAGACGTTCGACATACTTCAAATACCCTTTTCATTTCGAGCCGCATTCGGGTGCCGACTCTTCCCCTTAAAAACAAATCTTGTTTTCAATCGATTCAGACAGGAAAAAAATGACAGAACAGAAATGTCAAAGCAACTGGCAGGCGTGACTATTTCCAAGTATTCCACATACCCGACACGGCCCGTCCACAGACATGCCTCTAGAGCGTTGAATAAACTTTTTTATTAGATAAATCTTATATTTGGTGCGAGAAAAGTATTTAGATACTATTCGGCTCGTATTTTTCAAATTCCAGCTAAAAGAACTTAAAATACGGCCAGTCTAACGTTCGGAAACCGATTCGATTGTAACATTTTCAAGGACTCCCTTCCCGACAACTTTGTTTCCAGTCATCAACAAACGTTGCTGCAGTATTTCTGCGGTGAGCTTTTTCTGTTTGCGCACAACCCAGGGAATAAACGTGTACAGGTCGCGCAGGAAAGCATCACTCAGGCGTGGCAGCACTTTGTTGACCTCTTCTTCATTGTCCGAACCCTTAACCACCAGACTCAGGCGAATCATCACCGTTGCGGCCACCGCATCATCTGAAAAAATCGGGATCACGAGGTCATCCATGGCAATTGTAACTGGTGGCTCATCGGGCTTGGCCTCCTCGACCACTTCCTCCACTACAACCGGTGCGAAGGGGCCGATTTCAAGCCACTTCAAGACGCTGATTGCCCCACCTGAAATCATCAACAGGACGGAAAAGGCGATCACAATTTTTTTCATATCCATGGGTGTCGCTCCTCCATAATTAAGATCCCGGAACCGCAGTCAGATTAAGTCATCGATCCAAAATGACGAAATCCCGTCACCATGACATCAAGCGGCATACCTGCGTGATCAATAACAATGACCTCGCCAATCGCGCCTGTTTCTTGGTGTACCTTACCTATTACCGTCAAGATTACATTTCGTTCTTTAGATATTGTTTGCAACCCGGCCTCACATTCCGGCGGAATCGTAAACAACAGCTCATAATCATCGCCACCACCAAGAACGTCTGACTTAACAAAAGATGACCGCCTGAGCGCTTCATCCAAAGCAGCCGAAGTCGGTATCTTTTCAAGCTCGATAACTGCCGAGACTCCTGAAGCCGTGCAAATATGCCCAAGGTCTTGCACCAATCCATCGGACACATCAATTGCCGCATTGGCAAAGTTTAGCAAGCTCCGGCCCAGCGCAATTTGAGGTCCCGGACGGTGTTGACGTTCGATCAGGATTTCCAATGACGGGGCGGACAGGGCCTCCAGTTCGCCTTTCAGGGCCAGCAGGCCGAATGCAGCATCACCAATGGTCCCGGACACCACCACCAAATCACCAGCACGTGCCGTGGACCTTTTGATCGCCTGGCCCTGTTCCACATAGCCTATTGCCGTGATTGTCAGGGTCAACGGACCGGGGGTTGATACCGTATCACCGCCAATGAGCGTAACACCAAACAGTTCTTGTTCGACGGCAAGCGCTTCACAAAAACGTTCAAGCCAGACGCCGTCCACCTGAGGATGCAAACCGGCTTGGATATGTTCGGGCAAAGCCAATGATAATGTGTAGGCCGCCGGTTGAGCCCCCATAGCAGCAAGATCGGACAAATTAACCCGAACGGCTTTTGACGCAATATATTCAGGAGCGGTAGACTCGAGAAAATGGATACCGGAAACCAAGGTGTCCATGGTTATGACCGTTTCCAACCCGGCCTTTGAGGGCAGGACCGCAGCATCATCGGTCAGCAGGAAGGCACCGGGTTCCTTCGCCGACAAGGGTGCCAGATGACGTTTGATCAGCTCGAACTCATCTGGCATTTCTTTATCTGACATACTTAGTCAGCCTTGGATGAATTTTTTTCCATTTCGGAGCCCCGCAAGGTTCTCGCCAGTTTATCGAGCACCCCATTGACCAGTCCGGGTTGCGTTTCTTCATAGAAGGCCTTGGCGACATTGACATATTCGTTGATGATCACCCGTGCCGGAACATCTGGCATTGTCAGTAGTTCGAACGCTCCCGTACGAAGAATGGCACGCAACAGAGTTTCCAGGCGCTCGACCGTCCAATCCTTGGAAAGAGAGGATTCAACCATCCCGTCGAGATCATCACGACGCGCGGTAACGCCGCGAACGAGTTCAGACAGCACCCCCCCGTCGGGAACAGCAAGGCCGCTCAGATCTTCATCCCCTTCTTCAAGGTCATCCAGTTTGGCAGGCTGAACCTTCCAGCGTTCTTTAAGAAAATCTTCAAGAACCTGATCGGGGGACACACCGGTCATGTCCATTTCATACAGGGCCTGAACGGCGGCGAGCCGGGCTGCACTTCGTTCCCGAATAGCCTGAGACAAATTGGGAGTGTTACTCATCGAAGAACAAGCCGGAGATATTTTTTAACTTCCATCATCTGGAGGCACGCCGACGCCACGGCTCCTCCTTTGTTTTTCTTCGTAACATCGGCGCGTTCCCATGCCTGTTCACTATTTTCACACGTCAAAATTCCATATCCCAACGCAACGCTGTACATCATGGGGATATCCATCAGGGCGCGGGCGGATTCCTGACAAACGTAATCGTAATGGGTTGTACCACCTCGGATCACACACCCTAAGCCGATAAAACCTGCGTAGCGGTTCGAGGCCGAGCCGATTTCCATGGAACGAATGGCCATACGAATGGCCTGGGGGATTTCAAAAGCGCCTGGAACCGCAAGGCGTTCGTACTCCATTCCCGCCGCGTCGAGAACCTGACTGGCCCCCTTGAACATTTCATCAGCGATATTTTCATAAAACCGGCCCTCAACGATCAGGACCTTCGCGGAATCAGTCATTTTTTTGCGGTGCTCCCTTTGGCCGGAATAGGACGTTGATCGACGACACTGAGGCCGTAACCTTCAAGGCCGATGATTGTCTTCTTGGTGTTGGACAGCAGGAACATATCCTTAACCCCCAGATCAAGAAGTATCTGTGCCCCAACGCCATAATCCCTGAGTTCAACATTTTCCACCGGATGGCCTAATTTTGCCCGAACCCTATCGGACAAGGCCGTCGGTTGCGGCTCCCTGATCAAAACAATAACGCCGCGCCCTTCTTCGGCAATGATCTCCATAGCCCGGTGCAGCTCATTGGACTTCCCCCCTGACGCATCACCCAGCACATCACCAAGCACGTTCAGGGCATGCATACGAACAAGAACAGGTTCTTCGGTTGAAATATCGCCCTTTATCAAGGCGATATGTTCGGCATAAGCAATCTGGTTCGTATAAAGTGCCATCTTGAACTCACCGCCGTATTCGCTTTGGAATTCGGTTTCCAGGGTGCGTTCGATCAGGCTGTCGTGTTTCAGGCGGTAGGCGATCAAGTCGGCGATAGTGCCAATTTTGAGACTATGGAACTGAGCGAATGCGACCAGGTCAGGCATGCGCGCCATGGTGCCATCTTCGTTCATGATTTCACATATCACGCCCGAC
>Ga0316204_10012339_pt1 | contig 10445 bp, 10 predicted proteins | sample 6monrhotite_MG_2_FD_205661 | JGI IMG/M metagenome (GOLD analysis project Ga0316204, IMG submission 205661) | Microbial mat bacterial communities from mineral coupon in-situ incubated in ocean water Damariscotta River, Maine, United States -... | ecosystem: Environmental > Aquatic > Marine >... | reverse complement strand
TTGCTTGGGAAATGAATGTTTAGATGGTATAACGAATGAAATCACTACTGAAATCATTATTCTCCCGGGTCAAATTATTCAAGACTTTATATCTGTACTAGAACCCGGACTTAGAGAAAGCACCAGCACCATCACTTATCGATTTATTAATGCAGATGATCCTACGGATATCACTGATTTTTCAGTTAATTACCTTGTAGAGTCTGACAATTCCAAAGGAATCTTGTTTTACGACAATAAGATCAGAATATCTAACCTCTATCCTAACCCTGTTGATAAAATTGCAATTTTTGATTATCAGCTGGATTTAGAGGATGAATCCAAAACCAAAATTGTTTTTCAAAATGTACTGGGTTCAATTATTAGTGAGTATGAACTCCAAAAATTCGAAAACAAAATTAAAATATCTACTGAATCTCTTAATCCAGGAGTCTACTTCTATACTTTACAGGTAGACAATCAAAATCTGGTAACCAAAAAGTTCATTATTAAACGGTAGACCTCACAATAAATCAATTACTTTTTCTGTTGAACAATGAAACACTCCATACGTGTAAATTGTTTATTAATTATTAGAGGGCTATATTTGCAGGCTTATGTGGAAAATGAGGAAAATAGTTGGATTGATTATAATTATCGGGGTTTTTTCCACGGCATGTAGTGAATTCAGGAAAGCTCAGAAAAGCGCAGACTGGAGGTTGAAATATGAAGTAGCTCTGGAATATTATAATCAAAAAGATTATTACAAGGCAGTTGCTTTATTTGAGGAAATCCTTCCCTTTGTAAAAACTGAAAAAGAGGGAGAAACCGTTCTCTTCTACTATGCCTATTGTTATTATCATTATAAAAACCAGTATTTACTGGCTTCCCATTATTTTACGAATTTCTATCAAACCTATAATCGGAGTGAATTGGCACAGGAAGCCTACTATATGGCAGCCTATTGCCTTTATCTAGATGCTCCATTATATAATCTGGATCAATCCAGTAGCAAAGAAGCCATTAGTTCCATGCAAAACTTCCTAAACCGCTATCCTACTAGCGAATATGCTGAAAAGGCGACCGAAGTTATTGATGAACTCCAGGTTAAATTAGAATTAAAGGCCTACGAAAACAGCAAACAATACTTCAAGCTCTCTAAATTTAAGTCTGCTGTTATTGCCTTTCAAAACTTTGAAAAAGAATACCCCGATTCAGATTATATAGAAGAAATCAGGTATCTTAAAATCGATTCCCAGTTCAATCTTGCTAAATTGAGCATATATACTAAGCAAAAAGAACGATATATGGGGGCAATCGAATTCTATGAAAAATTTATTGACCGCTATCCTAAAAGCCAGTATTTAAGGGATGCGGAATCTATATTTGAGGAAACTCAAAGTGAGTTAAGAAAACTGGCTAAATTGGAAAAAAATTACAGTAATTTATAATAAACTTAGTTATGTCAAAAGCATCGTTGAATACATGGGATACTAATAAAATCTCAGAGCCTACCGGTAACATTTACAAATCAATTGTAATCACCTCCAAAAGAGCTCGACAGATCTCATCTAATGTAAAAGAGGAATTGAGTTCAAAACTTGCCGAGTTTGCTTCTACGGTAGATAACCTTGAAGAAGTATTTGAAAATCGAGAACAAATTGAAATCTCCAAGTTTTACGAAAGGCTTCCAAAACCATCTTCAATTGCGATTGAAGAATTTGTAGAAGGAAAGATAATGTTCCGTGAAAGGGACGAAGAAGAAACTGAAAGTTCTGTTGTTTAATTATTAGAAGCGATATGCTTCAAAATAAGAAAATTATAATTGGAGTTTGCGGAAGTATTGCCGCCTATAAAACGGCATTACTTACCCGGCTTTTAGTTAAAGAAGGTGCAGAGGTTAAAATAGTAATGACTCGTGCTTCTAAAGACTTTATAAGTCCTTTAACGCTCTCCACATTATCCAAAAACCCGGTACTGACTGAATTTATCAAAGACGATACCGGATCATGGAATAACCACGTAGAATTGGGTCTGTGGGCTGATGTCTTACTAATTGCACCTGCAAGTGCTCATACAATCTCAAAGTTTGCCAATGGATTATGTGATAATCTACTTTCGGCAGTATATCTATCCGCAAAATGTCCGGTGATCCTGGCTCCTGCTATGGATCGTGATATGTATCTTCATCCAAGCACCGTAAACAATATTGATCGGCTTCGCACCTATGGCAATGAGATTATCAATGCCGAACATGGGGAGCTGGCCAGTGGACTTATTGGAACCGGAAGAATGGCAGAACCTGAACATATCCTCTCCTACCTACAAACCTACTTTCAACCTGCAGGTCCGTTAAAAAACAAAAAGGTATTAATTACCGCCGGCCCTACATTTGAAGCCATCGATCCTGTTCGTTACATTGGCAACCATTCCAGTGGAAAAATGGGCTATGCATTGGCAGAAAATTTCGCAGCTAAAGGAGCAGAGGTTGAATTAATAAGTGGACCAACCAACCAAAACACCCGGGATTCCAGAATTTCAGTAACCAATGTATTCTCAGCTGAGGAGATGTATGAATCTGTAAAATCTCACTTTAGCAATGCAGACATAATTATTCATGCTGCTGCAGTTGCCGATTACCGCCCTAAAGACAAATCGAAAACCAAGATTAAAAAAACCAGCGAAGAGATGTTTATTGAGCTCTCCAAAACAACGGATATTGCCGGTGAACTTGGTAAACTTAAAAAAAATCATCAAATCGTGGTAGGCTTTGCCCTTGAGACCAATAATGAATTAGAGAATGCAAAGGGGAAGCTCCTGAAAAAGAATTTTGATTTTATCGTCCTCAACTCCCTGCAAGATAAGGGCGCTGGATTTGGACATGATACCAATAAAGTAACCATCATCAGCAAGGATGGAACTGTTGAGCAGTTCGAACTGAAATCTAAAAAGGAAGTTGCTGAAGATATTATACAAACCATTCTATCGAAAATCAGTGTTTCTTAGAATTATAACACTCTTTCTGCTATTAGGCTGTTTCAGATCCGGAGCACAGGAATTAAACTGTACTGTGGTGGTAAATGACACCCGCGTGCAGACTACAGAAAAGAATATTTTCAGGGATATGGAAGTATCATTTGCGCAATTTATGAATGACCGAAAGTGGACCAACCAGGTTTACCGGAATGAGGAAAGAATCAAATGCAATATTGCAATCACCATTGATCAAAACCCAACCATTACTTCTTACAGAGCCACCGTTCAGATTCAATCGGCAAGACCCGTTTATGGCACGAATTATTCAACTCTGATACTGAACTTTGCCGATCGTGATTGGGAATTTGATTATACTGAATCTCAGCCACTTAACTTCAATGAAAATGCCTACAATAACAACATCACCTCTATGTTGGCATACTATGCTTATATTATTATAGGGATGGATGCGGATTCATTTGAAAAAATGGGAGGCACTCCATATTATGAGAGAGCAAGGAATATTCTGATTAATGCCCAGCAATCAAATCGACCAGGATGGAATCAATTTGATTCGAATAGAAATAGGTACTGGCTCCAAGAAAACCTAAACAATCAGCAGCTTTTCCCTGTCCGGGAAAGTATTTATGATTATCACAGGACAGCTCTTGATAATTTCGCTAAGGATCCAGAGGCAAGTCGAAAGACAATCCTGGAAGTGTTGAATAACATTAAGAAAACAAAGGATCAGCTAAGAAATCCTATCCTAATTATATCCTTTTTCGATGCTAAAGGCGACGAACTAGTTAATATTTTCAAGGAAGGAGAAATGCAAATACGAAGAGAGGCCTACAACCTGCTAATCGATATACAGCCATCCAGAACCTCAAAATTTGAGCAAATAATTAAGAATTAGATGGTCGATTTTTTCTATCTTGTTGAATTGAATTAAGTTCAGATTTCCAGCTGTTTTGGTATGCTCAAACACCTTCTGATAAAAAACTATACCCTGATTGATACACTTGAAATCAGTCCTTCCAACAGGCTGAATGTGATCACAGGAGAAACTGGAGCAGGTAAATCCATTATGCTCGGAGCAGTAGGGCTGCTACTTGGCTATAGAGCCGATTCCAAAGCTTTACTGAATCCTGAAAAAAAATGTATAGTTGAGGGAGTATTCGATATTTCCCAGTACAACCTTCAATGGATCTTTGATCGAATGGATTACGATTATGAAAAAGAATGTATCATTCGGAGAGAAATTATTCCTTCGGGGAAATCACGTGCTTTTATCAACGATACCCCTACTACCCTTGATGTATTAAAGGAGATTGGACTAAAACTTATGGATATCCATTCTCAAAATGATACGCTCTTATTGGGATCAAACCCCTACCAATTAGAGTTACTGGACATATATGCTGCAAACCAGAAACTATTGAAGAAGTATCAGGAATCATTTTCAAAATTCCAGAAAGCAGAATTGGCCTACAATACATTGATAAGGGAATCCAATGAAATTAATAAGGAATCGGATTATAATAATTTCTTACTTGATGAATTAGTTAAAGCAGATTTACAATCTGGAGAGCAACAGGAATTAGAGGAAAACCTAACACTGCTGGAACATGCCGAAGAGATAAAAGCAAGTTTATTTGAATTAATGGAGCGACTCAATAATTCTGAGCAATCAACACAGAGTGGTCTTCAACATTCGGTGAAAATTTTAAGCAACATCTCCAGATATAACCAGCAACTGGAAGAATTAAAAGAACGTGTTGAAAGTTGTAGAATTGAGATCAAAGACATCACAGATAGTTTGGAGGAAATTGACCGTACAGTCGAATTTGATCCAATAAAAATACAGGATAATCAGGGCAGGCTAAGTCTAATTTATTCATTACAACAAAAACATCTTGTAAATAGTATTGAAGCCCTATTACTGATCAAATCTAACCTTGAAACCAAAAGTGAGAGGATACTCAATTTTGACCGAGAAATTGAGACTGCCCAAAAGGAACTGAATGAAGCCTGCGAAGAAATGATGTTGGCCGCGAGTAAATTAACGGAATCCAGGAAGATGGCTGCCGGACCCTTTGCCGAATCTATTATGAAAGAACTGCGCTTTTTAGGTATGGAAGATTCCAGGATGGAGATTAATCTAATTGAAATGAACCCTGGAGCAAATGGTTCAGATCAAATTGAACTTTTGTTTAGTGCTAACAAAGGGATTGCCCCTCAACCCCTTAAAAATGTAGCCTCAGGTGGAGAATTTTCAAGACTTATGTTTTGCATTAAATACCTTATTGCCGGTAAAACTGCATTACCGACCGTAGTGTTTGATGAAATTGATACTGGAATTTCAGGGGAAGTAGCCTTGAAAATGGTCAATATGATGGAAAAAATGTCCAAAAACCATCAGGTGATCACGATCAGCCATTTGCCACAATTTGCCGCCAAAGGAGAGACTCATTTTTACGTTTATAAGGACAATTCTGCAGAGAAGACGACCTCCAGAGTACGACAGCTTGCCGGAGACGAACGAGTAGTGGAAATTGCTAAAATGATCGGCGGAAATAATCCTAGTGAGGTTGCCTATCAGAATGCCCAGGAGCTTATGAACTAACCTATGTTAAAATATACTTTTCTTTTTTTATTACTGATCTCTTCTTTAGGATACTCCCAAAACCTTGAAAATTTCTACGATTATAATCCTGAACTGGAACAGCGAGTAGATCAGGTATTTAGTAGCTTATCGGACACCAGCAGGATTGGTCAAATGCTGATCCAGGCTACCGGAAGACTCGGAAAACCTAAAAAGGAAATCATAGATCTTATAGAGAATAATAAAATTGGTGGGATTCTTTTGCTCAACGGAGAAAAAGAACAATTTCGTTCCTGGGTGGAAGAATTTAATATTCTGGCAAAAAAATCTGGCACACTTCCTTTAATTTACAGCGCTGATGCAGAGCCTAGCTTGATTAACCGCAAAATAAAAGGTTCACATTTTGTACCTAAAACCAATCAACTCGAAACCACTGAAGATGTAGAGAGAGTAAGCGCATTAATAAACCAAGACCTTAATTTTATAGGTATTCAGCATAATTACTCCCCTGTGGTAGACTTGTCTCCTGACAATGCGGCAATTCGAAACCGAAGCTTTGGCTCCGATCCGGATTCAGTAATACGCTTAAGTCGTGCATTAATCGCTTCTTCTCAGCAAGCCAATATTGTCGCAACTGCCAAACATTTTCCTGGACATGGGTTAGTAAGTGGGGATACCCATAAACAGTTAGTATCCATTAATGGAGAAATGAAAGAGCTTTCACTCTATGATTCATTGATCCGCTCCGGAGTGATCAGTATTATGGTCGGACATATTGCCGTTCTAAATAACGAGCATTTTTCTTCTAATGGCCTGCCGGCAAGCTGTTCCCGAGTGATCGTTACCGATCTACTTAAAAATAGTATGGGATTCCGAGGTATTATTATTACGGATGCCTTAAATATGGGTGCACTGGACCAACTTGATAATGCTCCATTAATGGCTGCAAAGGCGGGATCAGATATGATACTAATGCCAAAAAACAGTGAAGATTTTATTGATTCTGTTCTTAGTGAAATTGAAAAAGATCCTGATTTTAGAAATCAGGTTTATACTTCGGTAAAAAAAATAATTCGGACCAAAATACTTTTGGGCTTAATGGATACCAAATGATTATATAATTCTTGAAAATATATTTAAGAATGGGTTAATTAACATTTTACTATATTTGCCATCAACTAATAAAAAGAAATCAATTATGGGTCATAATCTATTAAAAGGTAAAAAAGGTATTATTTCAGGAGCGCTGGATGAGCGCTCAATTGCCTGGAAAGTCGCTGAAAAAATTCATGAAGAAGGTGGAGAATTTATACTTACCAATGCACCTATTGCATTGCGAATGGGTCAAATAAATCAGCTTGCCGAAGCTACAGGATCTCAGGTTATACCAGCAGATGCAACATCTATAGATGATCTTCAGAACTTATTCGAAAAATCTACGGATGTATTAGGTGGCAAATTAGATTTTGTTCTGCATTCTATTGGAATGAGTCCAAATGTAAGAAAGGGAAAAGATTACGGAAATCTGAATTATGATTGGTTTCTTAAGACCCTGGACATCTCTGCCTTATCCTTCCATAAAATGCTGCAAACTGCTGAAAAAATGGATGCAATGAACGAATGGGGATCGATTATGGCCTTGTCGTATATTGCTGCCCAACGAACCTTCCCTGATTATGGAGATATGGCTCAGGCTAAATCAGTATTGGAATCCATTGCCAGAAGTTATGGCGAACGATTTGGAAGACTGAAAAAAGTTAGAGTTAATACAATATCTCAATCCCCTACCATGACTACTGCCGGTTCTGGTGTTGGAGGATTTGATGTATTCTTTGATTATGCCGATAAGATGTCTCCTTTGGGAAATGCTTCAGCAGAAGATTGTGCAAATTATATTGTAGTCATGTTTTCAGATCTAACCAAAATGGTAACCATGCAAAATCTAATGCATGACGGTGGATTCTCTTCTTCAGGTATTACTCAAAAGATGGTTGAACAACTTTCCTAGCCGGATGGTAGTATTCCCCAACGCCAAAATTAATCTTGGACTATGGGTAGTGGAACGAAGAAAGGATGGCTACCATAACCTGGAATCCTGCTTTTTTCCGATTCCATGGAAAGACATTCTTGAATTTATAGAATCCGATCAATTAGTATTGACTCAAAGCGGCTTACCCATACCAGGAAGCCTTGAAGATAATTTACTACTTAAAGCCTACCATTTGCTGAACGATCAATTTGATCTTCCTCCTTTGCATATGCACCTCCACAAACAAATTCCAATGGGTGCAGGTTTGGGAGGTGGTTCTTCAGATGCAGCCTTTCTATTAAGGGCATTAAATGATTTTTATGATCTAAAGATCGGTACTTCTGAATTACAGAACATAGCTAAATCTATTGGGGCGGATTGTCCATTTTTTATAGAAAATACTGAAAAAATGGTTTTTGGAATTGGCGATATATTTGAACCAATTTCGATTGATTTAAGCAGTAAATGGATTAGTTTGATTTATCCGGGAATACATATTTCAACACCAGAAGCCTACCAGTCCCTCAATCCATCTCCCAGGAGGAATACTATTCGATCATTAATAAATAAACCTGTTAATGAGTGGAAGGGCCAACTCAGCAATGATTTTGAAGCATATGCGCTTAAAAAGGCACCTCAGCTCAAGAACCTCAAGGACCAACTTTACTTGCAAGGGGCAGAATATGTTTCCATGACTGGATCTGGATCCTGTTTCTACGCTATTAGTAGTCAACCGTTGAACCTGAATTTCTCAAAGAAAGGAATGACCTTTAGTCTGCAGCTTTAGCGGATAGGTTCCGTCCTTAGGAAACGTTTATGATAGTAACGATTTAAGATTGGATATAATAGTACTGCTCCTAAAATTATCATTGTACCCCAGTAAAACCCGGATGACATCCTTTCACTTTCCCCAAATATCAGGTAAGCCAATACAATTCCATAGACGGGTTCAAGGTTAATCGCAAGATTTACTGCAAAGGCTGTTAGGCGCTTCATAAGCTCTACCGATGTTGAAAAAGTAAAAACCGTACAAACCACCGAAAGTATCAATAGGTACAAAAAGTCCATACCCGTAATGTTAAATTGAAGTGTCGAGAAATCCGAAAACCATAGCAGGTATATAGGAAAGAATATTATGGTACCTATCCATGCACCCACCATTTCATAAAAAGTTAATACATAATGATTCACCGACTGAACTAATCTGGCATTAATCACGGTAAAGAGTGAGGATAGCATAGCCGAACCTACTGCCACCAGCAAACCAAGTGCATTGCTAAACTCAAAACGAAACACGATATAAAGCCCCCCCATCATAATCAGTCCGAGTAAAACTTCATAAAAGCGAATTTTTCTTTTTAGCATTAAGGGCTCAAGTAAGCTGGTCCAGAATGAGCATGTAGCCATTCCAGCTAAAGCAACCGCAGCAGTAGACAATCGGGCCGCTGCAAAGAACATTATCCAATGTAGGGCAATGAGAATTCCTGTGCCAATTACTTGAAAAAGTTGTCTTTTAGTAATATTGAAGGAAAGATTACTAAAATACATGATTAATCCCAGTGCCAAAAATGTAAATAGAGTTCGGTAAAACACCAGCTCAACTGCAGGTATTGTGATCAGAAGACCTAAGATTGCTGTAAAGCCCCAGATAAAAACAATAAGGTGAAGTTTGAGGTAATCCTTTGTCATCTTGGTACAGTATGATATAGCAGGAGTCCGACCAGGGCAAATAGTAAATTTGGCGACCAGATTGCCAAGAGCATATTCATACTTCCATTTTCAGCAATAGCTTTACTCATAATAAAGAATATGATATAAATGAACGCGATAAGAAAGCCTAGTGCAATTTGAAAACCAGATCCTCCTCTAGTCTTTCTTGACGATACAATCAAACCGATCATTGTAAGTATGATTACGGTAAATGGCGACATATACTTGGTATACTTTTCAATCAGGTAGGGTTCTGTACCTGCTGCTCCCCTTCTACGCAAATCGGTTATATATGTATTTAATTCATTGATGGTTAGTGCTTCAAACATCCGGTAGCTATTGGAAAAATCTCTTGGATGAATCGTTAAAACGGTATCGATTTCCTGCCCTTTCGTGACGATTTCATTCTCCCCTTCAAACTTTCTAAGCATCCAATCTTTAATAACCCATGAAGCCGAATCCTCCTTCCATTCTATCTTTTTTGCAGAAAGTTTTTCCAATAATAACGTTTTATCCCCTTCCCTTTTTATGGTTTCCATGGTAAATCGATAACCAACATCTACGCGGTTGTTGTAGCTTTCCAAATAGATATAGGAATCTTCCTTCTCACGAATATGAATATCCCTTTCACTATAATAAAACGGTCTTCTAAAATATTCAATCTCAAAGGCTACTCTTGTTTTGTTCGAATTTGGAATGATCCATCCATTAAGTACAAAGCTTATTCCTGCAATAAATATAGACCCCATCAGATATGGTCGCATTAACCTTCGAAAGCTGATACCACTACTCAGCATGGCTATCAATTCGGTTCGGCCTGCTAATTTAGCAGTAACGAATACCGTAGCTATAAATACAGTAATGGGTGTAATTAAATTGGCAACAAAGGGGATATAGTCCAGATAATAGCCCAAAATTTCTTTGAATCCCAAGCTATGCTTAATAAAGCTATCATTTCTTTCTGTAATATTGATCACAACCACTACAGAAACAAGTATCAGTACCACAAAAAAGAAGGCACCCAAAAATTGCTTCAGTATATATCGATCTAATATTTTCATTTAGAGTTTATCACTCAATTTTCGGACCATCCCATTTTTCCAGGAATAAAAATCCCCCTGTTCAATTTGATTACGGGCCTCGGTT
>Ga0316204_10012337_pt1 | contig 10445 bp, 13 predicted proteins | sample 6monrhotite_MG_2_FD_205661 | JGI IMG/M metagenome (GOLD analysis project Ga0316204, IMG submission 205661) | Microbial mat bacterial communities from mineral coupon in-situ incubated in ocean water Damariscotta River, Maine, United States -... | ecosystem: Environmental > Aquatic > Marine >... | reverse complement strand
TAACAGGAGTTTACAACTCTGGCAGGCTTTAATTTGCCCTGCATCTAACTAGATAAGCGGGCGCTATTCTAACCGCTGAAAGCCGATCTGACAAATATATTTTTAAATAATTTCTAAGATAAATAAGACGTTGGATCTGAGACCCCTGCCTGCTCGAAGCCAATGGTGCGCAGGCGACAGGCATCGCAACGACCACAGGCTCTGCCAGCCTCATCGGCGGCGTAACAGGAAACAGTGCGGCCATAATCAATCCCCAGCGCGACGCCGGCCTGGATGATCTGCGCCTTGCTCATGGCAATTAATGGTGTGTGAATTATCATCCGCTGCCCTTCCACGCCTGCTTTGGTGGCGAGATTGGCGACGCGTTCAAAGGCTTCAATAAATTCGGGTCTGCAATCGGGGTAGCCGGAGTAATCGACCGCGTTGACGCCAATAAAGATATCCTGTGCGCCAAGCACCTCCGCCCAACCGAGCGCTAGCGATAAAAAGACGGTGTTGCGTGCTGGAACGTAGGTGACCGGTATACCTGCGCTTGCTTCGCTGCCTTGATCACGCTGGCCCGACTGTGGCACGGCAATATCAGGGTCTGTGAGCGCTGAACCGCCGATGGTGCCGAGATCGATCCGAATCACTTTATGCGCGGCAACCGATGCCTGTGCGGCAATCGCAGCAGCGGCTTCCAGTTCAAAGTTGTGGCGCTGGCCGTAATCGAAACTCAGTGCATAGCAGTCGTAACCGGTGGACTGTGCCAGTGCCAGCACGGTGGTGGAATCGAGCCCACCCGACAGCAGCACTACGGCTTTACGCTTTGAAGAGTTCACATCAAGCATAACGATTATTTACCGGGCAGATCGCCCCAGAGGAATTTGTGCAGCTGAATCTGCATCCGCACCGGCAGGCGGTCTTCGAGAATCCACTCGGCCAGCACCTTGCCTTCAAGGTCGTTATGAACGGCCTGAAACAGTATTTCGTATTGCGATGGTAGATCGTACTCGACAAGTTTGTCGCGCGCCCAGAGGTAATCTTCGCGCGAGCAGATGACAAATTTGATCTGATCACTATTTTGTAACCATTTGATATTTTCGTAGCGATTTTTTGCCTCTTCACCTGAACCCGGTGTTTTAAGGTCCATCACCTTCACCACACGTGGGTCAACTTTCGAGATATCAATCGCGCCGCTGGTCTCCAGCGATACCTGATAACCGAGATCACACAGACGCGATAGCAACGGAAAGCAGCTCTTCTGTGCCAGCGGCTCGCCGCCGGTAACGGTGACGTAGTGACAATCCTTACTGATCACATTCAGCAACACCTGATCAAGGCTCATCCACTCGCCGCCTTCAAAGGCGTATTCGCTATCGCAATAGCCACAACGCAGCGGGCAGCCGGTCAGGCGAATAAAGGTGGTGGGGATACCAACAGTGCGGGATTCGCCCTGCAGGGAGTGAAATATCTCGGTGATTTTCAACCGTACGGTGGGCACGGCAGCATCACTGCTATTATCTTGCGTCTCCGATACCATCGCTTTCGCTATACTCCAGATAGATTATGACAGACTAAAACGCACGGGTTCGGAAACGAAGCCCATGCGATTCAAACAACTATCTGTCAGGCTAGTGTCCTTCCAGCTTCATACGATGCAGGCGGTTATCTGCCAACTGTGCCGCCGTTGTTTTCGGAAAACGTTCAACCAAAGTGCTTAGTGTTTGACGCGCCTGGTCCCACGACTTCAGTTCATAAAATGTGTAGCCAATTTTAAGCATGGCATCGGGTACTTTAGAGCTATCGGGATAGCTGCCAATCACTTTCTGAAACTCTTCAACCGCCAGCGGATAGCGGTGTGAAACGTAATTCGCTTCACCAATCCAGTACTGGGCATTACCTGAATACTGGCTACCCTGAAAACGGCTTAAGAAACTCTGAAAGGCGACAACTGCCTCATCATAGCGCCCTTCGCGTAAGATATTCAGTGCCTGCTGATACGCAGACTGCTCCTGTAACGGATCGATTGCAGCAGCAGATGCTGCTGGGGGCCGACCACTGCCACCACCTACAACCGGCGCAGCAGATGCAACCGGCGGCATGGATGTAAAGGGTGCGGAAGCTGTTGTGCTCGCAGCAGGCGCTGTTTGTGTTGGTTGAATAGCGCTATTCGCACGTGGTGCCTGCGGTGCAAAACCTGCGGTTGGTGCAGGCTGTGGCGCTGGCGCGCTGCTAGCTGATTTTTCTAACTGCAACATGCGACGATCAATATCAAGATAGAGATCACGTTGACGCTGTTTGATGCCTTCAAACTCGTGGCGCTGCATTTCCAGTTCACCACGCATCATCTGCACATCAGCCTGCATGTCTTCAATGCGAGTCAACATTTCAAGCAGCGCACGATTATCAACCATCCGCTCAAGGCGAACAATACGCTGCTCTAGTGGCAGTTGACGTTCACCAAAGGTTGGCGCTGGCGGTGGCGCTGCCACCGCATTTGAAATGGAAGACTCGTGAATCGGCGGTAAGCCATCCCGCGCCGAAGCAGCTGAGTGAAAACCCAACGTTCCAACCATCACAGTCAAGACGGCATAACCTAACCGTTTACTGCCCATAGCGCTCAACGTCTGCTATCCCTTACTGTTCTTTAGTGTAGATAATTTCAACACGACGGTTTAATTGCCATGATGTCTCGTCATGTCCCATCGATGCTGGACGCTCTTCACCGTAGCTCACAACATCAAGCTGACCACGTGAAGCACCCTGTAAGCCAAGGTGACGTGCCACTGAATTACCACGACGCTCGCCCAGACCAATATTGTATTCACGCGAACCACGCTCATCGGCATGACCTTCAAGCTTCATCATTGCACCTGGGTTATTCGCCAGGTATTCAGCATGAGCGGCAATCACGTCATTAAATTCTGCTCTAACTTTACTGCGATCAAAGTCAAAGTAGATCACGCGCGTGTTAAGCAGGTTAGAAGGGCTGCTATCATTCAAAGATAAAGCAGAGCTGCTGATATCGCTGCCGTCACTCAAACCCATGGTCTCTACTGAGCTGTCACTACCACCGCTGCCAAAACCAGCACCAGTGCTAGTATCAGTGCCCATATCAGTACCCATATCAGTACCCATATCAGTACCAACACTACTCTCTACATCACTATCAAACCCTTCATCCATGGTTTCTGTTGGTGCGCTGGCACAACCGACCAAAAACATAACAGGTACGACCAGGACCAGTGCCTTTCTAAGAATATTCATCAATCACTCCTAATTTATTAATATTGTGTGCTTTGTGTTTGTTAATTTATTTACCGTACGGCGCCCAAACCGGCTCACGGGCATCACCTTCTTGCAGTACTAATCGCTGACGCACCCTTCCGTCAACGGATACAGCAGACAAAACCCCTTTGTTTTGACTCTCGGTCGCATAGATGATCATGCTACCATTCGGCGCAAAGCTTGGCGACTCATCTAGCGTCGTATCTGTCAGTACCTGCATTGCCCCATTTTCGAGATCCAGCACCGCTATCCGGTATTGATTACCATTACCGTGAACCATTGCCACCATTCGCCCATCCGGCGACAGTGTGGCGCGTGCATTATAGTCACCCTCGAACGTCAGCCGTTTAACCTGTCGATTCGAAAGCGTCACCTGATAAAGTTGAGGCTTTCCGCCCCTGTCGGAGGTAAATACTATCGCATCTCCCGCGCGAGTCCAAACAGGTTCTGTATCAATCCCATAGCTTTTCGTCAAACGTGTTAGTTTTTTGTTCAAAAGATTCATCACATAGATGTCTGGACTGCCATCTTTTGAGAGCACCAACGCCATCCGCGTACCATCCGGTGACCACGCCGGCGCACCATTAATGCCGCGAAAGCCAGCAATTTTCTCACGCTTTCCTAAATAGATGTCCTGAGTATATATTGACGACCGTCCGCCTTCAAAAGTTACATAGGCCAGTTTCCGGCCATCGGGCGACCATGAAGGGGACATCAAAGGTTCTCTAGAATTGAGCACTGCCTGCGGCCCATAACCATCGGCATCTGCCACCTGTAGTGAGTAACGCGGTTTGCCTGCGGCATCCGGCGCCTGGGTCACATAAGCAACCCTGGTATCAAAGGCGCCGCGCTCACCCAGCAATGCCTCATAAATAATATCGCTCACCTGATGGGCCGTTTTGCGCAAGTCAGACACCTTGCCCACCTTAAACGTCTGGCCGGTGATCTGAGAACTACGAAAGACATCAAACAAAACAAACTGCACCATAAATTGGCCGTTCTGAATCGCGCGAATCTTCCCCACCACCAGGTTTTCGACACCTAGCACACGCCAGTTCTGAAAGTTTACCTTTGATGGGTCACTCGGCCGTGCCAGCATATCGCGCTCAGGCAGCGGTGAAAATCGCCCACTACGATATAAATCGGTCGTCACAATCGCGCCAATATCAAGCGGTGCCTGTGGCATTGGCCCTTCCCAGGTAAACGGCACGATCGCGATCGGCATCGCCCCTTTCACTCCCTGGGTGATCTCAATCGTCAATGCCGCCTGGGCATTACCAACCCAAAAGGCCATTAATAGCAAAAAACTACGCAAGATAACTTTCAACATTTAACCCTCAGGATCAAAAACAAATTCCAGCACGCGAAAACGATCAAATAGGGCGCGGTCAGCTGGCAGCGGCAGTGGCGAAGCCTTTAGCACGGCGGTCTCCACCGAACGATCAAACACCGCGTTACCACTCCCTTTTGTAACCTGCACATCCAGCACATCGCCTCCGGGGATTATACGTACCCGTACCGTACAAGCCAGCCCAGCCATTGAACCTGCTGGGCGCAACCAGTTGCGCGTGACTTTCTGGCGAATGATCTCGACATGCTTATCGACAATCGACTGATACTCACGTTCCCGCGCGGCATCTAGCTGGCGCTGCTCTTCGGCCATCTGTTGCTGGCGAACGCGCGCCTCCTCAGCACGAATGCGTTCTAGCTCCTGCTGTTTTTTGCGTTCTTCTGCCTGTTTAACACGCTGCGCTTCTTCACGCACCATCTTCTCTTCAAGCGCGATCTGTTCGGCCTTTAGCTTATCAAGCTGCGCCTGCTTGCGCGCCTGCTGTTCAGCCTTCGCCTTTTTCTCATCAGCGATGCGTTTTTTCTCCACATCACGGCGCTTTTGCTCTTCTGCTTTACGCTGCTTTGCAGCTGCCTCGCGCTTTTGCTCTTCCTGTTTGCGCTGCTTTTCAGCTGTCTTACGCTTTTGCTCTTCCTGCTTGCGCTTCTTCTCTTCGTTTTTTAGCTTGCTTTGCTCTGCTTCTCGCTTTTTTTTCAGATCAGCCAGACGCTTCTCTTCTCGCTGGCTCGCCTTTTTAGCATCGTCCAGTTTTTTCTGCTGCGCATCCGCCAGATTCTTCTTTTGCTCATCAGCAAGGCGTAACTTTTCCATCTCCGCCTTAATCTTTGATTCATCCACCATTGTGGCCTGAATCGCATGCGGGGCGGGCTTCGCCTTTGTATTCCAGTCAAGGCTCATCACGATCACCGTAACAAAGGTCACATGCACCAGAATTGAATAGAACAGGAAGCGAGGCGAATTAATCACCCGTTTAAAAAACGAATCTTCGCTAAGGACAACCTTCTTATTGGCGTTCAAACGGCTATGCCCTTTCCAGCAGGAAATTATTCATCGAGTGCGTCCGTCACCAAGCCAACACTGGGTGCGCCGGCTTTCTGTAGCAACGCCATCGCGGTCACGACCGCACCGTAATTCACCGCCGCATCGCCACGAACTAACACGGGTGTACCCGGCTGATAGCGCAATACTGCCGCCACTCGCTGTACCAGCATATCGTGGTCGATCCCTTTTTTCGGATCATCACCCACATTAAGATAATAAAGGCCATCGACATCGATCGAGACGATCAACGGCTCTTTCTCCGACTGGTCCACCGGTTCGGCTGTCGCCTGAGGCAAATCAACCTTGACTCCCTGCGTCATCAACGGTGCGGTCACCATAAAGATAATCAACAGCACCAGCATCACATCAATATATGGCACCACGTTGATCTCGGACATCGGTCGCTTGCGGATACGCTTAGTATTCGACATAGGCTCCCCGCGCTAGTGATTGCATTTCACTCATCCCAGCTGCGCCTAACTATGGGCCTGACGATGTAGAATCGACGAAAATTCCTCGAGGAAGTTATCGTAGCGATTCACCAGGCGGTCAACGTCGCTGACATAACGGTTATAGGCGACCACCGCTGGTATCGCGGCGAAGAGCCCCATCGCGGTTGCAATCAACGCTTCGGCGATACCCGGCGCGACCATCGCAAGCGTCGCCTGATTAGCGTTACCCAGCGCACGAAAAGAGTTCATGATGCCCCACACGGTGCCAAATAGACCCACATAAGGACTGGTTGAACCGACTGTTGCCAGAAACGGCAGGTGACTCTCAAGCTGCTCGATCTCACGATTCATTACCACCCGCATGGCGCGCTGTGTGCCGTCCAGCACTTCACGCGGCTCGATCTCTTCTTGCTGATGCAGGCGCACAAAGGTGCGAAAACCAGCCTCGAAGATAACCGCCGCCCCTTTCATCTCATCGGGTTTTGCGGTGACCTGTTTATGCAGTTCATCCATGCTGATGCCAGACCAGAAACGTGACTCAAACGCATCAACCGCCGTTTTGGCATCCTTGATTTCCTTACGCTTACGGAAGATCAATGCCCACGATGCCAACGAAATGACCAACAACAGCAACATCACTAGTTGTACGAGAAAACTCGCACCAGTAATGAGGTGAACCAACGACATATCTGCGCTCACGAGCGATCTCCGTCAAAATAAAGTATTAGAAAAACAGGAGGGGAGTGGGATCTTCGCACTCAACAAGGTGAGCGCGCGCCTGTCCAAATCACCTGTATTAAACAGCGCAATCCTGTGAAACATATGGGGCAGTATCATACCTCGATATTTTCATAAAAACGAGGCCGATGTCACAAAGAGCAGGACGAAGCAAAAACCCCACTACTGGCCCTCAGAAAGTTCTCGGATTTGTACATGGTCATCTCGCGAAGGGGCCGTTAAACCAAAGTGCTGGTAGGCGTGACGCGTTGCCAATCGCCCACGGGTGGTGCGCATAATAAAGCCCTGCTGAATCAGAAATGGCTCAAGCACATCTTCAATCGTACCGCGCTCTTCACCAATCGCCGCCGCCAGGCTATCAACCCCCACCGGGCCACCATCGAATTTCTCGATAATCGTCATCAACAGACGACGATCCATTGAATCAAAACCGCAGGGGTCAACTTTCAGCATCGTCAACGCACTGTCTGCTACCTCAGCAGTCACATGGCCATCCGCCTTCACTTCGGCATAATCACGCACCCGCCGCAGCAATCTGTTCGCGATGCGCGGTGTGCCACGTGAGCGTCGGGCAATTTCCAGCACCCCTTCCGGGGCCATCTTCATGCCAATGATCTGGGCCGAGCGCGTCACGATCGAACAGAGATCATCGACACTATAAAACTCCAGTCGCTGCACAATGCCAAAGCGATCCCGCAGCGGCGCAGTTAGTGAGCCCGCGCGCGTGGTCGCACCGACCAGCGTGAACGGCGGCAGATCGAGTTTAATCGAACGCGCTGCAGGCCCCTCACCAATCATAATGTCGAGCTGGTAGTCTTCCATCGCCGGATAGAGCACCTCCTCCACGACTGGACTGAGGCGGTGAATCTCATCGATAAACAGTACATCACGCGGCTCAAGGTTGGTCAGCAGTGCGGCGAGATCACCCGGCCTCTCCAGCACCGGCCCCGAGGTGTGGCGCAGATTAACGCCCACTTCGTTGGCGATAATATTAGCCAGCGTGGTTTTCCCCAGCCCCGGCGGGCCAAAAATCAGGGTGTGATCCAGCGCCTCGTTGCGGCCGCGCGCGGCCTCAATGAAGATCTCCATCTGCTCGCGCACTGTCGGTTGACCCACATAGTCCGCCAGCTTGGTCGGGCGAATCGCGCGGTCGATCGCCTCATCTTCAACGCCCTGCGAAGTCGCGCCAATCATACGATCTGTTTCTATCATTTGATCACCGTCGCCTGCAGTGCGGCACGAATGATCGCCTCGCTGTCCAGCCCATCCGTCTTCACTGCGCGTACCATGCGACTCGCCTCCACTGCTTTATAACCCAGCGCGGCCAAGGCACTCACCGCATCGCCCACGGCATCTTTTCGTGGCGCGATAACACCCGCAGCATCGATAGTGGACTGCCCTGCGCCACTGCTGTTACCAGTATTGGTGATCAGCTTGTCGAGGCGATCGCGCATTTCAATAATCAAACGTTCCGCCGTCTTTTTACCGACACCCGGCAGGCGTGTCAGGGTGGCACTGTCGCCGTCACGAATACAGCGGGCAAAGTCATCAATCGACATGCCGGAAAGAATCGTCAACGCCATCTTTGCACCCACGCCGTTAATTTTAATCAGGCCACGAAACATCGCACGCTCCGCTTCAGAGGCAAAACCATAAAGCAGCTGCGCATCTTCACGCACCACCAGATGGGTATATAACCCGCAGCGGCGCAGTTAGTGAGCCCGCGCGCGTGGTCGCACCGACCAGCGTGAACGGCGGCAGATCGAGTTTAATCGAACGCGCTGCAGGCCCCTCACCAATCATAATGTCGAGCTGGTAGTCTTCCATCGCCGGATAGAGCACCTCCTCCACGACTGGACTGAGGCGGTGAATCTCATCGATAAACAGTACATCACGCGGCTCAAGGTTGGTCAGCAGTGCGGCGAGATCACCCGGCCTCTCCAGCACCGGCCCCGAGGTGTGGCGCAGATTAACGCCCACTTCGTTGGCGATAATATTAGCCAGCGTGGTTTTCCCCAGCCCCGGCGGGCCAAAAATCAGGGTGTGATCCAGCGCCTCGTTGCGGCCGCGCGCGGCCTCAATGAAGATCTCCATCTGCTCGCGCACTGTCGGTTGACCCACATAGTCCGCCAGCTTGGTCGGGCGAATCGCGCGGTCGATCGCCTCATCTTCAACGCCCTGCGAAGTCGCGCCAATCATACGATCTGTTTCTATCATTTGATCACCGTCGCCTGCAGTGCGGCACGAATGATCGCCTCGCTGTCCAGCCCATCCGTCTTCACTGCGCGTACCATGCGACTCGCCTCCACTGCTTTATAACCCAGCGCGGCCAAGGCACTCACCGCATCGCCCACGGCATCTTTTCGTGGCGCGATAACACCCGCAGCATCGATAGTGGACTGCCCTGCGCCACTGCTGTTACCAGTATTGGTGATCAGCTTGTCGAGGCGATCGCGCATTTCAATAATCAAACGTTCCGCCGTCTTTTTACCGACACCCGGCAGGCGTGTCAGGGTGGCACTGTCGCCGTCACGAATACAGCGGGCAAAGTCATCAATCGACATGCCGGAAAGAATCGTCAACGCCATCTTTGCACCCACGCCGTTAATTTTAATCAGGCCACGAAACATCGCACGCTCCGCTTCAGAGGCAAAACCATAAAGCAGCTGCGCATCTTCACGCACCACCAGATGGGTATATAAAATGATTTCGCTATTTTCGAGTGGCAGCGTATAAAAGGTATTCATGGTTGCTTCGACTTCATAGCCGACACCATTCACATCGATCAGCAATTGCGGTGCCTGCTTCCACACCACCTGTCCACGCAGGCGACCGATCATCGTGCGGCCACTTCGCGCGCAATCTGCGCGGCAGTTAAGTAGTCCAACGATTGACGCGTATTGCTATGACATAACGCGCAGGCAAGTGCATCGGCGGCATCGGCCTGCGGTGTCTCTGGCAGCTTCAACAGCGCCGTTACCATATGCTGCACCTGCGTTTTATCGGCGTGGCCGCGCCCGACCACCGCCTGTTTAATCTGGGTTGGGGAGTATTCATGCACATCGATCGCCTGAGTGACGACAGCACAGATGGCCGCACCACGCGCCTGCCCCAGCTTCAATGCGGAGGCGGCATTTTTCTGCATAAAGACATTTTCGATCGCCATTTCAAGCGGCTGATAACTGCGCACCACTTCGGAGATCCCCTCATAGATGGTCTTAAGTCGCTCTGGCAAAGAGCCGTCTACTGTTCTCACACAACCACTGGCAACATATGTCACACGATTACCAGCGACATCAATCACCCCAAAGCCCGTCACCCGTGAGCCGGGGTCGATGCCTAGAATACGGATCATGTGATCACAACCAAACAATGACGGGGGGAGTGCAAATCAGCTCGAATGATCAAAGCTGTGCCATTACCTCTGCTGAGACATCCGCATTGGAATAGACATTTTGCACATCATCCAGGTCTTCCAGCATGCCGATCATACGCAACATTTTTTCAGCCCCTTCCAGATCCAGCTCGACGGAGGTTGACGCCTGTTGCGTCACCTCGGCATGCGCTGGTTCAAAACCCGCCGCGACCATTGC
>Ga0316204_10012336_pt1 | contig 10447 bp, 13 predicted proteins | sample 6monrhotite_MG_2_FD_205661 | JGI IMG/M metagenome (GOLD analysis project Ga0316204, IMG submission 205661) | Microbial mat bacterial communities from mineral coupon in-situ incubated in ocean water Damariscotta River, Maine, United States -... | ecosystem: Environmental > Aquatic > Marine >... | reverse complement strand
GATTGCAAAATCAGGCAGACTCAAGTAGTATCATAGCCCGATATTCTCACCGTATTAGCATTCACTCTTAACCTTTGAATTCAAAAGGTTTTTTATCAAAAGAATCTTCGGTAATTTTTTCCAGATTTAAGTTTAAATGAATTCAAATAACAGCCTGAATATTGATATTAAATGAATAAACAATAGCTTTCATAAAGACCATGGCCGCGAACTACACATTAAAAATTATTACGGATTTTGCATCAGCACATACCCTGCGAGATTACCCGGGTGACTGTAGTCGTATGCATGGACATAACTGGAAAGCAGAGGTCGAAGTAAGCTCACCTCAACTTAATCAATCAGGCATGGTTGTCGATTTTAAAGATATAAAAAAAGCGACACGTGAAATAACCAGTAAACTAGATCACTACTATTTAAATGATCTTGAAGCCTTTAAAGAAATTAACCCGACAGCTGAGAATATAGCCGCCTATATTTATAAAGAACTCGTTCTCCGCCTTAATAATGAACACATAAAAATCACCGCAGTCACACTTTGGGAAACTGAAAGAGCCTGCGTACGCTATACAGAGGAATGATCCGAATGACTGACCAATCATCCAACCCTGCCGAAATTGAAGACGTACAAAACAGAAAAGACACACGTCAGATTGCAATCAATAAAGTTGGTATCAAAGATATCCGACATCCTGTAGTCGTAAAAGATCGTTCAGATGGTGAGCAACACACAATTGCCAACTTTAATATGTACGTTAATCTCCCTCATGATTTCAAAGGTACCCACATGTCGAGATTTGTGGAGATTCTTAATCAACATGATAAAGAAATTTCAGTTGAATCATTCAAAGAAATGATGAGCGAAATGACAGAACGACTGGAAGCTGAATCTGGTCATATAGAAATGAATTTTCCTTACTTTATCAATAAGACCGCACCTGTCTCTGAGGTAAAAAGTTTACTTGATTACGACGTAACCTTGATTGGTGAAATCAAAAAAAACAAAATCGATACTCATATCAAGGTTGTCGTGCCCGTTACTAGCTTATGCCCTTGCTCCAAAAAAATATCTGATTATGGCGCACATAACCAGCGCTCACATGTCACTGTAAATATTCGCACATGTGATTTTATCTGGATAGAAGAAATAATTGAAATGATAGAAGCTGAAGCTTCATGCGAGCTTTACGGATTACTCAAACGTCCTGACGAAAAATTTGTTACAGAGCGCGCCTACGATAACCCTAAATTTGTAGAAGACATGGTTCGCGATGTCGCTATGCGACTAAATCAAGATGATAGAATTTGCGCATATATTGTCGAATCAGAAAACTTTGAATCCATTCATAATCATTCTGCGTATGCATTAATTGAATTCGATAAAGAAAAAGAAGGTTGGGTTAATTCTTCTAAATAACTACACATAACAAAAATGATTAAAAAAAGCGAAACAAGCTAGATTGTTTCGCTTTTTTTAATCAGTACACCGATGCTTTTGATTCAATTATTAATAAGGTTTCGCTTGCAATAAAATAGCTTCACCCTGTCTCTGCATATCAACATTTTTCAGAAAAGCCATTCCAAGCAATATTTTTTTAGGGAACTTACCAGGCAAGATAACTGCGCTTACTTCTTTTACAATAATCCCACCCACTTGCACTGTATTTAATATTACTTGCTTACCTAATAATTGTCCCGACGCTGTCTCAACATTGATGTTTTCACTTTTAGCAAGGGATATATTAAGCGCCCGAGCATGTGATGCGTTCATTGCTACAACTGATGCACCCGTATCAACCAGAAACTCAGCGCCAACACCATTTATACTACCTGTTGTTACGAAAAGACCTCTATTGTCTGGCCAGATAGTCAATGATTTAGGTTTATCGCCAAGAGAATATTGGCTTAGAATTGGCTGTCCATTAATTGTATAACGTTGTTGATGGCCATTAGATTCTATGACTGCTTCATAACTATCAGCACTAATCAATTTATAACCTTTCACTGACCTGCCTTTTACTAGCAGTGTACTTTTTCCGTTAATGCTGACCATCGCTTTATTATTAAATAACGCTTGCAATACAATAGAATCGGCCAGTATTGGTATTGGCATAAACAAAACCATTACTGAAAAAAATAAAATCAATGAATTTAATTTCAACATATTAATTAACTATCTATCTTATAACGTTTACTGGATGGCTTACTCAATTCAATACGCAATCTATCATTACTCAATCCGTGCACGAGATCTGTAGCTTCGATATAAATCACTTTTACATTAACTGGAATCTTCACTGAATATAAACTTCGTGTAAACGGCTGTTCATTCACATGTGGATGCACCAACACTCGTTTACCTAAGAGATTATTTTTCTCATCAACAACTTGCCATGAATTGGCATAATGACTCCAACCAGAATCTTTATGCTTTAATGTAACTGATATATTCCAACCATCTACTTGTTTGTGTAATTTTGCGAACTGAATACTTACATTATCTGAAAAAGCAACATTCGTAACAATTGACAACAATATAAAAAAAGCAATTTTGATCTTCATTTATTCACCTATATCTTTATAACGGCAATACATTTGCAAACACGAGCAATTGTAAGCAAATTGCTGCAAATACACCTGCGAGGACATCATCGATCATGATACCAAAACCACCGCCGACACGTTGATCGAGTACTTTAATAGGCCAGGGCTTGACGATATCAAAAAATCTAAACAATAAGAAACCAATCAAACACCAAATCAATCCTTCTGGTGCCATTGTCATGGTAATGATGTAACCGACGACTTCGTCCCACACGATACCTGAATGATCATGAACACCTAATGCTTTAGCTGTACTGTCGCAAACCCATACACCTAATACAAACAACAACACACAAACTAGTAAATACCAATGTATTTCAAGGTCTTGCATTAACCAATAAACAGGCAACCCAACTAATGTACCAAATGTACCTGGCGCATATGGAGCCGCACCTGTTCCAAGCCCACACGCCAATATGCCATCCGGGCGACGCCATATCCAGCCAGGTAAAGAATTCCTTTTAGCCATTTAGTCTCACTATAAGCTTACTTTTCATATTATTTAAAATGGTCATAACCACCAACGTCTAATTTTATTAGATGCCCATTCTGCTGATAGCATAACTCAGAACCAGACGTAACTTTCCCTACTTCAGTCACATTTACACCCAATTTCGACAATCTATTCTGCATTTCATTACGTTTATCAGAAGAAACCGTGAAACAGAGCTCATAATCATCTCCACCTGATAACTGATAGTTATATCGCTGATCACTTGTAGTTAATGATTGCAAGGCATGTGATGATGGCATTGACTCTATATCCAAAATAGCTCCCACCTCGCTTGCTTCAAGTATATGCTGCAAATCTGCTGCCAAACCATCTGATATATCAATAGCTGCATTTGCCAGGCCATTCAGACATAATCCTACTTCAACTTGTGGTTGAGGTAAATTGAAACGTTGCTCCAGAAAATCCTTATGGGCTTCTGGTATAGGGTGATCACTAGAAACATATGACCATGCACATGCTGCGTCACCAATCGTATTCGTAACAAAAATCAAATCACCTGGCTGTGCTGAAGATCGCAATAATCCATTCTTATTTTTCAGCCCACCATACGCCTGTATGGTTATTGATAGCGGCCCCGGCTTAACATCACATGAAGTAAACTGAAAATTATAACGTGACTGGAGCTGATCAAAACCACTAATAAATTGTTTGACCCATACCTTATTCCATTGCGGCAAAACCAATCCTAGTGAGATTGACAGCGGTTTTGCACCCATAGACGCTAGATCACTCAAATTAACAGCGAGTGACTTATGAGCAATCCATTCTGGACTTGTATTCTCAGGGAAATGCACAGCCGATAATAAGCTATCAACTGTAACCGCCACATAAGGATAGTTGACCGAAGAACTTTCAGAAACAGTAAACCGTTGTTGTATGTATTGGAGCAGCTGACCAGAATGATAAGCTTCCATATTCTAGATCTTAAAGACCTGCTTGCATTTCAAGTTCACGACAATCCTTGGCAATTTTATCTAAAATTCCATTTATGTACTTATGTCCGTCTTCGCCGCCAAATTGCTTGGCAAGATTCACTGCTTCATTAAGCACAACTTTGTATGGAGTTTCCAATTGATGCAACAACTCGAACACGCCTATACGTAAGATAGCGCGTTCAACCGGATCAATCTCTTCAATTGGCCTGTCAATAAATTCATTTAGTGTCTTATCTAGCTCGTCCATCTTTGCTGGAACTTGATGCAATAGATGATGGAAATAATCCAGATCAACTTTACTCATATCTTGGTCAACTCTGAATTGATTTTCAATATCCTTCAAATTTTGCTGTGATAACTGCCACTGATATAATGCTTGCATAGCACTTCGACGCGCACGACGTTTTGCATGTTGCGGATTGAGTGCCAGGTTAGCCATACCTAAACTTCCATCTGCTTGAACAGGCTGACCATTTCTATTGCAGATAATGCAGCTTCTCCACCTTTATTACCTGCCTTGGTACCTGCTCTTTCAATTGCTTGCTCTATGCTATTTACTGTTAACACACCATTTGCCAACGGAATATTATGCTCCATAGAAACTTGCGCCAAGCCTTTAGTACATTCTCCGGCAACATATTCAAAATGAGGTGTACCTCCACGAATAACTGCACCCAATGCTACAATCGCATCATAGTCTTTACTGGCAGCCAACCGTTGTGCAGCCAACGGCATTTCAAATGCGCCCGGTACACGAATAATTTGCAAGTCTTTTTCTTCTGCTCCATGACGTTTTAATGTATCAATTGCACCATCCAATAAACTTTCCACAACAAAACTATTAAACCTTGCAACTAAAATCGCAAAACGCGAACCACGAACAATCATGTCACCTTCAATTGTTTTAATCTGACTCATAAAATCACCAATACTCTCAATATCAAAATCATTAATCGGCTATTCGCCGGCTATATACTCTACAACTTCTAATCCAAATCCAGATAACCCATGCATAATAATCGGCGAACTTAATACGCGCATTTGTCGAACACCCAGATCAGATAATATCTGCGCACCTACTCCGTAAGTTCGTAACTCAGTTGGAGTATCAGCATTTTTTTTCTGCTTTTTATTTTCGCCTAATGTCTGAATTTTATTGATCAATTGTTGATTATTTTCATGACCACGTAAAATAACGATAACACCACTACCTTGTTCAGCAATTTTTTGCATTGCACCTTCAAGCGGCCAGCTACAACCATGCCCTAGTGAACCTATAACATCACACAAGGTATTCTGCATATGCACACGAACCATAACAGGCTCTTGGTTATTAATTTCACCCTTTACTAATGCAAAATGTAATTCTTCATCTATGGTATCGTGGTAAGCAACCAGACTAAAATCACCGTGGACTGTGTCAATTTTTCTTTCGGCAACTCGCTCTACTGTCATTTCATTAGACACACGATAATGAATCAGATCAGCAATCGTACCTATTTTAAGATCATGTTCTTTAGCAAATTTTTCCAGATCAGGACGACGCGCCATTGTGCCATCTTCATTTAGAATTTCTACTATCACGGCGGCAGCTTCATTGCACCCAGCCAAACGTGTAAAATCACAACCCGCCTCAGTGTGGCCTGCTCGTGTTAGCACTCCCCCTGATTGCGCCATTAAAGGAAAGATATGACCAGGTTGAACCACGTCATCAGGTGTTGCATCTTTTCCTACTGCTGCCTGCACCGTCACCGCACGATCAGCAGCTGAAATACCTGTAGTTACACCTTCAGCCGCTTCAATTGAAACTGTAAAAGGTGTCGAGTGTGCTGCATTATTATCATTGACCATCATCGGTAAACGTAATTGCTGGCACCGCTCACGAGTCAACGTCAGGCAAATAAGACCTCTACCATATTTAGCCATGAAATTAATATCATCCGGCTTAACCATTTCAGCCGCCATAATTAGATCGCCTTCGTTTTCACGATCTTCATCATCCATAATGACAACCATTTTACCCTGGCGAATATCTTCTACAATTTCTTCTGTCGTGTTTAAGGGCATATCATTTACCTTATTTCACAAACCCATGTTCGTTTAAAAATGCCATATCAATACCACCACCGCTAACGGCTGCTTGATCACCTTGCAATAATCTTTCAAGGTATCTTGCCAAAAGGTCTACTTCTATATTGACCTGTGTTGATTGACCATAATGATTCATAATTGTTTCTTGCAAAGTATGTGGCACAATATTTAATTCAAATATCGCCCCATCCACTGCATTTACCGTTAAACTAGTTCCATCTACGCAAACAGATCCTTTATGTGCTATATACTTAGCTAGCTCATCAGGAACCTGAATTTTAAATCGTACTGAGCGCGCATCATCCCATCGCTCTACAACCTTACCAATACCATCAACATGCCCGCTGACTAAATGACCGCCCAGTCGTGTAGTCGGAGTTAGTGCTTTCTCCAGGTTAACCAACTGACCTTTCTTCCATTTTCCTACACAGGTAAGACTTAAAGTTTCACCAGATACATCAGCCCAAAAACCATCTTCTGGTAATTCTACAGCAGTAAGACATACCCCATTAACCGCAATACTATCACCATGTTGAACATCAGACATGTCGAGTTTGCCCGCATGAATGCGTAACCGCATATCCCCACCACTTGACTGTATACTCGCGATGGTTCCAACTGATTCAATTATTCCTGTAAACATTTTTATCCTGACTTTTGCAGTACTAAATATTAGCTAATTCACGGCAAGGGGCCGCTCCTACATTTTAATATTTATTACTTCACAAGTTATACACCAATCATTGCCAACTGCCCGTATATCTTTAATATTCAAATCAATGCGATCATCCATATTTTCCAGCCCTGGTAAATTGAATAATGCGCGCGCGCCATTACCCATTAAATGAGGCGCCATGTAAATAATTAATTCATCAACTAATCCAGCACTCAACATTGCACCACTTAAGGTAGCACCTGTTTCAAGTAAAATTTCATTCATTTCCTCGTTTACAAGAAAAATGAGTAATTCTGGTAAATCTATTGCGCCACCAGGTGCGGGTAGATGAATAACTTCAGCACCAGCCTGCAGCAACTCACCCTCTCTGTCTTTATCATCTGTCGCTGTTACTACAATTGTACGACCAGGCTGCATTAGCAGCTTAGATGAAACAGGTAAACTCATATTAGGATCAAGCACAACACGAACTGGCTCACGCCATCCGCCTTCAGGTGCAGGCTCATCCAGTCTGACATTCAAAGAAGGATCGTCAGCCAGAACTGTACCTATACCTGTGACAATTGCAGAGCTTCTTGCCCGCAAACGGTGTACCTGTGTGCGAGCAGCTTCTCCAGTGATCCACTTGCTTTCACCTGAGGCCATGGCAGTTCGGCCATCAAGACTCATCGCCATCTTACAACGTACCCATGGACGACCTTCTCGCATACGTTGAATAAACCCCGGATTTAATGCCTCTGCTTGAGATGACATCAAGCCAGATTCTGTTTCTATACCTGCTTCTTGCAATTGCAATAAACCTTTACCAGACACTAATGGGTTCGGGTCTTGCATCGCTACAACAACACGTTTAACACCTGCGTCGATTAATGTTTGCGAGCATGCTGGTGTTCGCCCTTGATGATAGCAAGGTTCTAAGGTGACATAAGCTGTCGCACCTTTAGCCATCTCGCCAGCTTGCTGTAGTGCATGCACTTCTGCATGCGGCCCACCCGCACGTTTATGCCAACCCTCAGCAATAACTTGATCATCTTTTACTAATACGCAACCTACTCGCGGATTAGGGTTAGTCGTATATGTGCCTTTTTGCGCGAGTTGAATCGCTCGTGCCATGTACACGTTATCATTTGCAACCATCATAACTTTACTTTTTATCTTCGCCTGTCAATAAAGACATTTGATGTCTTTTCAATTCTGGCGTAGGTTCTTTTTGAAGACGATCTATCTCTTCTCTAAACTCATTAATATCTTCAAAACTTCTATATACCGATGCGAAACGCACATATGCAACTTGATCTAATTCACGCAATTCATTAATGACCCATTCACCTAAAGAGCGTGACGGAACCTCACGTTCACCCGTTGAACGTATTTGATGCTTTATGTGATTAATTGCATCTTCGATTGCTTCAGTATCAACCGGACGTTTCTCTAATGCCCTGACAATACCACTACGTAGTTTCTCTTCTTGAAATGATTCACGCACGCCACTACTTTTGACAATTTTAGGCATACGTAACTCAGCCGACTCATAAGTCGTAAACCGTTCTGAGCAAGTGAGACATTCACGACGTCGACGCACCTGATCACCTTCATTCGCAAAACGTGAATCAATCACTTTTGTATCTTCAGCCGCACAAAAAGGACAACGCATAATTTATTCGCTCGGATAGATATTAACGTTAACTGTATACAGGCAGTCTTTTACAAACTTCAGTAACCTTTGCCTTAACCTGCTCAATGATTTCTTCATTTTCCAAATCATCAAGAATGTCACACATCCAATTAGCAAGATCATTCACTTCGGCTTCCTTGAACCCGCGCGTTGTAACCGCAGGCGTACCAACTCGAATACCACTGGTCACAAAAGGCGACTGAGGGTCATTAGGGACAGCATTTTTATTAACGGTAATATGCGCTTTACTTAATGCTGCATCTGCGTCTTTACCTGTCATACCCTGAGCAATGAAGTCGACCAGAAAAAGATGATTATCCGTACCACCAGAAACAACTTTATACCCACGGTTTATAAAAACGCCCGCCATCACTTGTGCATTCTTCTTAACTTGTACCTGATAAGTTTTAAAGTCATCTGATAAAGCCTCCAAAAAAGAAACCGCTTTAGCTGCGATTACATGCATCAATGGACCACCCTGAATACCAGGAAAGATTGCAGAGTTTAACTTTTTCTCAATTTCCGGATTAGATTTTGCAAGAATCAAACCACCACGTGGCCCACGTAATGTTTTGTGTGTAGTAGTAGTGGTTACATCCGCAATCGCCACTGGACTAGGATAATTACCTGCAGCGACCAATCCTGCTACGTGCGCCATATCAACCATCAGGTAAGCATCAACGCTATCTGCAATGTCACGAAAACGTTGCCAATCAACTATCCTTGAATAAGCACTGAAACCTGCAACAATCATTTTCGGTTTATGCTCTTTAGCAAGTCGCTCTACTTCATCATAGTCAATCTCACCTGTTGCTTCGTTAAGTCCATATTGAATAGCGTTATAAATCTTACCTGAAAAATTCACATGTGAGCCATGTGTTAAGTGTCCACCATGTGCCAGACTCATACCTAAAACGGTATCTCCAGGATTAACCAATGACATATAAACGGCTGCATTAGCCTGTGAACCAGAATGAGGTTGGACGTTAGCATAATCTGCTCCAAACAATTCTTTAGCACGATCAATAGCTAGTTGCTCTGCAATATCAACATTTTCACAACCACCATAGTATCGCTTTGCAGGATAACCTTCTGCATACTTATTAGTCAGCACACTACCTTGTGCCTGCATAACTCGAGGACTGGTATAGTTTTCAGAAGCGATTAATTCTATATGTTCTTCTTGTCTTTTCTCTTCAGCCTGCATAGCAGACCATAATTCTTCATCAAACCCGGCAATTGTCATATCTTTTGAAAACATTTAGCTATCCTCTAAACCTTTGTAATCCCAATTGATTGTTACCATATAAAATTTTTATTCTTTTCCAACCATTTTCTGGAAAAAGGATGTAAATCACCCCGACATCATTAGTTAAACAATACGAAGCATCATTTATTAACGTAAACTCTCTCTGAATAATATGACATTCTCATGAGAATACATGCCATATCATATGCTTAAGTCAAAATAAGCGGCCAACTAATGAAAACGGAATAATACATTATTTAAGCAATTCTTGCATTTTTATTATTCGTTTTTTACCTAAATTTTGTTAAATTCCATAAGCTTACATGGAAACCAGAAATACACGCTTATTGTATTTTAAGCCAATTCCAGCCATCCAAAATTCAAACTTATATTTTTTATGTATTTGCATGATGAGAACCAATTGCTTCAAACACTGTCTGATAAATATACAAATACTAGTTAGGAATTACATCAATGCGCCTTAAAATTCTATTAAATCCAATTGCTTGCGCATTTGTTCTTTTATGCCAGTCTGTCGATGCCGGTGAAATATTTAAACAAAGTGGAGCACGCACAACCGCCATTCTCGAATTATATACGTCCGAAGGCTGTAGCAACTGCCCACAAGCTGAAAAATACCTAGAGCAACTTAACAAACAACACATTAATGAAAAATTCTACATTCCATTGGCATTTCATGTTG
>Ga0316204_10012335_pt1 | contig 10449 bp, 10 predicted proteins | sample 6monrhotite_MG_2_FD_205661 | JGI IMG/M metagenome (GOLD analysis project Ga0316204, IMG submission 205661) | Microbial mat bacterial communities from mineral coupon in-situ incubated in ocean water Damariscotta River, Maine, United States -... | ecosystem: Environmental > Aquatic > Marine >... | reverse complement strand
ACTACGACTACGGCGGCAGCATGAGCCTCGGCAACAGCGCCGACGAGCTGTACATCGCCTACGACAGTACTGTCATCGACGGCATCCTCTGGGACGGCGGCTCCGCCTGGCCGGACCCCACGGGCGCGTCGATGAACCTGAACGCGGACACCATCGACGCCGTCGACAACGACAGCGGCGAGAACTGGTGTGAGGCCACCAGCACCTCGGTCTCCGGAGACCTCGGCACCCCCGGCGCCGCCAACGACGTCTGCGAAGACGAGCCGGAGCCGACCTACACGTCCGCGGACGTGCAGGCCATCCTCGACGTGGAGTGCGTGGGCTGCCACGTCGGCGGCGGCTCGTCGGGCGGCCTGACCCTGGACGACGTCAACGAGTCCGTGGACAACCCCTCGGACGACGTCTCCTCCATGGACCGGATCGAGCCCGGCGATCTGGACAACAGCTACCTCTGGCACAAGATCAGCGGCACCCAGGGCGACGTCGGCGGCGCCGGCAGCCAGATGCCGCTCGGCGGCTCGCTGGACTCGGCGGACGTCACGGTGATCGAGACCTGGATCACCGAAGGCGCGCCCGAGTAGCCGAGAGCGTCAGGCGCTCTCGACCTGCTCCACCAGCGCATCGGGCAGCCGCCCGGTGCGCTGGAAGTGGCGCATGTGCAGGATGGGCTCGCTGCCCAGATCGGCCATGGACCGCCCCTTGACCTGCTCGGTGTACTTCTTGGGCTCAAAGGCCTGGAGCTTCACCGACGCGGCCTCAGAGGCCACCGCGTCCAGCACGTCGAAGAGCGCATCAAGGCTGTTCATCTTCATGTAGGGGCAGGTCGCGCAGCCGCCGGCGGTCGAGCAGCCCTCACCGCCGGCTACCCCGGGGATGATGCCCAGGCCCAGCTCGTCGGTCTGGGCGACCGCCTCGCTGGCGACGGGGAAGATGATCTCGACCGCCACGTCGGAGCGGCCGCTGGCGAGCAGCTGATCCCGGATGCGCTTGACGATGGCGGTGACCATGCCGGCTTCCGTGCCGAGGACGAAGCGAAGCGTCGCGTCGCCCTGGCGGGCCAGCGCCTCGTCGGTCTTGGCGGCGATGAAGTTCAGGATGTTGGAGGTGCTGCCGACCACACCGCGATCGGCGCGCTGGGCCTCGGCGGCGAGCTCGAACATCTCGCCGGGGACCTCCAGGTGCGCGGTGTGGTAGCAGTCGGCGTAGTCGGCGCGCACCCGCGCCACCACGTCGTCGCCGAACATGTGATGCACCACGCAGCTGCCCTGCTTGAAGTACTCAAAGCGGTGCAGCAGGTCGGCCACGGTGGCGGCGGTGTGCTCCGGGTGCAGGCTGGCCACGTCGGCGTCCGGGCCGGCGGCGAGGCTGGCGAAGAGGCTCTCGAGGTTGCGGCCCATGTAGGTGTCCGGGCCGTAGTAGACGTGCAGATCCGGGATCTGAGCGTCGGCCTGGAGGATGGTGCGCACCACGTTGGAGGAGGTGCAGGTCAGGGTGGGCACCACCGCGTGGGAGCGGGCCTTCACGTCGAGGCCGGTGTTGATGTAGATCACGTGCAGCGGGTTGTCGGAGGCGGAGGCCTGGTGCAGCCAGGCGCCGTAGGCGGTCGCCTGGGCCGACTCGGCCAGCGAGCAGCCGATGGGGCTGGCCTGGACCCGGTAGACGGGGACGTGGGCGAAGCCCGCGTGGTCCATCACCGCGCGCACATTCTCGCTCATGAAGTCCACGCCCAGCACCACAACCGACGTGGCGCCGGCCTCGGCCATCCTCACCGCGGCGTCGGCCATCACCAGGGAGTCGGAGATGGCGACGTGCGGCCAGTCCGAGGCGGTGAGTACGCCCTGAAGCTCGGCGTCCATGTAGAAGTGGGCCACCACGCCGGCGTTCTTCTCCTTGAGCAGCGCCGTCAGATCGGCGACTGTGCCCGCGTCGGGCTGGAGGTACTCGGCCTGGGACTCAGCGAAGGCGCCCCGGGCTTCGAAGCCGTCAGCGCGGATAATCAGAGAGGGGAAGGCATCAGTAGTCATGCCCCCCCCTAACCCGGGCGGAGCCCCTCAGAGGCTGCAGCCGGGCACCTCGTTGGACTCACCGAGGGCCACATTACGGGCCTGCAGCAGCTCCCGCTCCCAGTAGCAGAGCTCATCGGCCCGGATGAGGTAGCCGTAGCTGTAGATGGTGGCGTTCTCACGCGGCTCCACCAGCCGCGCCGGATCAGGATCGTGGAAGCCATCGTAGCGATCCGCGACGACCTGTCGGGAGTTCTCCAGGAGGGCCTCGGCCCGCTCGAGGTCGTTCATGGGGTTGTTGCCCTCGAGGCTGGTGACCACAGCGCCGTACACCGCCGAGGCGTAGGCGGCCCGGTTCTGGTTGATGACCAGGCCGTCGAGGACCTCGCGGATCCAGGGATCGTCGCTGCTGCTCTCGAGATCAGCGACTCCGCTGCGGACCTCCCCGAGCGCCTCGCTGAGGTCGTACATGCCGCCCACGACCTCCTCCTTGAAGGCGGCCAGCTGCTGGGCGTCGTAGTCCTCCAGCTCGTCGTACAGCACCGGCCGCGGCTGAGAGAGGATGCCCAGGCCGTAGCCGAGCTCCATGATGTTGTCCCGGCTGGCGAAGTAGGCCGCGAGGCGCTCCTCCAGCAGGAAGCGGTGCTGGACGTCGGCGGTCTCGCAGATGGCGGCGGCGACGGCAGCGCCGTCCTCGCCGTGGGTCGCCCAGTCCCAGCGCATGAGGTCGCACCAGTCGCCCGGGACCTCGAAGCTCATGCTCAGGAACGCCCGGTCCTGCTGCCAGTAGCCCCACTCCCAGCCGGAGGAGAACAGCACGTGATTCCGGATGCCTGAGACGTCGCCGGTCCGCGCGCGGACCTCATCGAGGTCGGTGAAGCGCGAGCGCACATACAGCGGCAGGTAGGTGGGCACGGAGTTGTCGAAGGCGATCCAGTAGGCGCTCTCCGGGAAGTAGCCCACCGGCTCACCGGCCTCGATCTTGTCCAGCAGGAAGGCCCGATGTTGGTCGAAGTCCTCGTGGTGGTAGGCCCCGCCCGGGTCCTCGAAGAGGTTGTAGTACATCACTGTGTGCACCCAGGGGACCACCTCCTCGTCCAGGTAGTCCGCCAGGAAGTAGTAGATCATCTCCCGCCCGTCGTACTTGAGCTGCAGGTCGTCGCCGACGTGGATCACGGTGGTCATCTCTACCCCGGGCTCGGCCGCCGCGGCCGCCTCCCAGGCGAGGTTGCCCGAGGCGATGAACTGCTCGGGCGACTCGCCGAAGAACTCACCGAAGGAGAGGTTGAAGAGGTCGAAGTCGACGCCGTCGGTCACCAGCGCCATGCGCTCCGCGAGCGCCGCGGCCTGCTCCGCCTCGCTGCCCACGTCGTCGAGCAGATCGAAGGCCTGCTGGAGGTTGCCGCTGCCGAAGAGCTGGATTCCCAGCCCCGTGGTGACGCCGCGGAGGCGGGCGTAGGTCTGGATGGCCGCGGTGTGCTCCGCCCAGGCGGCCCGGTCGGACGGGCTGGAGATGATGTCGTCCAGCGCGACCCACTGGATGTGGTTGCCCCGGTTCTTGACGACCCAGTCGATCACGTTCTTGGCGCGCGTCAGGTTCTCGGCGCCGGGCTCCCAGAAGTCGAAGTAGCCCTCGGTTGGGTGCAGAGTGTGCATGTGCACCCCACGCCGGGCGATGGCCGGCGCCTTCCGATCGCCCAGCTCGCTGGGATCCACCTCCGAGAGCGCCTCGGGGGACAGGGTGTGCTGGGGGTGGAAGAAGCGGAAGCCGAAGCGCTCCAGCAGCTCGGAGACGCCGTACTGGGCGCCGAGGATGTCTCCGGCGCGCACCACATACTCCCGACCCTCGCCGCTGAGCTCGTAGCACTCCACGCAGTCCAGGTCCCGGACCACGGCGACCTTGAAGCCTCGACCCCGGCTGACCGCGCCCGCGGGATCTTCCTCTTCCTTCAGCGTGATCTGCTCAAGGGAGAGCCCCTCGGTGTAGGCGGCGAAAATCTCGACGTCTTCAGGGGGGATCAGGAGGGTCAACCGCTGGTCATTGTTGCAGCCCAGCAGGCCCAGGAGCAGGGTGAGCAGAGTGGTCATGGGTGCATCCTACCTCCTGCCGGTAAGGGGCTGTAATGCCGCCCGGGGTTGTAAGTGGCTTCTCGTGGGTCTAACCGTTTGAACGTCGATTCCGGCCGACTCAAGGATAGCGATATGAACCTCGTTACTGCTGAGACTCTGTCCGCGCTCCAGTGGCCCATCGGTGTCCGAGGACACGCGATGATGACGCGGCTGGTGCGCGACGGCGCCAGCGCCTACATCCGAGGCGCGCCGTCGAGCGTGGCGCTCGCGGTGTCCTCCGGCTCGGTGGTCCCGCTGACCGAGGAGGGGCAGGGGGCCCTCTCGCCCCTTCGGCTGAGGGTCTATGTGAACCGGGGCGCGCTGGCGGACGGGCCGCGCGCGCCGCTGTCCGCCGACGGCGTGGGTGAGCTGCTGGCTGACCTGGCGCCTCACTACCCGACCGCCGCCCTCATCGTCTCTGGCGTCGATCCGCTGTTTGACCTGGCGCTGGACGCCGCCCTGGACGAGGAGGGGGCGCTGACGCTGCCCGACCGGCGGGTGCGGCGCTGGATGCCGACGGCGCTCAAGGTGCTCGGCGCCCATCGCGATCAGCTCAATGACGCTGAGCGGCGGCTGATGGCCCGAGCGGATGTCCGCGTAGCTCCCATCACCTCGACCTCGCCGCGAACGCTCCACGCGATGCGCGAGATGCACGCCGCCCTCTGGGGCAGCGCGATCCACAGCGACGTCGCCCCGACGCCGCGGGAGCCCTGGTTCTCCGCCGCCATCGAAGACGACGCGCTGGAGACCGTCGGCGTCTACCGCGACGGTCGGCTGCGTGCCTTCGCCGTCTTCCATGACGCACCGGACGACCGGCTGGTGCTGGTGACAATGGGCTGCAGCGCCGAGTCGGCCTGTGGACATCGGGCCTCGCTGCTGCGCATCCTGGCTTCCTCACTGCTGTCCGAAGCCCGTCGCCGCCGGGCCAGCCTCGTCACCGACGCGGACGCGCCTGGCTTCGACACCCTGCCGGGGAGCATCGAGGGCTGGACGCTGGCCCGGGTCTACACCCGGCATCTGTCGCCGCTGCGGCGGCTGGTGTGGCGCCTGCACGCTCGCGGCGCGGCCCCGCCGGAGGAGCTGCCCGTGTTGATCCTCGATGACACCGAGGAGGTCGAGCGCCGGGCCTATCCGGACCCCGACGACGAGCCGACGACGATGATGTCCTCGAGCCGCTCGCACCGGCGCGCCATGCAGCTGGGCCCCCGGCACTGACCCGGATCAGGTCCCGCCGACCGCCGTGGCGAAGCGTGTGAAGAGGCGGAGCTCCTCCGGGTGCATCTCCTGATCCACCATGCAGACCTCAAGGGCGCTGGCCATGAAGATGGCGACCTTCTCTCGCGGCACCTGACGCAGACCGGCGAGGATGTCCTCTTCAGCGACCCCCGCCAGGAGGATGAGGGCCTCGGGGCCCAGCCCCTGCTCCCGGGCGAAGCGCCAGGCGGCATTGGCTTCCTCGACGGTCACCTCGTCGTCGGCGCTCACCAGCTTCAGCAGGGCGGCGGTCATGCTCTCGCGATGTTCCATGTCGACAAACTATCAGGCTCCCGGCTGGGGATCACCTGGAGGATCGCCACTCGCGGGTCGCCGCATCGAGCGCTGATACGAAGGCGTCAGGATCGTCGGGGGTCAGCCGCAGCTGCTTGAAGAGCCCGGTGTCCCGCTCCACGGCGACATGCTCCGCCAGATCGGCCAGATCCAGCTTGGCGCTGCGGTGGGTGAACTTCAGGCCGTGGTCCTTGCGCACCAGATCCGCGACCACGAGCGGCGGCCGCACCTCGAAGGTCTCCAGGTGCTCGAACGGAATCTGGATGTTCCCGAACAGCTTCGTGTCCAGCTCCAGGCGATCGGGGTAGATCCGGTACTCCGACCAGAAGCTCATGGCGGAGGGGGCTGAGACATAGAGGGCTCTCTCGGACATGGCGGCTCCTGTGCTTGGTTTCCCGAACCTCTCTACGATGCACCATCGCTCCCATTCCCGGCAATCGGAGACCACTATGCACCGCGCCGCCGATCCACCGCTCGAGTCACTGGGGGTCACCTTCGTGGGCCTCGCGCGCCTGCGGTGGTTGTGGTTGAGCTGCCAGCTCATGGTGGTGCTCGCCGTCTGGGCGTGGGGAGGCTGGCCGATGCGGGTGGGGGTGGCGCTGGGGCTGGTCAGCGCCGGCCTGCTCTCCAACATCGCGCTCGAGTGGGTGGTGCGCGTCAACAGGGCCAAGCGGGAGTGGGGACTGGCGGCGGTGTTCTTGCTCGATGTGGGGCTGCTGACCGCGCTGCTCGCGGCCACGGGGGGCGCCTACAACCCCTTCTCCAGCCTGTACATCCTCTACGTCGCCTTCGGCGCGCTGATCCTGGGCGGGGGATGGACCTGGGCCCTCGTGGCCGCCGCCGCCGTCGGCTACAGCGCGCTGTATCTGCTGGACATCCACCCTCCGGGCGGGCATCACGCGGATCACATGCAGCTCCACCTCGCGGGCATGTGGGCGGCCTTTGTGGTGGTGGGCCCGGTGGTCGCCTTCGGCATCGGTCGCCTTCGCGTTGCCCTCCGGGAGAACCGGGTGCGCCTGGACAGCGCCAGGCAGGTCGCCCAGCGCAGGGAGAAGCTGGCGAGCCTGGGCACCCTGGCCGCTGGAGCGGCCCACGAGCTGGCGACCCCGCTGGCCACCGTGGCCGTCGTGGCCAGGGAGCTGGAGCGGCACGCCGACGGCGCGGTGGCCGGCGACGCGGCGCTGATCCGCCAGGAGATCGCGCGCTGCGATCGCATCCTCCGGCAGCTGGCCGACGACGTGGGCGCGGGCAGGGGGGAGGCGCCCGCGGCGACGACGGTGGGTGAGCTGGTGGACCTCTCGCTGGAGCGGCTGACGCGACAGACGGACATCGAGGTGGTGCTGCCCGAGGCGCTCGAGGAGCACCCGCTGACGCTGCCCGTCCGCCAGGTGAGTCGGGCGCTGGAGAGCGTGCTGGCCAACGCGCTGGACGCCTCGTCGCTGTCTGGGCAGGTGATCCTGACGGTGTCGCTGGACGGCGACCTGTTCCTGGAGGTCAGGGACAGCGGCGTCGGAATGGACGCCGCGACGCTGGCCCGGGTCGGCGAGCCCTTCTTCACCACCAAGGAGGTCGGCGACGGCACGGGCCTCGGGGTGTTTCACGCCCGGTCGGTGCTGGAGTCGCTGGGGGGAGAGTTGACCCTGGACAGCGCGCTGGGCAAAGGAACACGGGCTACCTTGAGGGTCCCTGGAGTGTGAGCCATGCGCTACCTGTTGGTAGCTGACAACGCGGTGTTCCGAGGGCGGCTGGCGGCCGCGCTGGAGGCCCGAGGCGCGCAGGTCGCGCAGGCGGGCGACTACGATGAGGCCCTCGCGGTGCTGAGCGGGTCCCACCCCGACCGAGCGGTGGTCGACCTCCGGATGCCCGGCGAGAACGGGCTCGCCCTCGTTCGAGCCATCGCCGAGCGCTCTCCGGACACCCAGGTGTTGATGCTCACGGGCTACGGCAGCATCGCCACCGCCGTGGACGCGGTCCGCATGGGCGCGGTGAACTACCTGTCCAAGCCGGCGGACGCCGACATGATCCTCGCCGCCTTTGAGCGCGGCGCGGCGCCGGTGCTGGAGGCGCCGGAGGTGGAGTATGAAGCCCCCAGCCTGGCGCGCGCCGAGTGGGAGCACATCAACCGCGTCCTGGCGGACTGCGACGGCAACATCTCGCGGGCAGCCCGCATCCTCGGGCTGCACCGGCGGACCCTGCAGCGCAAGCTCCAGAAGTACCCCCCGCGGAGCTGACCTCGTTCGAGGCCGGCGCGCGGGGAGGGCCTACATCTCCATCTCGCCGTCCATCATGCAGTGCGAGTCGTCGCCCATGTCGTGGCAGATCATATCGGCGGCGGCGCAGTCCTCGGACTCCTCCCAGGCGCCGTCGACGCACTCCTGGAGCACCTCGCCCGAGCACTGGAGGGCCGCGTCTTCGCAGGCCTCGTCATCTTTGTCGCCGCAGGCGAGCAGGAGGAAGGGCAGGGCGGCGAGGGTCGTCAGTCGAAACATGGCAGGTCTCCATTTGCTGGTCACCTCGTCTACGTGCCTGGGGATCGAGGCGATCACAACGCGGCAAATCGTCGCACCCTCGCCGCGCTGCGACGATTTGCCACATGGGGTGCTCCAGCGTCCCTGCTTAGACTCCAGCGCATGTGGATACTCCTGCTGACTCCTGCCTTCACGACCGGCTGCGCCGATGTGGAGCCGGTGAGCCGGCTGGAGCGGGTGGATGAGGCCGTGACTGACGGCGGACTCTACGCCCTGACGCTCTCGCCGGTCCCCGATCCCCCGGTCGCCGGTCCCGCCGCGCTCGAGCTGCTGGTGACCGACCTCGATGGGTTCGCCGTGGAGGGGGCGGGCATCGCGCTGGACATCTGGATGCCCGACCATGGCCACGGCGTCTCGCAGCCCCCGATCGTCTCGGATCGGGGGGACGGCGAGTACACGGCGGAGTGGACCTACAGCATGCCTGGCTACTGGGAGCTCACCGTCGAGGTGAGCGGTCCCGAGGGAGAGGACAATGTGGTCGTTGCGTACGACGTGCGCTAGCGCCGCGCTGCTGCTCGCCCTCGCGCCTGGCGAGGCCCGAGCGGGGGCGTGCTGTGTGGGAAGCACCGCGGCGACGCCCGCCGTGCTCGGGGAGTGCGAGCGCTGGGCCGTGGGCTTCGGGGTCGGCGGGGCGACGCACCTCGCTCGCTGGGACGCCGAGGGACACATCACCGCCGACAGCCTGGACGAGCGCGCGCTCACCAGCTCGGTGGCCGCGGGCTGGCGCTGGAGTCGGAGCGGGCAGATCACCGCCGAGCTGCCAGGGCGGCTCACCTGGCGCGCCACCGACGCGATGGCCGAGTCCGGGGGCGGTCTGGGCGACGCGCGCGTGACCGCCATCCTGGATCCGATCGAGGAGAAGACGACGCTGGGTGCCCCGGTGCTGCGGCTGGGAGCGAGGCTGCCCAGCGGTCGCTCCTGGGAGGAGTCCGAGGCGCCGCTGCAGTCGGACGTGACCGGGCTCGTGGGCCCGGCGGCGACCGCCGGTCTCGCCCTGAACCGGACCATGGGCCGGGTGCCCTGGAGCCTGGGTGTCTCTGGAGAGCTCCCGGTGGGCGTCGAGGGCGCGCCGATGCTGGTCGCCGCCGCCGGCAGCGTCGGTCGGTACCTCGGCACCGACTGGACCGTCACCGCGTCGCTGCGCCATGAGCGCACCGCCGCCGTCTGGCAGCAGCAGAGCTACCGGTCCGCTCGCACCACCGCGGGCGCCCGGATCATTCGGGGGCAGCGCCTCGCGTGGCGAGCCTGGGCGGGCGCGGGCGTCGATCTGCCGGTGTCCGGGCTGGGGCTGGAGAGCCCCGTCCAGGCCACCGCGACCGGCGGGCTGGTCCTGGTCCGCTGAGGGATCAGTCGTCTGCGTCGAGCATGGCGCGGAGGGTCCGCAGCAGTGAGTCGGGATCGAATGGCTTTGAGATGAAGCTGACGTCCAGATCCGAGAGGAACGCTGTCGCCAGCGCCTCGGCGCCGTAGCCGCTGGTCAAGATGACCCTGGCGTTCGGCTGCGCCGCGCGGATGAGATCGCAGGTCTGTCGGCCGTCGAGCCCGGGCATCAGCACGTCCAGGATGTAGACCGAGAAGGGTCGGGTCAGGGCCTGCCGCACCGCCTCGCGGCCGTTGTCTACCGCGGTGACATCGTAGCCGGCGCGCTCGAGCGCGCGGACCATCGCCCATCGCACGATGGGCTGATCATCGGCGACGAGGACTCGCTCGCTGCCGCCGCGCACGCTGCCCAGCAGCTTGGAGCCGACCTCGTTGGCCAGGCGCTCGGCCACCGGGAGGTAGATCTTGAAGGTCGTGCCCATGCCGACCTCGGAGTAGCAGTGGAGGAGCCCCCCGTGCTGCTGTACCACCCCGTCAACGACCGCGAGGCCGAGGCCGGTGCCCTCCTCCGCGGGTTTGGTGGTGAAGAAGGGATCGAAGATTCTGGCTTGAATGTCCTCCGTCATTCCCACGCCGGTGTCGGTGACCGTCAGCAGCACATACCGCCCGGGCTGCGCCCAGGGGTGTGTCCGGCGGTACTCGCCGTTGATCAGGACAAGCTCGGTCTCGAAGGTCAGGCGACCGCCGGTCGGCATGGCGTCCCGGGCGTTGATGGCGAGGTTCATCAGCACCTGCTGGATCGCCCCTCCGTCCGCGAGCACCATGGCGTGCTGCCTGCTGCGAACATGATCGAGGGTGATTGAGGGGGGGATCACCCGCCGCAGCAGCCTGAGCACCTCCTCGACGCTGTCGTCGAGGTTGACCGAGGTGAGCGCCAGGGG
>Ga0316204_10012334_pt1 | contig 10453 bp, 8 predicted proteins | sample 6monrhotite_MG_2_FD_205661 | JGI IMG/M metagenome (GOLD analysis project Ga0316204, IMG submission 205661) | Microbial mat bacterial communities from mineral coupon in-situ incubated in ocean water Damariscotta River, Maine, United States -... | ecosystem: Environmental > Aquatic > Marine >... | reverse complement strand
TGGGCTCCGTCGAAAACCGTCCACGTGTTCGCAAGGTCTTGCCTCCTGATGTCGCCTTGCGGCGAGGCATCTGACGTCGCAACACCCTCTCCCGTGAGCCGCTGGGACGTCGCGTTCCTCAAAGGGGACTCTTCGCAGTTGGCGCGCGCCATACGGCGCGGTTGGAGCCGCTCTGGAAGAGAAAGGTGGGGGCTGGCTCATCGAGAGGGAGGGAATGCGGCGCGTGCTGACGGAAGGTGGGGACTTTGGGGTGCGACGACATGATCCTCCTGCTCCCAGGACTCCACCATTCATCAGGAAAACGACTGTACGTCTTTGTCAACCCTCCAGTATCACCTGGAGGTTTCGAGCCGCTACTCTCCCCTGATGGAACCTCACCGCTCTCCTCGACAACGCTACGGACTTACCCACACCGAGCCCAGAAGGGGTGAGGAACTATCTGTGTCGCTTACTCGATGTCCGCGATGAGCACACCGCCGTTATCGACCGCGCCGCTGGTGTCCTGGCCCGGCAGCCCGACCACCAGATCCGCGTCCCCATCCATATCCACATCCCCCGCGGCCAGCGCGAAGCCGAACTGATCCCCCGCCTGCGCGCCGACGACATGATCGTGATCAACCACAACCATCGCGCTGGTCAAGCCGCCCATGTCACCCTCACGGATGACGACCTGACCGGCGCTGACGTCACCGCCGTCGACGTCGATCGCCTTCTCCGGGATCCCAACCGCGAGATCAATGTCGACGTCACCGTCGAAGTCGGCCGCCACCAGCGCGTAGCCGAAGAGGTTGCCCGGCTGGCGCGAGTCGCCGGTGAAGGTGTTCTCCCAGTACGTCTGCACCGAGCCGCTGGAGAGCCCCGTGCTCGTCCCCTCGATGATCTGGATCACACCAACGTCGGCGCTGCTGGTGTAGTCCTCGTAGGGAGCGCCCACGATCAGATCATCCATGCCGTCCGCGTCGAGGTCACCGGCCGCGAGCGAGTAGCCGAAGTAGTCATCTGTCTCGGGCGAGGTGCCGCCGCTCTGTGTCAGGATCTGCCCGCCGCTGTTCAGCTCGTTGCCGTCGCTGAAGAGCGCCACGACCACCCCCGCGTTCACCCGAACCACACCGCTGTAGGTCGGGTCGACATAGGGAGCACCGACGGCGAGATCATCACCGTCGCCGTCGAAGTCTCCGACTGCCAGCGCGGCGCCGAAGAGCGCGTCCGTGTTCGTCGCCCCGAAACTGGATGGGAGTGCGCCGGGAGGATTGATACACTTGCGACATTCCCGGAGACAGCGGGGCTGGAGCGCTGCGCCATCGACTTGGAGGAGCGACACATCTCCGCGTGTGGTGTGGGCCTGACCTCGCTGAAGTGGACGTTACAGACCTACAGCACCGCAGGTCCAGGTTGACACCACCCTCGCGGCCCATCGGAGCGCGAGCCGCCCCGACCTGACCGCTCAACGACAAACAAATCCGTTACCGGTCAAAAGCCAAAGCCCCCGAGAGGGCATCCAGCTCCTCCCGAAGCCGGTCATACGCCTCCGAAGCCTCCGCATCGAGCCCCACCGCCAACAGATCCTCCCCCTCATCCAGATCCCCGGGAACCAGCGCATAGAGAGCCTCCTCGACCTCGCCCCCGTCATCGATCTCGATGAGCTTCCAGTCACCATTCCGCACCGTGCGGTTGTGGTAGTCGTAAGGCGGCGCGCCAGGCGGATGAAACGCCTCGCTGTACAGGTAGCGACGGAGATCGGGCGCGTCCGGGTGCTCGAAGAGCGGGAGCAGGCTCTCACCATCCAGTGACAGCGGCTCCCCCGCATCATCCGTCAGCCCCACCAGCGACACCCCGGCGATCTCGGCGATGGTGGGGAAGATATCGACGACGTGCACCATCGCGTCGCTCTCACAGCCCTCGCAGCCCACCAGCGGCCCCGTCACGATGAGCGGAACCCGCACCCCGCCCTCGTACACCGTCCCCTTCGCGCGGGCGGAGTCCAGCGGCGGGGAGATGCCGTGGTCCGGGCTGCCGTTGTCCCCCACCAGGATGATCGTCGTGTCCGCCAGCACGTCGGCGGGGATGCCGTCCAGCAGGCGGGCGAGCTCCGTGTCCAAGCCCTCGACGATCGCCTCGAACTCCTGCAGGTCGGAGGGCGAGGCAGGCAGCGGCTCGTCGAGCAGGGCGTCTGGTGGGGCGTGCAGGGGGGCGTGGGCGGCGTTGTAGGCGAGGTAGAGGAGCCAGGGCTCCGGCGTCTTCGAGATGCAGTCCAGCGCCTCGTCGGTGTTGTCCACCGTCATGTACTCGTCGCTCCAGCCGACCTCCGCGTCGATCGACTTCTCCCAGTTGTAGTAGCCCAGGCTCTCCTCGTTCTCCTGGAGGGCGTTCCCGGGGTTGGCGAGGGAGCCCGCGTGGTGCTCGAAGCCGTGGCGCAGCGGGTGGGCCGCGGGGTCCGGGGTGGCCCAGTTGACGAGGTGCCACTTACCCACCGCTGTGGTGGCATAGCCCAGCGGGCTGTAGGCGATCATCTCGGGGAGGGTCAGCTCGCTCTCCTGGAGGTCGTACTCGTCGTTGGGCGGGTCCAGCCAGCGGCCGACGCCGTGGCGGCTGGCGTGGCGGCCGGTGAGCATCGAGGCGCGGCTCGGCGAGCAGGTGGGGGCGGCGTAGGCGTCGGTGAAGCGGACGCCCTGAGCGGCGAGCGCGTCCATGGTGGGGGTCTTCGCCGGTGTGGGGTGCATGCCGTAGGCGGCGACCTTGTCCAGCCCGATGTCGTCCACCACGATGAGCAGTATGTTGCCGCCCGGTGGGGAGTCGTCGGCCGAGGTCTCGGGGGCGTCCCCGGTCCCTGGCGGCGTCGCGTCCGAGCCTCCGGTGGTGTTCGGGGCGCCGTCACCACCACCAGCGCCGCCATCCGAGCTCCCGGCGCCGTCATCGCTCAGCGCGCCGCCGCTCTCGGCGCTCACCGCCGTGTCGTCGGCGGGCTGCGTATCCTTCTCGGCGCAGCCGCTCAGCGCGAGCCCGATGAGCAATCCTCCGAACACAACCGCACCCTCGCGCACCCCTCAGCCCACGTCGGGGTTGAGGGAGTAGGTGCCCACCAGAACGGCCTCAGCCAGGATGTGCCCCGCGATCGCCGCGCGGACCTCGGGGCCGCCGAAGCGCCCGCTCAGGTTCAGCCTCTCCACGTCCAGCGCGTAGAGGGTGAAGCGGTAGTGGTGCAGGAGCTCGTCGTTCCAAGGCGGGAAGGGGCCGTCGTAGCCGCCGTAGTCGCCGGCCATGTCCGGGTTGCCCGCGAACCAGTCGGTGTAGCTGTTCAGGCCGCGCACGCCGTTGGGGGTCGCGCCCAGCGCCTTGCCCTTCGGGGTGACGCCGTCGGCGTCGGCGCCCTCGGCCAGCGCCTGCCGGTCGGCGGGGATGTCCACCAGCACCCAGTGGAAGAAGTCCACCCGGGGCAGCGCCTTGGAGACGGTGCGCCCGGCCTGGTTCACGTCGTCGCCCACGGAGGGCACGTCCGGGTCGTAGCAGAGGAGCGCGAAGGACTTCGTGCCCTCGGGCACCTCGGACCAGGCGAGGTGGGGGCTGACGTTGGGGCCGAAGGTCGCGGGCGCCGCGTCGTCGGGCACGCCCATCGCGTTGCGCGCGGGGACGCGGGTGTCGTTCTCGAATGAGCTGCTGGTGAGCTTCACGATGCCTCCTGGGGGTGCTGGCCGGTGAGGTGGTTCGGCGAGGTTGGTGGGAACAGACTATCGCGATTTTCAGTGATCGAAGGTCAGCGTTCTCGCCGTGGCGGTCATCTCCTCGCTGAGGCGCTCGAAGGCCGCGGCCGCATCGTCGTCCAGCCCGGCGGCCGCCGCCAGCAGGTCGTCGCCTTCGTGCAGATCACCGGGCGTCAGCTGGTAGAGGTACTCCGTCAGCACGCCCTCCTCCTCCACCCAGAGGAGCTTCCAGACGTCGTCCCGCAGGGTGCGGTTGTGGTAGTCGTACGGCGGCGGGCCCTGGGGGTAGTACACCTCGCTGTAGAGGTAGCGCCGCTCGGTGGGCAGCTCGGGGTCGAGCAGGTTGGGGAGCAGGCTCTCGCCGTCGAGGACGAGGGGCGCCCCGTCGGCGCCCTCCAGCGCGGCCACGTCCACCCCGGCGATCTCGGCGATGGTGGGGAAGATATCGACGACGTGCACCATCGCGTCGCTCTCGCAGCCCTCGCAGCCCACCAGCGGCCCCGTCACGATGAGCGGAACCCGCACCCCGCCCTCGTACACCGTGGACTTGGAGCGGGCGGGATCCAGCGGCGGAGAGATGCCGTGATCCGGGCTGCCGTTGTCGCCGATGAGGAAGATGGTCGTGTCCGCCAGCACGTCAGCGGGGACGCCGTCCAGCAGCCGGCCCAGCTCGGTGTCCAGCCCTTCGATCATGGCCTCGAACAGCGCCAGCTCCGAGTCGGTCTCGCTCACGGGGGTGGTGACCAGCGACTCGGGCGGGGGATCGAGCGGTACGTGGGCGGCGTTGTAGGCGAGGTAGAGGAACCAGGGCTCCGGCGTGTCGGCGATGCGGTCCAGCGCCTCGTCAGTGCTGTCCACCGTCATGTATGTGTCGCTCCAGGCGACCTCACCGTCGGTCGCCTTCTCCCAGTTGTAGTAGCCGAGCGTGTCGTCCGCGGACTGGAGGGCCTGCTGGGGGTTGCCCAGCGAGCCGGCGTGCCGCTCGAAGCCGTGCAGGAGAGGGTGGGCGCCGGGGTCCGGGTGATCCCAGGTGACGAGGTGCCACTTGCCCACGGCGACTGAGCTGTAATCGAGCTCGCTGCAGCTCAACATCTCCGGGAGGCTGACCTCCGCCTCGGGCAGATCAAAGGAGGTGTTGCTGGGATTGATCCAGCGCCCGACGCCGTGGCGGCTGGGGTGGCGGCCGGTGAGCAGCGAGCCGCGCGTGGGCGAGCAGTTGGGGGTCGCGTAGGCTTCGGTGAAGCGGACGCCCTGAGCGGCGAGGGCGTCCATGGTGGGGGTCAGCGCCGGCGTGGGGTGCATGCCGTAGGCGGCGACCTTATCCAGCCCCACGTCATCGATGAGGATCACCAGCACGTTCCCGCCGGGCGCCGCCTCGGCGCTGGTCATCGCGGAGTCCGTGTCGGCCTCCGTGTCGGTCTCCGTGTCGGTCTCCGCGCCGGGCCCTTCGTCGGTTTCGCAGTCCCCACACGCGCAGCTGCTCGGGGTGGAGTCGCTCATGCTGGAGTCGATCTCGGTGTCCTCCGACTCGACGGGCTGCTTGCCGCAACCAAGAATCACACTTCCCAACCACAGGCCCCACAAACCCATCAACCGCTCCGATGTTGCAGCACAATGGCATAACTGAGAGGGCGCAGCGGTTAGAATCCTCCGCGATTGTGATGCCCATGACGGAGACGCGATGCGACCCCTCCCCTCCCTGGTGATCCTGAGCTTGCTGGCGGCGCCGCTGGCGCTGGCCAAGTCCCCCAAGAAGATGTCGGATGGTGAGCTGCTCACCGAGCTGACGGACGGCGACAAGGCAGCCAAGCGCGTGGCCGCCGCCGAGGAGCTGGGCGCGCGTCGTCAGGGGGCCGCCCAGCTGGGCGGCGTCTGCGGCGCCGATCCCGAGGCGGAGGTCTGCGACGCCGCCATCAGCGCGCTGGTCGCCCAGAACGCCACCGAGGGATGGGAGCAGCTCCAGTCGGTCTTCGAGCGCTCCGCGGCCTCCCCCGAGGCCCGCCTGCGCGCCCTGTCGATCCTCCTGGAGGAGAGCCCCTCGCACTTCGACGACGCCGCGCCGCGCATGACGGCCATCTACCGCGGCCTCTCCCCCGCGCTGGGCGAGGCGCTGTTCAAGGGCGTGAACGCGCGCAAGCTGAGCGCGCTGGACGACGCGGTCCTGTTCGCCTCCCTGGACACCACGGTCGATCGCTCCGTTCGCCTCGCGGCCCTCGACGCGGCCGACACCTTCAACCATGCCCGCCTCTACGAGACCTACGTGAGCTTCCTGAAGGACAAGGACCGCGACCTCCGCGTCCGCTGCGCCGAGGGGCTCGGCGACTCCTCGCTGCCCGGCTCGGTGGTCGTGCCCGCGCTGGAGTACGCCGCCGGGGATGATCCGGAGGGCTCCGTGCGCGCCGCGGCGATGGTGTCTCTGCGTCAGTTCGCGCACACGGAGCTGCTGGCCGATCTCATCCACGATCGCCTGGTGAACGACTCGCACCCCTACGCCTGGGAGAGCAACCTCGAGCTGCTGGTGATCCTCGCGGACGAGAGCTCGCTGAAGCCGATGTACAAGGCGCTGGACGAGCAGGAGTACATGAAGCCCGAGTACCAGAAGCGCATGGTCTCGCTCATCGCCTCCATGGACAACTTCGAGTCCCTCGGGCCCATCCGGGCGCTGGAGCAGCGCCACCAGGGCACCCCGATCGCCGAGCACTGCCGCGAGGTCCAGCCGATCATCGACGACGAGTTCCAGCAGTATGAGCGGCCCAAGCCGGCGGTGGAGTTCAACGTCTGGGTGCCGGGCTCCCCGGATCCGCACGTGCCCGCGCTCCAGGTGCAGATGGGATCGAACAACGCGCTCACGGGCAAGGGCCTGTGACCGCCCTCCTCCCCGCCGCGCTGCTCTTCCTGACGGGGATGGCCCCCGCGCCCGCCCCGCTCACGCTCACCGCGGACGAGTCCAAGCAGCTGATGACCGGCGAGATCGTCGTTCGCGACGGCGGCGAGGGCCCGGTGATCGGCATCGCATACGTCGCCGCGCCGCCGCCGACCGTGCTCGAAGAGGTGATCAACCTCCAGGCCCGGGTCAGCGAGGTCGGCCTCATCGACTCCCTGGAGGTCTACCTCCAGGAGCCCGGCAGGACCGGCGCTCAGTGGAACGTGGGCGCCATGGGCTTCGACGCGAGCTTCCACGTCCTCTACGAGCACGATCGGGACGCGGGCTGGTGCACCTTCGCCGCGGACGGCAGCCGGGAGAACGACATCACCACCGACGCGGGCTCCTACCAGACCTACGCCCACGAGGCGGGCAGCCTGATGGTCTACCGCGCGGGCGCCGGCTCGGAGGAGGCGCCCGGCTGGCTGAAGGAGATACTGCAGACCCGCTCGCTGCGCGAGCAGATGAGCGGCATCCGCGCTCGCGCCGAGGCCCGTTGATCCTCCCGCTGCTGGCGCTGATGACGCCGCCCGGCTGCGACGCCGTGGAGCCCACCATCATCCGTGACGCCGCCTGCGGCTGCGAGCTGACGCTGCCGCTGGGCGTCCGCCAGAGCGAAGACCTGCACCCCGAGGCCGAGCTGATGGCCATGAGCGCGGTGTCGGAGGTCTACCTGATCGTCCTGACGGAGCCCAAAGACGAGTTCGAGCCGCTGGGCCTCGCGGGCTACTACGAGCTGGTGGTCGGGTACATGATCGCCACGGGCGCGCAGCCGACGGTGGAGCTCGAAGAGACGACCGTGGACGGCCTCCCCGCCATACGCCAGCAGCTCCTGGGGACCATCGACGACGCCGAGATCGTCTACGAGGTGCTCCTGGTGGACGCCCCCCAGAGCTTCTACCAGATCGTGAGCTGGTCGCTGCGGAGCCGCTACGACGGCAACAAGGCCGACATGGTGGACATGCTTCGCAGCTTCCGGGTGACCGACCCGGCCCAGCGGGAGGGGGAGACGCGCTGGTACAGCGTGGACTACCCGCCGGCGACCGAGCCCCTCGCCGAGGCGCGGGCGGCCTTCACCACCCAGCTCCGAGAGCCCCCCACCCCCACCCCCACCGACGCCGCGCCCGCGCCGCCGGAGGGGATGTACGAGCTCGTAGAGTACCCAGCCCCCCTGGGCGATCAGGTGGGCTACCTGACGCCGGACCCGGGCGACGGCGAGCGACACCCCGCGGTGCTCTGGGCGCACGGCGGCTTCGGCGGCGTCGGCGAGTGGCTGTTCGAGCTCGAACCCGACCCGGGCAACGACCAGACGGCCCGGGCGTTTCGGGAGGCGGGGCTGGTGACCTTCATCCCCTCCTGGCGCGGCGAGAACGACAACCCGGGCCAGCTGGAGCTGTTCTACGGGGAGGTGGACGATCTGCTCGCCGCCCGGGATCACCTCGCGGGTCTGCCCTATGTCGACCCGGAGCGGATCTACCTCGCGGGGCACTCGACCGGCGGCACCCTGGTGCTGCTGGCGGCGGCGATGGACGCGCGCTTCCGGGCGGGGTTCGTGTTCGGGGGGATGCCGGACATCAGCTCCTTTGTGGCGGACGGCGAGGGCTACGGCAACACGCCCTTCGATCACAGACGGGTGGACGAGGGGCGGCTGCGGAGCGCGGTGTACTTCGCCGGGGGCATCACGCGGCCGGTGTTCTACTTCGAGGGTCAGGAGGGCGTGTCGCACTCGATGATCCGAGGCATGGCGGAGGTGGCGACGGCGGCGAAGGCGCCGCTGACCGTGCACTGGCTGGCGGGGCGAAGCCACTTCGACATCCTCGCGCCGCTCACGACGCTTGCGGCGGAGAAGATCCTGGCGGACACGGGCTCATCGGTGGCGATCACCTTCACCGATCCGGAGCTGGAGGCCGCGCTGCGCTAGCCGCTCACGGCGCGAAGGCGTACAGATCCTCCAGGAAGATCGCGCGCCCCAGCAGGTTGCCGTTGGTCCACTCCGCGTGCCACACCACCTCGCAGTCCGAGGTGTACTCCCGCAGGTGCCCCCCGGTGCCGTAGTTGAGCAGGGTGTTGCCCCCCGCCAGCCGATGCGCCTCCCCGGCGGCCCCGGCCTCGATGCCGCTGCCCTCGCCGCAGCTCCACACCTCGCGCAGCACCTCGTTCTCCTCGTCGATCACATACTCTCGCGCGACCATCTCCTGGTCCCGCTGCCCCACCCAGGTCGACACCAGCAGGTTCCCCTCCGCCGTGCGCGTAGGGCTGTGCTGATTCCAGAACGGGTTGCTCCCCTCCGCGAACGCCCACGCGTCCCGCAGCTGCCCCCAGACATGGATCACCGCCCCCGACGATCGGTCGATCTCCATCACCGCGTTGCCGTTGTCCGAGGACAGGTAGATGGTGTCGTCCGCCTCGTTCCAGTACAGCGCGTTGATGTCGCAGTCCTGGGCCTCCCCCTGGGTCTCCCAGAACTCCGTGCCGTCCCAGATCTCCCGCTCCTCACCGCCGGGGGGGCGCTCGCGGATGACCTCGTGCTCGCCGTCGAAGCCGCTCCAGAGCATGACGCCGCCGGCCAGCTCCAGGAAGGCGTGGTGCATGCCCGAGAGGTCGAAGGTCTCGGTGATGGTCCCGTCGATGGTCATGCGGTGGGCGATGGTGCCCAGCCCCTCGTCGAAGTCGGTCCAGAAGGTGTTCTCCTCCCAGAGGATCGCGCTGCCGTCATAGGAGGGCTGCATGTAGAAGGTGCGGTAGTCGTTGGGCGTCTCCTGGGCCCAGACGATGCGCCCCTGGCGGTCGACGATGAGCCGCCAGAAGATGTCGGCGTTCCAGCCGGAGCCGCCGCCGCTCAAGCCGATGAGCAGCCACGCGCTGTCGGGATCCCAGCGGTCGGCGTCGGCGACGTTGAGCACGGGGACAGGGGTGTCCTCGGGCAGCAGGTCGGTGTGAGCGGTGAGCTCATCGGTGGTCAGGGGGCCGTCCCCGAAGTCGTTGACGACGCGGAAGGTGACGTCGCTGTCATAGGGCACCCCCAGGAGCAGCACCTCCTGGGCGCCGACCTCGCGGCGCTCGCGAGGGCTCGCGCGCCAGTCCTCGCCGTCGAGGCGGAACTCCACCCAGGCGTCGGCGGCGGCGTCCTGCTGCCAGGAGACGTGGATGATGGCGGCGATGTCGGGGTTGAGGGTCCAGGTGACGTCGCTGACCTGGACCTCGTCCCAGGTCGGCGCGGTGTCATCGGGTCCGGAGGTCGAGCCACCTGTGTCGTCGGTTGTTGGCTCGTCGGCGGTGTCGGCCGCTGTGTCGGTGGTGCCCCCCGTGTCGGTGGTGTCGCCCGTCGCGGTGTCGGTGGCGCCGGTGGTGCCGGCGGAGTCATCCCCGGGGCTCGGTCCGGCTTTGTCGCTGCAAGCGAGCATCAGGGCGACGGCGGACAGCAGGAAGGGAGTCGGCATGGATCTCTCAGCGGGGTGGAACAGCAGTCTATACGTCGCTTACCACGGCTCTGGATCACCCCGGCGAGAACGGGCTCCACTGAGCGGGTGCGCTCGCAGCCCATCGGGATGGAGCCTGCCGCGAATCCATACCGCTGCGGTTCGCGCCGTCGCGCCGTCGCGCCGTCGCGCCGTCGCGCCCCTGAGCCCGCATCTTCCGTCAACACGCGCCGCACGGCGCGCGCCAACTGCGAAGAGGACTCTTTGAGGAACGCGACGTCCCAGCGTCAAGGCGAGAGGGTGTTGCGACGTCAGATGCCTCGCCGCAAGGCGCTTCAGCTCGCCCTTCAGCGCTCCTTCGTCGCTGTCTCTGAAGTTCTCTCCATGTCTCCTGGCGGCTTGCGCCGCGAGGG
>Ga0316204_10012333_pt1 | contig 10453 bp, 10 predicted proteins | sample 6monrhotite_MG_2_FD_205661 | JGI IMG/M metagenome (GOLD analysis project Ga0316204, IMG submission 205661) | Microbial mat bacterial communities from mineral coupon in-situ incubated in ocean water Damariscotta River, Maine, United States -... | ecosystem: Environmental > Aquatic > Marine >... | reverse complement strand
ACCCGCATCACCACATCGGCCAGACCGGGGCCCATATCGTCCAGCGCGCGCGTCACCCGGTCGCGCGCGGCGCGCGGGCCTTCCGCCATGCCGCCATCGGAAAACCCCGACCCGCGGTCGCTGCCGGTCAGGAATTTTTCCCAGTTCTGGGCCACGCGCGGGCCCATCTGGGCGCGCTCGAAATCCTCGCGCAGCTTTTCGCCGGCCTGCACCAGATCCATCGACAGGAAAGCCTTGCCGTCGCGACCCTTGCGGCGCGCCAGCGTGGCCAGCGGAGATTCAGCAAGATTTACACGAATTTTACGGATCTTGCCGTCATCGGCGCGCACCGGCCTTTCGCCCCAGAGTTGGTGCTGCGCCATGAAGGGTGTTGCAGCCTCGGCCATTTCCATCGGGGCGCGGCGGCGCTTGCGGTCCTCCTCGATCAGCCGTTTCAGGGCCGATTTTCCGGCCTCGGTGATGGTATAGACGCTGACGCGCCCGCGCCGGGCGGTGGCGATCCAGTCCTTCAGCGCAAAGGCATGCGCCACCTTGCGGTCTAACACCGCAGTGCGGGTCTGGGTGCCTTCGGGGCAGGTTCGCAGGACAATGGCCTTGTCCATATCCTGCGCCAGCACCAGCGTCGCATCGGTTTCGCAGAGCCTGCGCAGGATACGCCTGGCTTCGCGATTGATGGTCGTATCATCGGAAACCAGCGGGGGCCTGAGAGGTGCTGTCATGTGTTTGGGCTCCTTGCCGTTTGGAATTGTTTCAGGTTTGGAAACACAGGCCGCCTGAAGCGCGTCCAGCGCCTCATCCACCAAAGGATCCTCGCGCCGGGCCTCAAAGGCCTTGATCCGGCGCGCAATGGTCGAGGGGTGACGATCCGTGGCCCGCGCGATCTGGCGCACCGACGCGCCCTGGCCAGTATGATCAAGGTAATTGCGCGCGCCTTCCGGCAACCAATCCGGATAACGCACATCCAAGGTGAAATTCGTTCGACAAGCCATCGTCGCCCCCAACGCAAAACTGTGGATAACCTCGTCAAACCTTTGGGAATATTGATTACTGATTGGTTAAAATCTGTGGAAAACCATATGAATTGTTTCCAAATCGTAAACAAAAGCGGAACAAACGACCGCTGGAAAAAAGAAAACGCAACACCGCAGGGGGCCGGGTCAGCATGGAGGGACCGACTCACTCAAACCGAAAGGCCCGCTGCCCATGACCACGCTCGTTCAGGAACTTCGCCAGATGCACCGCCCCAACCTGCTGCTTCAGGCCGCCCGGATCGGCGCCGGAGCGCTGCTCCGCGCCGGGCGCGACCGCGCCGCCGGCGTGCAGGGCAGCGTGACCCGCCTGTTGAGTGAAGAGGCCGAGCTTGAGGAAAAACGCACCCGTGGCGAGGCCAGCTATTCGCCGCGCCGCCATGTGGAGCTTTTGATGTCACTGCTGGCCGTGGCGCAGGGTGCGCGCGCGATCTGAGGCAGGGGGGGCGCGATGCCGACCGCACGCGCCCCCTTGTTCAGAGTTCAGACAAAGGCGTCTGGCATCTCTTCCTTGCGCTTGGCCATATAGGCCTTGAGCGCCTCGTCGATGCTAGGGTCCAGCGCCGGCTGCTGGTAATCCGACAGCAGTTTCTCGACCCGCGCGGCGGCCAACGACTGCGTATCGCGCGCACCTTCCTCGGCCCAGGTTTCATAGGGTTTGTAATCCAGCACCTCGGAGCGCCAGAACCCGGTCTTGAAATTGGCCTGGGTATGGGCGCAGCCCAGAAAATGCCCGCCCGGACCGACCTCGCGCAGCGCATCCATCGCCTGCGCGTTTTCATCATGAGCAACGCCCGCCGCCAACTTGTGCAGGCTGCCCAGCTGATCGGCATCCATCACGAATTTCTCAAAGCTGGAGACCAGCCCGCCTTCCAGCCAGCCACAGGAATGCAGCATGAAATTGACCCCCCCCAGCAGACCGGCATTCAACGAATTGGCGGTTTCATAGGCGGCCTGCGCATCGGGCAGTTTCGAGCCGGTGAACGAGCCCGCCGACCGGTAGGGCAGCCCCAGACGCCGCGCCAGTTGGCCGGTGCCAAGCGTGATCTGCGTCGCTTCGGGCGTACCAAACGTGGGCGCGCCCGAATTCATGTCGATCGATGACACAAACGCCCCCAGGATCACCGGCGCACCCGGCCGGATCAGCTGGCTATAGGCGATGCCCGCCATCACCTCGGCCAGGATCTGCGTCAGCGTGCCGACCACCGAAACCGGGGCCATCGCGCCGCCGACGATAAAGGGCGAGATGATGCAGGCCTGCCCGGCGGCGGCGTAATGTTCCAGCGCCCCCAGCATGATCGGATCGAAGGTCAGCGGTGAGTTGATGTTGATCAGCGAGGTCATCACCGCGTTCTGATCGACCACATCGGCCCCAAAGAGGATCTTCGACATCTCGATCGAATCGAGTGCCCGCGAGGGTTCCGTCACCGATCCCATATAGGGTTTGTCGCTGAGCGACATATGCGCATAAAGCATGTCCAGATGGCGCTTGTTGACCGGCACATCGGTGGGTTCGCAAACCGTGCCACCGGAATGGTGCAGCCATTTCGACATATAGCCGAGCTTCACGAATTTCTCGAAATCCTCCATCGTCGCATAGCGCCGACCGCCATTCACGTCATGCACGAAAGGCGGGCCATAGACCGGGGCCAGCACCATATTGCGCCCGCCGATGACAACCGATTTCGACGGATCGCGCGCCAATTGGGTGAATTCGGACGGGGCCGTGGCACAAAGCTTGCGCGCCAGACCTTTGGGGATGCGGACCCGGTCACCCTCGATCTCGGCCCCGGCCTCGCGCCAGCGCTCCAGCGCCTGCGGGAATTCGACGAAATTGACGCCGATCTCCTCCAGAACGGTTTCGGCATTGGCCTCGATGATCTCGAGCGCCTCTTCGTTCAGGATCTCCAGGTTGGGGATGTTGCGTTCGATATATTTGGCGGTCTCGATATGAACGGCGGTGCGTTCGGCGCGCCGGGCCGCCCCGCCGCCGCCGCGCCCGCGGCGCCCTGCACGTGGCTGATCGTTCATCGTTGTGGCTCCTTAACGAGATCCCTGAGGTCGCCCCCTGATACTAACTGCCATCGAGGAGCCACCGGGCATTTGCGGCCATTGCGGGGGGAAAGCGACATTGGGCTTTCAAGTTGACCCTGATCAATGCACAATAGTCGCCGCAAAGCTAAACTCGGGGTTGTGAGGAAGGAGTTGCCATGGATTTCAGAAACAAACGACGCGCCCTTCACGGGTTTAGCGGAGGGTTGGGGGTTGTAGCCGGGTTGGCCGGGTTCGTGGGTGATTTCTACTCAGTCACGACAGCGATCGTTCTGATGTTCGGCATTTGGATCATCGGGGCCACTTTGATTAATGTTTTGACGGACTGACCCGCGGATGCCGATTGGCGCGGTCCCATTGCCGAGCAAACCGCAGGGTTTGTTCCGCAGTTGGACGGCACGGGGTCGCCAGTTCAACGTTCAGGGTGCCGGACGGCTTCGGCATCACGCTTGTGTATTACCCCAAGGAGGACATGATGAATAATGTGATTATCAACCTGACCGCAGCCGCCGCTTTTGTGGTGGCCGCCGTTCCGGCACTGGCGGGCGGATTAGCCCCTGAGCCAGCACCGCCGGTCGTTGTGGCACCTGCGCCGGTGATGGATTGGACCGGGGCCTATGGCGGCGTCCTTCTGGGGCTTGGTCAGGGCACCTATGGCAACGGCACCAGTTTCCCTGGCGATGGCGAGGGCGATTGGGATGGATCGCTTTACGGGATCGCCCTGGGCTATAATTTCCAGAGCGGCCGCATGGTCTATGGTGGTGAGCTGACCTATTCCGGGGCCAATATCGACGGCAGCGAAGTCTGTGTTAACCCGGCCTTTCAATGCATGGGCGAAATCAGCAGCATTGCCACGCTGCGCGGGCGTGTCGGTTATCTTGCCGGGCCGTCGACCCTGATCTACGGGACCGCCGGTTTTGCCATGGCCGATCTCACTTTCGCGACCGATGACGGTCTCGGTGGCGGTGGCCAGCAATCCAGAAACGTCAACGGCTATGTTGTCGGTCTGGGCTTTGAGCAGGCGATCACCGAACGGCTGAACATCCGTGGTGCGTTTCTGCATTACGAGTTCAATGACGCCACCTACCAGACCGATGTGCCCTACACCAATGTGGGCGGCGATCTGGACCAGTTGGAACTGGGAGTGGTGTTCCGTTTCTGACGAGTTCGCTGCGCGGTCGACGCAAGAACACCGCGCAGCGCCCGTTTTACACCCGGATCCCGGTCAGGTCGCTGTAGAGAGTTCCCAGGCAACACTGCGCACGTGAACTTCGCCCATCAGGGGGGCCAGGGCCTTCATCAACCCTTCCTCATCGGGGTCGTCCATCATCACGGCGATCTCGAACAGGGTCTCGTCCTCATCCAACCCCTGGGACCGTTCCAGCCCCGCCACCTGCATGCCGGGTTGGGACAGGCATTGGATGGCCAGCGCGCGCAACCGCGGTGCCTTGGTCGTGTTCACACCGATCATCACCCGGTATTCCAGCGTCGGCATGCTGCCCTTGCCGGTTTTCGTCTTGATCCATTTGACCAGCGGCCTGAGACCCAGATTGATGAACACCACAAATCCGGTCAGCATCCCGGCAAAAAAGAGCGCCCCGGCCCCCGCCATCACACCCACCGCCGCAGAACACCACAGCGTCGCGGCGGTGTTCAGCCCGTGCACGGTAAAGCCGTGGCGAAAAATGATGCCCGCACCCAGAAACCCGATGCCCGAGACAACCTGGGCCGCGACCCGTGTCGGGCTCACCTCATTTGGATAGAGCGCGGAGAACACCACGAACCCCGCCGCCCCAAGCGCCACCAGAGCATTGGTGCGCAGCCCGGCGGTGCGGCGGCGCAGCTGCCGTTCGGACCCGATCAGCGCGCCACAGAAAAGCGCCAGTAACAGGTTTATCGCGGCAGCGGTGAGGGTGATGGGCAAGGGGGTGACCTCCGGTTCGGGAACGTCGTAGAATGCCATAACATTTCGCTGAAATCTACCACCTAATGATAATACAGTGTTATCATGGTTTAATTCTCACGGCGCTGCCCACTTGCGCAGCTTCGCCCGCTGGCCTATGCGGCAATCCATGAGCCAGACATCCCATGACCGCCTTTTGATCATTGATTTCGGCAGCCAGGTAACGCAGCTGATTGCGCGCCGCCTGCGTGAGCTGAACATCTATTGCGAGATCCACCCCTATCAGAACGTCACCGACGATTTTCTGAGCGCCTTTGCCCCGCGCGCCATCATCTTTTCAGGTGGCCCCGATTCGGTGATGCGTGACGGCAGCCCGCGCCCGCCGCAATCGGCCTATACGCTCGGCGTGCCGATCCTTGGCATCTGCTATGGCCAGCAGGTGATGATGCAGGATCTGGGCGGCAAGGTGGAGGCCGGAGAACACGCCACGGCAGAATTCGGCCGCGCCTATGTCACGCCCACGGTCACCCGCCCCGAGATCCTCGATGGCTGGTTTCTGGACGGGTTGGGCCGCGAACAGGTCTGGATGAGCCATGGCGATCATGTCTCTGATATTGCGCCCGGGTTTCAGGTCTTTGGCACCTCGCCCGGCGCGCCTTTCGCGATCACCGCCGATCTTGAGCGCCAGTTCTATGCGGTGCAGTTCCACCCCGAGGTGCACCACACGCCCAATGGCAAGACGCTTTACGAGAACTTCGTGCGGATGGCCGGGTTTTCGGGCGACTGGACCATGGGGGCCTACCGCGAAGAGGCGATTGCCCGCATCCATGAACAGGTTGGCGACAAACAGGTCATCTGCGCGCTCTCGGGCGGTGTCGACAGTTCCGTGGCCGCTGCCCTTTTGCATGAGGCGATCGGCGATCAGCTGACTTGCGTGTTCGTCGATCACGGGCTGTTGCGTCAGAACGAGGCGGTCGAGGTCGTGGCCATGTTCCGCGATCATATGAACCTGCATGTGATCCATGCCGAGGAACAGGATCTGTTCCTGGGTGAGCTTGACGGCGTCAGCGACCCCGAAACCAAGCGCAAGATCATCGGCCGGCTTTTCATCGACGTGTTCCAGAAATATGCCAACCAGATCGAGGGGGCGGAATTTCTGGCGCAGGGCACGCTCTATCCCGATGTGATCGAAAGCGTTTCGTTCAGCGGCGGGCCGAGCGTCACCATCAAGAGCCACCACAATGTCGGCGGCCTGCCCGAAAAGATGGGGCTGAAACTGGTCGAGCCGCTGCGCGAGCTCTTCAAGGATGAGGTCCGCGCGTTGGGCCACGAGTTGGGCCTGCCCGACAGCTTTATCGGACGTCACCCCTTTCCCGGCCCCGGTCTGGCCATCCGCTGCCCCGGTGAAATTACCCGCGAAAAGCTGGAGATCCTGCGCAAGGCCGATGCCGTCTATATCGACCAGATCCGCAAACACGGGCTCTATGACGATATCTGGCAGGCTTTTGTTGCCATCCTGCCGGTGCGCACCGTGGGCGTGATGGGCGATGGCCGCACCTATGATTTCGCCTGCGCCCTGCGCGCGGTGACCTCCGTCGATGGCATGACCGCCGATTACTACCCGTTCAGCCATGACTTCCTGGGCGAAACCGCGACCCGGATCATCAATGAGGTCAAAGGCATCAACCGGGTGACCTATGACATCACCTCGAAACCGCCGGGCACCATCGAATGGGAGTGACCCTGACCGGCCATATCGACGTGGCCCCTGACCGGCTGGATCAGATCCGCGCCGCGCTGGTCGAACACAGCGCGCTGACCCGGGCCGAGCCGGGCTGCATCCGTTTTGAGGTGGCCGAGAATGCGGATGTTGCGGGCCGGTTCATGGTGTCCGAGGAATTCACCGATGCCGATGCCTTTGCCGCCCATCAGGCCCGCGCCAAGGCCTCCGCCTGGGGCCGCATCAGCGCCGGGCTGACGCGCGACTACGTGGTCACGGGTCTCTGAGCAAGCGCTTGCCAAGCTGCCGGTCCGCTGTCACCACTGGGCCACGTCCCAGATCAAGGCCCGCGCGTTGCCCCTATCCGCCACCCCCCCTACCCCGATGAACCCGGGCCGTGCCGCGCTCTGGATGATCGGGGCGATCGTGTCTTTCTCGGCGATGGCGGTGGCGGGGCGGGCCTTGGCGTCGAACCTCGACACGTTCGAGATGATGACCTACCGGTCGCTGATCGGCGTTGTCACCGTGGTCACAATCGGCGGGCTGACCGGGCATCTGCGCGAGATCACGACCCGCGATCTGGGCCATCACGCCATCCGCAACATTGCCCATTTCACCGGCCAGAACCTGTGGTTCTACTCGCTGACGCTCATCCCGCTGGCACAGGTTTTCGCGCTGGAATTCACCTCGCCGCTCTGGCTGACGCTGCTGGCCCCGTTCTTTCTGGGTGAAAAGCTGACGGCGCTGAAACTGGCGGCGGTGGCGGCAGGGTTTCTGGGCATTCTGTTGGTGGCGCAACCCGGCGCGGCCCCGCTGTCGCTTGGCACCTTCACCGCCGCCGCATCGGCCGTCGCCTTTGCCTTTACCGGCATCTTCACCAAGCAACTCACGGCCCGCGCTTCGGTCACCTGCATCCTTTTCTACCTCACCACGATGCAACTGGCCTTTGGCCTGATCACCGCAGGTATCGACGGCGATATCGCGCTGCCGACGCTGGCCAACCTGCCCTGGATCCTGGTGATCGGCTTCGGCGGGCTGACGGCGCATTTCTGTATCACCACGGCGCTGAGCCTGGCTCCGGCCACCATCGTCACGCCGATCGACTTTGGCCGCCTGCCGGTGATCGCGCTGATTGGTGTCTGGCTTTACGATGAGCCAATCAGTCTGGCGGTCCTTGCTGGGGCGGTGATGATCTTTGGCGCGAACTACGCAAACATCGTCATCGGGGCCCGCAGCCACCGCGCATCATGAATATGATGCAAATCCGTGACATTCGCGCGACGGATTTAACCGCAACGTCGCCTGACGGGCAGTTTACGCTAGGGAATATTTGACCCGTTTCGATATTTTTTGTGACATCGGATTAGGGAGTAATGGGCCAACACGGCCCTGAGGAGGGAAATCTATGAAATACTTGGTTTGGGCAACGACGGCCCTGATGGCCAGCACGGCAATGACACAGGCCGGTGGCATTGAGCGCAGCCAGCAAAGCGTCGGCATTCTGTTCGAGGAAGGCACCTATGCGGAACTGGGCTTTGCCTGGTCCGACCCTGACGTGACCGGCGACTGGAGCATTGCGCCCGTAAACTCGGGCGATATGGCACCGTCCTATCTGGTTCCGTCTCTGAGTTACCGGATGGACCTGACCGACCAGCTGTCCTTTGCCTTCATCATGGGCGATCATGTCGGGGCCGACGCAAATTACCCGGTGGGTGGCGGATATCCGGTCGCCGGCTCGACCGCCGAACTGACCGGCATGGCCTACACCGCGCTGCTGCGCTATGAGCTTCCGTCTCGGGTATCGATCTATGGTGGTCTGCGCATCAGCCAGATCGAGGCGAACGTTGCCCTGCCTTGGCTTGGACCCGGATATACCGCCGCCGCAGATGGCGGAACCGAGCTTGGCTATGTCGTCGGTGCCGCCTATGAGCGCCCCGATATCGCGCTGCGCGTGGCGTTGACCTATAACTCGGCCATCGATCACACTTGGCAGGCGACGGAAACGCTCGGCGTGACCACCCCGGGCACCTTCCAGACCACAATCCCGCAATCGCTGAACCTCGAGTTTCAATCCGGTGTTGCCGAAGACACGCTGGTTTTCGGCTCGATCCGGTGGGTCGACTGGTCCGAGTTCGACATCACCCCCCCGGTCTATACCGGCGCAACCCTCGGCGGATCGCTGGTCAATTATACCGATGACCGGATCACCTATACGCTCGGTGTCGGGCGCAGGTTCAACGAGAACTGGGCCGGGGCGCTCAGCGTCGTGCATGAACCGTCCGTGGGTGGCCAATCGGGCAATCTGGGCCCGACCGACGGGCGCAATGCCGTCGGCGTCGGTCTGACCTATGAAAACGAGCGCTTCGAGATCTCGGGCGGGGTGCAATATTCCTGGCTTGGCGATACCTTCACCGTTCCTGCCGCGGGCGTCGGCAATTTCAACGACAACACCGCCCTTTCGGCCGGCATGCGGATCGGTATCCGGTTCTGACCCCTCCACCTGACGTGAAAAGCCCCCGTGCGAACGCCCGCACGGGGGCTTTTTCATGGCGCATTTCCGGATAGACCCCGCCGCGCGCCCGCGTTATCCAAAGGTCAGCCTTGACCAAGGGGATACACGCCGCATGGGCCTGATCTACGAGACTGCAAACGATTGGACGGCGGCGCGCGACAAACGGGTGCTGTTTTTCGGCATGTCGGGTCTGGGCAAGACCCATCTGGCCAACATGCTGCGCAGCGAGGGCAGCTGGTTCCATTACTCGGTCGATTACCGCATCGGCACCGCCTATATGGGCGATCACATCACCGACAACCTCAAACGACAGGCCATGACCGTGCCGTTCCTGGCCGAGCTTCTGCGCTCGGATTCGATCTATATCGGCTCCAACATCACCTTCAACAATCTCGATCCGCTGTCGAGCTATCTGGGCAAACCCGGCAATCCCGACACCGGCGGCCTGCCCTTTGCCGAATATATGCGCCGTCAGGATCTGCACCGCCGGGCCGAGATCAACGCGCTGCTGGACACGCCGCAATTCATCACCCGCGCCCGTGATCTCTATGGCTATGACAATTTCGTCTGCGACACCGGCGGCTCGATCTGCGAGGTCGTGGACCCCGCCGACCCGCGCGACGACGTGCTGCGCAGCCTCAGCGCCCATACGTTGATGGTCTGGATCGAGGGCAGCGAAGACCACACCGCCGAATTGATCCGCCGCTTCGACAGATCGCCCAAGCCGATGTATTACCAGCCCGACTTCATGCGCAGGCTGTGGGATGATTACAAGAATGAAACCAAGGCGGTAGGGGCGGACGTTGATCCAAATGCCTTTGTCCGCTACGCCTATGGCCGCGCGCTGCGTCACCGCGCGCCGCTTTATGCGGCCATGGCCCGGAACTGGGGCATTTCGGTCGCCGCCGCCGATGTCACCACGATGCGCGACGCCGCCGATATCGAGGCGCTCATCGCCTCGGCCCTTGCCGCCCATCGCACCCCTTCCTGATCCGGGACCGCTTTCATGCCCATCAAACTGCCCGCCTCCTTGCCTGCCTATGATGTCCTGTCGCGCGAGGGCATTCAGGTCATGGCCGAGGATGCCGCCGCGCGTCAGGATATCCGCCCGCTCCGGATCGGGTTGCTGAACCTGATGCCGAAAAAGATCCAGACCGAAAACCAGTTTGCCCGCCTGATCGCGGCCACGCCGTTGCAGATCGAGCTGAGCCTCATTCGCATGAGCGAACACCGCACCA
>Ga0316204_10012332_pt1 | contig 10454 bp, 8 predicted proteins | sample 6monrhotite_MG_2_FD_205661 | JGI IMG/M metagenome (GOLD analysis project Ga0316204, IMG submission 205661) | Microbial mat bacterial communities from mineral coupon in-situ incubated in ocean water Damariscotta River, Maine, United States -... | ecosystem: Environmental > Aquatic > Marine >... | reverse complement strand
TGCAGGCTTGATTCCCGGTTCAAGGTGGCGTAATCCGGCCCTCGGCCATAGGGGTATAGCTCAGTTGGTAGAGCGACGGTCTCCAAAACCGTAGGTCCCGGGTTCGAACCCTGGTGCCCCTGCCAAACACTTCCTTTAATCCAGTCACCGCTGGTTTGCTGCGGTATTGTCGCGAGGTTCCCGGCGCTTGGCGTGCTGCGGTTTGGGGCGAGACGCGATCCTCAACGCATTCTCGGCCGGTATCGGGCCCAAGTCTCTGTTTGCGAGTCCGGCGGTACGAGTTTGGGGAGAATGGCTGTTAGTGCGTGGCGAACTGCGCGCGCTGTTTTGACCAGACAGCGGAGAAGCGTGTCTTGATCAGGTAATCGCTGGTAAGGCCGCTGGGCTGTTCGCCAAGCGTGATGGCATCCAGAATGTCAGGTGCGAGCAGTGCGAGACCGGCGATGTCCTGGACGCGGCGCGTTGATACGTTTTCAACTTGAGCGATTTCCGAGAACGGCTTGCCATCAACAATCATCGCTAACCAGCGACGTCCCTTTGCGATGTTCTGCACCAACGTTTTGTCGACGTCCTGCGGTGGATCACCAAGATGTAGTTTCAACTCGACACCCCGCCTGCGCATTTGGAAAGGAGCTTCGATTGTCAGTTCCGATGCGCTGATCTGCCTCGGCAGGCATTCTAGAAGTGTTGTAAGAGCCTGAGGGTCCAACTGGATACTCATCGCGCCTGGTCGCAGATGTCCCTGTTCGATCAAATTCAAGCAGTCAGCCGAGCTAATACAACCCGTCAATTTTTCGGCGATCATCTTCATCTTTGCCGCCGACAAACCCTGCGTCATTGATGCCACCGCATCAGGCCTTCCGAGATGGCGCCTGATTAATTCCGTCAGCAACCCCTCTACCTGTTCAGCGGGCAGCCGCCAGGCATCCGGATGTTTCTCGCTGCCACCCGCAATCACCCGCCGGGAGACATAGTAGCGCAACCGTTTGCCACTTTTCCGGCTGTGGCTCGGTGTCAGGCGATCGCCGGTCTCATCAAAGAGTTTGCCAGCCAACGGAGAAGTGGTTGCCTTTTTCTTTGAGCCCCGGGCAATGGACGCCCTGCCTTGAAGCAGTTCCTGAACCTTGTCCCACGCCTGCGGGTCAATGATGGCTGAATGCTGCCCGTCGAAGACCTGCTCCTTGTGCCGGATGCGCCCAGCATAAATCGGATTACTGAGAATATGATGGAGATGACCGCGGTCGAAAGGAATTCCCCCTGACACCCGGCCGCATGATCGTTCGCGACGACGAGATCTGAGCCCCATAGCTTCCGCGCGCTCTTGCACCTCGCGTATGGAGCCGAGCCTCTGATAGAGGTTGAACAGCGTTCGGATCGTTTGTGCTTCTGCCTCATCGATCTTCAACGTCCGTCCATTTGCCTGATAGCCAAGGGGGACATGCCCACCCATCCACATGCCTTTGCGCTTGGAGGCGGCAATCTTGTCTCGAATGCGCTCGGAGGTCACTTCGCGCTCAAACTGGGCAAAGCTCAGCAACATGTTCAACGTCAGGCGCCCCATGCTGGTCGCGGTGTTGAAGCTCTGTGTCACGGAGACGAAGGATGTCTCTGCAGCATCCAGTCGGTCGACCAGTTTGGCAAAGTCGGCCAATGACCGCGTCAACCGGTCGATCTTGTAGACGACGATCTGTTCGACGCGTTTCTCGTCCACCGCTTGCATCAGCTTTTGCAGCGCCGGACGGTCCAGGTGACCACCCGAGATACCGCCATCATTAAAGTGATCCGGCAGCAATTCCCAACCCTCATGCTTCTGGCTGGCGATGTAGGCCTCGCACGCCTCCCTCTGAGCATCGAGCGAGTTGAAGTCCTGCTCTAACCCCTCTTCGGAGCTCTTACGGGTGTAGATGGCGCATCTTATCCGCTTCATCACTGCACTCCGAAGAAGCGCGGCCCGGACCATCGGGCGCCGGTGATGTGCCTGGCGATAGCTGACAAAGATCGCCAGGTCTTGCCATCCATGACGAAACCGCCTTCCACCACCGCAACCTGGTATGTCCTGCCGTTCCATTCCCGAACGAGGTGTGATCCGGGTTTGACCATTGACGGTGCTGAATTCCCGGCTGCGATCTGCTCCAGACGACGCGCAGTTTTAGCCGACACACTGCCCAGCGTCTGGTTCTGCTGGCCCCAGATCAGCACCCGTTTCATGAACTGTAGTGAGAGATGCTTTGGCGGAGGCCGGTTGAAGGCCTCTCGCCATCGATCCAGGCATTCGCCTCGGTCCAGCTTGTCTATGGCCGCGACAGCCTGCTCAAGCTTGCGTGCCTGATCCGCGTCCATCGTCTCAGGCCTCATTGACGATACGGTAAACTGGTCCTTTGTCCGTGTCGGACCGTTCAATTGCAGTTCCGGCTTTACGCAGCGTCGAAAGTGCAGCCCGCGCCGTATGCGGCTGCCAACCGAAAGCACTTTGAATCTGTAAAATTGTTGCACCAGACTTGCGGTTCAGAAGCTTTGAGAGTTGCTCCTGCCGCTTAGGCTTTGCCTTGATCGCTTTAATGTTTGTGACTTTGGGCTCTTGCTTGGTCTCGATCGTCATCGTTTTCTCCACTCTTTCAACGAAGGCCAACCCTTCGCCATGTACTGAGTGGAGCCCGGTGTTCCCGGGCGGCATCAAAGGTGCGAACACTACCGCTCCATGACGCGCCGAAGTCCAGTTGTTTTTGGAAAAGGGCGGAATGCGGCCATAAGTGCACCGCGCAGAAAAGGTCCGCTCTGAGCCCGTTGTGTGAGTCCGATTTTCCCGCTGCGTGCGCTCGCAGCGTTGATAATGCTGCGTCAGCTTAAAATTGGTGCTGCCGCGCAGCGGGAAAACCCGCCATTCGTGCGGAGTGCAGCAAGGAACTGAGCTATTTAGGTAGGCGGCAGTGCATGCGTATCCATTGCGGCCTTGTAGGAACGGCTTTCATTCACAGTTTGACACAGCGAGCTGAGCTTGGGTCGTGAACTAAAGAGAGACTGTTTGTTGACGTGCCACTCGGTCAGCATTGTGACGTAGAAATCCAGCGCGGTCACACCGCTCGCGATAAAGTAAGGATCGCCCGCAATAGCCTCTTCCATGACATCGAAAAAGGTGTCGTAATCGACAGCCGCTTTTGCGCCGACTTCCTCAATCGCTTTGCTGCTGTTCGCATAGCGCTCGGGGTGCCCGAGCCGTGCCGCAGTCATGTAGCCTGAGGTCGTCATGACATTCAGCCAAAACAGAAACTCTCCACGGTTGTCGTCGCCGTGCGCCGGAGCGACCCCGCTCTCAGGATGCATCTCACCCAGTAGTGTGACAATCGCGGCAGTCTCTCCAATCGTCCTACCATTTGCGTAGCCGAGAGCCGGTATGCGACCGGTTGGGTTTAGCCTCAGGAAATCTGCGGCGCGATGTGCGTCAGAGCCCATGTCCACATAGTGCAGCCGATATTCGGCACCAATTTCTTCAAGGACTGCCTGTACCACAATCGATCCTGCCAGGTACTCCCAATAAAGCGTGAACATGTTCCGTCTTCCCAATAGTTCCGTTTTCGTGGCGGCATCCTGTGCCCCAATGTTCAGTATGGGTGGGTTCGAATGCTTTGCACGCGTGATTTCATTTGGCGTCGCTAAAGGAAACCTTTAGGTTGCTGGCATGCATCTTTCTCATTTGAACGCTCTGCACGCTCTGGAGGCTACATTGCGGCATGGGAGCTTTTCACTGGCCGCCAACGAACTTGGAATTACTCCGGCTGCTGTTGGGCAAAGGGTTCGGTCTCTAGAACTTTACCTCGGCAAAAGCCTGTTCATTCGCTCCAGCTCGGGCATCGAGCCAACTGAGGATGCGTTGCGGGTTCAGGAGTTATTAGAAGGCGGTTTTGCAAGGCTTGCCCAGGCGTTTGAGCAACTGAAGCCGAACGACGCGGCTGGCCGTCTACGCATTACCCTGCCGGAATCCTTTTCGGAAAACTGGCTGTCACCAATGCTTGTGGAATTCCACCTGCAATACCCGGACGCGGACTTACACTTGGACCCATCCAATCACGATATCGACTTGGTGAGAGAAGACTATGATCTTGCGATCAGATACGGCCCAACCCGTGACACTGTATTGGAAGAACGCGTGCTGTTCGGTGATTTCGTTGCCCCAGTATGCTCGCCCTCTTTTGCAGACCAGCAAGGGTTGGGTCCGGATGTGAAATCGCTAAAGGGTGTACCGCTCATCCACGTTACCAATCGGACCAAGGACCCCGGATGGGTTGATTTCGAGGGGTGGGGCGAGGCCTTCGGATTTGGCCGTGACCATTTAAGCCACGGTGTGCGCATTTCGAAGACGGGCTCAGGGCTTCAGGCGGCGATTGCGGGCCAAGGTCTGGTTCTCTGCGGTGTCGTAGAGGCATTTCACGCGTTGAAAGCTGGGTCGCTCATTCTGCCATTCGGCCCTTCAATGATATGCCAGACAAAGTACGCCTATCGTCTCCGATGGGCGCGATCCCGGGCGAAATCTGATTTGCGGGCACTATTCGTCGAATGGATCACAGACAGGTCAGACCGTTTCGTCAGTGAGCTAGACGCATACCTCGCCTCCCAAGGCTCAATAGCGTCTGGCTAATTGCCGCATTGTTCGCGTCTCGATGGTTCTGACACTGCGCAGCGAAAGTGGGGTTTGGATTTAATGTCAAATAGCCAAGTTAAACGGCCGCAATGGCGACGTGAGTTGCAACGCGGCGACAGGCATGCCGCAAACGCGAAGCGATGCTGCGTTCGCGATGTACGAAAACCGAATGACGGGAAAGTCCGCTAAGCAGTCATCGACATCAGGTGCCGCGAATGGCAACAGTGCGGGACAAAGGGTGAATTCGCTGCGTTTGCACCAAGGTCTGCAATCTCGAGTAACCGGCCACACGTGTGCGGCCGGTCATTCGATTTTACCGATTTCTGAAGAGATTTTCAGGTGGGTTCCGCTTCTCCGGGAACTGGGATGTTCAGCCGGTTTCACCAAATCCTTTCGGTACTGGTAGATCAGGCAAGGTCGCCGCTCGTTTTTGCAGGGCCCGCCCGATAACTACACGGCTGATTTCGGTTGTCCCGTCCACGATCCGCAGCATTTGTGCAAGTCGGGACAAGCGTTCCAGACCATAAGGCTGCAACAGCCCCATGCCGCCCAGCACTTGCGTACAGGTATTTGCAGCCTTCACTGCAGCATCTGGTACAAACCGTTTGGCATGAGCGGCCATTAGCGGGCCTTCGGGCGTGCCAAGGGCCTCTGCCGCCTTGCGGTACAGCAGTTTCGAGGCTTCAAGATCGGTAGCAACTTCGCCCAGCATCCACTGGATCCCGTCCAGATCGAGGTTCTTGCCACCGAACATCTTGCGGTTCTTGGAATAGGACAGCGCCGTATCCAATGCCGCTTGCATCAATCCACAGCATCCTGACGCAATCGAAACGCGGGCGATATCGATCGCCATGAGTGAACCTTGCAGGCCCTGACCAATGGGCAGGATGATGTTGTCTTCACTCACCACGACTTGGTCCATGTACATCTCGGCCAGAGGCAGGAAGTTGTAAGACGGGGTGTCGTAGAGCGGACCAAAGCTGAGCCCCGGAGTATCGGCGGGAATGGCGATCATCGCCATATCCTTGTGGCCGGGTGTGTCACTGGTTTTGACCACGGTGAAATAGATATCAGCCTCGGTCGCCAGACTGACCCATGCCTTCGCACCGCTGATCGTCCATGTGCCGTCGTCATTGATCACGGCTCGCGAGTACATGTTTGTTGCGTCCGATCCCGATTGCGGCTCGGTCAGTGCAAAGTTCGCCAGTTTGCGGCCAGAGGTCAGATCCCGTGCCCATTTTTCCTTGAAGGCATCTGTGCCATAGCCGCAGCCCGCGAAGGTACAGATGTTATGCATCGACAGGGCAAAGGCATAAGCGCCGTCCCCCAGCCCCAGTTGTTCATAGACCTGAATGCCCTCTGCCAGCGGCAAGCCCTGACCACCAAACTCCTCGGGGGCGTAGAGCCCCGTCAGGCCAGCGGCCCCGGCCTTGTCAGACGCATCACGGGGCCACTTCTTTGCGGCGTTCCAGGCGTCCACATTGGGCAGGATGACCTGCTTGGCGTGGTCGCGTGCGGCTTGGAGTATGGTGGCGAGTTTGTCTGACATTGGTCGGTCCTTTTGTGAGCGGCTCTTTCACATGACGCCACACTTCAGCACCTGCTGAGCAGGCAGCGGGTCAAGCTTCTAGAGGAGAACCAGGTGAGAACGCCATGTATTGCGCAAGATTTAGCAGGAGAAACTTCTTCGCTCTATCTCGTGTGGTGACAGGGTATTGTCCAAAAGTGACAAAAAGCGCGTCTCAGATATTCGTCCTGCGATACGAACTGGGGGTGCTGCCGGTCCAGCGTTGAAAGGCCCGGTGAAAATTGGCAGCAGAGGAAAAGCCGACATCATGTGCGATGGCCTCGACGCTTTTGTGTCCCGCCTGCAGGTCGCGGATAGCGATGTCGCGCCGCAGGGCATCCTTGATCGCCTGAAACGAGGTCCCATCCGCTTGCAACCTGCGGATCAGGGTGCGCGGGGTTATGTGCATCGCGGATGCTGTCTGGGTCAGGGTGGCCGCGTCCCATCCCGTTTGGCCCAGATATGTGCGCACCCGTAGCGATTGGGTATGCTCCCGCGAAGAGGTGAAGATCCAGTCCCGGGGCGCGTTTTGCAAAAACCGGTCAAGATCAGATGTGCTACGCGCTTGCACAGGGCCCAGAGCGTTCGGGGAGAAGGAGATCGCAGTGGCGGGTTGGCCAAACTGAAAGGGTGCGGGAAAGATAATCGCGTAATCCTGATCAAAGTCCGGGCGATCAAACGCGAAATCAACGGCCTTAACCGGAACCTCATGCCCTGCCAGCCAAGACATGAGCCCGTGGGCAAGTTTGAGGATCAGCATATGTCCAAACCGCTGAAGCGGCACTTCGCCTTGTGGTTTCAGGGTAAGCACCAACGCGTTGTCGGCGTCCTCCAGATCAAACTGATAATCATCCAGCAACATGTTCCAGAACGTCGAAAACCGGTAGAGTGCCGATGAAAGAGATGTGGCCTCTCTGACAGTCGTCAAAAGATGTTGCAGGGCCCTTGGCCGGACGGGCCTGCTCCAAAGCCCCATCATTTCATCGCCGGTCTCAACAGCGGCAAGTTGATAGAGACATACGATCTGATCCAGTGTGACGCGACCAGTCGGCGAGCGCGTATCAGCGTTCAGACCGGACCGGCTAAGCAGCGACGCCATCTGCGCCTCTGGGCACAGGGCACGCAGCGCTGCCAGCCAGTCATCGACAAACTGGCTGGAAACCGTGGAAAGGATCGTTGGCGTGACATTGGTCATAACACCTCAGGAGGTATCACCAATTCCGGGTGATAGGAAACACGGCACATGCAGATGGTGACCTTCACTGATTACAGGTCAATGTCTCAACCAAATAACGCTCTGCTTGAACCCGTTTCAGTGGGGTCAGGCGACTTCAAACAACGCTGCGGCCCCCATGCCTCCGCCAACACACATGGAGGTCACCACGTATTTTACGCCACGACGTCTCCCCTCAAGCAGAGCGTGCCCGACTTGTCGCGCACCTGTCATGCCATAGGGATGGCCGATCGAGATGGCACCGCCGTTCACATTGTAGATTTCGGGATCGATGCCAAGGTGGTCGCGGCAATACAGAACCTGGCAGGCGAAGGCTTCGTTAAGCTCCCAAAGGCCAATGTCGCTCACGCGAAGACCTGCAGTCTTCAGCAGCTTTGGAATGGCATAGATCGGGCCGACACCCATCTCTTCCGGTGCGTTTCCTGCAACTGCCATACCGCGATAGATACCTAGCGGTGTGAGGCCCTGCTGCTCAGCCATTTTACCTTCCATGAGCACACAGGCCGAAGCGCCATCTGAGAGCTGGCTTGCGTTTCCGGCAGTGATCACGCCTCCTTCGACAACCGGGTTCAATGCCCCAAGTGTTTCAGCCGTCGTGCCCGGCCGGTTGCCTTCGTCTTTTGACAAGGTCACTTCTTCCAGGGTTTCCTCTCCGGTTTCGCGGTTTTTTACCCGTTTGATCGCAGTGATCGGAACGATCTCGTCATCAAAGGCGCCAGTGGCCTGAGCCCGGGCCGTCCGACCTTGGGAAAGTGCAGCGTATTCATTCTGGGCGTCACGACTTATCCCATAGGTCCGCGCCACATTTTCTGCCGTCATCAGCATCGGCATATAGGCATGTTCAGATTGGACGATAACGTTTGGATCTTTCTCATCGCCCGCCCATTTCAGATAGGCATTCTGCAGGGCGGAAATATTCTCCTGCCCGCCAGCCACGGCGACGTTCTGACCATCTACAATGACCTGCTTTGCAGCCGTCGCAATGGCCATCAACCCGGAGGAACATTGCCTGTCGATCGTCTGCCCTGCCACCGTATTGGGAAGGCCCGCCGCCAGCGCCGACAAACGAGCGACATTCATGCCTGCTGTCCCCGCCGTAAGGACCGATCCGATGACGACATCTTCGATCGAACCGGGGTCTACGCCTGCACGTTTCACGCTATGCTGAATGGCGTGCCCCATCATGGTAGGGGATTTGATGTTGTTCAGCGCACCCTTGAAGGCCACCCCAATCGGGGTTCGTGCGGTTGAGACGATAACGGCTTCTCTCATGATTTTTCCTTTTTGGCATCAAAGTGCGCGGTAAGCGTCACGTCCGAGGTTGCGAGTTCTTCCAACAAAGGCGCAGGCGTGAACCACATCTCACCATAGGCACCTAGCGACTGCCGATAGTGGGTCATGCGTTCCAGAATCTGGCTTAATCCAATCTCGTCGGCATAGTGCATCGGGCCGCCACGCCAGTTCGGAAAGCCATAGCCATTAACCCAGATCAGATCGCAATCACCCGGGCGCGTTGCAATTCCCTCTTCAAGGATCAAAAAGCCCTCGTTGATCAGGGGGAACAGACACCGCTCAAGGATTTCGGGGTCGTCGATTTCCCTGCGCTTCACGCCATGCAAGTCCGCCAAATGGGCACTGATTTGAACAATCTCTGGGTCTTCGACCCGTGTCCGCCCCTCGTAGACATAGCTTCCTCGCCCGGTTTTCTGACCCAGTCGGCCCAGTTCAAACAACCTGTCCTGCACAGCCTGGTATGTCGGGTCATGTGCGATTTCACTACGCCGTTCCTGACGCACGCGGGCGCCCACATCGACCCCAGCCAGATCTGCCATCGCGTGAATGCCCATGGCCATGCCGAAGCCTTCAAGGACGTCATCCACCTGTTTCGGCGTCGCCCCCTCAAGAAGCAGACGGGACCCTTCGCGGAAGTATGGCTCCAGCATCCGGTTTCCAACAAAGCCGTAGCACACGCCAACCGTGACAGGGAGCTTTCGGATCTTCTTTGCGGCCGTGATTGCCGTTGCAATGACATCGGGAGCGGTCTTGGCGCCCCGCACCACCTCCAGCAAGCGCATGACGTTCGCCGGGCTAAAGAAATGGAGACCAATCACATCCTCCGGACGGGACGTGACCGTGGCTATTTCGTCAATATCCAATGTCGATGTGTTTGAGGCCAGTATCGCGCCAGGTTTTGAGTGTCGGTCCAGGGCTTCAAAAATTTGGTGTTTGACATTCATGCTTTCAAACGCCGCTTCGATGATCAGGTCGGCCTCTGCAAGGTCGGCGTAGCTGAGCGTCCCGGTGGCGTTGGCGGCGATTGCCTCTGCCCGATCGGCACTGAGCCGCCCTTTTGGGGTCGCGCGCTGGAAATGCTCCCGGACCTTTTCCAGTCCCAGTTCGAGCGCACCTTGCGTAGTTTCAAGAAGCGTGACCGGATACCCCGCCTGCAGAAAGGCGATAGCAATGCCGCGCCCCATTGTTCCGGCACCGATCACGGCGACCGATGCAATGTCACGTGGTCGGTCCGCACGGGTAACGCCCGGAACCTTGTTGCATTCACGCTCCGCAAAGAACAGGTGTCGGCCGGCGCGCGATTGAGGTGTGTCGAGCAGTTCGGCGAAACCTGCCTTCTCTTGTGCCAACCCCTCGGCCAGCGGCAGTTCGCACGCGGCCTCGATGGACACCAAACATCGTTCAGGGGCAACAAGGTTTTTGGACCTCTGCGCTATCTGGTCTCGGAAACCCGTCAGATATCCCTTCGGATCAGGGTGTGTGACGGTCATATCCACGCAACTACGTTTCGGAGCGCCCTCTTGGCTGACACGGGTGGCGAAACCCAAAACATGCGCGCAAAATTCCTGGTCGTTCTCAAACAACGCGTCGACCAGCCCGCAAGACAGGGCATATTCGCCTTTCACGGGATCACCCGAAAGGATCATTTGCGTTGCCGCTTCCAGCCCGGCAATCCGTGGCAGCCTTTGGGTGCCCCCGGCGCCTGGCAGCAGCCCCAGCTTGAT